>Ga0070701_10001010_pt1 | contig 10235 bp, 8 predicted proteins | sample KBSK5102metaG_FD_65451 | JGI IMG/M metagenome (GOLD analysis project Ga0070701, IMG submission 65451) | Corn, switchgrass and miscanthus rhizosphere microbial communities from Kellogg Biological Station, Michigan, USA - KBS K5-10-2 metaG | ecosystem: Host-associated > Plants > Roots >... | reverse complement strand
AAGAAGGCGATTTCGCGGGGATGCAGATGGCGCTCTCGCTCTCCGCCGCGAACGCGATCACGTCAGACGAGGCGAAGAAGAGCGAGTTCGAACAGGCGCGCTCGATGCTCGTCAGAGACGTGAAGATGTTCATCGAGATCAACGAGAAAACCTCCGGCAACTTCACCGTCGATGTACACAGGCCATTCTTTCAGGCAATGAACGACGCGAAGGTGCTCGATGCGTACGCTGGCATCGCGCTCAGCACGCTGCATCTCGCCGGCATGGAGCAGTGGGTGAAAGCGAACGAGAAAGCGATCGAGGCGTATCTCGACTGGATCCGACCGCAGCGTCGTCCGCAGGCGGTGCAGCTCGTGCCAAAGCAATGAACGCAATCGTCATCGGCGCGACCGGCGCCGTCGGCTCTTCACTCGTGCGCGAGCTGCTCGCATCGCCGCGTTTCGAGCGCGTCGTGACGCTGTCGCGGCGCCCGGTCGATTTTGGCGCGCATCCGAAACTGCAGTCGCTCGTGATCGACCTCGCGAACATCGAAACAGAAACCGCGAGTGCCGCGCTCGGCTTTGACGCGGCGTTCTGCACGATGGGCGTCGGGCAGCCGAGCCGCACGCCGAAAGAAGAAGTGCGGCGCGTCGACGTCGAATACGCCGGCGCATTCGCGCGCGGCGCTCGTGCCGCGGGTGTGCGTCACATCTCGCTGCTGTCATCCGTCGGCGCGAACGCGCATGCGCGCTCGTTTTACATCCGCATCAAAGGCGAAGCGGAAGCAGCCGTGCGCGCGGCGGGCATCGCGCGGACGAGTCTCTTTCGTCCGAGTCTGCTCGTCACGAAAGAGATCCGCTACGGATTGCAGGACCGTTTGACGCAGGCGATCTTTCCGGTCGTCGCGCCGGTTCTGCCGGCGCGCTTTCATCAGATCACCGTCGAAGATCTCGGCCGCGCGATGTGCCGCAACGCGGAACGCGACGCGCCGGACGGAGTCGAATTTCTGTACTACCCCGACTTCCGCGCGCTCACTTCTTAGTCCACTGCAATTGCCAGCGGCAGTCGGCATCGCCGCGCGTCATGCAAACGTCGTGATCGACGCTGACTTTCTTCACGCCGGTCATGTCGCCGAGCCCTTCCATCCATCCGGTGAGTCGCGCACAGTGCGCGGCCTCGGACGGAAAGCCGGTCAGGAGGATGCGCGCCGAATTGTCGGTCACGTTTTCGACCGACATCGCGCCGTGACTGTGCACCGTCGACCAGAGCGACGACGCTTTCTTCAGCAGCGCCGTCGGAGTCATGACGATCGTGAAGAAACGATAGACGCCGACCGCATCGCGCAACTCAGCAGCGCCGGCGCGGCGGCCGAACGGATCGAGCATCTCCCCTTTCGCTTTCGCGGCTGCCGCCGTGAGTCGATTGAGCGTTCCCTCCGGGACTTTCTCGCTGGCGAGAATCGCTTTGCGCGTGACGATCGCGCGATCCGATTCCGGCAGCTCCGCGATCGCCGCGTCACGCTGCGCCGCGGTGAGATCAGCTTCGATGAACTTCAGGAGACTGCGAAGAATCGCGCCTTTCGTGGTGGCGTCCGCATCGGACATGAAGGCACCTCTCGCCCGCGATTATGCGCGCACTGCGCTCGCGTCCGGACCACGTTTTGCTGCGCCGTCCGGCGTGAGAATTCGATCGCTCCTCGCCACGCTCGCGGCGCTGCCGCTCGCTGCCTGTCTCGAATCGGCGCGGCTGCCGGTCGAGGCCGGAATGGGCGCGCGGCCGGAGCTGCCGTCGCCAAACCAAACGCTGATTCCGACGGTACTCGTAGCGGAGGCGAAAGGTTGGCCGGCCGGACGTACGCCGACTGCTGCCACCGGATTGAAAGTGAGCGCATTCGCGAGCGGTCTCGATCATCCGCGCTGGCTTTATGTGCTGCCGAATGGCGACGTGCTGGTCGCGGAAACGAACGCGCCGCCGCGTCCCGAAGAAGGCAAAGGAATCAAAGCGTGGTTCATGAAGCTGTTCATGCGAAAAGCGGGATCGGCGGTGCCGAGCGCGAATCGCGTCACGCTGCTGCGCGACGCTGACGGCGACGGCGTTCCCGAAACGCGCACGGTCTTTCTCCAAAACCTGAATTCGCCGTTCGGTATGGCGCTCGTCGGTCACGATTTTTACGTCGCGAACACAGACGCGGTCGTCCGTTTCCCTTATGAAGACGGCACCACGCAAATTGTTGCGAGCGGAACGAAGCTCGCCGATTTGCCCGGCGGACCGATGAACCATCACTGGACCAAGAACGTCATCGCCAGTCGCGACGGGTCGCGGCTTTATGCGACGATCGGCTCGAACAGCAACGTTTCCGAGCGCGGAATGGATAAAGAAACCGGCCGCGCATTGATCGTCGAGATCGATCGCGCCACCGGCCGCTCGCGAACCTTCGCGTTCGGCTTACGCAATCCGAACGGACTCGCGTGGGAACCGCGCACCGGGGCATTGTGGACGGCCGTCAATGAACGCGATGAGCTTGGAAGCGATCTCGTTCCCGATTACATGACGTCCGTGAAAGACGGCGCATTTTACGGCTGGCCGTACAGCTATTACGGACAGCACGTCGATACGCGCGTGAAAGAGCAGCGGCCGGATCTCGTCGCATCAGCGGTCGTTCCCGACTACGCGCTCGGGCCGCATACCGCATCGATCGGACTCGCGTTCTATGAGGCATCGCTGCTGCCGTCGCATTACAGCGGCGGCGCATTCGTTGGCCAGCACGGCTCCTGGAATCGCCGCCCGCGCAGCGGCTACAAAGTCATCTTCGTTCCGTTCAGCGACGGAAAACCGTCGGGTGCGGCCGAGGATGTGCTGACCGGTTTTGTGGACGAGAAGGGACATGCGTTTGGCCGTCCGGTCGGCGTTGCGATCGATGCGAAAGGCGCGCTGCTCGTCGCGGACGACGTCGGCAATACGATCTGGCGTGTGACGCCGCAGTAGTTCGCGTGTACGCTGCACGCCCTCATGACGAAAATCGTATTGGCGGCCAGCGCCGCATTCATGGCTGTCTGCGGATTCGGGACGCTGTTCATGCCGCAGGAGCTGCTCGCATTTCTCGGAATCCCGCGCAGCGGCGCGGCGCTGCTCATCGCGCAACTGCTCGCCGCGACCTTATCGGGATTCGCGATCGCGAACTGGATGGCGAAAGACAGCCGGATGGGCGGGATTTATAACAAGCCGCTCGCGCTGGCAAATCTGCTGCATTTCACGATCGGCGCGATTACGTTCGTGAAAGCATTCGCGGCCGGCACGATGCCTGCGGCGTTTGCGACCGTCGCGATTTTCTACATCGCGTTTGCGATCGCATTCGCCGCCATCGTGTTCCGGCCGGCTGCCGAACCGGCGTAGCGCCTAACCGCGCGTCCTCCGCTGAATCGACGGAGTCTTCCGCCGCTTGTTCGGCGTCTCGCCCGGCGTCGGAATCGGTGCCGGTGCCGCCATCAGCTTCGCCTTCGGCTTCGTAATTCCGTCAATGACGTGAAGCGCCGAGCGCACCGCGCCTTCCTGCCAGCCGGAAATGAACGAAACCTGATCGCCTGCAACCCAGAATTGTCCTTCCCGTTTCAGCAGCCGCTGGTACGTTTCGTCGTCGCAATCCCAGTCGTCAGCCCAGCCGCCGAGCTGATACGGAACCTGCTTCCACGCGATCGACAATCCCAGCTCTTTCGGCACGTATTTGTCGAAATCGGGATGCAGTTTCTTCGCGCCGCGCATCGCATGCGTAAGCCGATCCGGAATATCGAGCGACGCCAGATAATCGGCGTCCTTATCGTAGTTGTACGCGCCGGTCAGAATCCCTTTCGGCCCGAAATAGTCATAAGACGGATACCACATCTGCGTGATGTCGTCCGTCGTATAAGAGATCCCGCCGTAAATCTGGTTCTGTTTCTCCCAGAAGCGCCCATTCGACTGCCAGCCGACCTTGCAGGTCGACGCGAACTTCGCGGCGCGGATCGCGGCCTTGTAGTCATCGTTGAAATTCGTGTCGAACGTATCGAGGATCGGCAGCGGAATCGTCGAGATGCACCAGTCGGCGGTAATCGTCTCGCCGCCGGATTGGCTGCCGGACGGCCGCCACGACACTTTCACCTTGTCGTCGTCATTGTGAATTGCGTAAACCTCGCGGCCGTGCTGAATGAGATTGCCGACTTTCGCCACGAACCCTTTGACGATTTGATCCATCCCGTGCACCGGCTGGAAAAGCGTCGGCTGCCACTCATACTCCTCGGCCTGATAGAAGCGGTAATCCCAGAATTTCGACTTCAGCAGATCGGAAAGCTGCAGCGGCTCGAGCAGTTCGCCGCATGTTTCGACGTTCGGATCGACGAGGTATCCGGATCGCGACGAGCCCTCGTAATTGAATAAGGGATTATTTTTCGTCTCGATGTCGCCGAATTTCGCGAGCATGTTCAGCAGATCGGTGTGATTGACCGACGTCAGTTCTGTATCGAGCGATCCGCGAAGGACCGCTTTCGCAAGGAGATCGGCAATCCATCCGCGCGTGTCGTTCGCAATGCGCCGATTGACCATCGGACGCTTATCGAACGCCTCTTCCGTCTGGAAGAAATTCGCGCGCGTCATCATGTTGTAGACCTCGAGCTGGACGCCGAGGATGTTGCAGTAGTGGAGGATTGCGGTGTGGTGATACGGGAGGCGTCCGGGGCCGGCGTTCAGATACATGTTCGGCCCTTCATCGAACTGACACGTTTGCTTCGTGCCGGTGATCTCTTCGATGACGTCGCCACGCCGAACGGTGAAGCTGCGGCCGCCGCTCCGCTTCTGCGCTTCGAGCACGATCACTTCGTAGCCGGATTTGTTCAGCTCATACGCGGCCGTCAGGCCCGCGATGCCGGCGCCGAGGATGACGACGCGTTTGCCGGCGCCGTAAGTTGGCGAGAGATCGGGCGGGCCCGCGAAGGCCGACGGAATCGCAACGAGTCCCATCGCCGCCATCGTTTCGTAGAGCGCCGCGGCGCCGCCGGCTTTGCCGACTGCATCCAGAAAACGTCGACGTGTCCATCCGCCGCCACGAGGATCCCGGGAGTCAGCCATCGCAACCTCCGCGAACGTGTTTGGGGAATGATTGCCATGAGGATAGAAGGAGCGGAAAGGTTCCGCAAGAAACGTCCCTTCGCACGGAGCGGCGGCGTAAACTCCCGGCCATGCGTCTGCTGTACAACTACCTCTCGCGACAGAAACATCTCCTCATCGCCGCGCTCGTGCTGGCGACCATCAATCAGGTTTTCTCGCTGCTCGATCCGCAGGTCTTCCGGCTCATCGTCGACCGTTACGCGGTGAAGCTCGGGCACATCGACGAAGGCGTCTTCGTCCGCGGCGTTCTCCTCCTGCTCGGCGCATACGTCGGCGTCGCGCTCGTCTCGCGCATCGCGAAAAACTTTCAGGACTACTTCGTCAACGTCATCGCGCAGCGCGTCGGCGCGGAGCTTTATCAGCAGAGCGTTTCGCACTCGTTCTCGCTGCCGTACGCGGTCTTCGAAGATCAGCGCTCGGGCGAAATTCTGCAGGTCATGCACAAGGCGCGCGCCGATGCGCAGCAGCTGATCACGAACGTCATCAACATGATTTTCGTGTCGCTCGTCGGCCTCGTGTTCGTGACGGTGTACGGCTTCAGCGTGCACTGGAGCATCGGTACGGTTTACGTACTCCTCGCGCCGGTCATCGGCGTGTTCATGTTCTTCACGAGCCGCAAGATCAAAGTGCAGCAGCGCGTGATCGTGCGGCAGACCGCGGAGCTCGCGGGCTCGACGACGGAGACGCTGCGCAACGTCGAGCTGGTGAAATCGCTCGGCCTCGAACGACAGGAAATCGGGCGGCTGAACGACGTCAACGCTCGCATCCTCGAGCTCGAGCTGAAGAAGATCCGCTTCATCCGACTCTACAGTTTTCTGCAGGGCACGGTCATCAACACGACGCGCGCGGCGCTGCTGTTTCTGATGTTGTGGCTGCTTTTCCGGCAGGCGATCACCATCGGCCAGTTCTTCGCGCTGTTCTTCTATTCGTTCCCGATTTTTTCGCCGCTCGCGGAGCTCGGCGCGATGATCGCGCAGTATCAGGAAGCGAAAGCGAGCATGGAGAAACTGGAGACCGTGCTCGATATCCCGCCCGCGCCGAAGCCGGAGAATCCGCGGCCGCTCGGCGCGCTCGAAGCGATCGGATTCGAGAACGTGACGTTCACGTATCCGTCATCGTCGACGCCGTCGCTCGAGGATGTAAATCTGACCGTGCGCGCCGGCGACACGATCGCGTTCGTCGGTCCGTCAGGCTCCGGCAAAACGTCGCTCGTGAAATTGCTCGTCGGTTTGTATCGGCCGACGACGGGACAGCTTTGCGTGAACGGCATCGACGCGAATGAGCTAGACGCCGACGCGTTGCGCGCGCGCATCGGCCTCGTCACGCAGGAGACGCAGCTCTTCGCGGGCACGATTCGCGACAACCTGCTGTTCGTGAATCCGCACGCGACGGATGAGGAATGTCTCGCCGTGCTTGGTCAGGCCGCAGCGCTGCCGATCATCGAGCGCGGAGGACTCGGCCTCGACACGAAAATCGGCGAAGGCGGCATCAAGATCTCGGGCGGCGAACGTCAGCGACTGGCGATCGCACGCGCGCTGCTACGTCAGCCGGAGCTCATCATCTTCGATGAAGCGACGTCGAGCCTCGACTCGATCACGGAGAAGTCGATCACCGAGACGATCCGCCATCTGACGACGGGACAGCATCGCCGGATGACGGTGCTCGTCGCGCACAGGCTGTCGACGATCGCGCATGCGCAGAGGATTTACGTGCTCGCGAAGGGCCACATCGTCGAGACGGGAACGCACGATTCGCTGTTGACGTCGAATGGTCTGTACGCCGCGCTGTGGCGCGAGCAGAGCGCGCGGCGCGAGGCGTAGGCGCAACTTTTTTGTCGTCCGGCGGTATATCGTCGGCAGACACTTTTAAGGAGATCCCATGAAAACGTTGCTCGCGGCCGCGCTGGCCGCCGCCATTGCGCTGCCCGCTGCCGCCTCAAACGAGAAGGTCGCTGCCGTCGTCGAGAGCTACGAACATCCGACGCTGGGCGCGCCGGCGACCGTGCAAAACGTCACGATCGCACTCTCGCCGAACATGACGATTCGTCTCACCTCCGGCAGCGCCGCGCGCGTCACCGCCGGCCCCGACGACCTCGGCATCTTCTTCAGCGGCGATGGGTCGTTTGAATACGTTTCCGCCGATCCGCTCGAAGCGAAGAACGTGCAGTTCGAAGTGAAGAAGGCGTCCGATCTGAATCTGACGAGCGCCGCCGACAAGCAGACAATCAAAGGAACGTTCAAACAACTGTATTTGCGCGCGCGCGGCGTTTCCGGCTTGCCGGATCTGTCGGCCGGCGGTGGAGCGGCGCTGGCGGAAGCGTTCAGGAATCAGCGTGAAGATCTCGGCCGGCAGCGATACTCGCCCATTACGCAGCTGCTCGCGAAGCAGAAGCTCGATCATCCGACGCTGCCGTTTGCCGTCGCGGAATTCAGCGGCGCCGGCTCGACGACGATGTACGTCAAAGACGGCATTGAAGAGCGTGCCGAGGGGCTTTATGCGCTCAATAAGAACCGGAACATTCCGATACGCGAGCTGGCCGGCTATTTCTGGCCGACGACGCTGTCGGAACAGCCGATCGGCCGCAGCCGGCGCGCGTTCAACGATCCTCTTTATCTGCTGACGCAGCTCGATTACACGCTCGTTGCCGAAGCAAATGAAACTGCGAAATTGTCGATCACGGAAACGGTGATGCCGCGCGGTTCGGCGCAGCGCGTGTTCCGTTTCGATTTGAATTCGACCGTCTACGACACGAACGACGGCAAGCGGACATACACGGTGCGCAGCGTTACGGACGCGAAGGGAAACGAGCTGTCATTCGATCACAGTCGCGGAAGCATCATCGTCAGCCTGCCGCAAGCCGTCGCGGAGAATGACACCGTTCAACTGCATTTCGAGATCGAGGGCAATTTCCTCTATCACCCGAACTCCGACAGCTTCTGGCAGCTCGGCACCGAGCCCTGGTTCCCGCAGCCGAACCTCAACGGCCAGTATTACAAAATTCATTCGACCGTAAAGGTGAAGAAGCCTTATGTGGCGTTTGCGCCCGGTGAGACCGTGCGCCGCGTTGAAGAAGGCGATTACAACGTCGTCGAAAACAAGCTCGACTTGCCGGTGCAATTTGCGGTCGTACACGCGGGCAAATACAGTTTCGACGAGAAGACGTACGACGACGGGCTGACGATTCGCGTCGCGACGTACGCGCTTAACAACGATCGCGCGATGAAGCAGCTCAACAACCTCGCCTACAAGCTCATCAAGTTTTACGAGCCGTGGCTCGGACCGTTTCCGTTCAAAGAATTCAACATCATCGAGATCAACGCTCTCGGTTTCGGACAGGCACCGCCCGCGACGATGTTCATCACGAAAGAAGCGTTCAATCCGATGGTCGGCGATCTCAACAAAATTTTCTCGCAGGGAATCAATCACCGTTTCGCGCACGAGATCGCGCATCAGTACTGGGGCCACGTCGTAAAGATGGGCTCGAGCGAAGAGCAGTGGATTACGGAGTCATTCGCCGAATACTCGTCGTCACTGGCGATCAAGCAACTCAAGGGCGCGTCGGCGTACAACGCGATGGTCGCGACGTGGAAAGCGAATGCGGGCGATTCGCACGAGGTGTCATCGATCCCGCTCGCGAATCGAATTTCGATTCCCGGCGATCCGCGGATGATGTTCATCCATCGCACTCACCTCATCTACGACAAAGGTGCATACCTGCTGTCAGTTCTCCACAAACAGCTCGGCGACAACAAGTTCCTGTCATTCCTGCGAAACCTGCAGAAGCTCTACGAGTGGCGCTACCTGACGACGGACGAAATGCCGAAGCTCCTCAAGCGCATCGACCCGTCGACTGACTACACAGCGTTCTTCGATGCAAACTACTGGGGCACCGAGATGCCGAAGTAAAAACCTACGGCCCGTAGACGGGGTCACATCTGCACTTTGCAGTGTCACCTATGGATGACGTCGCCTGAGGAACGACACTGCAAGTGCGATGTGGCTCCAGCCGCTCCCCGCGTAACGTCACCCGAAGGTGACACTGCAAAGTGCAGATGTGACCCCGTCTACGCGGGGCAGCGTTCGCAGAGCGGGAGCCGCTGTTCGCGGCGCAGCAGCCGGCGGAAGGCGCGGAACTTCTCCCCGTTCCAGACTGACTCGAACGGCTGCTCGAACACGTTGCCCATGTCGAGTGTCAGGCACGGGTACAGGCGGCCGCGCGGATCTACGAACGCGTAGTTCGAGATCAGCGTGCACGAGCGCGCGGTTTGTCGCTTGAAGTTCGGGTCGCGATAGAACTCCATCATTTCCTCGACCGGCAGCGGCGGATGGAACTCGAGGCGGAACGGATACTTCGCCGTTTCGAGGTGCCGCAGTTGTCCTTCGAGCACGTTCGGGTCGACGTTCGGCATTTCGTCGCTGCAGTACGTGTCGACGTCCGAGCGGAAGAATGTCGAGTCGCCGATTGCTTTCGCGATGAGGTGCTCCGACTCCGGCCTTTGCGCAGTGCGCAGCCAGATCTGATGCTGAAAGCGCAGCGTGTCGATGTTCCAGCCGCTCAGACAATCGGCCCAGTCGATGAGTGACGAATACGTTCCTTCGTAGACGGTCGTATAGATTTCGATTTGCGGCGTCGTTGAGCCGAGGCGTTGTTTGGCTTCGTTGAGCTCGCGGATGACCTGTTCGCAGATTGCGAAACCGCCTTTGCCGCGATAGCGATCGTGCACATCCGGCGGATCGACGGAGATGCCGATCGCCAGCAGTCCGCTTTTCACCAGGTCGTCGGCGCGGCCGACGAGACGCGTCGCGTTCGTGACGACCGTGATCGGCAATCCGTGACCGACGGCCGCCGCGAAAATGCGCGGCCACTCGGGATGCAGAAACGGCTCACCGCCGAAGACGCGAATCATCGGCTTGAACGACGCGACCGACGCGAGGAACGTCAGCGCGCGGCCGGTGTCCATCATCGCGCTCGGCCGCTTCGTCACCATGTCCGTCGTGATCGGGCAATACGTGCAGCGCAGATTGCACGCATCGGTGAGCAACAGATCGATTCCCCACGGCAGCGGTGCGTAACCGGCGAGCCTGCGCAACTGCGACCAAAGCGTCATGAAAACTTCTTA
>Ga0070701_10001009_pt1 | contig 10254 bp, 9 predicted proteins | sample KBSK5102metaG_FD_65451 | JGI IMG/M metagenome (GOLD analysis project Ga0070701, IMG submission 65451) | Corn, switchgrass and miscanthus rhizosphere microbial communities from Kellogg Biological Station, Michigan, USA - KBS K5-10-2 metaG | ecosystem: Host-associated > Plants > Roots >... | reverse complement strand
CAAACGATCGACAACTCCTCGGCCGTCCGTGTCACGCTCGTAAATTCGCCGCGCGAGCTCCACGACGGAATTGCTGACGACGCATCGAGCCGGGCGACGGCATACAAGCCGTCGAGCAGGCGAAACTGCAGCTTCATGACGCGACGCGCTCGATGGTCGCGACGAGCGCTTCCGGATCGAAAGGCTTCTGCACGACGGCGCCGACTTCATTCGCGTACGACGCGATCACGGCGCTCGGCGCGGCGGTCAGCAGCACGACGCTGCGCATTCTCTCGGGATCGGACTCGCGCAGTTTCCGCATCACGGTGACGCCGCCTTCATGCGGCATCATCAGATCGAGGATGAGCACGGCGTACTTTTCGCGCTCCATGATCTCGAGCGCGGCGAGGCCGGACGTGACTTCATCGACACGAAAGCCGCGGCTGCGCAGCAGCGCGGAGACGAGGCGGCGGATCGACGCGTCGTCGTCGAGGAGCAGCACGCGGGGCTTCGATTTGAGGAAAGGGAGTTTCACGTTCTGTCCGGCGATGATGTCACGTCGCGCGGCACGCTGCTACACTCCATCTTCCTCACATGCGGGGTTAGCTCAGCGGTAGAGCATCTGCCTTACAAGCAGGGGGTCGCTGGTTCGAATCCGGCACTCCGCACCAATTCCTTTCATGGCTGTCGATCGAGCAGCAATCGATGCAGTGGTCGTCGGCGCGGGACCGAACGGTCTTTCCGCCGCGATCGTTCTCGCGCGCGCCGGCCTGCGCGTCGTCATTCTCGAAGCGAACGAAACGATCGGCGGCGGTGCGCGCACCGAGGCCCTGACGCTGCCGGGATATCTGCACGATGTTTGTTCGGCGATTCATCCGATGGGTTTGGTGTCGCCGTTTTTTCGGACGCTGCCGCTCGCGGAACATGGACTGACGTGGATCGAATCGCCGCTCGCGATCACGCATCCGCTCGATGACGGCAGCGCGGGCGTGCTCGCGCAGTCGATGGACGCGACGGCGCAATCGCTTGGCGATGACGGCGATGCGTGGCGAGGTTTGATGGGACCACTGGCGCGTCACGCGGATGCTCTCTTCGACGAAATCCTCCGGCCGATCCGGCTCGTGCCGCGGCATCCGTTTCTGATGGCGCGCTTCGGTTTGAACGGACTGCGGCCGGCGCTGGAGGTCGCGAAGCGATTCAAAGGCGATCGTGCGCGTGCGCTGTTCGGCGGCTGCGCGGCGCATTCATTTCTCCCGCTCAGCGCGACCGCGTCGGCGTCGTTCGGAATGGTGCTCGCGCTCGCAGGTCACGCCGTCGGCTGGCCCGCGGCGAAGGGTGGCTCGGTCGCAATCACCAACGCGTTAGCGAGTTACTTCCGCTCCCTCGGCGGCGAGATTCGAACGGGGCAGCGCGTTGTTTCAATGCGCGACATCCCGCCATCGCGTGCCGTGCTCTTCGACGTGACGCCGCGACAGCTCGCCTCGATCGCCGGCGATGAGCTGCCGCGCGGATACGTCAACAGGTTGACCAACTTTCATTACGGTCCGGGCGTGTTCAAGATCGACTACGCGCTCGATGGTCCGATTCCCTGGAAGGCGGCGGAGTGCCATCGCTCGGCGACGGTGCACGTCGGCGGCACGCTCGAAGAAGTCGCGACGCATGAAGCGGCAATCTGGCAGGGACGAGCGACGGACAAACCGTTCGTGCTGGTCGCGCAGCAGAGTCTCATCGATGACACTCGCGCGCCGACGGGGAAGCACACTGGCTGGGCGTACTGTCACGTGCCGCACGGCTCGACGGTCGATATGACGGACGCGATCGAGCGGCAGATCGAACGCTTCGCGCCGGGCTTTCGCGATCGCATTCTCGCGCGGCACACGATGAACAGCGCGCAGTTCGAAGCGCACGATGCGAACTTCATCGGCGGCGACATCGCCGGCGGCGCGAACGGAGTGCTGCAGTTCGTCACGCGGCCGTTTCCGAAGCTCGATCCGTACGCGACGCCGAATCGACGGATCTACATCTGTTCGAGCTCGACGCCGCCGGGCGGCGGCGTGCACGGCATGTGCGGATTCTGGGCGGCGCGGTCGGCGATGGATCGCGTGTTTCGCTAACGCTGCGGTTGCGCTTCGTCCGCCGACTGCGCGCGCAAACGTTCCTGCACCATCTGCTTCGATCGCTGTTCGATGCGCGCGGCTTCGTCGTCGTCGAGCGTTCGTGATGATGACTGCACGCCGTCGTTCGCGGTGCCGCCGCTCGCGTCGATCACGTTCTGTACGACGCGGCGCCAGTTCGCGTCCTGCAGCGGCTGGCCGAGCGTCTTCATGCCGATGAGGTCGAAGAGATTCGAGGCGCGCGTCCAGTGCTCGACGGTGAATCGCACCTTGCCGTCGACCGGCTCAGTCGAAAACTGGAGTACGCCGGAGAGCGGATGTCCTTCGATCGTCGAGAGGACGACGCGCGTCGCTTCGATCAGCTCGACGCGCACCTGAATATTGCCGCGCAGCGGCAGATGCGCGGTCAGCGTGACGCCGAAGTCGAGTCGTTGCGGCGTGCCCGGTTCCGCTTCGAATTCGATCGGGATGATCTCCGCCGCGCGATCGCGGATGAGCGTCATCAGACTTTGCGGCGTGTGTCGCGTGGCGATGTCGGCCCAGTAGCGTTTGTGATGCATCGCGCCGACGCCGTCGTGCGGCAGCGATTCGGGAATCGCGTCGGCGAGTGCGCGCAGTCCGTGCTCGAGTGGTGTGGCGTCTACGCCGAGGAGTTGCAGCGCGTTCTCGCCGGTGAGGACATTTTCGTCGGCGAGCATCGCCAGTTTCGTTTCGTCCGCAGGCAGCGTGATGCCGCTTTTCGCGCCGAGCTTCACGATGAGATTCGCGAGCGGCATCGGGACGGGAACTTTCGCGACATCGCGTCCGGTCAGCGTGCCGAAGCGGCCGATCAGATCGTTCATTGACGTCGTCTCTTCGCCTGCGACTTCGAGAATGCGCTGCGTGAGATCGCTGCGTTCGAGCGCGGTGACGAGCGCTTTGCCGAGGTCTTCGAACCAGATCGGCTGGAACGGTTGTTCGCCGTCGTCGATGACCGGCAGCGCGGGCAACGCGCGAACGAGCTTCAGGATCTGCGACAGCACTTCATCGCCTGGTCCGTAAACGCCGCCGGGGCGAACGATGAGCCAATCGAGTCCGCTCTCCTCAACGATCTTTTCGGCCGCGAGCTTGGAACGGTGATAGTCGGAGGAACCGCAATCGGCGCCGAGCGACGAGACGAACACGAATCGTCTCGCATTCGCCCGCAGCGCCTCGGTGACGATGTTCCGCGTGCCGCCGACGTTGATCTTTTCGAACGTGATCTCAGGCGGTTCTTCGGCGGCGATTCCGGCGATGTGGAGCACTGCGTCGCAGCCATTCGCGGCGCCATGCAGTGAGTTCGCGTCGGCGACGTTGCCATCGAACGGCTCGACTTCATCCGGCCATTGTTTCGCGTCGTCGGCCGCGTGACGCGACAGCAATCGAACCGCGTGACCGCGCCGCAGCAACTCCGCAACGACGCCGTTTCCGATGACACCGGTACCGCCCGTGACGAGGACCTTCATGCGCTCCGAAAGAGCAGCACGAATGCCACTAATGCGGCAAACCGACCAGGAAATAGATGACACACATCGCGGCGAGCGCGATGCCGCCGGCGCGCACTTCGCGCCAGCGTCCGGCGAGTAATTTCATCAGCGGATGGAGCACGAGTCCGGCTGTCAGTCCGTTCGCGATGTTGTACGTGAAGACCATCACGACGATCGTCGCGAACGCCGGCACGAGCTCCGTGAAATCGTCGAAGTCGATCTTCGCGATCGCCGGCAGCATCAGCATCCCGACGATCAGCAGCGGCGGCGCGTACGCGTAGCGGAGCGATTGCAGCGGCTCGAAGAGCGGAATGAAAAAGAGCGACAGCGCGAAGAGTGCGGCGGTGACGACGGATGCGGTGCCGGTGCGCGCGCCTTCGCGAATGCCGGTTGCGGATTCGATGTACGCGCCGCTCGTCGACGTGCCGACGAGACCGCTGAACATGCACGAGACTGCATCGACGATCATCGGCCTGCGGTAATCGCCGATCGACGTGTTGCTGTCGAGCGCGACAAGCGTGCCGAGCGTGTCGAGCAGCGACATCAGAAAGAGCGTCAGCAGAATCGGGAGGAACGACACGCGCAGCGTCGACGCGATGTCGAGTTGCAGCGCGATCGGTGCGAGCGAGTACGGCATCGCGATGACGGCGCGCGGCGCGTGACCTTCGCCGAGGAGGATGCCGAGGGCGGCGGTGGCGATGATGCCGATGAGGATGGCGCCGCGAATGCGTCGCTGCAGCAATGCGGCGATGAGGATGAAGCCGAAGATCGCGAGCAGAACCGGGCGCGAAGTGACGTCGCCGATTTTCACCGGCACGCCCTGCGCCGTCGTGACGATGCCGGTTTCGACGAGGCCGATGAACGTGAGGAAGAGTCCGATGCCGGCCGCGAAGCTGTGCTTCATCGATGGCGAAATCGCGTCGGCGAGCCACGTGCGGATGCCGATCAGCGTGATGATGAGGAAGATCACTCCGCTGACGAAAACCGCGCCGAGGCGCTGTTGCCACGTGATGCCGAACGCGGCGAGGCCGAATGCGATGAACGCGTTCTCGCCCATGTATGGCGCGACGGCGATGGGACGTTTCGCGAAGACGCCCATGAGGAACGTGCCGAACGCGGCGGTGAGAATCGTGGCGACGGTGGAAGGTCCGATCGGAATCCCCGCCGCGGCGAGGATGGCGGGATTCACGACGATGATGTACGCCATGGAAACGAACGTCGTGATGCCGCCGACGACTTCATTGCGCATGGCGCGAGGATAAAGTCTGGGGGTCAGGTCTGTACTTTTAACTTTAGGACCTAAAGTTAAAAGTACAGACCTGACCCCCAGACTTAACTACGGTTCGATCGAAATGTTGTTGATCACGCTGCGCACGCCTTTGATGCTGTTCGCGGCTTCGCCGATGGCGCGCCGGTCGTCCTCATTTCGTGCGTGACCGTTGAGCGTCACGACGCCCTGCGTCACTTTCACTTCCACCGAATACGGTTTGCCGGTCATCGACTCGCCGATCTTCGCGCGGACGTTGTTCTCGATCGCGTTGTCATCCGTCTTCGCCGCCGCGCATGCCGCGCTCAGCAGGATCAGGAACAACATCGAAATCGCCATGGATCTTTTGGTCAACATCAGGACCTCCTTTAACCGGGACTGACAGGTAGCAACGCCTGTTCCCAAGGGCACGGCCCTTGCTCAAATAACAGTCGTCAACCCTTCAGGAGGGCATATGCAGAAGACCGACAGAAATGATCAGAGCGCGTGGCGAACGTTCGCCGCGATCGCGCTCGCTTCAGCACTCAGCGTCGCATGCTCGACGAATCGAAATCCGGGCAACGGACAGCCGACCGGCACCACGGCTCCGGCGGTTTCGCCGGCGTCGACGCCCGGCAGTTCATCAGGCTCAACAGGTAATCCGCCGATGGCGAGCGGCGTCGTCAGTCCGAACGCCGGCCGCGCGGTTGGCGGCACGACTCCGGCGACGGACGCGCTCGCTGTTGCCGCAGCGAATCAGGCGTATCGCGCGCCGCGCGTGCTCGGTACGGTGAATCCGTCCGGCGCGCAGCAGGATCCGAACGCGGGCGCGACCACCGGCTATCTGAATCCGCCGGCGCTTTACGCGAATCCGCAGCAGACCGTGAACTCATCGAACAGCTCCACGCCGACGCCGGTCATCACGAGCGGCGCGGAAGGTGATGCAGGCGCGATCTTCACGCCGGCGGCAAGCAGCGCGGCGCTCGGCGGAACCGCCGCCGTGACGGCCGCACCCAGCGTGACGACCGGCGTTTCCGGCACGAGCGCAGTTTCGCCGGCGACGGCAGCAGCGGTGAACAGCAGCACCGGTGCGACGCCGACGGTTGGCGTGACCGGCGCGGTCGCGAACGGCATGTCGAACACGACGGCGCGCGCGGTCACGGCGAATCCGGCGCTCGCGAATCCGACGAACACGACTCCCGGCTTCACGGTCGGACAGACCGCAGCCGGTACCGGCGCGCTGACGCCGACGACTTCATCGCTCTCGGTTCCGAGTCCGGCGAACACCGCGGTTTCGGCGCCCTCGGCGATTTCAACTTCGGCGGCGACGCCGTCGACGACTGTTCCTGTCACCGCGAGGTCGACTGTCGCAACGACGTCTCCGACGACGACCGCCGCGGCGCGTAATCGCGCGGCGGATGCTGCAGCAGTTGCGGCGCGGACGCGGAAGGCGAGCACCACGTCGACGACTTCGAGCGTGACCGCGCCTGTCGTCGTGACGACCGGCGCGAACGGCGGCGTCGTCGTGACGAACGTGCAGAACGGAACGACGACCGGCACGATCGTGCAGCCGTCGCGCTTCCGCCGTTTCCTCAGCGCGATCGGCATCGGCAATTCGACGACGAGCAGCACCACATCGACGACTACGACGACGACCACTCCGACCACGACGACTACACAGCCGTAAGCAATCGGACGCGGAGCGCTGCACATCGCGGCGCTCCGCCAGCTCGCTCATGACCGACATCCGCATCGGCACATCCGGCTGGCACTACAAACACTGGGTCGGCCGCTACTATCCCGAAGACGTCAAACCGGCCGGCATGCTCGCGCACTACCTGCGCGACTTCGACACCGTCGAGCTGAACAACACTTTCTATCAGCTGCCGAAAGAAGAATCGTTCGACGCGTGGCGCCAATCGACGCCGCCCGATTTCGTCTTTGCCGTGAAAGGCAGCCGCTTCCTCACGCATATGGTGAAGCTGAAAGATCCGGAGCGCGGACTCGTCAACTTCATGCCGCGCGCGGAGCGGCTCCGTTCGAAGCTCGGTCCGATCCTCTGGCAGCTGCCGCCGCGATGGAACGCGAACCTCGAGCGGCTCGAAGAGTTTCTGCAGAAGCTGCCGCCGCGGCATCGCTACTCATTCGAGCTGCGCAATGAAACGTGGATGACCGACGCGGCGCTCGAGCTGCTGAAAAAATACAACGCGGCGTTCTGCATCTACGAGCTGGCCGGCTATCACTCGCCGATCGAAATCACCGCCGACTGGACGTACATCCGCCTGCATGGCCCGACGGCGTTCAAGTACCAGGGCAGCTACAGCGATCGCCAGCTGGAGCGGTGGGCGGAGCGGATCGAGATGTGGAAGAAGAAGATGAAAGCGATCTACGTCTACTTCGACAACGACGACTCCGCGTACGCCGTCGACAACGCGCTGACGCTGAAAAAACTCGTCGGCTCGATGAAGCGTCGCAGAAAAACCGCCGCATAGAGCGCGCCGCTCCGGTGTAGCATCGACTCATGGCGACAAGCCGGCGGAACGTCGCGTTCACGCCACTCTTTCGCTGGCGGATGCTCGCCGGTGTTCTGCTCGTCATTGTCTCGCTCGCGGTGTGGGGAACGTCGGGCGCGCTCACGCGCATCCGGCTGTACAGGCTGCGGACCGATGGCAATGAGACGACCGGCGTGATCACCGAGGTGGCGTCGAGCGGCGGAAGGTATTTGATTCGCTATCGATTCGACGTCGACGGCGCGCCGCACGCGGGCGAGATGCGCGCGCCCGTTCGTCGTTACGCCGATCGCTATCTGCGCGGCGACACGACGCCCGTCGCGTATCTCGCCGACGATCCCGAAGTGAGCGTGCCGCGCGCGAAGCGGGAGATCGACGATTCATTCATCGAGTGGAGCACGACGCCGGATCTCGTGCGCGCCATCGCGTACACGCTCGTCGTCGCGCTGATTCTCATCACGACGCTCATCATCGCCCTTCGCCAGCGACGCCTCCTCCGCGAATGCAACATCCTCGGCGCCACAATCGTCGACGTCGACTCGCGCAATCGCGTTCGCTATCAATTCACGACGCCTGCGGGGGAGAGCTACGGAAGGAACGTCGCGCTGCGGAATCCGCCGGCGATCGGCGAGAGACTCGACGTTTGCTGGATGCCGGGGCGGCCCGAGAAGAGCCGCCTCCGGCGTGAGCTGCGATACGTGACGATCGTCGACTGATCGGCGTCGGCGGTTGCCGCCGCCGCCCGACGAAGGAGATCGTCATCGTGAACGCCGACGCGCATGGAATGTGCTGGGGATGAGGTATGAGGCGTGAGTAATGAGGTATGAGTAAAAACCGCCTGCCTTTACCTCATACCTCATGCCTCATTCCTCATGCCTTTCCCGCGGAATTAACAATGATACACTCAGGTTTTGCTACGTACAGAATCTGACAACGGGACGCTCATGCGTACCTAAGTCACAGAAGGAGAATAACTTATGGCTAAGATCATCGGCATTGACCTCGGCACGACCAACTCCGTCGTCGCGGTCATGGAAGGCAACGAGCCGAAGGTCATCGTCAACGCGGAAGGCTCCCGCATCACCCCCTCGGTGGTCGGTTTCGCGAAAAGTGGCGAACGTCTCGTCGGCCAGGTCGCCAAGCGCCAGGCCGTGACCAATCCTGAAAACACCGTCTTCTCCATCAAGCGCTTCATGGGACGCAAGTTCGATGAAGTGAATGAAGAGATGAAGATGGTGCCGTACAAAGTGACGCGCGCTTCGAACGGCGACGTTCGTGTCGACATCGACACGAAGATGTATTCGCCGCCGGAGATCTCCGCGATGATCCTGCAGAAGCTCAAGCAGGCCGCGGAAGACTACCTCGGCGAAAAGGTCGACCGCGCGGTCATCACCGTGCCGGCGTACTTCAACGATTCGCAGCGCCAGGCGACGAAAGACGCGGGCGAGATCGCCGGCCTCAAGGTCGAGCGCCTCGTCAACGAGCCGACCGCCGCCGCGCTCGCGTACGGCCTCGACAAGAAGAAAGACGAGACCATCGCCGTGTATGACTTCGGCGGCGGTACGTTCGACATCTCCATCCTCGAGGTCGGCGAAGGCGTCGTCGAAGTCAAATCGACGAACGGCGACACGCACCTCGGCGGCGACAACATCGATCAGAAGCTGATCGACTGGATCATCGACGAGTTCCGCAAGGATCAGGGCATCGATCTGTCGAAAGACAAGATGGCTCTGCAGCGTCTGAAGGAAGCGGCTGAAAAAGCGAAGATCGAGCTCAGCTCGACGATGTCGACCGACATCAATCTGCCGTTCATCACGGCCGACGCTTCGGGTCCGAAGCATCTGACGATGGCGCTGACGCGCGCCAAGTTCGAGCAGCTCATCGGCGACATCGTGCAGCGCACGATGGGACCGCTTAAGCAGGCGCTCGCGGACGCGGGCGTTTCGCCGAAGGACATCGATGAAGTCGTCCTCGTCGGCGGCTCCACGCGCATCCCGATGGTGCAGAAGATCGTGCAGGACTACTTCGGCAAAGAGCCGCACAAAGGCGTCAACCCGGATGAAGTCGTCGCCATCGGCGCGGCGGTTCAGGGCGGCGTGCTCGGCGGCGACGTGAAGGACGTGCTTCTGCTCGACGTCACTCCGCTCTCGCTCGGCATCGAGACGCTCGGCGGCGTGATGACGAAGCTCATCGAGCGCAACACCACGATCCCTACGCGCAAGTCCGAGATCTTCTCGACCGCTGCCGACAATCAGACGTCGGTCGAGATCAAGGTCTATCAGGGCGAGCGTGAAATGGCGGCGGCGAACAAGCTGCTAGGCGCGTTCCACCTCGCGGGCATTCCGCCGGCGCCGCGCGGCGTGCCGCAGGTCGAGGTCACGTTCGACATCGACGCGAACGGCATCATGAACGTCAGCGGCAAAGACCTCGGCACCGGCAAGGAGCAGAAGATCACGATCACGAGCTCCAGCGGTCTGTCGAAGGACGAAGTCGAGCGGCTCGTCAAAGACGCCGATGCGCATGCCGAGGAAGACAAGAAGCGGCGTGAAGAGATCGATGCGAAGAACCAGCTCGACTCGCTCGTCTACAACGTCGAGAAGATGCTGAACGAGAACCGCGACAAGATCGGCGGCTCGGACGTGCAGAACCTCGAGACCGCGATCAGCGATGCTCGCAAGGCGATGGAGCAGGGCGGTGCCGACCGCATCAAGTCGGCGACCGAAGCGCTCACGAAGGCGTCGCACAAACTCGCCGAGGTGATGTACAGCCAGCAGGCGAGCGGTGGGGATGCGGGAGCGAGCGGCGCGAACGCCGGCGCGACCGGCGGCGGCGACGGCAAGTCGGCCGACGACGTCATCGAAGCGGAAGTGGTGGACGAGAACAAGTAAGCGATTCGTGAT
>Ga0070701_10001007_pt1 | contig 10262 bp, 9 predicted proteins | sample KBSK5102metaG_FD_65451 | JGI IMG/M metagenome (GOLD analysis project Ga0070701, IMG submission 65451) | Corn, switchgrass and miscanthus rhizosphere microbial communities from Kellogg Biological Station, Michigan, USA - KBS K5-10-2 metaG | ecosystem: Host-associated > Plants > Roots >... | reverse complement strand
GTGTCGCTGCCGATGTCCGACGTTAGCCGCGCGTGAACACCATGTCGTATTCGAACGTGCCGCGCGGCATGGTGTCCTTGCGATGGACGGTGAGCGTTTTGCCGTCGGCGCTGACGTCCCAGAGCTCGTAAGTCATCGCGGTCACCGGTCCCTCAGGTCCGCGCATTTCGCGCTCTTCGGTGACTTCGACGCGGCCGTCTTCGCGCACTGACGCTTTGAGCGTCATCGGCAGCTTGCGATCGCCGCCCGGCGTGTGCACGGTCGTTTCGGTCTGCGTCGGTTTGCCGGTGAGGTCGAAGTCGAGCGTCTGCTGAATCGGCGGCGCCTCGCCGCGGGAGATGTCGAGAGCGACGGTGAATTTGTCTTTCGTCTGCGAGACGTCGATCCTGTGCGACGTGACCTTCTCGAACATCGGCGGAAGGTTTTTGGACGCGGCGCGATCGAGAGTCCACTTCCCGCTGTAGTCGGGAGTTTTCGGCGCGGCGGTCAGCGTAACGGCGACGGACAGAGCGAGTGCAAAACCTGTAAGTGCTTTCATGTTGCCGCTACTACGAATCAGCGCGGCGCGAGGTTGCGCGTCCAGGCGTCCGACACAGTTTTGCCACGCGCGAAGTCGTCGACGACGAGGATGAGATTGTGATCGTGGTCGCTGTACTGGACCTCGATGTTGACGCCTGCCTCGGCCATTAATCGAGCAATCTTCCCAAGCTGCCCGGGCACATCCTGCCGAAGCCGCTGCACGAGAACGTCGTTGATTTTGATGAGGCGAATCCCCGCCGATTGCAACGCCCCGCGCGCCGCGTCCGTGTCATCGTCGGCAATCAAAAAATGCGCAACGCCGACACCGTTCGCGACGAACACACCCCCACCCTCCACACTCACACCCGCCCGCCCAAGCGCCTCGCCCATCTCCGCGAGCGCGCCCGGCCTGTGCTCCAGTTCAATCGCCAAATCCTTCATCGCGTAGACGGGGTCACATCTGCACTTTGCAGTGTCGCATTCTGATGACATTGCAGAGTACCGAACGTAGTCGCGCGAAGTAAATGCAGCGAGTTACGCGGTCCTCCACGCCTGAGTGTCACCCGAATGCGACACTGCAAAGTGCAGATGTGACCCCGTCTACGGAGGGTAGGGAATTTGGGGCGCGGGGTCCCTCCGAATAGTAGGGATGAGCGAGCGCAGGATTACGGACGTTGCTACTCCGCCGAGTCGGCGACGTCCGCGGAGCATTGCTGACGCGCTCGTGAAGACGCTGGCGCCTTCGCTTCGCGTATCGCCGGCGTCGCTTCGGTTCGACAAGGTCAATCGTTCGATGCTCGGGACTCATGTGCTCTATCAGCAGGAGCGCCATGGGCTGCCGGTTTCGGGGGCGTGGCTTCGCGTCGACATCGCGCCGAACGGCAGCGTTTATCACGTGCTCAATGACCTCATTCCGGATGAGGACATTGAGGCGTCGGACGCGCGCGTGAGCGGCGAGGAAGCGGAATCTCTGGCGCTCGGTGCGATTGACGACGCCGATTCAAAACAAGTCACGCAGCGCGAGCTCTGTCATTACCAGGCGGACGGCGCGCCGTACCTTTGCTGGAAGGTCATCCTGCGTACCACGAACCCGCGCGGATCGTGGAAGTTCTACATATCGGCGACGAACGGGAAGATCGTCGAGCGTCACGATCTCGCGCGGCGAGTAACAGGCAAAGGTCGCGTCTTCGATCCGAATCCGATCGCGACTCTCGATGACGCAACGCTGCGCGGCAACTCACTCATCGCGCCGACCGCCTATCGCGACGTCGACCTGCTCGGTCTCGACGGCAGCGGTTTTCTCGATGGCGAGTTCGTCTCGACGCGGCTCACCGCGAATCGCGTGCAGCGCTCGAACAACGAGTTCGTTTTCACGCGCGACCAGCAGGGCTTCCGCGAGGTGATGGCCTACTTCCACATCGATCGCGTCCGCCGCCACCTCAAAGACCTCGGCTTCAAAGACGTGATGAATCGCGCCATCGAAGTGCACGTCGATATCGACGACCAGGACAACGCGCAATACATCGAGCAGCACATCGAGCTCGGCAGCGGCGGCGTCGCGTCGTCGGAGGATGCGGAGATCATCGTCCACGAATACGGCCACGCCATTCAGGACGATCAGGTGCCGGGCTTCGGCCAGGCGAGCGAATCACAGGCAATGGGCGAAGGCTTCGGCGATTTTCTTGCGGCCAGTTTCTTTTTCGATCGCAAGCCGCTCTCGATGCAGCCGACGTTCGCGAACTGGAACGGCACGTCGTTCAGCACCGACACACCGCCGTGCATGCGCCGCCTCGACAGCAAAAAGAAATATCCGAAAGACCTCGACGCGACCGAGGACATATACGAGAACAGCGCGATGTGGTCCGCGTCGCTCTGGCAACTGCGCGAAAAACTCGGCGCGCCGGTAACCGAAACGCTCGTCATCGCGCATCACCATCTCCTCTCACGCACCGCGACATTCGGCGATGCCGCGAACGCGATGCTCATGACTGACGAACAGCTGAACGGCGGCGCGAACGCCGAGGTCATTCGCCGCGTGTTCGAAGCGCGCGGATTCCTGAAACGCGCGCGAGCGACAACGAAGAAAAAGAAACCCGCAAAACGAAAACGAGCCGGAGCAAAACGATGAAGAGCCGCATGTTGCTGAGCGCCGCCACGATCGCCATCGCATTCACCGCCATCACGCCCGGCGCCGCGCAGACGACGCAGACCGGCGCGTCGGTCGTCCAGTCGCAGAACGACCAATCGGCCGGCACGCTCGCCGCGCAGCCGGTGATTCTGCCGAAAGGGAGTCACGCGATTTTCAAAGAGCATCGCGTGCGCAAACTCCCGCCGCTGCCGCCCGGTCCGAAAGGGAAATCAGGCGGGCCGAACATCGCGCAGTCGACCGCAACCACCACGCTGAAAGTCTCCGCGCCCGTCGCGTTCCGCGGCATCAGCGACGGCGTCGGCTACAAAGTTGACGCTGCGCCGTCCGACACCAGCGGCGCAATCGGCTCGACGCAATACGTGCAGTGGGTCAACGAAGCGGTGCAGATCTTCGATCGCAACGGCGTCTCGCAATACGGCCCGACGCTCGGCCGCTCGCTCTGGAAAGGTTTCGGCGGCGCGTGCGAAAAGAACAACGACGGCGATCCGATCGTGCAGTACGACAAGATCGCCAATCGCTGGATCCTCTCGCAGTTCGCGGTCGCCGACGGCCCGCCGTTCTTCGAATGCATCGCGGTCTCGCTCACCGACGACGCCACCGGCAGCTACTTCCGCTACGGCTATGGCTTCGACGCGTTCAACGACTATCCGAAATTCGGCGTCTGGTTCGACGGCTACTACGTCACGTTCAACATGTTCGATTCCGACGACAACCCGATCGGCTCGAAGATCTGCGGCGTTCCGAAAGACAAGATGTTGACCGGTGCGGCTGCGCCGATGCAGTGCTTCGACGTTCCCGAGTTCGGACTTCTTCCCGCCGATGTCGACGGCAACACGCCGCCGCCGGCCGGCGCTCCCGAAATCCTGCTGGCGATGACGACGAACGGACTCAATCTGTGGAAGCTGCACGTCGACTGGAACGACGCGACGAAATCGACGCTCACCGGTCCGACGAAGATCGCCGTCGCGCCGTTCACCGCCGCGTGTCCGAACAGTTCGTGTGTGCCGCAGAAAGGCACGCCCGCGAAGCTCGACGCGATGGGCGATCGCCTGATGTATCGCCTCGCCTATCGCAATTTCGGCGATCACGATTCGCTCGTCGTCACGCACTCCATCGACGTCGCCGGTTCAAAAGGAAGTGCGCTGCGCTGGTACGAAGTTCGGAATCCGCTCGCGACGCCAACGCTCGCGCAGCAGGCGACTTACGTTCCCGGCACGTCAGGCCGCTTCATCGGCAGCGCGGCGATGGACAAGAAAGGCAATCTGCTCGTCGGCTACACCGCGTCGAGCAGCTCGATGTTCCCGTCGATCATGTTCGCCGGCCGCGACGCCGGCGATCCGATCGGCAAACTTTCGAAAGAGCTGCTCGCCGTCGCCGGCACGAAGTCGCAGGCCGATGTCGATCGCTGGGGCGACTACGCGAGCATGAGCATCGATCCGACGGACGACTGCACGTTCTGGTTCACGACCGAGGTGATGGAGAAGAATCGCAAGGCGTGGCAGACGTCGATCGTGCACACCAAATTCACGAACTGCAGCTGACGAAAATTCAGTGCCGCGTAAGGCCGAGAATCGCACCGCCGATTCTCGGCAGCGGCATCACCTGTTCCGCGGCGCCGCGCAGGATCGCTTCGCGCGGCATGCCGAACACGACGGACGTCGCTTCGTCCTGCGCGATCGTGCGCGCGCCGGCGTGACGCATTTCGAGCAGTCCGTCCGCGCCGTCCGCGCCCATCCCCGTCAGCAACACGCCGATCGCATTCCGTCCCGCCGCCTCGGCGAGCGAACGAAACAACACATCGACGCTCGGCCGATGACGCGACACGAGCGGTGCCGACGACAGCGACACGACGTACTGCGCGCCGCTGCGCACGACGGCGAGATGTTTGTTGCCCGGCGCGATCAGCGCCTTGCCGCTGCGAATGCGCTCGTCCGGCGTCGCCTCGCGCACGTCGATCGCACACTCTTCGTCGAGCCGCCGCGCGAACGCCGCTGTGAATCGTTCCGGCATGTGCTGCACGACGACGATGCCCGGCGCGTTCGGCGGCATCGCGATGAGAATCTGACGGAGCGCTTCCGTGCCGCCGGTTGATGCGCCGATGCCGACGACTTTGTCGGTCGTCCACGCTAACCGCTCCGATCGCAGCCGCACGCTCGGCGAGCGACGGATCGGAACGCGCGCCGCAGCCGCAGCGGTAATCGCGTCGACGAGCGTCAGCGACGTCTCTTCGAAAAAGTCACGAATACCGAGCCGCGGTTTTTCGATCAGCTCGACCGCGCCGAGCTCCAGCGCGCGCAGCGCCGGCTGCGTTCCCGCGCCCGCGAGCGTCGAGCAGATCACGACCGGAATCGCATCGCGCTCCGACAGCTTCGCGAGGAACGTGAGCCCGTTCATGCGCGGCATTTCGAGATCGAGCACGATCACATCGGGACGGCGCTCCTCGATCTTCTTTTCGGCGACCAGCGGATCCATCGCCGTGCGCACGCTCATCCCGTTCGCGGTGAGCAGCGTCGTGAAGATCTGCCGCACCAGCGCCGAATCGTCGACGACCAGAACGTCGATCATCCGAGCTTCACGTAAACACTCGGGATCACGGTGCGCACGTCGCCGCGGCGGCTGAGCGATTCCGCGTGTCCGAGAAACAGCATTCCGCCGGGAGCGAGTCGCGCAACGAGCGCATCGAGCACGCGCTGGCGCGAAACCGTATCGAAGTAGATCAGCACGTTGCGGCAGAAGATCGCGTCGAACACGCCGTTCGGATATGCCGCGGCGTCGTTGAGATTCAGCGACGAGAAGCGCACGAGATTTCGAATCTCGCTCGTCACTGAGATCATCCCTTCGCGCGCGCCGACGCCGCGCAGCATGAATCGCTTCAGCAACGGCAGCGGAATCTCTTCCTTCCGCGCGATCGGATAAATCCCCGCCGCCGCTTTCGCAACGACGCGCGACGAAATATCCGTCGCCATCAACTCATGCGACCACCCCTCGGCCGCCGGCAGCAATTCCTGCAGCAGCATCGCAATCGAATACGGTTCCTCGCCGCTCGAACAGCCCGCGCTCCAGATGCGCGTCGAGCGCGCGCGCAGCCCTTCATCGGCCGCGGCGCGCCACGACGGCATCGTCACGTTGCGGAGCAATTCGAATTGCGGCTGCTCGCGAAAGAAGCGCGTTTCGTTCGTCGTGATCGAATCGATGAAGTGCTGGCGCTCCGCGGAATCGTGCTCCGCGCGCGCGACGTAATCGCGATACGACGCGATCTCCAGCGCTCGCAGCCGGCTGGCGAGGCGGCTGACTACGAGCGCTTTTTTCGCGTCGGACAGCGACACGCCGATCTCGCGATAGACGAATCGCTGAACCGCTGCGAAATCGCGATCCGAGATCGCGGCGTGCTGCGTCATCACGCCGTCGCTCCGGAACGCGGCGTCGCCTGCGTCTCCTCGACAACCTCCGCGCTCTCGTTCTTCGCATCGATCGCGGCGAGGATCTCCGTCGCCGACAACACCTTGTCGATGTCGAGGAGCAGGACGAATTTCTCATCGACGATGCCCATGCCGAGGAGGAAGTCGACGCGTGCGTGCGAACCGAAAGCGGGCGTCTCTTCGATGTCGTCCTCGCCGAGATCGACGACCTGGCGTACGGCGTCGGCGATGACGCCCATCACCGTCTGCTCGCCGTTCGACGTCAGCTCCACGACGACGATGCACGACGTCTTCGTGATCGCGCTCGATTCGAAGCCGAACTTCACCGCGAGGTCGATCACCGGCACGACGCTGCCGCGCAGATTGATGACGCCGCGGATGTACGAAGGCGTCGACGGCACGCGCGTCAGACGGCTGTATTCAATGATCTCGCGCACGCGCAGGATCGGAATCGCATACTCCTCGCCCGCGACGAAAAATGTGAGGTACTGCGCACGTTCCCTGATGTCGTTCATCGTGCGCCTCAGAAACGCTGGAAGTCGCCGTCGTGCTCGACGCGTCGCGCCATCGACATCGCCGGCACCGCCGTCGGCCCGCGGCGTACCGGAAGCGACGCCACATGCGGCGTGGTAAACGTGGCGACCTGCATCCGGCGTTCGTCGCCGAGGTGGAAGAAGGCGATGAGCTGCTGCAGCGATTCGGCCTGTGCCGCGAGCTCCTCAGCAGTCGACGCAAGCTCCTCGGCCGACGACGCATTGCGCTGCGTGACCTGATCGACCGTCGACAGCGCAACGTTGATCTGATTCACACCCGCGGCCTGTTCCTTCGATGCGGCGGCGACGTCCTGCACGAGATCGGCAGTTCGGCGAATCGACGGCACGAGCTCGCTCAGCAGCTGGCCCGAGCGCTCCGCGATCATCACGCTGTTCGACGCGACGGAGCTGATCTGCTTCGCGGCTTCCTGACTGCGCTCCGCGAGCTTGCGCACTTCGGTCGCGACGACCGCGAATCCGCGTCCGTGCTCGCCGGCGCGCGCCGCTTCGATCGCGGCGTTCAGTGCGAGAAGGTTCGTCTGATACGCGATCTCTTCGATGATGGAGATGCGGTCGGCGATGTTGCGCATCGCGTCGACGGTTTCGCGAACGACCGAGCCCGCGTCCTGCGCGTCCTTCGAGCCCTTCACCGCCATCAACTCCGTCTGGCGGCTGTTCTCCGCGTTCTGCGTGATCGAGGCGTTCATCTGCTCGAGGCTCGACGTCGTCTCTTCGACGGACGCGGCCTGCTCGCTCGTTCCCTGCGACAGGTTTTGCGCGGTCGCGCTGACCTGCGCCGACGCCGCGCTGAGCGACGCCGCGCCGCCGCGCACTTCGCCGATGACCTGGCCGAGCTTCTCGACCATGCTCGCGAACGCGCGGCCGAGACCGTCGTGCTCGGAGCGCGCGGTGATGCGTACGGTGAGATCGCCCGCCGCGATCTTCTCGGCGACGCCGGCCATTTCTTTCTGCGATCGGATCAGCTCTTTCATTCCGCCGAGCATCTCGCCGATTTCGTCGTTCGATCGCACGGAGATCTCGCCGCGCACGTCGCCGACTGCGAGCTGCCGCGTGACGCCGAGCGCTTCGCCGATCGGAATCGTGATCGCGCGAGCCAGCAGGATTGCGAGCAGCAGCGCGGCGGCGACACCGATCACGCCGCTGGTGACGAGCACGCGATCGAGCATCGTCTCGAGGTCCGCAACCTCATTCGCGCGCGCCTCGAGCAGCTTCATCTCCTCGGCATCGAACTGTTCGTCGACGGCGTTCAGCGCGTCGAGGATCGGCTTCCCTTTCTGCAGATTGAACGCAGCGATCAACTGATCCGGAGTGGCGCGACCGGCGTTCACTTCACGCCGCATCGCGATGAGCGGATCTGCCGCTTCCGAAATCCAGCGGCGCTCGAGCGTCTCGATGCGATGAACGCGATCCGTCTGCGCCGGGCTGTCGGCAACGAGCCGCAGCATGTCGCCGAGCTCGCGATCGAACTCGCCGCGCGCAGTGTTGTATTCGTCGACGAAGTGATCGGCGCCGTCGATGACGAATCCGCGCTCTGCGGTTTCGAGATCGAGCACGGTCGCGAGCAGATCGCGCCGCTGCATCAGCACTTCGTAACTGTGCTTGCGCAGATTCGACGCGCGCACGACTTCCGCGAAGGTCCGGTACGACGTGACGACGACCGCGAGCAGGATCGCAATCATCAGACCGAAACCGAGATAGAGCTTGCTGCCGATACGAAGATTTCGAAACATGCGCGACTGCTCCTTTTCTTAAGCGACGACGGTGCGCCGCAGGTGGTGATCGATGGCTGATTCGACGATGCGAGGCACGTCGAGAATGAGGGCGACGTCGCCGGAGCCGAGGATCGCGGCGGCGGACACGCCGGGGACGCGATCGAGGAAGCCGAGCGGCTTGATGACGGTCTGCATCTGACCGAGCAGACGGTCGCTGCCGAGGCCGATTTTTCCGCGTTCGTGCGCGACGACAACGACGCTTTCGCGCTCCGGCGCAACGGACGTCAGTTGCAGATGATGGCGAAGGCGGACGAACGGCAGCGCTTCGCCGCGAACGTAGATGATGCCGTCTTCGCGCAGCGTGTCGAGGCCGGGCGGAAGGTCGACGCATTCGACGACGCTGTCGAGCGGCACGATGAACGTCTCGTCGCCGACTTCGACCGCGAAGCCGTCGATGATCGCGAGCGTGAGCGGCAGGCGGATCGTGAAACGCGTTCCGCGTCCGGCGACCGAATCCACTTCGATCGTGCCGCGCAACGCTTCGACGCGGCGGCGCACGACGTCCATACCGATGCCGCGGCCGGAGAGATCGCTCGCGACGTCGGACGTCGTGAAGCCATGACGAAAGATGAGCTGCTCGACTCGTTCTCCCTCGGCGAGCACGTGACCGTCCGCCGCGCGGGCGAGGATCTTTTCTTTGTCGAGTCCCGCGCCGTCGTCTTCGATCTCGACGACGATTCGTCCCGCGCTGTGCCGCGCGCGAATCGCGACCGTTCCGACGCGCGGCTTGCCGGCGCGCTCGCGATCGTCGGGCAGTTCGATGCCGTGATCGATCGCGTTGCGCAGCATGTGCGTGAGCGGATCGCGCAGCGCGGCGACGACGGCGCTGTCGACTTCGACGTCGCCGCCGTCGATCGTCAGTTGCGCGAGCTTGTCGTGCGCAACGGCGACGTCGCGGACCATGCGCGTGAAGCGCTGCAGCTCCGGTCCGACCGGAACCATGCGCAGCTTCATCACGAGCTCCTGCAACTGTGCGTCGAGCCGATCCGCATCGGCGATCGCTTCGGTCAGCGCGACGTCGAGCGATTCGGCGCGCGCGGAGACGAGCTTGCCGACGCGGCCGCGCGCGATCGCCAGCTCGCCGGCGAGATCGACCATGCGATCGAGTTTTGCGGTCGCAACGCGGATCGATTGTTCGCGGGTCGAGTCGGACGACGATCCTTCTTCGCCGGAGTGAGCGGGCTGGAAGCCCGCCCTCCTTTTCGCGGTTTGTTCGGCGGCGGCTAGAACGGCGTCTGCGTTTGACGGCAGATCGCCGTTGGACGCGGCGCGGAGCACGTCGACGACGCGTAGCACGGCGGTGATGAGCTCCGAACCGCCGCCGCGCGCTGCGGCCACGACCTTCAGCACATCCTCGGCGCGATGGATGTAATCGGTCAGCGCATCGAACGAAACGCACGACGCGTTTCCCTTCAGCGTGTGCGTCGCGCGCAGCAGCGTTTCGCCGGAATCGTCTGCGCCGTCGCCGGACTCGAACTGCAGCAGCGACGTCTCCATCTGCGCCAGGAGTTCATCCGCCTCGGCCGCAAACGTAGCGAGCAATGCATCGCGATCGAGCTCCATCAAATCACCTTCTCGAATGCTTCGCCGGTGTCGGTGTAGAAGATGAGCTTGCGGCCGCGCGTGCCGCCGAGCGACGTCGCCAGCACCTGCACGCCGCGCTCGCGCAGGATGTCGATCGCGACTTCCGCGTTGCGCGTGCCGACCGCCATGCTGCTGCCGCCGGGCACGAGCAGCGATGCGCCGCCGAAGACTTTCGCGCGCAGGTTTCGGATCTGCGCGCCGAGCGCGAGGAGCTTGTCGATGACTTCCGATGTCGCCAGCGTGCCGAAACGCGCGGGCGCGTGAT
>Ga0070701_10001005_pt1 | contig 10267 bp, 9 predicted proteins | sample KBSK5102metaG_FD_65451 | JGI IMG/M metagenome (GOLD analysis project Ga0070701, IMG submission 65451) | Corn, switchgrass and miscanthus rhizosphere microbial communities from Kellogg Biological Station, Michigan, USA - KBS K5-10-2 metaG | ecosystem: Host-associated > Plants > Roots >... | reverse complement strand
CCGCGCCAGTGCACGTCGTCGGTCCACCGGTCGTCGCTGCCGTAGATGGAGACCACGGCCTTGAGCGCGGCCGGGCGCTCGCACGCCACCTGCAGCGAGTTGAACCCCGAGTACGACGTGCCCCACATCCCCACACCGCCGTCGCACCACGGTTGGTCGGCCAGCCAGGCGACCACCTCCACCAGGTCGGACTGCTCGACGGCCGGGTACTCGTCCGTGGCGTCACCCTCCGAGGAGCCGGTGCCGCGCAGGTCGAGCCGGCAGACGGCGTAGCCGTGATCGTCGCGCAGCGTGCGGTAGCCCGCGGCGTACGACGAGGTCAGGTCGTCCTTGCGGTAGGGCAGCGCCTCGAGCAGGCAGGGCTGCGGCCCGGCGGAGGCCTCGGGGAGGTAGAGCGTGGCCGCGAGCCGCACCCCGTCGGCCATCGGCACCCGCACCTCGCGCTCAGTGCCCGGCATGCCCTGCCTCGGCCAGGAGCCGGGAGACGACCGCCGGGTCGAGCCCTTCGCTGGTGTTGCCGTCGCGGCCGGTGGTCGTCACCGAGCCCAGCAGCGAGTTGAGCACCGCCTCCTCTGCGGCGTCCACGACGGCCCCGAACAACGGGTCGAGGCCGCGCCCGGCGACCCGCGGTCCGGCCTCGGGCGCGCCGTCCCGGTCGAACCGGCACGTGGTCGAGGCGGCCAGGAAGATCTCGCCGCTGCCGTGGTGCGCGGTCGACCCGGTCCGGGCCAGGCCCAGACCGATCCGGCGGGCGAGCCGGGCGCACCCGGCGGCGTCGACGGGGGCGTCCGTGACCACGACCCCGATGCACGACCCCGCGGGAGGTGCCGCCGACATGTCCGGTGCCGGCAGCAGCCGACCCACGGGCACCCCGGCCACGGTGAGCCGGTCCCGCTCCCCGAAGTTGGTGAGCAGCAGCACCGCGACGGTGTACCCGTCGCCGGTCACCCGGGACGCCGTCCCGATGCCGCCCTTGAAGCCCAGGCAGGACATCCCGGTGCCGGCGCCCACGGCGCCCTCGGGCGGCGGCGAGGTGGCGCCGCGCGACCGGGCAGCCGCGTCGTACGACGAGCGGACGTCCGCGGCGCCGACCTGCATCCGCCGGCAGTCGTTGAGGAAGGAGTCGTCGCACTCGCCGACGACGGGGATGATGACGTCGTGCTCGTCGCCGATGCCGGGGTAGCGATCGACCATGTAGCGGGCCACGCCGTCGGAGACCGCGCCCACCGCCATGGTGTTGGTGAGCATGATGGGCGTCTCCACCAGGCCCCACTCCATCACCTGGGTGAGGCCGGAGACCTCGCCGGCGCCGTTGAGCACGAAGCCGCCGCCGTGCAGCCGCTCCATGAAGATGTTCCCGGCGCCGGGGACGATGGCGGTGACCCCGGTGCGGACCGGGCCCTTCCCCGGCCGGAGCGGTCCGTCGCCTTCGATGAGCGTGGTGTGGCCCACGCGCACGCCGGCGACGTCGGTGATGGCGTTGAAGCGCCCGGGGCGAAAGCGGCCCAGCGGCAGGTCCAGCGCGCGGGCCCGGACCCGTGGAGCGGCGATCTCCTCGGCCATGATCGGGCGAGCTTACCCCGTCGCCCGCGCCGCCGGGCTCACCCCTTGCCCTCGCGCAGCTCGGAGCCGCCGAGGTCGACGGAGTGGAGCCCGCCGTTCCCGTTGCCGTTTCCGTTTCCGTTCGCGACCTGCGAGGGAAGGTCCGCGGCGGCGCGGCGCGACTGCTCGCGCTCCTTGTAGCGGCGGATCGCGCCGCTGAGGATCTCCCCGATGAGCGTCCGATAGTCCATGCCCGCGCCCTTGGCGATGAGCACCAGGTCGCTCCATCCCGGGGTGAGGCCGGGGAGCGGGTTGCACTCCAGGAAGTAGAAGCGCCCCCGGGCGTCCATCTTGAAGTCGATCCGCGCGACGTCGCGGCAGCCGAGCGCCATGAACGCGCCCCGGGCCGCGGTGCGGAGCTTCTCGGTCTGACCGGGCTCGAGCTTCGCCGGGACCTCGTAGCGGATGCGGTCGTTCCAGTCGAGCTTGTGCTGGAAGCTGTAGACGGGGTTCGGGTCGTCGGTGTCGACGAAGACGATCTCCATCGGTGGGAGCACGCGCGGCCGCCGCTCGCCGAGCAGCCCCACGGTGAACTCCCGGCCCCGGATGTACTCCTCCACCAGCGCCGGCTGCTGGTACTTGCTCACCAGCTCGCGCACCACCTCGCGGAGCTCGGCCTCGTTCTGCACCACGCTCTTGCTCACCACGCCCTTGCTCGAGCCCTCGGCCACGGGCTTCACCATCAGCGGGAACTCGGTGAACTCCCGGTTGAGCCTCTCCTTGCCGGTGGTGAAGAGCTGGAAGTTCGGCGTGTGGATGCCGTGCTGGCGGACGATCTTCTTTGCCAGCGCCTTGTCGAGGGCCAGCGAGAGGGTCGCCGGGTCGCTGCCGGTGTAGGGGATGTCGAGCAGCTCCAGCAGCGATGGGACCTGGGCCTCGCGGTTGCGCCCCTTCCAGCCCTCGGCGACGTTGAAGACCAGGTCGAGCGGCGTCACCGCGAGCACGGTGGGCAGCTCCTGGTTCGCCTCCAGGTCGATGACCTCGTGCCCCCAGCTGGCGATGGCCTCGCGGATCGCCTGGAGCGTGCTCGGGCTGTCGTACTCGGCCTCCGAGTCCTCCTCCCCGTCCTCGCTCGGCTTGATGCGCTTCACGTTGTAGGCGAAGCCGACGCGAAGCGGGCCGGTCTTGCGGGGCGGCTTCCCCTGACGGCGGGGGCTGTCCTTGATCCCGTAGCGGCGGGCGGCGGCCTGGATCACCGAGCCGATGACCGCGTCGAAGTGGAAGCCATCCAGCGCGGCGGAGGCGTAGATGCCGGCGCCGGGCTCGAGCGAGGGCAGCGCGTTGATCTCGAGGAAGTAGGGCACGCCGGCGTCGCTCATCCGGAAGTCGATGCGGCCGAGGTCGCGGCAGTCGGTGAGCCGGAACACGGTCTGCGCGGTGCGCCGCAGCTCGTCGGCGATGGCCGGAGTGATGGCCGCGGGCGCCTTCACGCTCACTGCCTTCTCCTCGGACGTCTTCAGCGCGTAGTCGTAGATGGAGTACCGGCGCTGCTTCGCGAGCTCCGGATCGATGACGTACTCCACCGGGGCCAGCACGCCGTCGTAGTCGTTCTCCACCGCGGCGAGGTACGGGACGGTGAGGTCACGCCCGGAGATGTACTCCTCCACCAGGATGCCGGCGGGGTAGCGCTCGAGCGCGCGGGCGACCTTCTCCTCCAGCTCCGCGACGGTCTCCGCGACCGAGTCCTGGGTGATGCCCTTGCTGCTTCCCTCGAAGTTGGGCTTGACGATGACCGGGAAGCGAAGCGCCGAGGCCTTCAGCTCGTCCACCTTCTCGATGTACTGCCACCCCGGCGTCCGGACGTCGTGGTCGCGGAGGATGAGCTTGGTGAGCTGCTTGTCCAGCGTGACCGCCAGGGCGTAGGCGTCGCTTCCCGTGTAGGGGAAGCCCAGCTCGTCGAAGAGCGCGGGGTAGAACGCCTCGCGGAACCGCCCTCGCCTTCCCTCGGCGGTGTTGAAGATGAGGTCCGGCGAGTAGGCCTCCAGCCGGGCCACGGTGCGGGAGGCGGGCCCCGACACCTCGAAGCGCTCGAGGCGGTGACCCAGCCGGTCGATGGCACCGGCCAGCGCGTCCACGGTCTGCTGGGTGTCGAACTCCGCCTCCTCCTCGGAATCCGAGAGGCGGAGGTTGTAGGTCAGCGCGATGCGCACGTGCTCAGCGTCCTCCCGGGGCGGTCCGGCGGTCGGTGTTTCCGGTCATCCAGCGCTCAGGTCCCACCGGCACGCTGGGGGCTCGAGCCAGGGCCTGCGAGCCCGAGACGACCTTCCCGTCCACCACCTGGGTCTGCGCCCAGACGTCTCCGAATCTGCGGCCGAGCGGGTCGCGGACCGCCTTCCAGGCCTCGACGGCGCCGATGACCAGGAGGCCGGCCGCACCGGCCCGCAGCCCGAGCGGCTCGGGCATCATCCGGAGGAGGACGACCAGCGCCAGGGGCGCGTTGCGCAGAGTGCTGTCCCGGAACCGGGCGTCGGTGCGCATGGGAAGGAAGACCGCCTTCACCCCGAAGATGCGCTTGCCCACGCTCTGGCCGTGGAAGATGCCGTCGGCGAGGAGCAGGTACAGCAGCGCCACCACGAAGCCGGCCCGCCCGGCGGCCAGGCCGAGCGCGTAGGCGATGCCGATGTCCGCCAGCCGGGCCATCCCCCGGAGGAGGAACGAGCAGCGCGGGTACGGCGACTCGGGGATGCCGTCCTCGGGGACGAGCTGGAGCTTGGGTGCCCCGAAGGGAGCTCTGAGCCTGCTCATGATTCCTCCCCCTCGGCGGCCAGCGCGGCCAGCCGGCTCCAGGCGTCGACGGCCCGGGTCTCGGTCCTGCTCTCCGTCACGCGGGCGGCCTCTGCGGCCGTCGCCCCGTCGGTTCGGGTGAAGAAGACGAAGGCCATGGCCGGGCGCTTGGAGGATTCGCGCATCGCGAACTGTACGTTCTCCAGCCGCCACCCTTGCCGGACCCAGACGTTGACCGTGTGCTCGAGGCTTCCCTCGTCCACGGTGGAGAGCTCCACCACCTTGTAGTGGAGGGCGTCCGGTCCGGGCGGAGGCTTCCCGGTGCTCCTGCGCCTGCCCTTGCGCGCGCGGGTCACGAGTTCAGGAGCTCGGCGGCTTCCACCGCATGGTAGGTGAGGATGAGGTCGGCCCCGGCGCGCTTGATGGAGGTGAGGACCTCCATCATCACGCGCTGACCGTCGATCCATCCGTTGGCGGCGGCTGCCTTCACCATCGCGTACTCACCGGACACGTTGTACGCCGCGACGGGGACATCGAACCGTTCCTTCACCCGGGCGATGACGTCGAGGTAGCTGAGGGCGGGCTTCACCATCACCAGATCCGCCCCCTCCTCCAGGTCGAGCGCGACTTCCTTCAGCGCCTCGCGGACGTTGCCCGGGTCCATCTGGTAGCCGCGGCGGTCCCCGAACTGGGGAGTGCTCTGGGCGGCCTCGCGGAACGGTCCGTAGAAGCCCGAGGCGTACTTCGCCGCGTAGCTGAGGATGGGGGTGCCGGACAGCCCGGCCCCGTCCAGCGCGGTGCGGATGGCGGCCACCCGGCCGTCCATCATGTCCGAGGGAGCCACGATGTCAGCGCCCGCCCGGGCGCAGGAGACCGCCATCTGGGCCAGCAGCGGAAGGCTCTGGTCGTTGTCCACCTCGCCGCCGTGGACCACGCCGCAGTGGCCGTGGTCGGTGTACTCGCAGAGACAGACGTCCGCGACGAGCTGCAGCTCGGGGACGGACTCCCTCAGGGCCCGGAGCGCCTTCTGGACGATGCCGTCGTCCGCCCAGGCACCGGTGCCCCGCGGGTCCTTGTGGCCGGGGATGCCGAAGAGGATGACCGAGGGGATGCCCACCGCCCGGGCACGCTTCGCCTCCTCGACCGCCAGGTCCACCGACAGGTTGTCGATGCCGGGCATCGAGGGGACGGGCTTGCGGACTCCCCGGCCCTCCACGACGAAGAGCGGATAGATGAAGTCGGAGGGGCGGAGCTCGGTCTCGCGCACCATGCGCCGGAGGGCCTCTGTGCGGCGCAGCCGGCGTGGGCGGTGAATCGGAAAGGCCATACCTTGGATGCTCCGTTCTACCGCGACAGCATACCTCGTTGAACTGGACAGGTGCTCGATGCCCAGCGGCTTCTCCTGGACCGAGATCGGCGTCGACCCCGCCCGGGTCCGCGTCGTCCGGGACGCTCCCCTCCCCGCGCAGGGCGAGTACGTCCTCTACTGGTGCATGGTGAACCAGCGCGTGCCGCACAACCACGCGCTGCAGGCGGCCATCGCGCTGGGGAACAGGCTCCGCCTCCCGGTCGTCTGCTACCACGCGCTCCGTCCTGACTACCCGCATGCGTCCGATCGGCTCCACGCCTTCGTGCTGCAGGGCCTCGAGGAGCTGGGAGCGGCGATGCGCGCCCGCGGAGTGCCCTACTGGCTCGAGCTGCCGCGGAACGCTCGCCAGCACGTTCCCCGGCTGGCGGCGCTGGGACGGCGGGCGGCGGCGGTGGTGTCCGACTGGTTCCCAGCCTTCATCATTCCCGGGCACCTGCGTGGCGCGGCGAAGGCGCTGGAGGTTCCGCTGGTGGCGGTGGACGCCTCCTGCGTCGTGCCCATGCAGCGCATCGCGGAGAGGCAGGTGGGGGCCTACGCGCTCCGCCCGAAGCTCCGGAAGCTCTGGCCGGAGTACCTCGGACGACTTCCCCGGGGGCAGGATCCGGCGCACGCGCGTGCCGCGGAGCGAGTGGATCCGGGCTTCACGCCCGAGGAGCGTCCCGGTCGCCTCGCGGGCGCGCTGGACGGCTTCGACATCGACCACTCGGTGCAGCCGGTGGCGGGACGGCCGGGAGGGAGGGCCGCCGCTCTGAGAGTGCTGCGGGCGTTCGTCCGGGACTCCGTGGCGCGCTTCGACGAGGCCCGGAACGAGCCCGGCCAGCACGGGCAATCCGGCGTCTCACCGGCGCTCCACTGGGGGCTGCTCTTTGCCGGGGAGCTGGCGCAGGCGTGCATCGAGGCGCACGGCTCGAGGCACCCCGGGGTGGTGTCGTTCCTCGAGGAGCTGCTCGTCCGTCGCGAGCTGGGGTTCAACTACTGCCTGCACACCGAGGTGAAGGCGCAACTCAGAGTCTCCTCGCTGCCGCGCTGGGCGCAGCAGACTCTGGAAGAGCACGCCGGGGACCGGCGGGAGCACCTCTATGGTCTCGAGGAGCTGGACCGGGGGGAGACCGGCGATCCGCTGTGGAACGCGGCGCAGCGGGAGCTTCGCGAGGACGGCCGGATCCACGGGTATCTCCGGATGCTGTGGGGGAAGAAGATCCTGGAATGGAGCCGGACGCCGCAGGAGGCCCTGGAGCGGATGGCGCACCTCAATGACCGGTACGCGCTCGACGGCCGGGACGCGGTGAGCGTGGCCAACTTCATGTGGGTCCTCGGGTTGCACGACCGGCCCTTCCAGGCACGGCCGGTGCTCGGCAAGGTTCGGCCGATGAGCTCGCTCCGGACCGCGGAGAAATTCGACCTCGGACCGTACCTGGCCCGCTACGGTGGACCGGACGCGGCGGGGGTCAAGCTTCCGCGGCGCAAGAAGCGCGCTGCTCGCAAAGGAGCCTGAACGACGATGGGCAAGATCGACTTCCACGTGCCGCACACGCTCTCGCTGGCCGAGGCGAAGAAGCGGATGGAGAAGCTGACGCAGCACTGGGCCAAGCACGGCATCCAGTCCACGTGGTCCGGAGACGAGGCGACGCTCCGGGGCAAGGTGATGGGCATCGCGCTGGACGCGACGCTGCGGGTCACGGAGAAGACCGTCGGGGGAGAGGCGACCGACCCGGGCATGCTGCTCCGCGGTCAGGCGAAGAAGTACCTGACGAACAAGTTCGAGGCCTGGCTCGACCCGAGGAAGAGCATCGAGGAGCTGGAGAAGGCCTGAGCTCGCGGAGGGCGAGGGTCGGACCGCGACGTCTCGGGCATTCGGACGACGTGGTGGGCCGGTTTCGAGGGCAACCTCCTGGCGTCCGGGTGTCCGTGGGGAACATCCATGCCCTGCCTTCTCTTCTTGCTCGTCCCCCCCACCGGCTCGTCTCCGCCCCGTTGCGCTAGGGTCCCCGGCGATGCGTGACACCCGGATGAGCCTGGCCAGCTTCGAGCGACTCGCTGCACGCGGGAATCTCGTTCCGGTCTGGCGCGAGCTCCCCGGGGACACCGAGACGCCGGTCAGCGCCTTCCTCAAGCTCCCCAGCCCCTCCCACGCGTTTCTCCTCGAGTCCGTCCAGGGCGGCGAGCGCTGGGGCCGGTACTCCTTCCTCGGCGACGAGCCCATCGCCCTCGTCCGCCAGGGTCCGGAGGGAACCCTTCTCGAGCAGTCCGGCTCGCGGACCTTCGAGGACCAGCTCCCTCCCCTCGACTGCCTCCGCGAGCTGATGGACGCCTTCGAGTTCGTCCGCCCCGACGACGCTCCGCCCTTCGTCGGAGGCCTGGTCGGCTATCTGGGCCACGGCGCCGTCCGGTGGTTCGAGCCCCGCGTCCCTCAGCGGCACGGACCGGACCCGGACTTCCCCGACGGCGAGTGGATGCTCGTCGACCGCTGCGCCGTCTTCGACAACCTCAGCCACCGCCTGCGGATCTGGGCCTCGGTGCACCTGCCGCTGTACGCCACCGTCGAGGAGGCCTACCGGGCCGCGATGCGCCGTGCCGACGCCCTCGCCGAGTCCTTCCAGCGCCCGCTTCCGCCTCCGGCCCCCGCTCCCGAGCTCGGTGGCCTGGACGACGGCTGGGACCGCGCTGGCTTCGAGGCCGCCGTCACTCGCGCCCGCGAGTACATCGCCGCCGGAGACTGCTACCAGGTCGTGCTCTCCCGGCGGCTCTCTGCCGACTACCGAGGAGACCCCTTCGACCTCTACCGGTCGCTCCGCCGCGTCTCCCCCACCCCCTACCTCTTCTTCCTCCGCTTCGGGGACCGCGCCCTCGCCGGCGCCTCCCCCGAGCTCCTCGTCCGCCTCTCCGGCGAGACCGTCACCGTGCGCCCCATCGCTGGCACCCGGAAGCGCGGCGCCACGCCGGCGGAGGACGCGGCTCTCGAGGCCGAGCTCCAGGCCGACCCGAAGGAGCGCGCCGAGCACGTGATGCTCGTCGACCTCGGACGCAACGACGTCGGCCGCGTCAGCCGTCCGGGGACGGTGAAGGTGGAGGAGCGCGAGGTCATCGAGCGCTACAGCCACGTGATGCACATGGTCAGCCAGGTCTCGGGAACGCTCGACCCCGGTCTGGATGCCTGGGACGTCATCTCCGCCTCCTTCCCCGCCGGCACCGTGAGCGGCGCCCCGAAGGTCCGCGCGCTGGAGATCATCGACGAGCTCGAGCCACTCTCGCGCGGTCCGTACGCGGGCGCCGCCGGATACGTCGGCTTCGACGGGGACATGGACCTCGCGATCGTCATCCGCAGCGTCGCCCTCAGCGGGACGCGGCTCCGCTTCCAGGCCGGCGCCGGGATCGTCCACGACAGCACGCCCGAGGCCGAGTACCAGGAGACCGCGCACAAGCTCCGCGCCGCCCTGGTGGCCATCGCCGGAGACGAGGCAGGCCGGTGATCCTCGTCGTCGACAACTACGATTCGTTCACCTTCAATCTGGTCCAGGCGCTCCAGTCGCTCGGCGCCGAGGTGGAGGTCCACCGGAACGACGAGATCTCGGTGGAGGACGTCCGCGCGATGAAGCCGGACGCGCTGGTGCTCAGCCCCGGCCCCTGCACCCCGTCCGAGGCGGGCATCTCCGTTCCCCTGATCCGCTCGCTCAGCGGAACGCTGCCCATCCTCGGGGTCTGTCTCGGCCACCAGTCCATCGGCGCGGCGTTCGGCGGCGTCGTCCGGCGCGCCGGCCGGGTGGTGCACGGCAAGACCTCGCCGGTGGCGCACGAGGGCACTGGCCTCTTCACCGGACTTCCACGGCCGCTCCCGGTCGGGCGCTACCACTCGCTGGTGGTGGACCGGGCGACCATGCCGGACGTCCTCGAGGTCACCGCGCTCTCCAGCGACGACGCGGAGATCATGGCCCTCCGCCACCGGACGCACCCCACCGTCGGCGTCCAGTTCCATCCGGAGAGCGTGCTCACGCCGGACGGCCCCGCCCTCCTCCGCAACTTCCTCGAGGGACGGCTCGGTCCATGAAGGCCCTCGTGCAGAAGCTGGTGGACCGCCTCGACCTCACGCCCGAGGAGGTCGAAGGCGCCTTCGAGGCCATCTTCCAGGGCGAGGCCACCCCGGCGCAGATGGGCGCGTTCCTCGTGGCGCTCCGGATGAAGGGCGAGACCCCCGCGGAGATCGCCGCCGCCGCCACCGTGATGCGCCGCCGCGCCACTCCCGTCCGAACGCCGCCGGGACGCGTGGTGCTGGATACGTGTGGAACGGGCGGCGACGGCGCCGGGACGTTCAACATCTCCACCGCCGCGGCGCTGGTCGTGGCCGGGGCCGGCGTCACCGTCGCCAAGCACGGCAACCGGAGCGTCTCCTCCCGGAGCGGCAGCGCCGACCTCCTCACCGCCTGCGGGGTCACGGTGGACGCTCCGGTGGAGGTCGTCGAGCGCTGCCTCTCCGAGGTGCGCATCGGGTTCCTCTACGCCCCGGCGCTTCACGGAGCCATGCGGCACGTGGGCCCCGTCCGCCGCGAGGTCGGCGTGCGCAGCATCTTCAATCTC
>Ga0070701_10001000_pt1 | contig 10279 bp, 7 predicted proteins | sample KBSK5102metaG_FD_65451 | JGI IMG/M metagenome (GOLD analysis project Ga0070701, IMG submission 65451) | Corn, switchgrass and miscanthus rhizosphere microbial communities from Kellogg Biological Station, Michigan, USA - KBS K5-10-2 metaG | ecosystem: Host-associated > Plants > Roots >... | reverse complement strand
TCGGCATTCGTCGCCTGCTCGATGCTCACCATGTTGCAGGCCGCCGTTGCTTTGATGATCGATCCCGAGCCGACGCCGCGCAGACGGACGTTCGTCTTCAGATGAAGCGAATCGCTGATGAGGTAGGTTCCGGCCGGAACGAATACGTCGCCGCCGCCGGCCGCGTACGCGGTGTCGATCGCGTTCTGAATCGCGGCTTTGTCGTCGGTCCCGTCGTTCGGTGTCGCCGCGGGCGTCGCGGCCTCGATGTTGTACGTCGCTGTCGATACCGCAAAGGCGGCGATCGACGTCATGGACAGCGCGAGTGCAAGTGCCAAAATGCGTGTTTTCATGGTTTCGTTTCTCCTTGAGTTGTGCTCGTACGAAGCGGGATCAATATGTCCGTACGTACCAACCGGGCGCAAAAAAATCTGCGATGAAAACATCCGCGCTCTCGCGCGCGCTCAATCCGGATTTTCAGAAAACCACACCACGTAGCGCGGGCGTTGAACACACCGGTTTCGAGATCCGTATCTGGTTCATGCTCCGGGTCTCCCTCGCTCTCGTTTTAACGCTCTCAGCACTCTCCGCGGTCGCCTCTTCGAACCCTGTCGATCTCGCGCCGCGCTATCTCGCCAGCGGTTCTGTCCTCGATCCCGCGATCGCCACGGACGGTGACTCATTTCTCGTGGCCTGGCGTGACGTGCGCGCGAATCGCTCCGTGATCCTCGCGCGTCGCATTCACGACAGCGGCGACCTCACCGACTTCACCGGCATCATCCTCGGCGACGCGCCACAGACAATTGATGCGCCGGCGGTCGTATGGAACGGCACGACGTATCTCGTCGTCTGGCGACGCAACGGAGGACTGGCGAGCGCGGCGGTCTCGCGCGACGGCCGTGTCATCTCGACGGAACAGCATTACGGTCCGGCAGGCGTCGAAGCCAACTATCCGGTCGCGCTCGCGTGGAACGGCACGAAGCACATGGCGGTCGTCGATACGAATCACCGGCTGTCGGCGATGTTCCTCGCGCCCGACGGCAGAGAGTTGTCGCGATGGTTTCCGGTTCCGGGCGGAAGGGGTCAGGGCGCGCAGGCGGTCGCGAGCAACGGCAGCGACTTCCTCGTCGTCTTCAGCGATTTCGACGCCGGAGTCAGCGTTGTGCAGGCGATGCGCATCGACGCGAACGGCGGCAGCCGCGATGCCGCGGCGATTCAGATTGCGCGCACGCCGATTCCCGGAACCAGTTACCGCTTCGAGAGCTCGTACCCGGCGGTGGCGTGGGATGGATCGCGTTACGTCGTCATCTGGACGACGGATGGTGTTCGCGCTCGCACCGTCGACGCAGGCGGCAAGCTCGGTACGGAGCAAGTGCTCGCGCCGGCCGGAGAGCGCGTGGCGATTGCGGTCCGCGACGGCGAGCTGTTCCTCGCGTGGAACACGCCGGCAACGCCGTTGTACGGCAGCGCGTATGACCTGACCATCGCGACGATGCGGGCGGACGTCATCGAGCAGAAAACGACGCTCGCCGCGCAGTACGCTATCCGCGTGACGCGGCCGGCGATTGCTGCCGATGCCGGCGCGATCGTCGTCGTGCGTCCGAATGACACGATGTACGGCCAGAAGTCGTACGACGCATTGCTGGCCGACGCGAAGACGCCGCTGGCAGCCTGGTCGACCGAAGCGAAACCGCTTTTCATCGCGATCGCAGCGTTCGGTCAGTACGCGCCGCGCGTGCTCACGTCGGGCGACAGGTTTCTCGCGACCTGGTCGGAGTCGGTGCCGCGCTCTTCCCGCGGCAACTCATCCCCGCTCGTCTCGCGCAACTTCGCGGCGCCGGTCGCGCTCGACGGCACCGTCCTCGCGGCGCCAACGATGCTGAGCGAAGACATCTACGGCATCAACGGCTCGCGCGGCGCATTCGCGGGCGGCCGGTATCTGATCGTGTGGTCGACCTTCGAGCCACCGAACACGCGCACGATCGGCACGCTCGTCGACGAAGCAGGCAACGTCGTGAAGCCGCCGTTCACCATCGCGTCGAACACGTATGGTTCGTTCGGCCACAACCCGGTCGTCGTCAGCGACGGATCGCAATTCCTCATCATCGATTTCGTCGGCATCAACAACGGTCCGCCCTACACGATCGTCGCGCAGCGCGTCGCGATCGACGGCACGGTCGGCAGCCGCGAGCCGCTGATCGCGAATCTCGCGGAAGCGCCTTACGGATTAGAGGGCGATCTGGCGTTCGGCCGGCTGGCGCTGGCGTGGCACGACTTCGATGATTCGGCCCCCGCGAAGTTCGCGGAGTTCACATCGACGCTGAAGCCGCTGTCGTCGATCGCGATGGACGTCCCGTATCTGATCGACGTCGTCGTCGCGCCGGATGCGACGTTCGTCACGAGCATCGACAACTATCCCGCTCCGGCGCAGAACGTCACGATCGTCCGCGACGGAACCGTGCGCACGATCTCGCTTCCGCTAACCGGGAACATCCTTTCGAGCAGCGCGGCGCGGACCGACTCAGGACTCGTCGTGGCGTGGTCGGAATTGGTCGCGTTCGACTCGTTCGTGCGGCTCGCGACGGTCTCTTCCGCCGGCGACGTCGGTTCGATCGTCACGGTCGAACGATTGAATCAACAGGCGGCGACCGACGTTGCGATCGCCGCCGCCGGCGGGCATCTGCTCCTCGCGTTCGAGCGCGCCGAATCGAGCAGCGTTTACGGAGCGGCGAACCGCATCCTCATCGCGCTCGATCCGAAACCGCGCTCGCGCGTCGCCGCTCACTGAGTCTTCAGATATTTCGAGAACCACTCGATGTAACGGCGATCGATGTCGCTCTGATGCACCGGATCCTCCGGCGAATGTCCGCCAACCGGATACGCGATGAACTTCACGGTGACGCCGTTGTCCTTCAGCGCGTGGAACATCTCGTAGGACTGCGTGATCGGCACGCGATAGTCGCCGGTGTCGGAAAGGATCAGCGTCGGAGTTTTGATGTTCTTCGCGTACGTAATCGGCGACTGCTCGATGTAGAGCTTCATGTTGTCGCCGACGAACGGCGAGCCGCCCATCGTCCACTGGCGCATCTGATTTCCATCCGACAGCGAATACGCGTCGAGCAGATTGTTGACCGCCGCGCCCGACACCGCCGCTTTGAAGATGTCGTAGTGACCGATCATCCACGACGTCATGTAGCCGCCGTATGACCAGCCGCCGACGACCATCCGATCTTTGTCGACGAAGCCGCGCGCGAGCAGCGCGTTGATGCCGGCCATGACATCGCGTCCCGGACCGGCGCCGGAATCCTTCACGATCGCGCGCTCGTAGCGGTCGCCGAGGTTGTCGGAGCCGCGGTAGTTGGGCGAAAAGACGATCCAGTCCTGCGCGGCGAAGAGCTGCGGCAGATATGCAAAGCCGGTCGTCGCCGACGCGCGCGGACCGCCGTGAATGTAGACGACGAGCGGATATTTTTTCGACGCGTCGAACTCCGGCGGATACGTCACGACGCCGTCTTCGTCGAAGCCTTCGTTGCTCCACGTCATGCGCTCGCTGCGTCCGAGCTGCAGCGATGCAATCGCGTTGTTCAGGTTCGTCAGACGTTTCGGCGTCGCCGTCGCCGACGACATCACGTACAGCTCTTTCGGATGCGACGGAGTCGTGGCCGTGAATGCGATCGCGCCGTTCGGTGCGACGGAGGCGTCGATCCAGAAGGACCAGGAGGGCTCGAGGTCGCCGAGGTTCAGGCGCGTTGCGGGACTGCCGCCGATGGGCTGCAGCCAGTACGAGGTTCCCGCGTTGTCGTGCGCGCCGGTGAGGAGCGTTTTGCCGTCCGGCATCCAGATCGCGCGAGTGAGATTGCGATCGATGCTCGTCGAGACTTCGCGTCCCTCGCCGCCCGACGCCGGCGCAACGCGAATCGCAGCCTCGGCAAGCCGTTCGCCGCCGCGCGACTGCAGATACGCGATGGTGCTGCCGTCAGGTGAAAAGACCGGATGCGTTTCGCGTTCGCCGCTCGGCGTCACGCGACGCGTCGCACCGGTGGCGACGTCGACGATCTCGACGCGCGAAGTGTCGGCGCTGCCGGTGTGCGGATTCGCGAGCCGCACGATTGCGATCGACTTTCCGTCGCGCGACCACGACAGGCGCGACGGCCCCGATCCGGGCGGCTTCACGACCGGCAGGCTCCACTCGCCCGACGTCAGCCGGCGTGCTTTCGCGCTGCCGTCGGACGGAACGAGCCAGACGTGCGACGGCGATGGCGCGCTCGTCGTCAGGAAGTCGTCGTCGCCGACTTCGAACGACATGTTGTGTTTGTCGGTGCGCTCGACGTCATCGGTGGCGACGAACGCGATCGTCGCGCCGTCGGGACTCCACGCGAACTGCTGGACGCCTTTCGAAACGTCCGTAAGCTTCCGCGCGTCGCCGCCGCTCATCGGCATGACCCAGAGCTGACGCTTCGCATCTTTTTCGACGGAAGCGTTTGCGAGAAACGCGATCCGCGCACCGTCCGGCGACCACGCGCCCGACGACACTCCGCGGCGATCGGCGGTGAGCATTTTCTGCGCGCCGGTGGCGACGTCGATCAGCGCGAGCTGCGGTTCGTGGCGATTCTCGGCGAGGTTCACGCGCGAGATCGAGCAGAGCACCTGACGTCCGTCCGGCGACAGCTGCGGGTCGCTGACGTTCACGAGCTTCGCGCGGTCGCTCAGCTGCAGCCGCTCCGCGAACGCGGGCGTGATCAGCGTCACGAAAAGAAGAAGACAACACATTGACGTTCTCGTCATGGCCGATTTCATGGCGCATATCGTACGACTGTTGCGAACCGGTAACGAGCGCCGCCGCGTGATCCCGCTCACGCAACAAAATCGAATCGGAACCGAAGATATCGGCGTTATGAGAATGCGATACACCGAATGGCTGCGCGTGCAGGTCGAGCGACTGGAGGCCGACCTTCGCCGCCATTCCGTCTTCAGCGACGATCATCCCGCTACTCCCGAAGAGCTGCGCCAGCTGCGCGAAGCGGTGGTGCTGCATCGGTTCCTGAAACAGCAGCTCCTACAGCGCGAGACCGTCACGCGCCGCGAGGTCGACACGCAGGAGATAGTGGTAGCGGTTTAAAGAACGCTAGATCGGCCGCTGCAGCGAGTTCGGATTCTCGCCGGCGCGCAGTGAGAGCTCCGCCCCTTCCGCGCCGAGCTCGAGACACTCGAAGAGATTGCGGACGTATTGTCCGAGGCGGTCGCTTTTCAGCGGCGACGCTTCGAGCTGCGTGACGAGCTCGCGCGCCGCGATCGCGGCTTCATCGCGCGCGGCCAGCGACTCTTTGTCGGTCGGCGTCACTTCCTCATCGCCGAAGCGGAAGAGGATGCTCGAGACGCGCTCGGCGGATTCGACGACATCCGGCGCGTCGATCGACAGCTCTTCAAGATGCCGCTCGATCAGATTGACGATTCGCTCCGCGAGGCGGCTGGCGTGCGGGAGATCGAGCGGGATGTCGAAGTGCGCCATCGGCCCGGAATCTATCATGCGCAACATACGCATCAGGCGCGGCAGCGCCGTGCCGACCTGCTCCTCGACGCGCACGGTTGCGAGGTCATCGCCGCGCGTCGGACCGATGTTCACGATCGCGATCGGCAGCCCGCGATCGGCCGCGCGTTTCACGAAGCGGAAGCCCGACCAGACCGTCAGCGATGAGCCGGCGACGAGCAGCGCGTCCGCTTCATCGACTCGATTCATCGCGCGCGTGACGAGCTCCGGCGGAACGGTCTCGCCGAAAAAGACGACCGCCGGTTTCAGCACACCGCCGCAGCGTTCGCACGCCGGAACCTGAAAGCCGGCGACGTGCTCGCGCGCGAGTTCGGCGTCGCCATCCGGCGCGAAGTCGGCTTCATCGGCATGCAATCCATCCCAGTTGCTGCGCGCGATCCACTCGGCGTTTAGCTCCGCGAGTCGCGCCTGCATCTCGGCGCGCGGCGATTCGGCGCGACAGTCGAGACAGACGACGAGGCGATTGCGGCCGTGCAGCTGAATGACCTCGCGGCTACCCGCTTCCTGATGCAGATCGTCGACGTTCTGCGTGATGAGCTGCAGCATCGTGCCGCGCTGCTCGAGCTCCGCGAGCGCGTAATGCGCGGCGTTCGGCCGCGCCGCCGCGAAGCGCGTCCAGCCGCGAAAACTGCGCGCCCAGTAAAAGCGGCGGATCTCTTCGCTGCGCACGAACGCGCTGTAGTAAATCGGCTTGTGCCTCGTCCACGCGCCGCCCGGACTGCGATAGTCGGGGATGCCGGATTCCGTGCTGCAGCCGGCGCCGGTGAGCACGACGAGTCGCCGCGCGCGCTCGACGAACGCGACGAGGTCGCGGCCTTCGCTCATCCGAATTTCTTCAGCATCGCGATCTGCGCCGCGTGATACGTCGAGTGATGAATCAGCCCGCGGAGCATGAAGTCTTTCGTGTATCGGCCGTCCGGCACTTTGCGATCGAACTCCTCGTCATCCATCTGTTCGACGGTCGCGAGCAACGCGGCGTGCGCGCGTTCGAGCCTTGCGACGATTTCCGCGAAGGCGATGCCGTCCACGCTCGGAAAATCCATCGCCTCCGTCACTTCGAATTCCTCATCGCGCAGGCGCCGATCGACGATCTCGATCCACGCGGTGAGATGCGCGAGCATCTCCGCGATTGAGCGCGCGCCGTCGATCGGATGCGCGTTCGCGCGAGCGTCGTCGATGCCGTCGACCATGCGCCGAACGGGCGTGCCGTGCCATGCCTGGCCGTCGTAGGTGGAGCGGAGATCGCGAAGCATTCGTGCAGCGAGTCGCATGGCGGCATCCTACAATCGACCGCGGTGCCGGACATCGAATCGTCGATCGTGACGCTGCTGTCTCTCGCGACGATCGCGCTCGTCGTCGCGCTGGCTGCCGCTTACGCGCTGGCGTGGCTGCGCTGGCGAACGCAACTGACGGCTCTGCGCGCGCAGCTGCGAGCGGATACGCCGCTGCTCCGTTCGCGCCTGATGAACGCACTTCGCGAAACACCGCGCATCGATTACGCGCTGCTCGCGATCTTCTTCATCATCGGCATCTGGCTCCGGCTGCGCGACCTGAACATTCCGATGGGAACCGACGAATCGGCGACGTGGCTTTACTACGCGTCGAAGCCGCTCATCGTCGGCGTGACGATCTGGAGCTCTCCAAACAATCACCTGCTGAACACGCTGCTGATGCACATCTGCGGCGCGGTGTTCGGTCCGCGCGAATGGGCGTTGCGCCTCCCCGCTTTCTTCGCCGGACTCGCGCTCATTCCACTCACCTACGCCGCGTCGCGCGTCTTCTATCGCCGCGGTGCGCTGATTGCGGCGGGCATCGTCGCGGCGTCGCCCGCATTCGTCGCGTATTCGACGGACGGCCGCGGCTACGGGATGATGGCCGCGTGCGCGCTCGTCGCCGCGATGGCGATGGCGTCGCTGATTCGCAGCGGCAACAGCGCCGCGGCGATCGTCTTCGGCATCGCCACGGCCCTCGGCTTCTGGTCGGTGCTCGTGATGATCACGCTCTTCCTGCTGATCGTGGCCTGGGCAATCGTCGAGCGTCCGTCGGCGTGGCGCGCCATCGTCGTCGCCTGCCTCCTCGCCGGCGCGCTGACGATGCTCGCGTACTTTCCGGTGTTCGTCGTCAGCGGACCAACATCGATCGCCACGAATGGCTATCACGCGCCGTCCACGCTCGCGCATTTCATGGCCGATCTGCCGCTGATCTCCCACGTCATCGTCGCGCGACTGCTCGTCGGATTTCCGCGAGCGCTGCAGTGGCTGCTCGGATTCGCTTTCATCGCGGCGCTGCTGCTGCATCGCCGGCTCTCGCGTTTTCGGTATCCGATCTGGATCGGCTTCCTCGCCGTCGCCGCATTCACGCTCGTGCAACGTTACGTGCCGCCGTCGCGCATCTGGTTCGCGTTCCTGCCGTGGTTCTTCATCACGATCTGCGCGCTCGCTCCGCGCATTCACATCGAGCGGCTGCTCGCGATCGGCGTCGTCGTACTGCTCGCTTACGACATCACTCGCGGGCCGCATCCGCGCGAGACGGGAAACGTTCGCGCCGGTCCGATGATTGCCGCGGAGCTGCAGCGCCGCGTGCAACCCGGCGACGAGATCGTGACGCTCACGCCGACTGATGTACCGCTGACGTTCTATCTGCAGCGCGCCGGCGTCCCGATCGACGCGACGCGCCCGAACGTGAACGCGCGGCGGCTCTTCGTCGTCACGAATCTCGACTTCGCGCAGACGTTCGTGAAGACGACGCGCGAGCTGCACGTCGACGTGCCGCGCTATCGCGTCCGGCGAATCGCCGACTTCGGCGCGTCGGAAATCTACGAGCTCGTGCGCCGCTAAGGCTTGAACGGCTCGTCGATGCGCGCGTTGCCGGCGATGTCTTCCAGCGTCCTGATGAGAATGCGCGCGCCGCGATGCAGATCGGCGATCGGAATCCGCTCGTCGACGTCGTGTCCCGGATACGGCTTGTCGGGAAACCACATCCCGAATGCAATCGCGTTCGGCAAACGCTTGGCGTACGTGCCGCCGCCGGAGATCGCCGGCTTCGGCGATTTCTCTCCCGTCGCCGCCGCGTAATCGGCGAGCAGCCGCCGCACGAGCTTCGCCTTCGGATTGAACACCAGCGGCTCGTCGCCGAAGAATCCGCCGAACGTCAGACCCGCTCCGGTCCGCTCGTTGTACGCGGTCACGAAGCGCCGCATCTTCAGCTCGAGCTGCTCCGCCGTGCGCGGCGGCGTGCGGCGGATGTTGATCGTCAGCGTCGACTTCTTCGGATCTTTCTCATCGAGCTTGATCGTCGCGACGTTCACGTCGTAATGGCCCCAGAGCGGATCGGAGTCGGTGATGCCGAGGCCGGTTCCGGTGAGATCGCGGCCGGCGATTCCTGCGAACGAAAGCAGATCATTCGCGCCGCCCGCCGGCAGCTTTCCTTCGAGCGCACGCGCCAGCGCGACGAGCGCGTTGCGACCGCCGGTGAGGTTCACGCCGGCGTGCGCCGACTTGCCGTACGCGACGATCTTCAGCGTATTGCCCGCCGCGTCATGCACGAGGCGCGTGCCCGTCGGCAACTTGCCGAGCGAGTCGAGCACCGTCTCCCACTTCGCCTGTCCTTCGAGCCAGCGAAGCGTGATCTCCGCATGATCGGGAACGATGCTCGCCGCGAGTCCGGCAGTGAGCGAGACGACCTCGTACGGTTTCGTCGCGCCGCGCGCCGCGAGCGGCGTCGTAACGGTCAGCGACTGCCACGCCTTCTCGCCGGCGATCACGGGAAAACCGGAATCGAGCACGAGCGAGTAATCAGGCGGACGATGCTCTTTCAGATACTCGGCGATGTCGGTGTTGTCGGATTCCTCATCGCTGCCGACGAGCAGCCGAATCGTATGCGTCCGCGTTTTCGGTCCGCTTTCTTTGATGGCGTGCATCGCGAGCAGCGCCTGCACGAGCGGACCTTTGTCATCCGCCGCGCCGCGTCCGTACACGTAACCTTTGTCGACCTTTCCCGCGAACGGCGGAAACGACCACGCCTCTTCCTCGACCGGCTGCACGTCGCCATGCACGACGAGTCCGAGCACCGGCGCATCGGCAACAGTCGCCGGCAGTTCGATCTCGACGACCTTCCCCGCGTCGCGCGCTTCGAGTCCGAGCGACTGCGCGGTTTTCATCACCCACTGCTGCTGCGCATCGCGCGCTTCGTCGTTGTGCGCGTAGGTTCGAAACTGCAGTACTTCGGTGAGCATCGGCACGAGCTGTTTTGATTCGTTCGCGTCGTAATGCTGCACGGCGGCGGAGACGGCGGCGAGGAGGATCGGCGCAAGAAACATCGCGCTAGAATATCGCCCGTCCAAAACTCACAGGAGCCTCAAAAATGAAAACCTTCCTGAAGATCGCAGGCGGAGTTGTGCTCGTCGTCTTCGCTCTCATTCTGGGCGGCATCTCGTATCTCTCGCTTCGCAAGCCGGCGCAGCGCGCCGCATCGACCGAAAAATTCGAAGCGACGCCGGAGCGCCTCGCGCGCGGCAAATACCTCGTCAACAACGTCTCCGACTGCCTCGGCTGCCACTCCGATCACATGGACGGATTCGGCTTTCCGGTGAAGCCGGGCACCGAAGGTCAGGGCGGATTCGTTTTCGACAAGAAGCTCGGATTCCCGGGCGTCGTCGCTGCGCAAAACATCACCCCCGATCCCGAAACCGGTCTGGGCAAATGGACCGACGGCGAGATCCTCCGCGCCATTCGTGAAGGCGTCGATCGCAAC
>Ga0070701_10000992_pt1 | contig 10299 bp, 6 predicted proteins | sample KBSK5102metaG_FD_65451 | JGI IMG/M metagenome (GOLD analysis project Ga0070701, IMG submission 65451) | Corn, switchgrass and miscanthus rhizosphere microbial communities from Kellogg Biological Station, Michigan, USA - KBS K5-10-2 metaG | ecosystem: Host-associated > Plants > Roots >... | reverse complement strand
CCGTTGCGCGACGAGCCCTGTCCTTTTTTATGAGCCATGGGAAGTTTCTCCTGCCGTCGATCTTAGAGGTTGATGCTGTCGATACGGAGCTCGACCAGATCCTGACGGTGGCCGTGCTTGCGCTTCGTATGGTTCTTGCGGCGCTTCTTTTTGAAGACGATGATCTTTTCGCCGCGCGACTCGCGGAGGACGGTCGCCACGACGGAGGCACCCTTGACGTGCGGCGCGCCGACCTGCGGCTGATCGCCACCGACCATCAGCACTTCGCTGAAGGTGACTTTGTCTTTGTCGGCACCGCCGAGGACGTCACGCTCAACGCGGACGAGCTCCCCTTCGGCAACGCGATACTGCTTTCCCCCGGAACGAATGATGGCGTACACAACGACCTCCGAAAAATGGAACGACGCTTTTAGCACAGGCGACCGGGACGGTCAAACGAGACACGGATGCCACAGCCGGGTGCCGCGCGAACAACGGAACAGGCGCGGGGTGTATTCCGAAAAGTGAAAGGGCGCCGTTTCCGGCGCCCTTCGAACTGCGTAACTGACGTAAAACTCAGAACTTGACGCGGATGCCGAGCTGACCGACGCGCTGGTCGCCCTGCGCCGGATCGGTACCGGCGAACGCGCCCGGCTCACCGAGACGGTTGAACTTGGCTTCGTTCTTCGCATTGAAGAGGTTGAAGATTTCGGCGATGCCTTCGACCGAGAAGCGGCCGCCGAAACGGAATTCCTTCGCGACGCGAAGGTCGACCTGCGACATCGACGCACCGCGCGCATCGTTCAGGCTGTGGCCCGGAGCGACGTCGTTGTTGTACGCGTCCTTGTTGAGGTCGTACTTGTTCGCGCACGACGGCAGCGGCGTGCTCGAAAGTTCGTCGCACGGCTGGCCCGAATTGCCGAGCGTGGCGAGGACCGTGTACGGCAGCGCCGAACGATAGCGAAGGATGCCCGACACGTTGATGCCGAGCGGCGCCTGATAGACCGTGCTGAGCGTAACGCGATGGCGCGCATCGGTATCGAGCGGGCCGTCGCAGTAGCTGCAGGTCGGATCGAGCGGGTTCGGGCTGACGTTCGACGTGACGTCCGGCTGGAAGCCCGGATCGTTCACGCGGAACTCGTCCGCGCCGGCGAGGATGTTGCCGCGCGAACGCGACCACGTGTAGAAGCCCTGCGCTTCGAGCTTGCTGCCGATGCGCGAGTGGAAACCGATGTTCAGGCCGTCGTACTTCGCGTGGCCTTCACCCGACCACACGCGGAAGTTCGCCGGAACGTTCGGAACGACGCGCGTGCCGCCGGACGTCGGGTTCGCGCGGAAGCGGAACGGGATGTCCTTGTAGCGGATGCTGACGGCCTCGAAGTTCAGGCCGAGGTAGTTGGTGACTTCCGTCGAGTAACCGAGCGAAAGCTGATCGGAGTACGGAGTCGCGAGCGACGGCGACGCGAGCTCGTTGCTGCGCGCGAGACTCAGCTGGCCGGAAACTTCGTTGCCGCCCGGAAGCGGCTGACCCGGCTGGTAGAAGCTGCCGTCCGCATTGCGGATGCCGGCGCCCGGAGTCGCTTCGGTCTTCTGGTAAACGACGCCGTAGACGGACTGCACCGCGCTGGCGGGGAAGAGGATCGTCGCGTTCGTGTACGGGAAGTCGTAGTAACGGCCGACGCCGCCGCGGAGCAGGCTCTTGCCGCTGCCGGTGAGGTCGAACGTGAAGCCGAGACGCGGGCTCCAGTTGTTCTTGTCGTTCTTGAGCTTCGTACCGCCGCCATTGGCAAAGTCCGCTGCCCACTTCATGCCGAGCTGCGCGGCCTTCGCCTGGAAAGCGGCGCTCTGCACGTCGGCAAGGTTCGGGTTCTTCGACTGATCGAGATCGAAGCCGGTCCAGAGGTCGTAACGCAGACCGGCGTTGACCGTCAGGCGCGGGGTGATGTTGATGTCGTCCTGGAAGTACGCGTTGTACTGCTTGATCGGCGTCGAGACGCCGGAGAAGCCGCCCGTGAAGACGATGCTCGCAACCGGCGAGCCGATGCGGTCTTCGGTGAGCGTGTACGTGCCGGTCGTGCCGACCGTGAAGTCACCGCCGAGCGTCGGCTCGTTGATGTACTGCACGCCGGTCTTGAAATCGTTGCGGCGTCCGCCGAGCTGCGAGGACCAGCTGAAGTCATCCTTGAACTGATGCTTCTTCTGGAGCGTCGACTGCGGCGTGTTCGGGCTCTGGCCCTTCGACGCGCCACCCGGATAGAGGATGTACGGATCGTTCGAGTCGGCCGAGATGAGGTTCTTGAAATCGGTGTACTGGTAGATGAACTCGTTCAGCTTGTTGTTCGAAAGCTGCGACGTGAGTCCGCCGAGAACCGAGGAGTATTTGTTGGAGATCGTACCGAGAGCGCTCGGAGCGACGAGCGCGCTGGCGCCGTACTTGTCCGAGTTCTTCTGGTAGCCGTAGCGGACCTGGAGGTACTGCTTCGGCGTGAGATCGGCCGAGGCCTTCACGGTCGCGAGCTCGTCGAGGAACGGCAGCGCGATCGCCTGGCCATTCACGTCAGGGAGCAGCGGCGTGTCGACGACGTAACTCGTCGTGCGCTTCGTCTTCTCGTACGTTCCGAAGAAGTGCGCGCGATCTTTGACGATCGGGCCACCGAACGAAACGCCGTACTGATCGCGGCGATACGGGTTCTTTTCGCCCGCTTCGTCTTCGACGACCGTCGGCGAGTTCAGGCTCTTCGAGCGGTAGAACTCATACGCCGAACCGGTGAACTCGTTCGTTCCGGTCTTGGTGACGACGCTGAGAACGCCACCCGACGAACGGCCGAATTCGGCCTTGTACTGCATCGTCTGGATCTTGAACTCTTCGACTGCTTCGATGTTGAAGTTCTGCAGCGCGCCACCGATCGTGTCATCGGTGTTGTCGCCACCGTCAACGAGGAAGTTGACGTTGCGGCCGCTGCCGCCGTTGAGCGCGATCGTCAGCTGACCCGGCTTGGTCGGATCGCTGTTGACCGAGAGCGAGGTTCCCGGCGCGAGCGAGCCGAGGTTCGCGAACTGACGGCCGTTGAGCGGGAGGTTCTGCAGCTCCTGCTGGCTGACGACCGTGCCGACGCTGGGCGAAGTCGCCACGAGCGGCGCTTCCGCCGTAACCGTGATCGACTCCGAAACAGCCGCCTGCTTCAGCGAGATGTTGCGGGTCGTCTCCGTCGCAACGTTCACGCGGACGTTCTTCGTCGTGACCGTGGAGAAGCCGGAGAGATCGGCAACGACGGTGTAGGCGCCGATCGGAATCGACTCGAAGTGATACGAACCGTCTTTCGCCGTCACTTCCGTGCGGGTCGTTCCGGTTGCATCGTTGGTCGCGGTGACGGTGACGCCCGGAAGCGCTGCTCCCGTTTCGTCAGTGACGTGACCGCTGAGCGAGCCGCCGGACGACTGCGCGAAGAGCGACGTCGTGAGCAGCAGCAACGCGAAGAAAAGTACCGAGATACGTGCTCGGATGGAACCTGGCATAAAGCCTCCTCGAAGTATCAGTAAGTGAACCGGAGAAATTTTCGAGCAATATAGATCAATTCGCTGCACAGGCGGAAGGGAGTCGCAACCCGCATTGCAACTTGTCACAAGCGTTGTCGTGACAATCCTGCGAGCAGCTGTGTCGCGGCCTGCCGCTGTGTTTCGAACGCGGCACCTCGCGGAAGCTCCGCGAGCAGCTTTCGAAACTGCTGCGCCGCGCCGTTGCGATCGCCCGCCAGCTGCAGCGCGATGCCGCGATTGAGCTGCGCTTCGTAGAACTTCGGCGCAGTCGCGAGCGCACGGTCAAAGTACGCGAGCGCGCCGCGCGGATCGTCACGCTGCACGGCGATGACTCCGAGCCCATTGAGCGCATCCGCGTACTGCGGCGCGAGCGCAACGGCGCGCTGATACGCAGCGAGCGCTTCATCGATTCTGCCCGTCGCGCGATAGACGTTGCCGAGGTTGTTGAGCGCGCGCGCGTCGTGCGGATCGATCTCCGCCGCCTTCGCAAACTCCGACTCCGCCGATTTCAGATCGCCCGCCTCGGAATACGTAATGCCGAGCGCGTTGTGAGCCTCCGGCCGACGCGGATCGAGCCGCACCGCCTCGCGAATCGCGATGACGGACTCCTTCATCCGATTCGCTTCCTGCAACGCAACGGCGAGGTTGTACCAGGCTTCGGGATCCGACGGCGCAAGCGCGACCGACTCCTGATAGAGAACGATGGCGGCGTTTAGATCGCCCTTCTGCCGCAGCGATCGCGCGAGACTCGCGCGGAAAACGGGATTGCGCGGATCGCCGGCGACGATCGGCCGGAAGCGCGCGAGCGCGTCGTCGAGTCGCCCGGCGTTGAGCGCCCACGTCGCTTCTTCGAACTGACGGAACAGCGGCGCCATCGCTTTCGGATCGGCGCGCGGTCCGGCGCTCTGCGTCATCGACGACGGCGCGATGTAGCCCAGGCTCGCGAGCTTTGCCTTCGCCTCGGCGTCGAGCGGAGTTGACTTCGCATTCGGCGTGACCGCGCTCGCACGCAACGAATCGAGCTGCGCGGACAAACTGCGATACGCGCGTCGATCGTCGGCGAGCACGTTGCGGGTTTCGCGCGGATCGCTCGCGAGATCGAAAAGCTCCGGCGCGGGCGACGCGATGTATTTAATGTTGCCGCGACGCAGCATCGCGAGCTCGCTCCAGCCGAAGATCGCCGGATATTGCGTCTCCGCGTAAATCTCCGCCGCTGCCGGCTCGCCGTCTTTCGAGAGATCGCGGCCATCGCTCTTCGATTGAAACGGCGTCCCCGCGAGCGCTGCGAGTGTCGGCGCAAGATCGATCGTGCTGACCGCCGCATGAACGACGCGCGGCTTCACCTTCGGCGCGGCGAGCAGCATCGGGACGTGAAGAGTCGGCTCGTACAACAACAGTCCGTGCGTCAGCTCGCCGTGCTCGCCGAGCGACTCGCCGTGATCGCCAACGACGACGATGACCGTGTTCTCCGCATCGACCGCGCCGAGCAACCGCCCGACCTGCACGTCGAGATACGCGATCTCGCCGTCGTACGTTTGCGGATACGGACTCGGCGGCGCATACGGTGCGTGCGCATCGTAGAGATGAACCCACGTGAAGGACGGACGGCTGTCGGCGCCCTTCAGCCAGTCGACCGCGCGGTCGACGGTGTCGCCGCCGCGCCGCTCCGCGTCATACGTCGACGCGTTGCCGGGATCGCGCGAGACCTCGTCGTCATAACGATCGAACCCGCGATCGAGTCCGAATCGATGATCGAGCACGAACGAGCTGACAAACGCGCCGGTGCGATAACCGGCGCCGTGAAAAAGCGCCGCGAGCGTTTCGCGATCGGTCGGAAATGAACCGGCGCCGTTGTTCCGCAATCCGTGATGCAGCGGCAACGTCGCGGAAAGAATCGACGCATGCGCGGGAAGCGTCAGCGGAACGGGAGAGCTGGCGTTCTCGAACCGCACGGCGCGCGACGCGAGGCGCTCGAGGTTCGGAGTTTGGGCGTCGAGGCGATCGGCGCGAAACGTGTCGAGCGTTACTAAGAGAACGTTGTAGCGTCGCGCTTCCTCGTGGCGGCATCCACACAAAAAGAGGATGACGAGCAGCGCGGCGGCGCGCCGAATCTTCACAACGGAATGTTGCCGTGCTTCTTCGGCGGATTGCGATCGCGCTTGTTCTTCAGCATCGCAAACGCCGTGATCAGCTTCCGGCGCGTGAAGCGAGGCTCGATGATCTCGTCCACATATCCGCGCTCCGCGGCGATGTACGGGTTCGCGAACTTCTCTTTGTACTCTGCGACTTTCGCCGCGCGATCGTCCGCACCCCGATAAAGAATGTTCACCGCGCCCTCGGCGCCCATCACCGCGATCTCTGCCGTCGGATACGCGAAGTTCATGTCCGCACGAATGTGCTTCGAGTTCATCACGCAGTACGCGCCGCCGTACGCCTTCCGCGTGATCACCGTAATCTTCGGCACCGTCGCTTCGGCCAGCGCATACAGCAGCTTCGCGCCGTGAATGATGATGCCGCCGTACTCCTGATCGGTGCCGGGCAGAAATCCGGGAACGTCTTCGAGCACGAGCAGCGGAATGTTGAACGAGTCGCAGAAGCGGACGAAGCGCGCGCCTTTGCGCGATGCGTTGATGTCGAGCACGCCGGCGAGAAACGCGGGCTGATTCGCGACGACGCCGATCGGATTTCCGTTCAGCCGAATGAAGCCGACGACGAGGTTGCGCGCGAAGTGCTGATGAACTTCGAAGAAGTGGCCGTCATCGGCGACCGTCTTGATGAGATCGCGCATCTCGTACGGCTGATTCGCGTTTTCGGGAACGAACGCATCGAGCTGCGCGTCGACGCGATTCACGTCGTCGTTCGTCGCGAGCTTCGGCGGATCTTCCATGTTGTTCGATGGCAGATACGACAGCAGCTCGCGAATCGTGGCGAGACAGTCTTCGTCGGACTCCGCGGCGAACTGCGCGACGCCGGAGATCTGATTGTGCGTGTCCGCACCGCCGAGTTTTTCTTTCGTCACGTCTTCGTGCGTGACGGTTTTGATGACGTCGGGACCGGTGACGAACATGTAGCTCGTCTTCTTCACCATCAGGATGAAGTCGGTGATCGCGGGCGAATAAACGGCGCCGCCCGCGCACGGTCCCATGATCGCGGAGATCTGCGGGATGACTCCCGACGCGAGCGTGTTGCGCAGAAAGATGTCGGCGTAGCCGCCAAGCGACACGACGCCTTCCTGAATGCGCGCGCCGCCGGAGTCGTTGAGTCCGACGATCGGCGCGCCGTTCTTCATCGCCAGATCCATGATCTTGACGATCTTCGCGGCGTGCGTTTCGGAGAGCGAGCCGCCGAACACGGTGAAGTCCTGCGCGAATGCGTAAACGAGCCGCGCGTTGATCGTGCCGTAACCGGTGACGACGCCGTCGCCGGGGACGCGCTGCTTCTCGAGACCGAAGTCGGTCGAGCGATGCGTGACGAGCTGATCGAGCTCCTGGAATGAGCCCGGATCGAAGAGCAGCGCGATGCGCTCGCGCGCGGTGAGCTTGCCTTCTTTGTGCTGCCGGTCGATGCGCTGCTGTCCGCCGCCAAGCTCGCTGTCGCGTTTGCGGCGCTCGAGCTCTTCGAGGTGAATTTCGCGTGATGACAAGTCGTCTCCGGACTACAACAGGATGTTTTTCTCGGCGGCGACGCGGCGCATCTCGTCTTCCACTTCCTCGGCCGACGGCTCGCGCTTCATCGTGCCGCCGAGGCGCGTGCGCGCTTCCTGCTCGACCGCGTCGTAGACGCCGAAGAGATCGGCGAGTGTGCGCGTGACGACGGAAATGCCGGCCTCGGCATCGCTGAACTCCACGAGCCCGCGGTCCTCGAGGCGATTGACGATCGCTCTGGCGAGGAACTCCACCTGTCTTGCACCGCTCATCCCTGCGGCGGATTCTAAAGCATCATCCAGGCGCCGAACGAACCTGCTGCAAATGGGTACCAGCGGCCGGGCTCACCAACGGCTGTGATGCGATCGAGCCGGAGCGGCGTGAGGAAGGCGTCTTCATCATTAATACAGAGGAGCTGCGTGCCGTTGACGATGGCGATCGCGACCGGCGCGGTTTCGTCGATGACGCTGAACGGTTTCGCCGCGAGATTGAACGGAATCGCGATCGGACGCTGGCGATAGGTGGGGCGGAAAACGTTCGGGTGGGGGGGCTTTGCTGCTCTTCGTTCGATCGGATTGCCGCGTCCGTCGTGGGATCCTGCGAGTTGCTCGATTTCGATTTTGTCGATGAGCGACGGAAGGAGCGCGGCGGTGACGGCGGGAGCGAGTCTGACTCGCTCGCCTGTCTCCCCTTTCACGTTCTTCAACGCGCGCGCGATCTGTTCGATGTCTGCGAGCTGATCGAAATCGGCGTGATCGATGAGGACTCGCAAATAGTCGTGCGTGAGTGCGAGGTGGATGCGTCGTGATGATTCGCTCCACGCGCGCGAGTCGCATTCGTGATGTGCGACGCCCTCGGTGACGATGAGGCGTTCGGGCGACAGTTGCATCAGGCGGTCGGCGGTTTCGATGACTGAGTGCGCGTCGATGTCTTCGATCTCTGCTCCGATCGGTCGTGTGATGAACGTCTCGCCGTCGATTGCTTCGCCGGATTCTTTGACGCGCAGCAGCACCGAACCTTCGCGCCGCACGACGCTTCCGCGTTTGCGATAGGTTTCCGTTTCATCCCTCTCCCTCCGGGAGAGGGTGGCCGAAGGCCGGGTGAGGGGCGCGGTGAATCCGCCTTCACGATCCGCCACACCCCTCATCCGCCGCTCTGCGGCACCTTCTCCCGGAGGGAGAAGGATTGGGGGCGCGGTGAGAACGATCGGCGCGTACGAGCCGACGACGAGCTCCTGCCCTTCGCGCGAGCAGATCACTCCCGGATATCGCAGCGGCTCGCCGCTCGCGCCGATCAGCGAGCGCGCGATCTCGCGTCGCGACGCGCGCAGCTCGAATGGCTTCACGCGCCGCACTTCGTCACCTTCGACGAGATCGGCGACGGCGATCCGCAACGTCACCTCTTCCGTCAGCGGCTCGTACAGTCCGCCTTCGACGAGCTGCACTTCAATCCGCGTCGCGGGTAACTCGAACGGCGCCGCGTCGGCGGAAACGACGACCGACGTCATCCGCGACAGCGGCACATCGCGAAACGACGCGCGGCGCAACGTGAGCGGCGCACTCACGCGCAGCCACGACGGCCAATCGATCGGCGCGTGCTCGTGCTCCGCCGCGTGTCCGACGGCTTCGTGAAACAACACGGCCGCGGAACCGCCGCGCCAGACGATCGGGTACGCGAGCGGATCGACGCTGATGACAGGCGCCGCCGCCATCAGCGCGCGCAACATCGCGGCGTCGTCATGCGCGTGCTCGGGCGTCGTCACGATCGAGACTGCGCCGAACGCGATCGTCAGCGTCGACGACTCGCGCAATTCGCCATCTTCGCGCACCACTTCAACGACGCCGCGCTGGCGCAGCGGAGCGAGCGATTCGATGACTTCGCGCAGCTCGGCGAAACGCGCTTCACATCGTTCGACCAGCTCGTCATCGCGCGAGTCGGACGCGACGATCTCGTCGTCGTTGCGGAGTGCGCGCCCGTACGTCAGGCGTGACTCGAGCCGCGCTCCGGCGGACCAGAGCTCGTCACGCGACGCGACCGCGTAGTCGTTCGTCAATTCAGCTGGTAATCGAAGCGGCGGCTCTTCGCGTCGAACGTGATCGACAGACGATGCGACGAGCCGGACGGAAAGTTACCGCGCAGCGAGTGGTACTCGCGAATCTGCAGCGTCGGGATGTTGATCCAGACCTCGACGTCGGCGTTGGCCGGCGTCAGCTCCTTCGTTACGTTCACGGGGCGCACGACTTTGCGCTTGAACATCAGCCGTCCCGACTCGACCCACAGGTTCTCGCGCACCGCGACCTGCGAGCCGACGCGCACGATGATGTCGCCGTCCGCGACCGGGCTGATGAACGACGTCGTGAACTGCGCGGGCGAAATCGGAGCCGGCGCTTCGGTCGCGGTTGTCGCCGTCGTCGCGGTCGTAGTCTGACGAACGCGCGGCTGCGTCGTCGTGGTCGCGACCTGTTGTTTCGCGCGCGCCTTCGCCTGCGTGATCTTGTCCTGTTCCTGCTGCGCTTTCTGCAGGTAGTTGCCGGCCTCGATGAAGTCGGGGTTGATGTGGAACGACTGCTCGAACAGCACGATCGACTCGGCGTACTGCTTGTTGTTGAAGAGCACGACGCCTTCGTCGAACTTCTGCTTCGCGAGCGCGAGCTGCTGCTTGCTCAGCTCATCCTGATTGCGAAGCAGCGACAGTTTTTCCATCAGCCGCGCGGCGTACGGCGAATGCGGCGCGATCTTCAGCAGCTCGCCGAATTTTTCGTACGCGTCGTTCGCGCGGCCCATGCGCAGCGCTTCATTTCCTTCGAGCCGCAGCTTGCGCTCGCGGCGCACGCGCGCTTCATTCGCGACGTCAATCTTTGGCGGCGGCAGCGTCGCGCGAGTAATCACCAGGACGGCGCTGAGCAGCGCCGCCAGCAACAGCGCAATCGCGGCGAAGAATACGAGCGGCGGAATCGATCGATACCAGAGCGGATTCGTCCGGACGTTGCTGAGCGTCTTCGTGACGATCGACGGTTTCGCAGCCGGTCGCGTTTTCGCCTGCGCAGGAACGGCGGGAGTCGGCGCCGTGCGATTTACGGCGACGGTCGTCATCGGCACGGGAGCGGACGGCATCGCCGGCGCTGCATCGGGGAACGGA
>Ga0070701_10000989_pt1 | contig 10311 bp, 8 predicted proteins | sample KBSK5102metaG_FD_65451 | JGI IMG/M metagenome (GOLD analysis project Ga0070701, IMG submission 65451) | Corn, switchgrass and miscanthus rhizosphere microbial communities from Kellogg Biological Station, Michigan, USA - KBS K5-10-2 metaG | ecosystem: Host-associated > Plants > Roots >... | reverse complement strand
TCTCGTGTGCGTCGGATGATCCGGCGATGCTGCTCAGCGAGCGGCTCGTCGCGGAGAACGTCATCAGCGAAGCGCAGCGCGCTCGCGCGATGGAAGTCGTCGACGAGACGCAGCTCGCATTCGGCCGCGTCCTGCTGATCATGGATTTCGTGACCGAGGAGGAGTTGATCGCGGCGCTCCGTCGGAAGATCGACGTCGAGATCGGCGAGATGTGCACGTGGGAGCGGATGCTCTGGACGTTCTCGCCGCGCGACGTCGGAGCGGCGCGTCTCGTGCCGATGCACGTGCGCGTGAGCGACATCGTTCGTCAGCGGCAGAAGCGCGCGCAGCCACTCTTCATCGCGGCAGCGCAGGGACGCAAATACCATCGCGAAGATTGTCTTGCGGCGCGGCGCATCGTTGCCGCGACGCGCGTGGTGTTCGTCAACGAGCGCGCGGCGAAGAAGAAAGGTCTGACGAAGTGCGAGCTTTGCTCGCGCAGTGACAAGGCCGCGATGAAGCGTCTGCGTCGCGCGGGTTAGGGCTCGGTGCTCTTTTCCACGATCGTGTGGGAAAGCGAAGTGAGTCCGAGCCAGCCGAAGCCCGCCGCGAATCCGCCGAGGACGTCGGAGGGGAAGTGGACGCCGAAGTAAACGCGTGAGAAGCCGACGCTGAGGATCGTTAGCCCGGCCATCGTGTGCACGAGCGCCTGCGTCGTCGACGATTCGTTTTGGACGAGATGGTGCGCGACGATCGGATACGTCGCCGCCGAAAGCAGCGAGTGGCCGCTCGGAAAACTGTGCGAGCGCGGAAGCTTGATGCGGCGCGCCATTTCGATCGGACGCTGGCGCTGAAAGATGTTCTTCAGGATCGTGTTGATGGCCATCGCGCCGCCGGTCGAGATGACGACCGTCCAGGCATCGTTCTTCTGACCTTTGCGAAGCATCGCGATTGCGGTGAGGCCGGCGGCGGTGGAGATTGCGGCGTGCGAGCCGAGCTGCGTGATCGCTTCCATCGCGCGGCTGACCGACTTGTTGTCGATCGTGTGTACCGCTTCCATGATGATGTCGTCGTAGCGATCGGCGCGGCCGGCCACGACCTCCTCCGCCTGCTCCTTGAAGAACCAGAAAGCGATCGTCGCCAGCGCGACGCCGCCGGTCGTTCCGATCGCAAGCGGGAGGAAGCGCTGGCGCCGTTTCGGTTTGCTCTTTTTCACGCGCCGGATACTACAACGGCGGATCGAACTTCATAAGCACCGCCTTACGGCAGCACGTTCTTCAGACAGAAGATCGAGCCGCCCGCTTTTTGAAACTCGCTCGTCGACAATTCATGCACCGTCAACCCGAGCAACTCCGCCTCGGCGCGCGTATGCGGATTGCCGGCCGGCAGCAGGAGATTCTTTCCATCCGGGCAATGTCCATTCAGCGCGAAACCGTGCAGCGCTTCTTCGGCATCGACTTCAATCAGTCGCTCGAACCCGGCTTCGAGGCGCGTCCACGATTCGTTGTCGAACGCGCCGCGATACGAGAACGCGGTTCTCTCGTCGATCGGCATCAGCGCGACGTCGAGGTGATACATGCGCGGCTCGACGAGCGTGAGCGGCACGACGCGCGCGCCGGTCAGCTCCGCGACTTCGTCCCACGCTTCTTCGCTGGTGCGGAAACCGTGTCCGCCCCAGATGAGATTTTTTCCGGGATGCCAGATCGCGTCGCCCGTTCCTTCGAGCGGAAGAATCGTGCGCAGCGGATGCGAGTGCATGCCGAGGTCGCCGAGTGATTTCGTGAGGTAGGGGACTTCGCCTTGGCGCTCCGGCTTCGCCATGTGCGAAAGCACGAGCGCCGGCGAGCCGTCCGCGCCGACGTACGGAAGGATCTGATTGGCGACGAAGACGAGATCGGGGAACTCGTCGATGCCGTGTACGACGGTGACGGGAAAGCCGAGCGATTCGTACGTGTCGCGAATCGCCGACCACTCATCGTGCGCGCGGTCCGCATCGACCGAGCCGAGGTTGCCTTCCATGTGCGGGTTGAGCACGTGGAGAACCTGGAAGTGAGTCGGGTCGACCATCAGCACGCGATTGAAGCGCGGACGAGAATCGGCTTCGGCGATGAACTGGCGAAGCGATGCGGAGTCGGTGAGGGCGGAACCCTGATAAAGCAAATGCACGGGCCGGGGATTGTGCCACGGCCGGGCGAACCAGGATGCGCCAAATGATTCGCCGCGAAGCCGTGCGCTGACGCTGTGCGAACCAGCGCATCGGGCCGTGCCCGACGGCATTCCGCCTGCAATTCAGGTGAATTCCATACGGACTTCATCGTCGTCGCTCTCTGAGACGGCGGCTCGTGCTGGTCAACTCTTCAGCACTCCCCAGGGTCAATTATTTGCGCGGTGGTCACTAAAGCGACCAGCGCGACAGCCTTTTCTTTCCCGTTCCCGGAAAATTTTTGTGCGGAGGATTCATGACCCGAAGGTATCTCCTCATTTTCACGGTGGCGATCGCGCTGCTCGTTTCTCCCTCGCTTTTCGCGCAGCAGAAGAGCGTCCTTTTTGACGCCGGCCACGCGCAGACCGCCGGCAACGCCGACTGGACGCTCGATGAAGATTCGTGCGGCATCGCGCAGCGCTATCCGACGCCGGATCAGGCCGGCATTACGTCGTCGACCGCTGAGACGTACTGGAGCGGCGGTCATTCCGCGATGGGCGTCGACCTCGTCAAGAAAGGCTTTCACGTCGAAAGTCTGCCGACCGGCGCGCGCATCTCGTACAACGACGCGACCAACCCGCAGGACCTGAAGAACTACAACGTGTTCGTCGTCCCGGAGCCGAACGTGCGCTTCACGACGGCGGAAGTCACGGCGATTCGCTCGTTCGTGCAGAACGGCGGCGGACTGCTGATGATCGCCGATCACGCCGGCGCCGATCGCAACAGCGACGGCTGGGAACCGCCCGAGATTTTCAACGATCTGATGGGCAGCCCGAGCATCTTCGGCATCACGTACAACGCGCTGTCGACCGACAAGACCGGCGGCTGGTTCGACGATCATCCGGACGTCAACTACACGAACGATACGTCGTCGCCGATCATCTGGACCGGCCCGTACGGCTCGCCGTCGTCGACGAAAGGTCTCGGCCTCTTCGGCTCGACCTCGATGACGATCAGCGGCGCGGCCGTCGCGCACATCTGGAAGACGGGCGTCGCGAAAGGCTCGACGTCGCTCGTCACCTTCGCCACTTCGACCTACGGCACGGGACGCGTGGCCGGCGTCGGCGATTCGTCGATCACCGAGGATGCGACGAACGGCTGCGGCCACACGACGTACCTCGGCTACAACGATCCTTCCTACGACAACGGCCTGCTCATCGCGAACGCGGTGGCGTGGCTCGCGAACGGTTCGACCGGCGGAGGTGGCACCGACACACAAGCCCCCACCGTCTCCATCACGGCGCCGAGTGGCGGCACGACCGTGAGCGGGACGGTGGCCATCAACGCGACTGCATCGGATAACGTCGGCGTGTCGAAGGTCGAGTTCTATGTCGACGGCACGCTGAAATCGACGGACACCACGGCTCCGTATTCGTACAGCTGGAACACGACGACGTACGCGAACTCCTCGCACACGCTCGTCGCGAAGGCGTACGACGCCGCGAACAACATCGGGACGTCTTCGAACGTCACCGTCACCGTCTCGAACACCACGTCGCAGCAGCAGCTCCTCGGCAACCCCGGCTTCGAAACGGGAACCGCGTCGCCGTGGACCGCGACCGCGGGCATCATCGACAACTCGACCGGCGAAGCGGCGCACTCCGGTTCGTGGAAGGCGTGGCTCGACGGCTACGGTTCCTCACACACCGACTCGCTGCTGCAGACGGTGACGATCCCGTCGACCGCAACCAGCGCGACGCTGTCGTTCTGGCTGCACATCGACACCGCGGAGACCGGCACCACGGCGTACGACACGCTGAAAGTGCAGATCCGCAACACGTCGGGAACCGTGCTCGCGACGCTCGCGACGTATTCGAACGTGAACGCCGCGTCCGGCTTCACGCAGAAGTCGTTTTCGGTGCTGACGTACAAAGGTCAGACCGTGCAGGTCTATCTCGTCGGCGTCGAAGACACGACGCTGCAGACCTCGTTCGTCGTCGATGACTTTGCGCTGAACGTGCAATAGCTTTGGAGCGGGCGGGCGCGAAGGTGCGCCCGCCCGCTGCCAATGCTTTTACTCGTCGCCGATTTCTTCCGCCGCCGCCGTCGACCGCGTCGCGCCCGCGACGAAATGCCGGTGCAGCCGCTCCTCGATGTGCTCGCGCTCTGGGGCTTGTTGTCGATGGGCGGGCTGATGGGATCGATCGGTGCGACGGCGATGGTTGCTCATGCGCTCGGCGCCGTGACGCTCGATGGGCTGACGTTCGCAGCGGCTGCGCTGCTCGCGGTCGGCGCGGTGATCTGTTTGTGGCGCGCGGTGATTTTATGGTTTCGCCTGAATCGCGTTTGACATTCGAGCCGTAGTCCGCTGAGCTTAATACTGTGAACATTCACGAAGCGAAGACGCAGCTCTCCCGTCTCATCGCCCGCGCCGCTCGGGGCGAGGCGTTCGTCATCGCACCGGCCGAGCCGAAGCGCCTCGGGTTCCTGAAAGGCGAGATTGAAGTTCCCGATGACTTCGACCGGATGGGCGAGCACGAGATCGCAACGCTGTTCGTGGTTCGGCCGCGATGACTTTCGCGTCGAGCCGCGGTTGCGATGCTGTTCGCGAGCGACGGCTGCTTTCCTGGCGCCGCGTTCTCGCACAAACCATCGTGTAGGCTTGGCCAACAAACGCTGCCGGCCCGGCCGGCTGCAACATTGGTCCGCGAAATCCGTTGTTAGATCCATCGCCCGGGGCTCAGCCCCGCACTGGAGTTGAAAAGCATGACTGATTACGCGCTCACATCAGGTGCGCGCCCGCGCAATTCCCGGAAGAGGTGGTACTGGATCGGCGGCATCCTCGTCGTCGCCACCGTCATCATCGCCAGCCTCGTCGTATTCCTCATCGTTCGTGCGAAGAGGCGCGAGCGCGTTCCCGTCACGACGGAGAAAGCGGTGACGAAGACGATCACGCAGCTCGTCACGGCAACGGGCAAGATTCAGCCCGAGGTCGAGGTGAAGATCTCGCCGGAAGTCTCGGGTGAGATCGTCGAGCTGCCGCTGAAAGAAGGCGACATCGTGCGCCGCGGCCAGCTGCTGATGCGCATCAAGCCCGATACGTATCGCGCGCAGGTCGAGGCGCAGGAAGCGGCGCTCAGCGGCGCGCGCGCGTCGACGGTTCGCGACAAAGCGCAGCTCTCGAAAGCGGAGAACGAATACCAGCGCGTCCTTCGTCTTTTCGAACAGCACCTCGTCTCGGAGACCGATCGCAAAGCAGCGGAGACGCAGTATCAGAGCGCGAAGGCTGCGCTCGATGCGTCGCAGTTCGAGATTCAGCGCACCGAGGGCGGGTTGCGGCAGATTCGTGAGGCGTTGTCGAAGACGGTGATCTATTCGCCGACCGACGGCACCATCAGCTCGCTCACCAGCCGTGTCGGCGAGCGCGTCGTCGGCACGAGCCAGTTCGCCGGCACGGAAGTCATGCGCATCGCCGATCTCGACAAGATGGAAGCGCGCGTCAACGTCAATGAGAACGACGTCGTCAACGTGAAGCCGGGCGACACCGCGCGCATCAGCGTCGACGCCTATCCCGATCGCAAGATTCAGGGAATCGTCCGCGAGATCGCGTCGACGGCGAAGACGAACAACGCCGGCACGCAGGAAGAAGTCACGAACTTCGAAGTGAAGATCAGCATCCCCGATCACTCGGTGAAACTGCGTCCCGGCATGAGCGCCACGGCGGACGTCGAGACGGAGACGGTGCAGAACGTCGTCGCCGTTCCGATTCAGAGCGTCACGGTGCGCACGAGCGACAGCAAGCTTTCGCCGGAAGAGCGCGAGAAGCAGTCGGCGAACAAGTCGGATGACGGCAACGCCGCAGACGTCACCAACGAAGCGCTCGAGAAACGCAAAGAGCGCCAGGAGCGCGAGAAGCTGCAGCGCGTCGTCTTCATCATGAATGGCGACACCGTGAAGCAGCAGCGCGTCGAGACCGGCATCGCCGACAACACGCACATCGAGATCAAGTCGGGCGTGAAGCCGGGCGACGTGGTCGTCTCCGGCAGCTACACCGCGATCAGTCGCAAGCTCAAAGACGGCGCCAAAGTGAAGATCGAGAAGCCGGGCGGCGGCGGAAAGGGCTGAGTCATGCTGCTCGAACTCCTGGAAAGCTTCCGCATCGCGTTCGAGCAGATTCGCGCGCATAAGATGCGCTCGATCCTCACCGCGCTCGGCGTGATCATCGGCATCATCGCGGTGACGCTGATGGGCTCCGCGATCGGCGGGATCGAAACGGGATTCGAGCGCAGTCTCGCGGTCATCGGCGACGACATCCTCTATGTCGAGAAGTGGCCGTGGCATCGCGTCGATGACTGGTGGAACTATCGCAACCGCCGCACGATGCAGGTGCGTTACGCCGAAGATCTGAATCGGATCATCGCCGCGACGCCGAACTCGCAGCTCGTCGTCGCCGTGCCGACTCTCCAAACCGTTCGCAACGTGAAGTTCGGCGAGAACGAAGTGCGCGGCGTGTTCACGCAGGGCACGACCGCGGACTTTCTGACGACGTCGACCTCGACGTTCCGCGAAGGTCGCTTCATGACGGACATGGAATCGCGCGCCGGCCACCCCGTCGCAATCCTCGGCTACGACGTCGCCGAAGCGCTTTTCCCCGATGGATCAGCGCTCGACAAAACGGTGCTGATCGGCGGCGCGCCGTTTCGCGTCGTCGGCGTCTACGCAAAACAGGGCACGTTCCTCGGTCTCTTCAGCTTCGACACGCAGGTCGTGATTCCGCTCGCGGCGTTCACGAAGACGTTCAGCGCGCGGCTCGATACGTCGATTCGCGTGAAGGTGAAAGACAAAGCGCACATGGCCGCGGCGACCGACGAGCTGACCGGCGCAATGCGTCGCGTGCGTCAGCTGCGGCCGGAACAGAAAGACGACTTCTCGATCAACGAACAGCAGGCGCTGCGCTCGACGATCGATCCGATCAAGAGCGGCATCGCGATGGCGGGACTCTTCGTCACCGGCCTCGCGCTGTTCGTCGGCGCGATCGGAATCATGAACATCACCTACGTCAGCGTGAAGGAACGCACGCGCGAGATCGGCACGCGCAAAGCGCTCGGCGCGCGCCGCCGCACGATCCTGCTGCAGTTCCTCGTCGAGGCGGTATCGATCTGTCTGATCGGCGGCGTCGCCGGGCTGCTGCTGTCGTACATCATGTGCACCAGCGTCGCGATGGCGTTTCCGTCGTTCCCGATGAGCTTCTCGGTCGGTCTCGTGATCGTCGGCATGATCGTCTCGACGCTGACCGGCATCTTCTCGGGCTTCGCGCCTGCGCTCAGCGCATCGCGACTCGATCCCATTGAGGCATTGCGATACGAATGAGCGTCGCTGAAATCTTTCGACTGGCCGTCAACGCTCTGCGGACGAACAAGCTGCGCTCGGTGCTGACGATGCTCGGCGTCGCCATCGGCGTCTTCTCAGTGATCGGCGTGATGACCGCGCTCTCAGTGATCTCCGGCTCCATCGAATCCGGCCTCAGCTTCCTCGGCAGCAACATCTTCCAGTTCGCCAAATACCCGACGATCAACACGAACGATCCCGAAGAGAAGTTTGCGAACCGGCGAGACATCTCGCTCGAGCAGGCGCGCACGTTCGCGCGGCTGATGGAAGGGCAGGCGAACGCGATTTGCTTCAAGGTGTTCAGCGGCGGCAAGCCGGTGAGCTACGGCCGCGTGAAGAAGCAGGGCAACACGCTCGCCGGGACGAACGAATACTTCCTCGTCGCGAACAGCTACACGCTCGGCGAGGGACGGAACATCAGCGCCGAGGATGTGGATCTGGGAAGGAACGTGGCGGTGGTCGGGGCGGACATTCAGAAGAAGCTGTTTCCGAATGAATCGCCGCTGAACAAGATCGTCAAAGTGAACGACCGGCCGTACCAGATCATCGGCATCTTCGCGGAAAAAGGCTCGTCGTTCGGCCAGAGCCAGGACGACATGGTCATCGTGCCGATCACGCGGTTCTTTTTCGATTTCGGATCGGCGAATCGGACGATCAACATCGCGATTCAGTCGACGTCGCAGGCGACTTACAACGACACGCTCGACAAGGCGATCGGCGCGATGCGCGTCGCGCGCGGGCTGAAGCTCGGACAGGAAAACGATTTCGAGATTTACTCGAACGACACGCTCGTGGCGGCGTTCGGGCAGATCGCGGGGCAGGTGAAGGTCGGCGCGTTCGTGGTGAGCGTGATCGCGCTGCTCGCGGCGGGCATCGGCATCATGAACATCATGCTCGTCAGCGTGACGGAGCGAACGCGCGAGATCGGTTTGCGCAAGGCGATCGGCGCGCGGCGCGACGACATCGTGCGCCAGTTCCTGCTCGAAGCGATCGTGCTGTCGGAGCTCGGCGGCCTCGCCGGAATTTGCACGGGCGTGCTCGGCGGAAACGGCATCGCGCTGGCGTTCGACATGAACATGGTGTTCCCGTGGGCGTGGGCGGTGACGGGACTCGTCGTCTGCTCGGTGATCGGAATCGGGTTCGGGTTTTACCCGGCGTGGAAAGCAGCGTCGCTGCATCCGATCGAAGCATTGCGATTCGAGTGATCGCGATTCAGACCGCGGCGAGAATCGTCGGTTCGTCAGGCGCGAGCGCGACGCAGTTGCGGCCCTGATATTTCGCGGCGTACAGCGCATGGTCTGCGCGAGCGATGAGCGTCGCGCCGCCGTCGTCCCCTGACGGTACGACCGATGCGACGCCGCAGCTCGCGGTGACGCGCAGCGTCGTGTCGTCATCGTACGGAATCGCCAGCGCTTCGATGCCGATGCGCAGCCGTTCGGCGAGCTTGCGCGCTTCTTCGCCGGTCGTGTCAGTGAGCAGCAGCGCGAACTCTTCGCCGCCGTAGCGCGCGACGAGATCGCCGGAGCGAATGGCGATGTCTCCGCTGCGCCGCGACTGCTGCGCGAGAAACGAGCCGATCAGCCGCAGACACGCATCGCCGGCCTGATGTCCGTGACGATCGTTGAGATCTTTGAAGTGATCGAGATCGATGAGCACGAGCGCGAGCGGCAAACGCTGTTCGCGCGCACGTTCCCAGTCGTCGGCGAGCGCGCGCTGGAAGTAACGGCGATTGGCGATGCCGGTGAGCTCGTCGAGCAGCGACAGCCGTTCGAGCCGGCCATTCGCTTCGATGAGCAGCTCGTTCTTTTCGACGAGTTGCCGCTGCGCGCTGCGAAGCTGATCGACGGTCTGCCGCAGTTCGTCGGTTCGCTCGGCGATCTTCGAGCGCAGCGTTTCCGCCTGGCGATGCAGCGTATGCGTTCGAATGCGGACGACGAGATAAACGAGCGCCGCCGCGACGAGCACCCAAAGCGCCATCGCCCACGGCGCGCGATACCACGGCGGCACGACGCGGAACGACCAGGTCGATTCATCGCTCGGCGGCGAGCCCGCGCCGCGCGCGCGGAGATGGAACGTGTAGTCGCCGTCGCCGAGGTTTGTGAAGTCGATGAAGGGCTCGGTGGTCCACGCGCTCCACGCGGAGTCGTTCGGTTCGAGCTTGTATTGATACGCGACGCCCGGCCGATACGAAGCCGGCGCGAATTCGATGCGCAGGCGGCCGAATCCGTGCGCGAGCTCTTTCGATGCGGAAGCCACGCGAATCGACGGACGCGGTTGCGGCAGCGACACGGAGGGCACTGCTTCGTACCGATACAAACCGCTGTCTGTACCGATCCAGACGACGCCATCGGGCTCGGCGGTGATGATCGGAATCGACATCGCGTCGATGGCGACGATCGGCTGTCCTTCGCCGCGGAAGCGGCCATCCTCGTCGCGTTCGAAGCGGCGCGGCGGATGCGTGTTCAGCCAGAGTCCACCGCGCGCGTCGATCGCGGCCGAGTAGAAGATCTCGCCGGGCGGCGGCGTCACTCCGGCGAACGCGGGATGCGGCTCGAGCGTGCCGTTTTTGCCGAGGCGCAGGACTTCCCGCGATTTGGTGAGGAGGATTTCGCCGCCCGCGGTGATGACCTGCATTTCGCCGCTGCCGAACGATGTGATTAGCGGCGGATTGACGTTCGTGTCGATGCGCACGATGCCGTTGAAGATCGTGCCGCACCAGAGCACGCCGTTGCGTTCCGCCGCCGTGCGCGCGTGCGTCGGCGTGCCCGGGATGCGCGCGCCGAAATGCCACGCGCCGCTCG
>Ga0070701_10000984_pt1 | contig 10326 bp, 2 predicted proteins | sample KBSK5102metaG_FD_65451 | JGI IMG/M metagenome (GOLD analysis project Ga0070701, IMG submission 65451) | Corn, switchgrass and miscanthus rhizosphere microbial communities from Kellogg Biological Station, Michigan, USA - KBS K5-10-2 metaG | ecosystem: Host-associated > Plants > Roots >... | reverse complement strand
GTCCGGATCATAGAGCGGCACCACCGCGTCACTCAGATTGAACAATTCGATGAACTCATCCTGCACATTGTCGACGTGGTTGGTGCCAATCACTTCATCGGGCGGATGATAATGAATCTCCGTCATCACCACCGGGCCGATCCGCGGGCCAGCGTTCGTGGCGCCGAGGCTTGGGCGTGATTGTTCGGGAAATTGCTCGTCTCCCGTCCGGGTCACATGCCGGCCGAAAGTCAGCCCTGGCTCAACGGGGCCGAAGTCGAATCCGTGCACATACCCGGTCAAGGTGTCTTCGTCTGCGGAAAACAAATACAACTCCTCGCCGTCGGCCGTCAGACCGAAGAAGGGCGCCAACTCGGTTTCATCAAAGACCTTGAGTTCGCCGGAGGCCAGCAGCGTGCCCGCGGGAATTTGAAATTTCTTCGGATTACGAAAATCATCGGTGAGAAACCAGTCGCCGATGTTGGCCGTGGCGGGCGACAGGTTGAGTAGTTCAATGGCATCGGGCGTCGCTGTGCGCACTTCATTGATGACGACCTTCGGGAACGGGCTTCGGACCGGATCGTCGGCGGCTGGGAAGGCATCCGGGAGCGCGCTGGGCCGCCAGGACGAAGGCTCGTTCCAGCTGTCGGTCGGCCGCTGCGGGTCGACGTGAACCAACGAAAAACCGAATCCGTCGGTGATGGGGTACCAGTCGGGGTCGTAGCGGAAATCCAGGATCGGCTCTAAAGCCGCGCCGGTAAGTGTGAGTCGTTCGCCGCCGTTGTTGAGCTGTCCTTGGTAAACGCCGAGCACCCGAGGCCCTGCGGGATATCGGGATTGAAACGCCTCCGGGTCGGCGACCAGCACGGCGTATTCACCCGGCGCCAAGGTGGCGGAAGGGAACTCGAACCCGACGCCGCCGCCCAAATGGAAACCACGGAGAGCCAAGGGAGCGGTCCCGACGTTTTTGACTTCGATAAACTCGTAATCCTCGTCGGGATGCACTCCGCCCGCAGCGGCGGGGCGAGGATGGTACATCAGCTCGGTGATGCGCAACGACGGGACGTGGGTGTAGAACGTGGCGGAGACGGGCCCTGACCACGGGGTGGAAATGGGCGGGTTATTGGGGCCGGTGAGGTTGCGATGATTGGGATTAAAAGAGCGGGCCATCAGCCGCACGTTGTTGGTGATGGCAAGGAGGAGCGGGCCGAGAGTGGAACGAGCGGCGGGAGAGATGGCGCCCCCGGGCAGGCGCGGGTCGGTGCCGTCGAGCGTGCACAAGAGCAGGGTGCCCGGTTCGTCCGCCGGCAGAACCGCCAGCGGATGCCCCACTTCAACGAGACCATCTGGGCTGGTGAATTGCGGACGTGCCAGGAGTTGGTTGTCGATGAACCGCAGCCGTTGGTCGTACCAATGTTTCTTGAAGCGGACTTCGTTGTCGTAGGCGACGGTGTCGCCGAAATGGTAGGAGAAGCCGCCTGAGGCCACGAGACCGGCGCGAGGCAGGACGTTCCAGCGCGACTGATTGCGGGCTTGCGCCTCCTGGACTTCCGCGGCGAATCGGTCGATCCAGGTGAAGATGTTGTTGGTGGCGAGAGCGCCCTCGCGCAGCTCCTGATAACGATCGACCCAGGCCTGCCAGAAATCCGGCGCCTGAAACAACCGACCCCACCAGGGTGGCTCGTTGAAGTGATCCGCGCCAAGATCCAGCACGGTGGAACGCCAGAGGAGCGGATTGAAATCGCGCGTGTCGGTCGAACCCTGGCTGCGATCAAAGTCCCACACCGGCCCAAATTTTAGGCGCTGGCCGCGGGGTTTGTGGAGGTAGGTGCTGAGTCGCAATGCGTCGACATTGAATGTCACCACGCTGTGCAGATGGTAATCGATCCACGACGGCACATCGATGTAGGCGCCGTAGCCGAGCGCCGTGTTAGTCCAATTCGGCCCATGAAGCGCCGCCGCGAAGTCGTCGAAGTACCCACGGATATATTCGAGCTGGGCGGCGCGCAATTGATTGGTCATTTCCACTCCGCTGGGTTCCACCCAATTGAGCACCACGCCCCCGGCATCCAGCGGCGGCTCGCCATTCGAGCGGTCGATGCTGAAAATGTAGCCGCCGCTGATTTGCGGCTGTTGGCGTTGCTCCGGTTCCAGCGGGTCGATGGCTACACGGTTCGGGCTGCGCTTAATCTTCTCCTCCAACACAAACAGGCCGTAATAATCGGCGGCCGTCAGCGGCCCCGGAACTCCCGAGTCGTCTTTCAGAAACAGCTCGAAGAAACGGGTGTGCGAGGCGGACAAGCCCATCTCCCGCGCCAATTCGTGGCCGAGCGGGTTCTGAAAACAGGCCACATCAAGCGCATTGGCGGCATAGAGCACCCAATCGGATTCCTCCGGCAATCCCAGCAGCGGCACGTTCTTGTCCGCCCCCAGTTCGTCTTGCAGTTCCAGGAAGAACGAGGATTTGCCGAGCGTGCTGGTGACAGCGGTGGTGGAACCGCGCACATGAAAGCGTCCGCGTTCGGCGTGAGCCGGGGCGTTGGTCAGAGCCGTGCGCCGAGAGCCGGGCAGGAACGCCTGCATGACGACGTGCTGGTCCTCTTTGGTGACGAGCACAGGGCCCTGGCCGAAATTGTGCAGAACGACGACCGGCAAATCTGAACTAAACGAGGCAAGCTCCGGGGACAGGGCCACGTAGCTTCGGCTGACCATGGGACCCGGCAGCAGGCCGGGCGCAAAGGCGCGCGCCCGCAGCATCGTGCTGTTGGTGAGGCGAAGGGCGTTGGTGTAGAGAAACGACGCTGTGTTCGGAGGGTTGGTCCCCAAGCTGTAATAGATGGCCGCGCCTGCCAGCGGCGCGCGAAGCGTCACCTCGAATGGTTCGCTTGTCAGGAAGGCCCGGCTGTCATGCGAGACTTCAACTGGCGGCGCAAAGCCGGGTCCGCCTGAGGTGTTCCGTATTCCCGGGGTGGCGAGCGGAAAGTACTGCAGCAACCCGGGATCGCCCGCGTCACGACCATAGGAAATGTCCGCCGACTGCGGCGGAAAGATTGGTGCAAAGGCCGAAGCCGGCCGGCCCAACGGATCCACCAGCGCCAAATATTCCCCCGCGGCTGCCAGCCGGAAATTGGTGTGGAGCGGTGCGCCGTTGGTGGCGCGCGCTTTCCCCGACGCAAACACCACAAGATAATGGTCCGGCAAAAGCTGAACCCCGGCCGGAAAACGCCATTTGGCCAGGCTCGAGACGTCATCGGTCAACGTCCACCCATCCAGGGTCTGTAGCGTTCCGCTCGCGTTGTAGAGCTCAATCCAATCGGAAGTCTCGCCATCCTCATCGCGAAGCGAGTTCTGGTTCTCTGCCATGAACTCGGTGATCATCAGGCCACCAAGGATGGCATTGGGATCCAGGGTGTAGGTCCAATTGCCGCCCGCGAAAGCATGAGGCGATGACGCCCGGTCCCGGATGCCGTGTTGCGGCGCCCAGGCGACTTCCACCAAGCCCGTCGCGGGCTGCGGAAACTCGAACACGAAATGGCCCAGTCCCCCGAAGAGCAGACCCGTGGCGGGTTGGTGATTCACCAGGAGATCCGCGGCGTCGACACCATCCACCACTTCGCTGAAGAACACTTCAAGGCGCGTCAAGCTGCGCACGACGCTGCCGGAGCGAGGGGCGAGTTGCAGGACGGTGGGCTCCTCATTGTCATCAGGCATCTGGGCGGGGGCAGGGCGAGCTGCGCTAAGGACGAGCAACGCCAGCAGAAACGGACAGGCTGCGCGAAAGAATTCGCCGGAAAGTACACAACCGAACAAACGGGCTGTACTTCTTTCAATGCGGCACACCATCCGACCCAACTCCATCGCTCGGAGCATGACAAATTCTCGCCCCGAGGTCGAGGTGATTGAAATAGGAGTTGGTACGCAGTGGCAATCGGAAATTGCCTTGCGGGCCGGAATGGTGTTCAGTGTCGGCGTTGTTTCCCATGAAAAAACAGGAGTGGTTGGCTGCTCGTTTTGGGATGGAGCCACCCGGCACAGAGAGCCTGGGCAAGTGGGTGTTTCGCCTGTTGGCGCTGCTCCTGCTGGGAGCGCTTGGGGGCGCCTGCCGGGCTGAGGCCCAGCTGAAAGACGTCATCGAATTTTCTCCTTTTCTCTACCGCGTTCTCGAGAATTCGAACCGCGTCTCCCTTCAACTGGTCCGGCGGGGCACGTTGCTGGATTTCGCGCAGGTCCGCGTGGAGACGGTGGCTGACACGGCGAAGGAAGGCGTCGATTACAGCAAATTTGCCGAAGACATCACTTTTGCGCCTGGCCAAAGCAATTACGTCGTGGAAGTGGAAATCTTGAACGACGTTGAAGCCGAAGGCGCCGAGACCTTTCACGTCACTCTGGTCAGCACCGATCCATTTTGCTGCGTGTTGGGGCAGAATACGCAAGCGTGGGTGACAATCGACGACAACGACCGAGGGGTTCAATTCGCGTCTACGTTCTATCAAGTGCGGGAGGAGGCCGGCGAGTTGCGCGTGGTGGTGGAACGAATCAGCGATCAGGCCGGCGAGTCCGGCAGCGTCTGGTTTGATATCGTCGACCAAAACGCGACCAGAGGGATCGATTATTCCATCGCCAGTGATGAAGTCATGTTCGCGGCGGGCCAGACGCAAGCGGTCATTACCATCCAAATCTTCAATGATCATCTGCCAGAGCCGCCAAAGACTTTTCTGCTGGTGTTTCGTCCGGACGCGGATCCATTTTGCTGTTTACTGGGGGAAACCAAGCAAACTCAAATCATCATCAACGACAACGACCGCGGCGTCGAGTTCAGCCAGTACCAATACTTGGTCAACGAGCAGACGCCCCGGCTGGGCATCACCCTGCAGCGGGGCGGCGATTTCATTGCCGAAGCGGGTTGGGTCACCTGGGTGGTGGAAGAATTAGGCGCGCGGTTGGATGAAGATTTTGTTGTGCCCGAGCGTTCCATTTTTTTCCCGGCCGGAGAAAGCAATGTCACGATTTATATTTCGGTTGTGAACGATGCGCTGAGGGAGGATTTGGAATCGTTCAGGCTTTCTCTCTCCAACGATCCGACCAACCTGCCCGTGGGCAGCCAGCAGTCTGCGGTGATTGGGCTCATCGATAACGATTCGGGCGTCGAATTTGTGCGGGCGGAATATCGCGCGATGGAAAATGGCGGCCCTATTTCGATCGACCTGCAACGTCTGGGCGAGCCGACGAACGCCTTCAGCGTTGAGCTGCTGGTGTCGGGCTCAGCGCTGTCTGGCGTCGATTTTCAGTTGCTCACCAACCGCCTCGTTTTCGGCCCCGGCCAGACTAACCTGTCCATGCCGCTTCCAATCTTGGACGACCCCTTTGTCGATGGAGACAAGACCTTGACGCTGACGCTGAGCCATGCGACGGCGAATGTGCCGTTGGGCACCAATGCGGTCTGCACCGTTCGGATCCAGGAAAATGAGCATCCGATGGATTTGGTGGACGCTTCGTTCAAAGACAACATTGGCGGAGTCTCCGCGGCCGTCCGGCAGCCAGATGGAAAGATTGTGGTGGGCACTCCTCTCCGGAGGCTGAGCGGGGAGGGTTCGCCGGACGGCACGTTTGCTTTATTTGCGCCAGTGGGAGCCTTCACGCACTTGGCGTTGCAGCCCGATGGGAAGGTCATCGGAGCCGGCCCGATTTATTTCAACTGGCTGGGGACGGATTACCATTTTTTTGCGCGTTTCAACACCAATGGTGAATTGGATGCGAGCGTGGTGCCGGAGTTGACCGGCGATGGATTGGTTCGCTGTCTGCAATTGCTGCCCGACGGAAGGCTGCTCCTGGGCGGCACACTGTTCCGGCCGGATGGGTTTCGCGCCGGGTTGGTGCGATTTTCCAGCAGTGGCGCCTGGGAGCGGGAGTTCCAGCCGGAGATTCAAGACGCGGAGGTGCGGGTGGTGGTGCGTCAGACGGATGGGAAGATCGTCATCGGCGGCCCGTTCATCACCGTGCAAGGGAGCGCCCGTCCTGGGCTGGCGCGGTTGACGGCAGGCGGGGCTTTGGACTCAACATTCAACGCCCGTTTCGCCTCCGGCACCGCCGTCGAAACCCTGGCGTTACTGGGCAACGGTGATCTGCTGGTCGGCTTCACCGAGCCCGATGGAAAACCGGGCTTGGCGCGTTGCCATGGAACGACCGGGCTGCGCAGTGCCTCTTTTGAATTCGGGTTCGGCGAGAATTCCTCAGTCTCGGCCATGCTGGTTCCACCCGACGGACGCATTTTTCTGCTGGGCCATCTCGTCGGGCCAGCGCCGAACCAGCCGGCCAGGATCGCGCAAATGTCGGCGTCTGGGAGTGCCATGAACTTTCGCAGCGCCGTCGGCGAGGGGTTGTTGCTCTGGGCGCCACCGCACCTGCTCACGTTGAAAGATGGCCATCTCATCAGGTTACTTTCCGAAATGCCCGAATACAGTCTGGCTTTCTCGTCGGCCGATTTTTATGCCGAGGAAGGCGCCGGCTCAGCCGTTATCGCCGTGGAGCGTGGAGGCAACACAGTCTCGAACTTAACCGTAGGCGTTACGGCAAGCGGCCGGTCGGTGAACAGGGGAGAATTATTGCCCGACCGCAGCACGGTTCAGTTCGAGCCGTTTGAAGTTCGCAAGGAAATCACTCTGCAGCTCGCCAATGATTGCCGAAGCGAACCGCCCGAAATCGTTCAACTCCAGTTCACGAACGCGCCACCCGGAGGCGTCCTCGCGGCGCCAGCTCAAGCCAGGCTGCTCATTGCAGACGACGACGCCCCTGGCAGCCTGGATGAATTCAACCCGCTGAACGAAACGATGGGAGGAAGTCCGGGGCCGCAACCCGCGGGGAGCATCGGTGCCGACCCGCTGAACTGGGGCGTCGCCATGGCGTTGCAGCCGGACGGCAAAATCGTCCTGGCTGACGATGGCTACATCACCCGTGTGAATTCGGATGGAACGCCCGATGCCAGCTTCGTTGAGGGCGCCAGGCTGTGTGCCTCGCTGCCGTTTGCCAACATTGTCAACTGCGGGGTCAACGTGCTGGCGCTCGAACAGGACGGCCACATTTTGGCCGGAGGTTACGGCGGAATCATGCGTCTCCATCCCGACGGACGCGTGGACACAAATTTCGTGGTGACAGCTTTGGTTTACCAAGGCCACGGCACCTATACGCCCGGAACAATTACGTCGCTGATTGTCCAGTCCGACGGGAGAATTGTGGCCACCTCCTCGGGCTTATTTACCACGATCGGCGGCATGCCGGGGCTGGCACGACTGAATCCGGACGGCACGCCGGATTTTAGCTTCGTGGTGCCTCGCGCGTCGGGCACTCCCAACCGCCTTGCGCTGCTGCCGGACGGAAGGTATCTGGTCGCTTATTCGCAGCTACTGCAGCGGTATCTCACGAATGGGGCTCGCGACCAGACCTTTACTACGGTGTTCTTCAACTCAGCACTGTCGGACCTGCGCCTTCTGCCAGACGGGCAGATCCTAGTAACGGGCGGATTTACGGTGATAGGCGGTCAGCCCCGTCAGGGGATCGCGCGGCTTACCGCGGATGGCCAGCTCGACCCCGGCTTCAATCCGCAATTATCACCGACTCCGGCCGAAGGACAAATCGCGGTGCAGGCAGTCGCGTTGCTCGACGATGAAATCCTGGCGGCGGTGCAAATTGCTGCTGAGGGAACCACCAATGTGCATGTCGGTCGGCTCGCAGCGGACGGCAGGTTGGACCCGCTGTTCAACAGCGGACTGAGGTATTCCGGCGCGATCCGTCAATTGCTCCCGCAACCCGATGGCAAGGTTTTGGTTTCGGGGTTGTTCGACGCGGTGGGGTTTACTCCGAGACCAGGCATCGCGCGCCTCGTGGGCGAGCGCCCGACAGTGGTTTGCCAGGCGCCGACGAGCGCCGGCCAACCGTTTCGCATTGTGACCACCAGCGAGCCGCAATCCCGTTATGTCCTGCAAGGCTCGGACGAGCTGGTTGAATGGAACAATCTGGCCACCAACCTGGCGCATGACTGCACGCTGGAATTTCAAGATGCGCGCCCGGCTGTCACCGCGCGGTTCTACCGGGTGCGGAAGCTGACGCCTTAACAATTTGCGATTGGCGATTTGGCGATTTGGAGGTCGGCAATCCACAGTCGGCCATCGATTAGAAACGATAGCTCGCGCCGATGTTGATGAAAATGGATTTGCTCAGATCCAATTCAGCGGTGCGGCCGCCGAAGTTGTGCGAGTACCTGCCGAGGTCTTGAAATTGCACGCCGCCCAGAACGCTCCAGCGCTGGGTGATGTCCCATGAGATGTTGCCACCCAGATACCAGCCCAATAGGAAATCCGAATCGCTGCCCCGACCCACGTTGTCGACCGAGCTTGTGCCGAGCGAGATCGTCTCGTTCCACGATGCGTCGGCGTTTAACAAACCCAGCGCGAGTCCGGCGGAGATCCAGAGGTTCAGTCTGTCGGTGATCGGGTAATCCAGGGAGGGCCCAAGACGCCCGCCCCAAAGGTTGGCGTCCAGCTCGCGCGAACCGGAAACCGTGTAGCCGCCGGCTACGGCCGCGGACGAGGATGCGACCGGCGTATCGCCAATGAGAAATCCGAAGCCGTCGAAGCTGCCTCGATAGGGATTGGCCGGTGTGGCAGCCGGTGGAGTGGTGCCGGGGGTGTAAGCATACGCGTCGGTTGTGCGCTGCGCCGTGGTACTGAAGGAACTGCGGTTTTGAAGGCCAATGTTCAGATAATTCGCACCGAATTCCAGGCCGAAGTTCATTCGCCGCCGGCTGAACAGGTGCCGGTCGTAGGTGATTTCAAATCCGAGGTGAGGATCGTCATCCAACTCGGGAGATTTGTAACTTCCATCCGGGCTCGAGCGGCTGAGCAAAATCGTGTTCGCCGGGAACGCGACGCCGTCGGAGATTTGACCCGCGCTGTTGTTATAGCCCCAATACCACGTTTGCCCGCCGGCGTTCCCGCTGGAGTCGGTCAGCACGTAGCCGTCCTCGTAATTGTATCGATCGCCATTGGGGGTGGTGCGCGTTGGACCCGGCGGCAAGGTCGGGTTTCCCTTGAACCGTCCTTTGATATTCAACCCAAATCGCAGCGAGGCGCTGAGGCGGTTGGTAACGATTTCTTCCGCACGCGCTGCCGTTGGAACCGTCGCAACGGCGAAGGCGAGCAGAATGAAATGTTTCGTTTGCATTTTGGCCATTGCTTTAGTCGGTCACGGGTTGGCGATGATACGGTAATACCGGCTGCTGACCGACGCGGGTTTGCTCGCCGTCTTCGGCGGGCCCTCGTCGTACCATTGCACGCGATTGTTCATGGCGGTGACGGTCGGCGTGGCGACGAACCACGGACCGCTGGGACTGCCGTCGCTGTAGAGGATCGTGTAAGTTGTGCCCGGCACGCTCGTCCACTCGATGACGAAGCGGGGCTCGGCGAGGCGCATATCCATGAACGCGCGATCAGTCACGACGCCTGCCGCGGCGTTTGTGTCGACGCCTGCTGGCAAGGTCGCGACGACCTCGAGCGAGTTCGTGAACGGCTTGCGATCCGGCACGAAGAATTCGAGGATCAATGTCACGTTACTCCCCGGGTCGACCGCCGAGTTGTATTGTACGTATGGCCGTGAATCCACGTTTGTGCCGGTGGCGTTGACCAGGGTGACGTCAGTGCGCGGCACTCCGTTCGTGCCGCGGATGTTTCCCACGAGCATTCGGAATGCTGCGACAGTGGTTGAACTCACATTGGTCACCGTCACACGTTGCTCGAACAAACCGTTTTGAGGATTTAACACGTTCGGGCCTTGGCGCACGCCGAATTGGCTGGCCAGGGGTTGCACCAAGGTAATGGCCTGCGAGTTGGTTCTGGTGCCGTTGTTGTTGGTCGCGTCGGGGTCGGGGGTGCTGTTGGTCGCGTAAGCAATGTTGGTGAACACGCCGGCACTCGTCGCTGTGACAGTCAGCGAGAAGTTACTGCTGGCAAAGGCGGGGAGGTTGAACAACGGCCAGCGCACCAGACCACCATTGGTGGAAGCCGGGGCGGGCAGGGCGCTGGCGAAGGTAAAGCCGGCGGGCAATTGGTCAAACACCGTCACGTTGGTGGCGGTGGACGGGCCGCTGTTGGTGACTCTGAGGGTGTAGGTCGCCAGGCCGCCGAGGGTGGCGCTGGCCGAGCCGATCTTGGTCACCGCCACATCAGCGAGCGATTGCACGAAAGTGACCACCTGCGAGTTGGTTCTGGTACCGTTGTTATTGGTCGGATCGGGATCGGGTGTGCTGTTGGTCGCGTAAGCAATGTTGGTGAAGACGCCGGCACTCGTCGCTGTGAC
>Ga0070701_10000982_pt1 | contig 10330 bp, 7 predicted proteins | sample KBSK5102metaG_FD_65451 | JGI IMG/M metagenome (GOLD analysis project Ga0070701, IMG submission 65451) | Corn, switchgrass and miscanthus rhizosphere microbial communities from Kellogg Biological Station, Michigan, USA - KBS K5-10-2 metaG | ecosystem: Host-associated > Plants > Roots >... | reverse complement strand
CGTCGATCGTCTCGGGCGCGAGGCGCAGCCCTTTCTCGTCGAGCGGTTGCTCGTCGCGGCGCCGCACCGCGTCGAACAGCGACTCGCCCTTGATCTTTTTGTGCAGCAGCAGGATGCCGTACAGCAGCCCTTCCGGACGCGGCGGGCAGCCGGGGACGTACACGTCGACCGGGACGATCGTGTCGATGCCCTGCACCATCGCATAGTTGTCGAAGATGCCGCCGGTCGACGCGCAGGCGCCCATCGAGATCACCCACTTGGGCTGCGGCATCTGATCGTAGATGCGCCGGATCACCGGCGCGAGCTTGAACGGCAGCCGGCCGGCGCAGATCAGCACGTCGGCCTGGCGCGGCGAGAACGCTTGCCGCTCCATCCCGAAGCGCGCGAAATCGTAGCGGCTCGCGGCGGTCGCCATGAACTCGATCGCGCAGCACGCCGTGCCGAACGGCATCGGCCACAGCGAATTCGCGCGCGATGAATTCACCGCCCAGTCCACCAGGTCCTGGAACTTGGCGATGAGATAATTCGAGCTCTGGACTTCGCCGACTCGCTTCATGCGCTCAATCCCATTGAAAGGCACCGCGCTTCCAGACGTAGATGTAACCCACGAACAGGATCACGAGGAATACCAGCATCTCTACCAATAGAAAGCCGGTCGTGAGCGTGCCATTGCCCATAAAGATCACGGCCCACGGGATGAGAAAGACGGTCTCGATGTCGAACAGGATGAACAGCACGGCGACGAGATAGAACTTGACCGAGAACCGCTCGTGCGCGCTCCCCAGCGGCGGCATGCCGCTCTCGTAGGGCCGCTCCTTGATGTCGGTGGGCCGGCGGGGACCGAGGAAATGCGAGCCAACGATCATCGACGCCGCGATGATGACTGCCAGACCGAACAACATGAGGAACGGGATGTAGGGTTGCATTGCGCTCGTGAAAAAATTCACTAAGTGTCGGGCGTTAGTCAAGTTGGCGCGGGGCCGTTACATTGCGCCCCCATGTCCATCAAATCTGATCGCTGGATTACGCGGATGTCAAAACAGCACGGAATGATCGAGCCGTTCGCGGACCGGCAACATCGCGACGGGGTCATCTCCTACGGCGTGTCGTCCTACGGCTACGACATGCGGGTAGCGCCCGAATTCAAGATCTTCACCAACGCCCTCTCGGCGGTGGTCGATCCGAAACACTTCGACCCCAAGTCATTCGTCGAGTTCACCGGCGACGTCTGTATCGTCCCGCCGAACTCCTTCGCGCTGGCGACGTCGGTCGAGTACTTCCGGATTCCGCGCAACGTGCTGACGATCTGCCTCGGCAAGAGCACGTACGCGCGCTGCGGGATCATCGTGAACGTGACGCCGTTCGAGCCCGAGTGGGAAGGCTACGTAACGCTCGAGATCAGCAATACCACTCCCCTGCCCGCCAAGATCTACGCCAACGAGGGCATCGCGCAGGTGCTGTTCTTTACGGCTGATGAAGGCGACGAGTGTGAAGTGTCCTACAAGGACAAGAAGGGGAAATACCAGGCCCAGCGCGGGATTACGCTGCCGAAGCTCTAGCCTTCCGGTTGTACGCGTACGCGACGGCCAGCGCGATGATCGCGAGCGCGAAGAACGACCCCACCCGGTAGAGCGCGTGCAGCGTGGAGAGATCGTAGAATACGATCTTGAGTCCGGCGAGCGCGGCCACCGTCAGCCCCGCCGAGCGCACTTGCTTGCGATCGATCTCGAATCCGATGAGCACGAGCCCACCCGCATAGAGGAGCCACCACACGCTCAGCGCCAGATTGCCGGCGAGCGGCGCGATCGCGCCGAAATGGCGGCTGAATTCGATCGATCCGCCGAGGAATCCGGTCGCACCGCACAGCATCCACATCCACTCCGCATCACCATGCCGCCACAGGGAGCGCCGCGTTTCGCTTCCCCACCACCGCCCGGCGGCAGCCGTGCCGGCGACGACGGCGTACAGCGCGAGCGCCCACGTATCGGTAAACGCCGGCGCGCCCGGCGGCCGAAGCGTCAACGCCGAGCTGAACAGGCAAATGACGGCCATCGTGGCCAGGCCGACACTCGCGTGGCGTCCGCCGGGTCGCGCGCCGTCCCGCTCCGCGGCCAGCGCCAATAGCGCGAGCAGCGTCCAGGACACGGCGACGGCGGCGCCATTCCACGCCGCGGCGGTTGCGACCGCGGCCAGCGCGAATCCCATCACGAGCATCGACGCCGCGCGGCGCTGCCAGCCCGCGGCCAGATGCAGCGCGGCGAGCGCGGCCGGCACGAGCCAGGGAAAACGCTGCAGCAGTGGAACGGCGAGCACGCCCGCCACCAGCACCAGTGCGAGAGGATTCACGATGAATAAGAACCGCTCGACCGGCGCGAGCGCTCGCGCGAGCTCGGCGCCGAACGGATCGCGGATCAGCTGCTGATACCAGAGGACGGCGAACACGATCGCGACCGCCGCGAGCGGCGTCCAAGACTTCGTGCCGCCGCTCCAGTCCCAGGCGCCCGCACCGACCGCGGCCCACGTGAGCAACACGATGCCAAGGCGGGCTTCGGTCCAGGGACGGCGAAACGTCACGTGCACCGTCAACACGGCTCCGGCGACGATCATCAGCCGGCCGGTGATCGTCGCGAGGGCCGGTTCCGCGCCGGCGATCGCGAGCAGGAGATACCCGAACAGCGCCAGATTGAACGTCGAGCGCCACGACATCGTGTAGGCCAGGATCGCGGTCCCGAGCCCGATGACCTCGAGGTAGGCGAGAAACCCGAGCGGATTGGGGGCCGACGCGACAATGATCGGCGCCAGGTAGGCGCCGCCGAGCGCCCAAATCGCGAGGCCTTCGACCTCGTGATGCAGCGCGAGCATCGTGACCGCGACGGTCGTCCCGGCGAGCAGCAGGATCCCGAGGCGCGGCTCGAGCAGCGCATAGGGACCGGCCGCGGCCCAAAGTCCCAGATACGTGAGCCCGCCTCCGGCCCCGATCAGCGCCGCGCCGTACGTGCGCATACCGCGCATGATGCGCTCGTGGCCCCACGCCGCCACGGCGATGCCGAGCACGATCGCGCCGAGCGCGCGCAGCAGCGGCGAAATCCAGCCGCGGTCGAACGCGTACTTGAGGAAGAACGCCATCGCGGTGAGCAGCGCGAGTACGCCGATCCCGAGCAGCCCGCGCTGGCCGAACCATTGCTCGAGGTCCGGTCCCGGCCGCTCGGCGGGCTTTACCGTCGGTAAACTCGGCTGAACAGCCGGCGGCCTCGCCGGTCTTGTGGGGGCTGGGGGTGAAGCGGATTCGGGGACAAATGTGAGCCGGCGGATGATGTTCTCGAGCGTCGCGACCCGGCGTTCGAGCGCTTCGATGGTCGCCTTCTGCTCGTCGCTCAAACGACGGCAGCCGCCCTTCGCGAGCCAACGGCGGTAATGGCGATCGTCACGACCAGCAGGATCGCGATATCAGGAGTCCAGCCGAGCTCGGTTACGGGCACGGCCATCTGCAGGAAGTACATCACGAAATCGAACAGACCGATGATGAGGCCGAGCAGCACGGTGAACTGCAGGTCCCGGCCGAGTCGGGCGAGCAGGCTTCCCGTCACGAGCGCCACGGCACCCTGCGCGGCGGCGAGTGCCACGGCGGCCACGATGCCGCTGAACAGCGTTTCCACCACGGCGGAGCGGCCGGGATGGAAACTGAAAAAGGCCGTGTGAATCAACGCAATCACGACGCCCGCCACCGCGGCGCAGATCGTGGCCCAGACGGCATATGCAATGACGACGCGGTTTCGGCTATCGCCCATGAAACCTCCCAACCCACGATAGGAGTTTGGTTCCGCTATCGCAACGCTGCGGCCGCCTCCACGAGCGCAGCCCGTGCCTGATCGACGCGCGTGACGAGATCGGCGAGCTCCTTATTCGCGGTCGCCGCATCGGCATAGCGAATCGCCTCATTCACGGTTGGGAATGCCATGTTGGCGTACCCGTTGTCGACGTCGGCCGCGAATTGCAAGCTGCGGAACCACGGCCGGCTCACCAGTCCTTCGGGCCGCGTGAGCCGGCGCTCCACCTGCATCAGCGCGCGGTTGACCCGCTCCGCCCGCTGATCGGCGGCTTTCGAGGTATCGCGCGCGAGGTTGAATGCGCGCGCCACGGCGGTAAAGCGGTCGAGCGCGTCCTTCAGGGCCTGCGTGCTCACGCCCTTCCACTTCTTGTTCGTAATCCCGGAATCGAGCTGGGCGACGAGCGCGTTCATCTCGGTTCCGAACACCGCGTAATCGAGCGGCAGAATGTTGTCGTTCGCGAGGCGGCCGAGGATGACGGCCACGAGCTGGGAGCCGGCGCGATGCGCCTTATATCCTGGATCGCCGAATTTCGACATCCAGTCGTACGAGTCGTACATCGAGTGGTAGATCCCGTCAGGGCCGTCGAATCCGATGCCGCCCGCGGGAATGCCGAGGTGATGATAGAAGCCCGCGAAGTCCGAGCCGCCGCCCAGGTTGCCCATCGTCAGCGCGGTCGTGTCGCCGTTCTTGCTTTTGAGCCACACGTCGTACACGGAGCCCGGCCCGACGGGATCCGGGACCGCTTTCGCGCCCGACTGGAACAGCGGTTTGAGCGAGGGGGAGCCGGCGCCGCTGAAGCTCGTCCCCGAAAACGTGCCGTCTTCATTGATGTAGGCGACCACGTTGCTCTTGAGGGAGTCCTCCATCTCTTCCACCCACTCCGTCGAGCCGATCAGCCCCCACTCCTCGGCGTCCCACGTGGCGAACACCACCGTGCGGGCCGGTTTCTGTCCGTCGCGCGCCAGCGTCGCGAACGCGCGCGCCGCTTCGAGCACCGACACGGTGCCGCTGACGTTGTCGCGCGCGCCGGGACTCCAGGCATCGCGGTGGCCGCCGACCACGACCCATTCGTTGGGCCACTTCTCGCCGCGGATCACGCCGATCGTGTTCCAGATCTTGTGATACGCGCGCTCGCCGCGCTCCGTCTTGACGTGCAGTCGCGCGCGCACGGCCCCCGGGCCGACGTGATAGCGGAACGGCAGCGCGCCCTGCCAGCTCTGGGGCACCGAAGGACCCGCGAGCGGCTCGAGGAAGCGGCGCGCATTGCCGTAGCTCATCGGGATGATCGGGATCTTGGGAATGTCGAGCGAATCCTCGGGCACGCGGCGCGCGCCCTCGACCGACGCCCAGCTCGGCGTCGTCGGATCGCCGTTGCCGTTCATCATGCTGCCGCGCTGAATCCCGTCAGGATTGCGCATCGGTCCCTTGGGATAGACGTCGCCCTGGAAGTAGCCGTCCTGCTGCGGATCGGAGTAGACGATCAGCCCCACGGCGCCGCGCTTCTGCGCCTCGCGCGCCTTGATGCCGCGGAAGGAGCGGCCGTAGCGCGCGATCGCGATCTTTCCTTTGACGCTGATGCCGAGCGAGTCGAGCGTCTTGTAGTCTTCGATCAGCCCGAAATTCACGTACACGACTTCGGCGGTGACGTTGCCGTCGCCCGTGTAGCCGTTGAACGGCGGCACCTGCGGACCGCGGCCGGGCTCGACGAGCGACAGCCGCTCGGTGCGTTTTCCGTTGATGATCCACGCCGCGACGGTATCGGGCTGCGGCATGTAGATCGTGTATTCCTTGCTCCAGGCGTCGACACCCCACGATTTCAGCTTCTCGAGCACGTAGTCACGCGTCGCGGCCTGCGCCGGCGTGCCTGCCATGTGCGGGACGGCGGAGAGATCGCGCGACATCTGGCGCACGCTCGCCGTGTCGGGGACGGCGATGAGGCGCTGCTCGAATGTTTGAGCGGTCAGTTGGACGGTTGGAAGGTTGGAAAGAATGATCACGAATAACCATGTCCAGACCCTCACCGTCCAACCTTCCAACCTTCCAACCGTCCGGAGCATCACAGTTCTCTCCCTGCCAACAGTACAGGTCGTGGTGCGCGCAGCTTCCGTATAAGAGCGGTAATCACCATACACAGTAACGCGCCCAGTGCGGCGAGTCCCATGTCTTTCTGCGGATCCCAGATGTCGCCTTGCGTGCCCAGCCACGCGTCTCCCGTGCCAGGCGCGACCATGGTGGCGACGACCATCTCCATGATCTCATACAGCGCGCTGAAGGCGAGCGTGACGTCGAGCGGGAGATAATACGCCCAGAACCCGCGCGCGTTGGCGACCCGCAAGAAGACCTCACGAATCGGATACGCCATCAACAGGCCAAACGAGAAGTGGACGATCCGGTCGAACGGGTTGCGCGCAAAGCCGAGCGTGTCCCGGAGCCAAAACCCGAAGGGCACTTCCGAGTAGGTGTAATGCGCCCCGATCGCGTGCAGGGTCATGAAGGCCGTGATCAGCACGTACGACAGATCGGACAGTGGAAAGAGCCGGTACGTCCCGATCAGGATCGCCAGCGCCGCGATGACCAGCAGGTTCTCCAGGAACCAGTCGTGCCGGTCGAGTGGCGCGACGGCCGTGATCACCCAGACCGCCGCGTACCACGCCGCCAGCACCAGCAGCAGCCGGTTCTTGGAAAACCCGACCATCTTGTGCGACGTCGAGGTCGAAATCATCCGCCGCGCGGATTGAGGATCTGGTTGATCCTGGCCTGGAGATCGACAATGTGCGCCCGCGTGGTGCGGTCCGCTGCCCGTGCGAGCGAGGCACGCAACGTCGTCTGGAGATCCACCAGCTCGAGCCGCGCCTGCGCGCGCGCGTCGGCGGGCCGGGGCGCCGGCGGGTTGAAGCCGGGGAACGGCGTGAACCCCGGCGGCAGCGGCGTCACGAGCGGCGTGCTGATCAACCGCTCCATCTGATCGACGAACGCGCGCTGCAGGTTGCGCCGGTACTCGTCCACGCGCACCGCGCCGGTGCCGAATTCCGAAAAGATCCCCTTGCGCACGTCGCCAAACAGATCGGCCGTCGTGTACGCGTTCTGCTCGGTGGCCCCCTGCTCCGCCACGCGCGCCAGGCGCGCATCCTGAAGGAGCAGATTCAGCACGGCGGTCTGCCGTTGGCGCACGCGATCGACCGAGCCCGAAGGCTCGATGCGGCGCAGGATCTCCGGGTCGAGGAAAAACGACGGCGTGGTGAACACGTTGGCGTTTAGGAACGCCACGGCCTCGGCCTGCTTGGCGCGCGGCACCGGCTGATACACCAGGCCCGTCTGGCTCGCGTACTTCGTGAACTGATACACGCCGCCGACCACGACCGCGACGTGATTCATTTCCCGCGCCCACTGCGCGATCAGCTCGCCGTACATGTCGTCGAGCCGGTCGTAGTTGTCCGTCTTCTGCGTCGTGGTCGCCGGAATCAGCATCGGCACGAGCCGCTTGATGTTCCGCACGCCGTAGCCGCTCGCTTTCACCGGATCATCGCCCAGTGCTTCGGTGATGATGCGCGGATCGACGGGGTCGCCGTCGCCGATCCAGCGAAAGTTCGGATTGGCATCCTGCAGCCGTGCCAGCGAGTCGAGGAACGGGCGCTCGGCATCCGGCGAAGGCGCGGTCGGAATGCGGCGATAGCCCCAATTGATGGCGAAGTAGTCGTACGGCCCGATGCCCTGCATCAGACACGCGCTGTCCCCGGGCTGCGCCACATAGTTATAGCGCGCGTAATCCATGATCGACGGGCTCGTGCCCTGCACGCGACAGGTGAACGACTTGCTGCGGAGTGAGTCGACCGGATAGTACGTCGAGGCCACCATGTTGTGCCGCAGGCCCAGACTGTGCCCGACTTCGTGATTGGCGACATACGCGAGCATCAGCCCCATGAGCGAGTCGGGGAACGGCAGCGTCCGGGCGCGGGGATCGGAGGCGCCGGCCTGCGTCCAGTACCACGACTCGACCAGGCTCGCGACGTTATGATAGAACCCGATGTTCGCGTTCAGGATCTCGCCGGAGCGCGGATCGCTGACGCTCGGCCCGTACGCGTTTTCGATCGTGGACGGCAGCCAGCGAATGGTGTTGAAGCGTGCGTCGTCCAGATCGAAATCGGAATCGGTTGCCTCCGGCACTTTGGCGACGATCGCGTTGCTGAAGCCGGCGGCGCGGAATACCGGCTCCCACATCTCCACGCCTTTGATCAGCCAGCTGCGCCACTTGGCGGGCGTCGCGGGATCGATGTACCACACGATCGGCTGGACCGGATCGGAAACAGCGGCGTTGGGATCCTTCGGCTCGAGCCGGAAGCGCTTGATGAAGCAGCGCTGCGGCCGCATCACGCGAACCTCGTCGAAGTTCTCGAAGCTGATGTTGAAGTACCCGACGCGATCGTCGCACAGCCGCGCCATCATCGGCTGATCCGGCAGCAACACCATCGAGTAGTTCATCAACAGGGTGAGCGAGTTGAGCGCGCGCTGCGTCTGCGCCCCGGGCGCGCCGGGCAGCGAGTCGACCTCGAAGGTCTGGAGCGCGCTCACTTCGACGTTGCGCGGGAAGGACCGCGCCCGATCGACCACCGACCGCGCCGGATCCATGCGGCGCACGCGAATCCCGGACTGCCGGATGTTGAGCTCCTGCACATCGGTCGTGAACAGCTTGGTCGTCTCGATCACCGCGTTGCTGTCGGGCGTGTGCCACGCGGCCACGTCGAAGCTCATGATGATCGGCGCGATGTTGGAGAGGCGGACGGCGCGCGCGACCGGCTGGGTGCTGTCGGCCCGCATCGCGTAGGAGACGATGCGCAGGAAGACCTTGTTCCCCATCCGCTCCCACACGACGATCCGGTTGCTGATCTCTTCACCCGCGTACCGAATGCCGCGCATCGTGCCGCGCTGATCGGCGACGAGGAGAAACTCTCGGCCGAACAGGTTTTTGGGAATTTCATAGAACAGCTTTTCACTGACGCGGTGGACGATGAAGACCCCCGAGTCCGTCAGCGCACCTGGGGTAATTACCTGATTGTAAGGTTTCGGTCCGTCCGCGGGGGCCTGCCGCGCCGTCTGTCCCCCGCTGGTTGCCCGTGTCGTATCTTGTTTGGCAGGGGCCGGCGGCTGCGGGCGGGCCGCCGAGCTGCGTGAGGAACAGGCGAGGACACCGAGAATAAGTAGGACGCTGAATGCACGCACGGTTCTGCCCTGATGTGTGATTGGGAACGGAGAGATTAGAGCGCGCGGAGAGCTTCGTCAATGAAGAGCCTGCGGGTTTTGATCATCGTCGTGGCGCTCGCGGCCATGGTATTCGGGGCCGCGGTAACGCTCGCGCTTACGAGCGACCTCGGCTCTGCTGCGGCGATCGTCGTGTTCATTGTCGGCGCAACCCTACTCCCCGTGATGTGGCTGCTGGTGCGGCGCCGGATGTGGGAGCCGCTCACGGCGCTGCGCCGCGGCATCCAGCAGGTCTCCGACGGCGATCTCTCCACGCAGGTCTCGGTCACGCGCGACGACGAGCTGGGCAACGTCACCACGCATTTCAATCACATGACGCGCGTGCTGCGCGATCGCGCCGAGGAACAGGGCCGCTTTGCCGCGGCCGGCGAGCTGCTGGGGGGCGTGGCGCACGAGGTCAACAATCCCCTGATGGCGATCGCGAGCCATGCCGAGCTGCGCCTGGCCGACGCGAATCTGACGGCCGAGCAGCGCAACGAGATGCAGAGCATCCTGCGGCAGGCGCAGCGCGCCGCCAAGCTGCTGCGCGGCCTGCTGCGGTTCGTGCGCGTCGGCGAGAAGCGCGCCGCGGCGGTGAATCTCAACGACGTGGTGCGCAGCGCGATCGACCTCGTGTCCTATCGTTTCCTCATCGACGAAATCACGATCGAAGGCAAGCTCGACCCCACGCTCCCGACCGTCATCGGCGACGCGAACCGGCTCGAGCAGGTGCTCATCAATCTGCTCGGCAACGCACTGGATGCGCTCAAGACGGTGAAGCCGCCGCGGCGTCTCATCGTCGATTCGTTCATCGACGACACGGGCGGGCGCGTCTGCGTCACCGTGACCGACAATGGCCCCGGCATCGCTCCCGAGATCGCGCAGCGGCTGTTCCGGCCCTTCGCCACGACGAAAGGCGCCAAAGGCACCGGGCTCGGCCTCTATATCTCGAGGCAGATCGTGCGCGAAGCCGAAGGGGAGCTCGACGTGGTGCGACGGGACACCGGAACGCAATTCCTGATGTGGCTTCCGACGACCGGCCAGGCGGTGCCGTCCACACCGGCGGTCGTGCCCCAGCCGGCGGTACCGGCCTCGTCCGACGCCAAGAGTTTGGCGGGGATTCGCGTCATGTTGCTCGACGATGAAGAGCTCGTGCGCCGGCCGATAGCCCGCTTCCTCACACGGCGAGGCGCCGAGGTCCGCGACGCGGGCGACGGCGAAGCGGCGTTCGAGCTGATCGCGGCGGGCTTCGAACCGCACGTCAT
>Ga0070701_10000981_pt1 | contig 10339 bp, 4 predicted proteins | sample KBSK5102metaG_FD_65451 | JGI IMG/M metagenome (GOLD analysis project Ga0070701, IMG submission 65451) | Corn, switchgrass and miscanthus rhizosphere microbial communities from Kellogg Biological Station, Michigan, USA - KBS K5-10-2 metaG | ecosystem: Host-associated > Plants > Roots >... | reverse complement strand
CGGCGTGACCGATGCGGGCCACGTCTGGACGACCGTGACGCTGCCGCTCGCGAGCGGCCGCAAAGCGAACGAGCGCGACCGTACCGCGGACCTCGCGGCGCGCGCGCAGCGCCTCGCCGACGAGCAGGAAATCGAAAACCTACAAAAGATCTACGGCTACTACTACGACCGCCGCATGTGGGACGAGGTCGCCGACCTCTTCGCCGACGGCGGCACGATCGAGATGGATCAGCGCGGCGTGTACGTCGGAAAGACGCGCGTACGCGAGTTCTTGAATCTGCTCGGCCCCGTGGGGCTCAAAGACGGCGACTTGAACGACCATATTCAGCTCCAGGTCGTCGTGCACGTCGCGCCCGACGGCCGCAGCGCGAAGGCTCGCAGCCGCGAGCTCGACATGTTGGGCGTGTTCGAGAGCCACGGCGAATGGAGCGAAGGCGTCTACGAGAACACGTTCGTCAAGGACAACGGCGTCTGGAAGATCCAGGACCTGCGTTACTTCCCGACGTTCATCTCGGACTACGAAAAAGGGTGGGCCGGCGACGCGAAGCCGGCGCCGATGGCGAGCACGCAGCTGCCGCCCGATAAGCCGCCGACGAGCGTGTACGCGATCTACCCGAAGGCGCACATCCCGCCGTTCCACTACGACAACCCCGTGAGCGGCAAAGCGCCGCGCTATCCCGAAGCGCGCGGCCGCCCGAGCGACGCCGCAATCGCGGCCGTGCGCGCGCCCGTCGACGTGCCGCGCGCGGCGCGCGCTCGCCCGCCGCCGCAAGAAGCCGACGCGCTCGTCGCGCGCGCCGAGCAGCAAGTCGCGCGCGCCAAGGACTTTCACGAGATCGACAACCTGACGAGCGCGTACGGCTACTACCTCGACAAGAATCTCTGGAACGACCTCGCGAACCTGTTCGCGGCGGGCGGGTCGATCGAGCTCGCGCAGCGCGGCGCCTACGTCGGCCGCGAGCGCGTGCGCGCGTTCCTGTTCAACGTGTTCGGCAAGGAAGGGCCGAGCGAGAACCGGCTCGGCAATCACATCCAGTATCAAGCCGTGATCCACGTCGCGCCGGACGGCGAGACGGCCAAGGTGCGCTCGCGCATGATGCAGCAGCTGAATTTCGGCCCGCGCGCCTCGATGGGCGCGTCGCTCTACGAGAACGAGTTCGTCAAGGAGAACGGCGTCTGGAAGTACAGCATCGATCACACGTTCAACACCTGGACGGCGGGCTACGACGGCGGCTGGGCACGCAACCCGGGTCGCGGCGTGCCGGGCCCGAGCAAAACATTCCCGCCCGATACGCCGCCGACGTTCACGTTCCAGATGTTTCCGACCGTCTACGAGATTCCGTTCCACTATCCTCATCCCGTGACGGGGCGCGTGACGAGCACGCGCCTGCCGAATCCAACGGCTACCAATGGAGCGTTGACGCAAACGGATCTCGGTATGCCGCAAGACGTCGCAACGGAGCTGCGCTCGATCGGCGCGCGCATCGAAACCCAGCGAACCGCGGAGCTCTACACGCCGCTGCACCCGAAGGAGCCGTACGCGTGGCTCACGGTCGCGCGCGACCAGAAATACGGCCCACACGAGCGCAACGTGCTCGACGTGTTCACGACGACCGCGGTCGGCGCCGGCAAACCCGTGGTGGTATTCCTGCACGGCGGTGGCTTCGCGCGCGGCGCGAAACGCACGGAGGGCACGCCGTTCTACGACAACATCGGCCTTTGGGCGGTCGGAGCCGATTTCGTCGGCGTCACGCTGAACTACCGGCTGGCTCCCGAGAGCACGTGGCCGTCCGGCATCGAGGACCTCACGGCCGCCGTCGCGTGGTTGAAGGCGAACGTCGCGCGCTTCGGCGGAGACCCGAGCAAGATCGTGCTATGGGGCCACTCGGCGGGCGCTGCGCACGTTGCGGACTACGTCGCCAACGCCGCGAAGCGCAGCCTCGACGCCGGTATCGCGGGCGCCGTGCTGACATCGGGCTTCTACGACCTCGGCAAGGAAGTCTCGGTGTGGAAGGTCTACTACGGCGAGGACGTCGCGACCTATACCGAGCGCTCTTCGCTGCCGGGGCTCGTCGCGACCAACGTGCCGCTGTTCGTCAACGACGCCGAGCTCGACCCCGACTTGTTCCAAGAGGAAACCGCCAAGCTCGTCGCGGCACGAGCGGCCGCGGGCAAGCCCGTCGAGCGCGTGCACCTCACGGGCCACTCGCACATCTCCGAGACCTACGCCGTCGGCACTGGCGATCGCTCGCTCTCGGGCCCCGTGCTCGAGTTCGTACGTCGTACGAGCAGCCGTTAGCGCTGCGCGCGGTCCCAAAAAAAAGAGGCACGACCGTACGGTCGTGCCTCCTCGTTGAAGGCCTGGAACGAGCCCGCTAGAGCCCGAAGCTCTTGCGGAAGGCCATCGTCCACATTTGCGGCGGCCCGATCTGCGCGGCCTGATAGCCGATCGATGTGAACACACCGTCCGTGATGTTCTGGTAGTACACCTCGTCGGTCAGGTTCGCCACGTCGAGCGCCGTCTCCCAGTCGCCGCCGCCGGAGCGCCACGTCAGCCGCAAGTGCGACAGCGTGTACGAGTCGATCCACGATGTCTTGCGATCGTTGAGCGGCTGAGTCTGCGCGTAGTTCACCGCGGCGGTGTACACCTCGTCCTGGAACGCCGAGTCGACGCGTGCCGTCAACGAGCCGCCGCCCGAGAGCGGGAATTCGTACTGAATTCCCGCGCTCCAAGTGAGCTCCGGCGTGTACGGCGCCACCATGTCGAGCGTCATTTGGCCGAGGCCGCCCGGCACGACCGACGAGTGCGCTGCACCCTGCGTGAGGCTCGTGTATTGGAAGTCGAGCGACGAGGCCATGACGTCGATCGACAACCGATCGGTCGGCGCAATATTCAACTCCACCTCGAAGCCATTCACGTCGGCGTCGCCGACGTTTTGCGGCTTCGCGCAGGGCGGGCCGATGATGTACGGGGTGCCGTCGGCGGCGATGCCGACAGGCGTGCCACCGGTCGGCACCGGAACTTCGCACTGCGCCTGATTGAGCTGGATGCCCGTCTGGTCGTTCTGGAAGTACGCCGCGTTGAGCCGGACACGGCCGTCGGCGAACTGCGTCTTAACGCCGATCTCCGTCGTCTCGATCTCTTCCTCGCCGAACGTCGCAATCTGCATCGCGTAGAACGGCCGCGGATTCAAGCCACCGCCCTTGTAACCGGTGGCGAACGACGCGTACATCATCAGGTCGTCGGTGATGCGGTAGTCGAGCGCGATGCGATAGTCGTCGCGGTCGCTCTCGAAGGTATCGCTGCGGCCGCTGAATCCCACACCCGACGGGGTCAGCAACGAGCAGTTCGGCGACTGTAGAAGGTTCGCCGGACCACCCGGGAGCCCCGGAATGCAGGGCACCGTGATCTCCGAGCCGTCCGGGTTGTGACGTTGCCACTGATAGAACTTCGAGTCCTCCGTCTTCCGGTAGCCGACCGAGAGGTCGAGCCTTTCCGCTAGATGCCACGCCGTGTGGAAGAAGACGGCCTTGGAGTCGGACGGCGTGAGGTCCGGACCATGGACGAAGTTCAGCTGCGTGTAATAGAGGTTGATCTGACCGATGTGCTGCGCCTTGCTCTGATCGACGTAGTACGCGCCAACCGTGTAGTCGAGCCGCTCGTTCAGCCCGACACCCGACAAGCGGACCTCGTGCGAGGTGTGCTCGTGATCGAGGCCCTGTGTGCCGCCTTGGCCAAAGAACGGCGTAGCGTCTGTGTCGTACGCGAAAATGTCGTGGTACTCGCGCATCGCCGAGATCCACTTCAGCGACAAGTTGTCGTTGAGGTCCCAATCGAGTTGCACGGAGAGTCCCTGGTCGTCGAACTCGACGCCCGGGTCCATCGTCTGCGGCGAGTAGGGGCGCGTCGGCTGCCTCGGCATCGGGTCGACGAACGTTCCATACGACGTGTACGGGTCGTGCACGACCGGATCGCCGGCGTACTGGCCATGCGTCACGAACTGGCTGTTCAGATAGACGCGGTCGGCGAGCGTCGTCATGTTGCCGTCGACGTCGAGGAACGTGCCTTCGAACACGCCGGCCGTCCCGTCGAATTGGCCCGTGCCGCCGGCCGCCACGCGCAAGTGCCGCGAGTCGGTCACGCGAGTCAGCACCTGCGGTGCGGACTCGTTGTCCTGATTGATCAAGTCGCCGAGCACTTTGACGCGGAACGTGTCGGACGGCGTCCAGAGCAACGAGAACCGACCGCCGGTGAAGCTCTCGCCGCCGAGGCCGCCCATCTTGCAGTCGTCCAGCCGGCCTTGGTTGAACGTCGGACCGGCCCAGGTCGGGTGGGTGCACTTGTAGTCCACGCGCGTGACGTAGCCGTTGCGGCTGCTCGAGATGCCCGAGATGCGGGCGCTCAACTTGTCCTCGATAAACGTGAGGTCGGCCGCGCCTTTGATCGCGACCTGCTCGTAATTACCGAGGGTGAGCTCGGCAGTGCCGGTGTTGCCGCCGTGGGTCGGCTCTACGGAATAGATCTTCACGGAGCCGCCGATCGAGTTGCGGCCCGAGAGCGTGCCCTGCGGACCGCGCGCGATCTCGACGCGGTCGATGTCGAGCAACTCGACCATCGAGCCCGTGAGGTTCGGATAGTAAACCTCGTCGACGTACATGCCGACGCCGGGCTCGAGCGCGTAGTTGAAGTCGGATTGGCCGACGCCGCGGATGAACGTGATCATCGCGCTGCCGGCAGCCTGTCCGGCCGGCGTCATCGTGACGTTCGGCGCCTGACTGGCGACATCCATGATGTTGGTCTGACCGCGGCTCTCGAGCAACGCGGCGTTCACGGCCGTGATCGCGATCGGCGTTTCCTGAACGTTCGCCTCGCGGAACTCCGCGGTGACGATGATTTCCTCGAGCTGTGCAGACGCGGTGCCGGAATAGATGGCGCCAGAGAGCGCCGCCACTACGGCTGCGTGGATTTTGCTGAGTTTCATGCCTACCCCCGGTAGAAGATTTGGACGAATCGATGACGCGGCCGCGCTCGCCCACGAGGATTTGGGACGTGGCCGCGGAACGCCCCGCCCCAAAGAAGCTTCGAATGTCGGAATTCGTGCGCCGAGTCTGCAAAAAAGCGCTGCCAGGGTCAACGGCAGTGCGTTGATTCGCCCCGACCGTTACCCCGATTTTCGACGGGCTTGGCAAGAAAAAGGCGCCGGCGATTGCTCGCCGGCGCCTGAAGTTCGTCGACGACGGGTGGCGCGTGTGCGCCACCCATCTCAGGACGTCTTAGAAGCGGAACGAAAGGGACGCAGCAACCTCGCGGGGACGACCCACGGTCGCGAAGTCATAGCCCCAGATGCCGTGGAAGAACCCGGAGTTCAGCTGGTACTCGTCGGTCAGGTTCGTTCCGAACAGCGCTAGATCCCAGTTGCCCTCCGGCGGCGTGTAGGTCAAGCGAGCGTTGAAGTTATTGAAGTCGCCGCTCTCGTCGCTGTAGTCCTCCGGTATGCCGGTGCCGTTACCGGCGTACCAACGCACACGCAGCGTCGGGTCATTGGCCCGCCAGTACTGGCCGACGTACGAGTAGTCGAGCCGCGTCGTGAGCGTGCCACCATTCCCCAGGCCCCAATCGTACTGGACACCGAGGTTGATCGTCTCGTCCGGCGCTTGGGCGAACTCGGTCTCGCCCGCGACGTACCCCGCCGACGGCCCGGTCGGTACCGTGATCTCGTCGTACCCCGTGTCGAGGTAGCCGAGGTTCACGTTGAACAGGAGTTTGTCCGTCGGCGCGATGATCATCTCGAGCTCGATGCCGGTTGCGTGCGCGGCACCCACGTTCTGATTAGCGACGGCTCTCGTGTCTTGGCAGTTCTGGCCGTTTGCGTCGCAGAAACGCATCGCCAAGGCCGCTATCGCGTTGTCCCACGTCGTGTCGAACAGAGTGGCGTTGAGCCGCAACTTCCCGTTCGCCAGGTCGGACCGCAAGCCGATTTCGGCGTTGTCGATGATTTCAGCAGTCCACGTGTTCAGGATCAGCTCGTTCGTGACCGGCTTGTTGATGAACGAAGAGCCGCCGGGATTGAAGCCCTCCGCGTAGCTCACGTAGCCCATGATGTTATCCGTGAACTGGTACTGTACCGACGCTCGGCCCGTGGCTTTGTCGAATTCCGAGGGCACTCGCGGCGAGGCCGGATTATTGACGCCCGCCAGCGGATCCCCTGCAAACTCGCGGTTCACGAACAGCGGCGCTTGGGTCGTCGGCAACATGGACTGGCTGTAGTTGTCCTGATCATGCTGACGCGCACCGATCGCCAGCGTTAACTTGTCGGTCAACGACAGCGTCACTTCGCCGAATAACGCGAGGCCCTCGTTGCCGGTCTGGGTTAGCCTTCCGCCCATAGGGGTGGCCAGGAGCGTCGAGAAGGCTTTGTAGTTCGCCATCGCCAACGGGCAGGTGGACACCGGAGCGGGCGGGGTGGTGGCGATGGCCGCCAGATTCTGGCAGAACGGGGTGGCGTAGAGAGCAGCCACCCTCGCGTTATCGTTACTGGGATGCGCAATGCCGCTTCCGACGCCGATGGGGCTGACGTTGAACTCCTCCATCGCGTAACTCACGCTGCGAGTACGCGTGTTGGTGTCCCAGTAAAAGATGCCGGCCACCCACTGGACCCGGTCTCCGCCGCCGGTGATCTGAATCTCCTCGCTGACCAGGTCAGTGTGCCCGTTCGACGTGTCTTCGACTAAGCCCCACTGGCTGTTGTCGTAGTCGACGTAGAGACTCGTCACGAGGTCCGTATAGCCGGTCAGGAACTCGAGCGAAATCTTGTCCGTGAGGGCGAGCTTGACGTCCAACGAGGCCTGATCCCTGTCGAACGTGTTCGGGAGCGTGATTTCCGAGTTGTTCTCCCACTGCCCGGTCTGGCCGCCGGGAAAGCCGGACATCTGCGAGATCTGGCTATAGGGCATGCCCGCGTTGTCGTACAACAGCCCCGCGGTGGCTGGATACCAGCCGGCACCCAACCAGACGGCGTCCGCAACGCGCGGCTCGATGAACTGGCTCTCGTAGTTGCCGAATTGCAATCGAATGTCGAGCTTTTCGGTGGGCGTCCAGAGGGTATCCAAGTTCAGGGTGGTCTGGTCGACGCCGCCGCCCGTCTGGCCCGTCGAGCGGCTCGTGATGTAGCCATCACGATTCGCGTCGGCGTACGTAAACTTGGTCTTGATATTCTCGCTGAACGGCAAATTGGCCGTGATGATGGCGTCGTGGCGATCGTACGTGCCGAGCGTCGCCTTGAATTGGGCGCCGAATTCGTCGGTCGGGCGTTTCGTCCAGATGCGCAATGCGCCGCCGATCGACTCGCGACCGAATAGCGTGCCCTGCGGACCACGCAAGACCTCGAGGCGGTCGAGATCGACGAACTCTTCGGTCAACATACCTGCGGTGCTGACCTGGTAGACGCCGTCGACGTAGGTGCCGACACCGGGGATGCCGCGCACGCGGAAGCTCGTCGCCGAAGTGCCCGTGCCGCCGCCGCTACCCATGACGCTGAGGTTCGGAACGGTGGCGTTGAGATTCTCGACGTTCTGGAGACCGCGCATCTCGAGGCCTTCGCCCGTGATGGCGACGATCGAAATGGGTACGTCCTGGAGATTCTGCTCACGGCGAGTGGCCGTGACCACGATCTCCTCGAGACCTTCTTGAGCGAAAGCGGTGTGACAATACAAACCACCGGCGCCCGTCAGTGCCGCGACAACTGCCGCGTGGACTTTGTTGACCTTCATGAAACCCCCCAAATAAGTAAGTGAGAAACTGCGAAGCTGAACATGCCCAATCGCACTCGGTATCCATGCCCCGAGGCGCGGTCGAATCCAAGCATCAAGATTTGTGACCGCGGAGTCTGCAAAAAATCGCGCTTAGGGTCAACGGTTGCGACGTTGCTTTTCCCCGACTGTTATAAATAATACCAATTAATCTGACGAAAAAATCCGGCACTTCACACCGAGCGTGTGTTGGCTCAAGGCAACGAAGTGGCTACGCGAGCCAGCCGGCCCCAATCGATAACGCCTGCTCGACGGGCTCGCGGCCGGCGCGCGAGTGCCGGACGGCCCAGCGGACCTCGATGCCGCTCTCGTCGCCGCCTGTCTCACTGTCGATCGCGACTGTGAGCTCGTCGTCCGCCGCGGCGTCGATCGGCGTCAGCAGCGGCAAGTAGATTTGCTCCCAGTGCGTGCGCGGGGCGTGCGGGCTCGTCGAGAGCACGACGCCCGGTGCGAGCGTGCAGTCCCACCAGAGTGCGAAGCCGTAGAGGCGGCGCGCCTCGCGCAGCCGCCACGTGGCGCGGCCGCCACGGCGACTCGCGATCGGGCCGCGGAAATCGAGGGAATCCCAGCGGAGTGCGGCATCGGCGAGAAGGTCTTTGGGGTCCAGCGGAAACACATACATGTTATTGCGCGTCATTCGCTCGGCGTCGGACCAATCGAGACCGAAGCCGACGTCGCGCCAGCTTTGCAGGTCGCGCTCGAAGCGGTCGGTGGTAACCGGAGCAACCCACTGCTCGACCGACTGAGGAATCAGCGTTCCGCCGGGCCGTAAGAACCGCTGCGCGTCTCGCAGCGTCTCGAGCACGTCCTCCTCGTAGGCGAAATTGCCGAGCACCTCGGCGACGACGACGTCGACGAGCGGCGGGTCGGCGACGTCGAGCGAGCGCTCGGCCACGAAGTGGAGGCTTTCGATGCCGTTGCGGGCGGCCACGACCTCGGCAAGGGCGAGCGCGGGACCGGGGTCGTACAGCCAAACCTCGCGCGCGCCGAGCTCGCGCGCGAAGAACGCGAGCACACCGGTTCCGGCGCCGATGTCGGCAACGGTGCTCTTGCCGGGCTCGATCGCTCGTTTCAGGGCTGCGCGGAACGCTTCGTGTCGAACGCGATCTGCCAGCATGCGTCGATGGAATTCGATCGACATGCCGTCGGCAGACTAATGCGTCATCGCGTAAACGATGTAGTTCAAGAAGGTGCGCATCGCCTGGGCGGAAAACTCCTCGGGATACGCGGGCGTGTCGGAGTGCTCGACGGCGTCGCCTAAGTCCTGGTTGTGGTTGATGACGACCATGACGCGGCCTTCATCGTCATAGATGCCGCGCCAATGCGCGTCGTAGCCGTCGTCTTCGTATTTTCTCCCGCTGAAGACGTATTGATAGCCCGGAATCTGCTCGCGCTCCTCGAGATCCCAGAACGTATGGAAGATCGGGTCCTCGTCGGGGATGTCGACGATCGGCCGGTCGGGGAACACGCGCCGCATGCTGTCGACGAAGACGCCCCATTGGACCGTGCCGTGAAAGTCGTCGACCATCAGAAACCCGCCGCGCAGCAAGTACTCGCGCAGCTTCGCCGCTTGCGTGTCCGTGAGGTCCCACTGGCCCACCTCGACGGCATAGAGCCAGGGCCAATAGAACACGTCGTCGCCGTCGTCGAGGTTCACGGGCTGCTCGACGGAGCGGGCGTCGATGACCGAGAGCCGCCGCACGAGCGCCGCGATGTGACGGTCGCCGCGCGGGTAGTCGATCGTCCAGCTCGTGCCGCCGTTCTGCCAGCTGCCGCCCCAGCCGATCGACGGATACATGAGGCGCGCGAACGTCCACTCGGCTGGCCTGCGGAAGTCCGTCGGCAGCTCGAAGCCGTAGTACTCGACGCCCGGGTACTCTCGCCACTTCATGGGGTCCGCGAGAGCGACGCCCACGACCAACAAGCCCGCGAGCAGCGCGACCAGGCCGCGGCGATAAAGGCGTTCCTTGCGTTTCTCGGGCCCTACGCTCACCCCTCCGAGCATAGCGAACTCGGCCGCGCCCGCACTAGAGCCGTTTCACGCTAGCGAGTATTCTGTGCGGCCATTTCGCGAGGTTGCCATGAAGGACCTGACCCAAGGCTCGATCGTCCGCAACATCCTCGCGATGGCCGCTCCGATGGCGGCCGGCATGATCTTCCAAACCCTGTACTTCCTCGTCGATCTCTATTTCGTCACGCGACTCGGCCCCACGGCGGTCGCCGGTGTCGGCGCCGGCGGTACCCTGACGTTCGCGATCATGGCATTGACGCAAGTGCTCGGTGTCGGCGCAGTCGCGCTGATCGCGCAAGCCGTGGGCCGCAGAGACCAGGCGGACGCGAATCTCGTGTTCAACCAGTCCGTGTCATTGGCCGTCGCGTGCGCGCTTGCGACGCTGCTCGGCGGATATGCGTTCGCAGGTGTCTACCTCGCCTTGGTCGGAGCCGACTCCGCAACCCAGGCCCTGGGCGCTACGTACCTTTATTGGTTCCTACCGGGTTTGGCGCTCGGCTTCGCGCAAGTCGTCATGGG
>Ga0070701_10000978_pt1 | contig 10344 bp, 7 predicted proteins | sample KBSK5102metaG_FD_65451 | JGI IMG/M metagenome (GOLD analysis project Ga0070701, IMG submission 65451) | Corn, switchgrass and miscanthus rhizosphere microbial communities from Kellogg Biological Station, Michigan, USA - KBS K5-10-2 metaG | ecosystem: Host-associated > Plants > Roots >... | reverse complement strand
TGCGCATGAGCGTCGACTTGCCCGCGCCGTTCGGGCCGAGGAGGCCGAGGACTTCGCGGTCGCGGAGCTCGAAGGAGATCGAGTCGAGGACGCGCCGGCCCCCGAACGACTTCACGACAGATTCAATGCTGATCGGTTGCATGCGGACCATGATCGGTCCGCGAATGAGGTTCGGCCTGTGCCGAAAGTAATGAAGGCGGTATGACGGATGTCACCCGAGGAGGGCGGGCTTCCAGCCCGCCCACTAGTGCGGGGCGGGGGAACGACGGGAGTGGGCGGGCTGGAAGCCCGCCCTCCTACATCGCCTCGTCGGCAGTCGGTCCGTAAAGCCCCGGCACCGGCACGCCGAGCAAACGCAGATACACCGTCAGCTGCGCGCGATGATGAATCAGATGATTCAGCGACCACGTTCTGATCACGCCCGCGCGCGGAATCGTGAACAGCGTCTTTCCTTCGCGCAGCAGCGACCACGGTCCCATCAACCTCTCATCGCTCGCGCCGGCGATCGCTTCACGCGCGGTGACGATGTTGCGATCGAACGTCTCGAGCAGCTCCGCGCGATTCGCGGCCGGCTTCGTCCGTCCGCCGGAGGCGAGATCGAAATTGTCGCCGCCGATTGCGAGCGACGCCCACGTCGGCAGATTCGCGACGTGCGCCGCGAGCCAGCCGAGCTCTCCCGACTTCTCGTGCGGCCGGAAATCCCACTTGTCGTCGGGCACGCGCTCGAGCACTTTGCGCGTGTTCGCCATCTCGTAATCGAATTCGCCGAGGAAGGATTGCGCGATCGACATGGGGTGACTCCTCAGGCTGCGGGCGCGGCGAATCCCGTGATCACGTACGAGCCGCTCTTGATGTCTTTCTTGATCTTGATGATGTCGTTCTTCTGCGCGTCCTCGAGGAGATCGCTGAACGTGTTGTAGCCGTAATACTCCTCGTTGAACGTCGGCTTCTTGCGCTGCATCGTCTGCTTGACCATCGAGCCCCAGAGGATCTCTTTGTTCTCGCGCATCAGCGCCTTGATCGAATCCACCAGCAGCTTGAACACCTCGGCCTGCTTCTTGTCCTTGAAGGCAACCGTCGGCGCTTTCTGCGTCACGCGCACGAGGTCTTCGTAGAAGATGAATTCGTCGCAGTTGTCGATCAGCAGATCGCTCGACGAGTTCTTCACGCCGACGCCGATGACGAACTTGTCGTTCTCTTTCAGCTTCGACACGAGCGGCGAGAAATCGGAGTCGCCGGAGGCGATCACGAAGACGTCGATGTGATCTTTCGACCACGCCATGTCCATGGCATCGACGACCATCCGGATGTCCGCCGAGTTCTTCCCTGAATACTTCCGGCCGGGAATCTCGATCAGCTCGATCGCGGATTCGTGCAGCTCGCGTTTGTAGTCCGGGAACTTGTCCCAGTCCGAATACGCGCGCTTGACGACGATCTTGCCCTTCTCGAGCAGACGCTCGAGCAGCAGCTCGACCTCGAATTTCTTGTACTTGGCGTCGGTGACGCCGATTGCGATGTTCTCGAAATCGATGAACAGCGCGATTTTGCGTTCGTTGTTGTTCATGCTTCTCGGCGGGGACGGCGAATTATCGTCGTCGGTCGCATTGGCATCGGCATCGAAGACCGGCTTGCGGGACATGTGTGACCGGCGCAGTGTAGCGCATCCACTACAATCGCGCGCCGTGAAGGCTTACGTCACGCTGGCCCGTCCGTTCACGCTGCTGCCGCCTCTGTTCGGCATCATCTCGGGCGCGATTTGCGCGTGGGGCTCGGCGCACAATCCCGATCCGTCGCGCACTCTGACGACTTCGGTCGTAATGACCATCATCCTCGGCTCGCTGTGCGCGTCGTTTCTCAACGCCGCGTCGAACGCGATCAATCAGATTTACGACCTCGAGATCGATCGCATCAACAAGCCGAACCGTCCGCTCTGCACGGGCGAGCTGACGGTCAAACAGGCGTGGCGTTTCACCTGGCTGCTTTACGCGCTGGCTATCGTGCCGACGTGGTGGGTCGTCGTTTTTCCTTACACGACGTGGGGCCAGAAGTTCGCCGCGCCGCTGCCCGCGCATGAATGCTTTTTCATCTACATCGCCGGGATGATCTTCACGTTCATCTATTCGGCGCCCGCACTCGGCCGGACGAAGCGTCATGCGATCGGCGCCAACGTGACGATTGCGATTCCGCGCGGCTGCCTGCTGAAAGTCGCGGGATGGACGATGGTCGGCAGCGCGCTCGTCGCGGAGCCGTGGTTCATCGGCGGCATCTTCGCGCTGTTCCTCGTCGGCGCCGCGTCGACGAAAGACTTCAGCGACATTGAAGGCGACGCGGCCGGCGGTTGCCGCACGCTGCCGATTCGCTACGGCGTGCGCAACGCGGCGTACATGATCGCGCCGTTTTTCGTGTTCCCCTGGCTGCTGATGCCGATCGGCGCGATGACCGGCATTCTCACCGGAAATCGCACGGTGCTGATCGGACTCGGACTCGCGCTCGCGATCTGGGGCGCGTACACGGCGTGGCTGCTCGTACGCAAACCGGAAGAGCTGACGTCGACGGAGAACCATCCGTCGTGGCGGCACATGTATCTGATGATGATGGCCGCGCAGATCGGTTTCGCCGCCGCGTATTTGGTTTAGAAGCTCGAGCCGACCGCGGCGTAGAAGTTCACGCCGTTTCCGCGATCGTTGAACGGATACGCAGCGCCGATCCGATATCGCAGCGGCGCGAAGAATCCGAGCACGACATCGAATCCAAGCTCGACCCCCGCCGATGAAATACGCCGATCCATCGCCGAAGTCCGCGGACGCGTAAGCGCCGGCAGTTCGACCGCGCGACGGTTCCACGCGCTGCCCGTGTCGTAGAAGACGTCGCCGAGGATGCGGTTGAAGAAGATCGGCCATGCGCCGGGACCGCGATCGATCTGCCAGATCGGGAAGCGATACTCGAGCGACGCGATCGCGGCGCTGTCGCCGCGCAGCACGCCGTTGTCGTAACCGCGCACCGAGAAGCGCGTCGTGTCGAGCATTGCGAATTCACCCTCCGCGACGCCGCCGACCTTCAGCTCCCGCTGCAGCACGAAATCGCCGCTCGTCGTGCCGCCCGCAACGCGCGCGGCGATGACGTGACGTCCGAGCGGCGCGCGCGCAAACGGAATCGCACGATAGCCGCGCAGCTCGCCGCGGTATTGGCGCAGCGACGCGTCGCTGCCGAGGGCGCGCGAAAGATTCTCCGCTTCGACGAGCGTCGTGAAGCCGTTCTCCGGCGAGATCGAGAAGCCGAACTCCGTCGCGTTGTTGAACGTTACGCCGGCGCGAATGCCCTGCAGCGTGCCGGTGAAAATACCGGCGCGTGCGAGCGTCGATGACGCGACCTCGAACGGCAGATCGCTCTCGACGTGATCGCGCACGACGCCCGCGGTCGCATACGTCTGCCAGCGCACGCGGCGATACGGAATCGTCATCTGCGCGAGCGCGCGATCGATGCGCTCGCGATAACGCGTCCGCTCGCCGTTACGCACGACCGTCGCGTCGGCGTCATCGGAGTAGCCGAAGCCGGCGACGGTGAACGTCGGATACCAGCGGTCGTATGAATAGACGACGCCGTAATCGACCTGCGTTGGTTTGTCGCCGCCGACGCGCGCGAGGAATTGCGCGGAGTACGTGTGGAAGCCGAGTGCGTCGCCGCCAGCCGTGTACGCGCCCGCTTCGACGCGCGTGCCGCTCGACTCCGTCGTCGTGATTTCGCCGAGGATGGGCAGCCACCAGCGAGGCCAGACGCTGCGCGATGGACGATACGGTTCATCGTGCGCATCCGCGATCGGCGCGGGATTCTCACGCACGAGCGGCTTCGCCAGCACGCGCGGCACGATCGGAAAATCACGCGTTACATCCGTCGACGCGAGATCGAAACCGGTCGATGAGTAATCGACGTAGTAGATCCGTTTTCCATCCGCCGACGTCGGAAAGAACGCGCCGCCGTAAACATTCGTGAGCCGCCGGATCGCGCCGCCGGACGTTGCGACGCTGCTGATGTTCGGTACGCCGGTAACGTCGTTGCTGAAAACAATCGTGGCGTCGTCCGAGGTGAAGTGCGGAGCCGCATACGTCGCGCGTGGCTGCGCTTCCGTCAGATTGGCGAGGCGCTTTCCGCTGCGGTCGTACACCACGACATCGATCCGCCCGTCCTTCCACTCCGCGACCGCAATCCGCGACCCGTCGTGACTAACGCTCGGCTCCGAGAACTGCGTGAAGTCGCCTGGCTCGACGATCGTCTTCATCGCGCGCGTCGCGACGTCCAGCTCGATCAGCCGATTGCGTCCCGCGCGATTCTCAACCGCGATGATTCGCCCGTCGGGCGCGAACGACGGATCCTTCAGTCGCGCGCCGTACGTCAGCCGCTCCACTCCGCGATCGACGCGCCACAGATAAAGGTCGGAAAGCAGCGCGAACGATCCGCGAAAGTCGAGCTGCGAAAACGCGATCGACGTGCCGTCCGCACTCCACGAAACCGGCGACGTGCTGTTCACGCGCTGCGTCGCAACATCGCGCTTCGTGGCGAGGTCGTACACGCGAATCGTCGGCCACTCGTACGGCCCGTCGTGCGTGTACGCGATGCGCGTTCCGTCCGGCGAAAGCGCCGGATACTTCGTCTCGTATCCGAGCTGCGTCAGCCGCTCGCGCGCCGACAATCCCTCGCTCGCGAGTCGCGCATGCTCGTCGCGATAAATGCGCTGCTGCTCGTCGCTCCACGTCCGCCACAGCTCATTGATCGACTTCCCGAACACGCTCTTCGCGCTCGCGTTCACGCGATACGGAATGAAGTTCCCCGCGTAATCGTGGAAGTACTCCGCCAGCTGATTCATCCCTTCCTTCTGCGCCACCCAGCCGAGAAACTTCGAGCCGTAGAAGTAACGCGCCGAGCCGCCCGGCCATGTTGGTGAAAGACCGCCCGCCTGCGCCTGCGTGAGCCAGCGATTTTCGATCGCAGCGGTGCGCAGCACCATGTCGACGAACGTTCCTTTCAATCGTCCGGAGTTCGTCGCTTCCGATTCGACGAGCGTCGCGATTCCCTCCGTCATCCAGGTCGGCGAGAAGACATTCGGGAACGTGGCCGGACTGCGGCCGAATACTTTGCGCAGCGCGCCCGAGTAGGCGCGCGCCTGATCGAGATGAAGGATGTGCGTGTACTCGTGCGTGATGACGATGTCGAGCCAGTCGTCGTAATACTCGATCGGCGATGACGGATCGGCGCCGGGCGCGGAAACGTAGATCTCGATGCGGTTGAACGGGAACGGCGTCGCTGAGCCGTTCGACACGTCGACGTGATCGGTCAGCACGACGTGCGTGCGCGAGCCCGGCTCGTAATCCATCAGCGGCGTGATGCGCGTGTGGACCTGCTCGGCGATCGCCGCCGCGCGTCGCGCCACTTCTTCTTCACCCTGGTGATAGTGGATGAAGAAGTGCGCCGTCTCGATCGTTCGCCAGCGATACGACGGCGGATATTCGGACGCCGCGCGCAGCGGCAGCGCAGTGAGGATGAGAAGCGCGAGCGCGAGCCGGACAGTGGTGTTCATGTTCAATACCATGGCACGACTTGCGCGACAATGTCGCGTGCTCTCCCTCGAACACGAGCTGCTCGAGCTGCGGCAACGCGGCGCAATCGACGACCGCCGCTGCGCAGAGCTCGTCGCGCTCGAGCGCGGTGAAGTCTTTCCGATCGGCTTCGAGCTGCGCGCCGCCGCGTACGTCGCCGTCGCGATGATCGTGACCGGAATCGGCATCGTCGTCGCGCACAACCTCGAGCGCATCGGTCCGCTTGCGATCGCGATCGCGCTCGGACTCGCAGCGGCCGGCTGCTACGTTCCGGCGATTCGCTCGCTGCGCCGCCACGAACCACGCAGCGCCGTCGGCGAATACGTTCTCCTCCTCGGCGCGCTGCTCCTCGCAGCGGACATCGGCTTCATCGAAACGACGTTCCACCCGCTCGGCGGTTTGTGGACGCTGCATCTGTTGCTCATCGCACTCGTGCACGCAGTCGGCGCGTACGTCTTCAACTCAAAACTGCTGCTTTCCGCATCGCTCGCCGCACTCGCGTCGTGGTTCGGTTTTCAGGCGAGCCTCACGACGATGTTCGACTCGCGCTCTGCGACCGTCGGCACGAGCGGAATCACAGCCGCAGCCGCAATCGCGGCCTGGCGCGCGATGAACAGCCGCCACGCGCGCGATCGCGAGTTCGCGGGCACGTTCGATTTCTTCATCGCGAACGTTGCGCTGATCTCATCGATCATCCTCGCGACGAACGACGACACACGCATCCTCGGCTTGATCCTCGCGGCGTTGTTCGCCGCCGGCGCGATCGTGTACTCGATCAGGACGCGTGCGATTTCGTTCGCGGTGTACGGCGTGATCTACGGCGTGATCGCGATGTGCGTCGGCGCATTCGCAATCGGCGGCGGCTTCCTCGGCTGTCTCTTCGTCGTGCTGATTGCGTCCGTCGGCGGCGCGTTCACACTCGGATACGTCCGGCAGGTGATCAGGAGATCCGCATGAGCGCGTTTCGTCCGTCTGCGGCCGAGGAGCGGTGGCTGGCGGTTGCGGACGTGGCGGGTGAGGCGACGGTGACGGCTGCCGATACCGGCGGCTGGCGCACGACCTCGCTCCTTCCGCGCTGCGCCTTCTTCTTCCTCGGCGCCCTCGCAGCAGGCGCGCTTTTCGGACTGGCGATCACGCTGAGCGACAGCGCAATCGGCGCGGGTCTGTTCACGGCGTTCATCTGCCTCGGCGTCGCGGAGCTGCTCATCACGTCGAAGCGTTTCTTTGCGATGGGATTCGAGGAAGCGCTGTGGCTCGGTGGCGCTTTGTCGCTGCTGCCGGTGTTCATCAGTCATCCAAACGAACGTTCCGTCGCACTCGGTCTCGCGATTGCGTGCGGTGCGGCGGCGCTGCGTCTCGGCAATCCGCTCTTTGCGACGTGCGCGCTCGCGGCCGCGGCGTGGCGAATGAGCCTCGACGGCGGGTTCGAAGTGGCCACGGCTGCGTTCGCGATCGGTTCCATCTTCGCGTGGCTTGTCCTCAAAAAGAACTTTGCACGACCGAGCATGCAGCGGTTCGCGGAGTGGATGAGCGTCGTGCTGCCGCTCGGCGCGTACCTCTGCGCGAAGCGGTTCGACTTCGATCCGATCCGATATCTCTTTCGCGATTTGACCGTCGATTCGATGACGACGCTGGTGCTGCCGCTCGCGCTGATCGTCGCCGGCGTGATCGCGCTGATGCTCGGTTTGCGGTGGCGCCAGCACGCGCTGCTGATCGCGTTCGCGGTGTGCGTCGTGCTCCTCGCAATCGAGTTGCGCGACCTTTCGTCGCTCACCCTCGAAGCGAAGCTGATCGTCTACGGCGTGATCGTGCTCATTTCGTCGATCATTTTCGAGCGGAGATTGCGGCGGCCTCACGGCGTCACTTCGCTGCCGCTCGGACGCGATTCCGAGGCCTGGAAAATCATCGAACTGGGCACCGCGGCGACGCTCGCGACGACTTCGCATCGGAACGACTCCACGCCGAGTGGAAACGAGCTCGAGCAAGGTGGCGGTTCCTACGGCGGCGCCGGATCCAGCGGCACCTTCTGAACTGTTCCACGTGCCACAAAACGTGTGCAGGAGCCGCTTCGCGCGATTTGTCAATCGCGAAATCGACGAAACACGCGCGTTTTCCGCAGACAGCCGAATTCGCTTCTCTTTCGCCCTTTTTCCTTCCGGCAGAGCTCGTTAAATCGTGCGGAAATGTATTGAAAAGGCTGAGGAAAAACGATCTCGAATGCTGCACGGAAAAGCTGTCGAAAACTGTGTGCAAAAGATGCGGAAAAAGCGAGGAAAAGCCTCGGAAAACCCGCGTTCAGGCCTGTGCAAAAAGCTGTGGATAACCTGTAGAGAACCGGTGGAAACCCGGTGGATAACCGGGTGAAATGCTGTTGGAGGTCTGTGGACGTAAGTCATTGAAATTAGCCCATTTACGCAACATGTTGTGGTCGAAATGAGTGACGTACACAAGATGTTGTTGACAGCATTGCGTCACGAGCGTAATTTGCTCTCCGTCTCTCACAATTGAACGGAAGCGAGGGAGGAGCATGAAGGAAACGAAGCCGCAGACTCGTCTTGCCACCCGGTCCGCCACCCGGTCGGTCTCGCTGCAAATTCGCGATTACCAGGTGACGGTCAAGGTGAAAACTCCCGTGCCCCAGAGCCCGAACTCGCTCATGCGCAGTTCAATGAGATAGACGATCAACCAGCAGACGGCTTCCTGACAAAGTCGGGACGCCAGTGATGGGGAGGTAGGGGACGGAAGATTCGCAGTGTCGGAACCGCCGGTAACTCGAGAGCCGGCAGCTCTAACCGAGATCGAAACTTCCTTCCTCTATTTTTTTCTCCGAAGGAGCGAGGAATCATGACCGCCATCGATGTCACCGCCAACCCGCTTCGCGCACGCTCGAACGCGAAACCGCCGAAAACAAAGAAAGAAACGAAGTCCGGCGGCATCGCCGTCGAGCGCTTCTATACGAAACCGGGCGTCGACGTGTTCGACACCTGCGAATGGGAGCTCCGCTCCGCCGTCATCACCAACGAGCGCGGCGAAGTCGTCTTCGAACAGAAAGACGTCGAGATGCCGAAGTTCTGGTCGCAAATGGCCACGAACGTCGTCGTCTCCAAATACTTCCGCGGCCACCTCGGCACCGCCGATCGCGAGACGAGCGTTCGCCAGCTCATCGGCCGCGTCGTCCGGACGATGACCGCATGGGGACGCGAGGGCGGCTATTTCGCGTCCGAGGCGGATGGAGATGCGTTCCGCGACGAGCTGACGCACATCCTTCTCTATCAGATGGCGTCGTTCAACTCGCCGGTCTGGTTCAACGTCGGCATCGAGCCGAAGCCGCAGTGCTCCGCGTGCTTCATCAACTCCGTGCAGGACACGATGGACTCGATTCTCGGCCTCGCGAAAACCGAAGGGATGCTGTTCAAGTACGGATCGGGAACGGGCTCGAATCTTTCGAACATTCGCTCCTCGAAAGAGCTCCTCGCCGGCGGCGGCACCGCGAGCGGTCCGGTGTCGTTCATGAAGGGCTACGACTCGTTCGCGGGCGTCATCAAGTCGGGCGGCAAAACGCGCCGGGCCGCGAAGATGGTCATTCTCAATGCCGATCATCCAGACATCCTCGACTTCATCGAGTCGAAGGAGCGCGAGGAAAAGAAAGCGTGGGCGCTGATCGATGCGGGCTACGACGGCGCGTTCAATGCGCCGGGCGGCGCGTATGACTCCGTGCAGTTCCAGAATGCGAACCACTCCGTGCGCGTCACCGACGACTTCATGCACGCGTACGAGAAGGACGGCGACTGGCAGACGCACGCCGTCACCGACAAGTCGGTGATGGACACCTATAAGGCGCGCGACCTGATGCGCAAGATGGCGGAATCGGCGCATCTCTGCGGCGATCCCGGTATGCAGTTCGACACGACTGTCAATGACTGGCATCCGTGCCCGAACACCGCGCGCATCAATGCGTCGAATCCGTGCTCGGAGTACATGTTCCTCGACGATTCGGCGTGCAATCTCGCATCGCTGAATCTGATGAAGTTCTATACCGGCTCGACGGGCGTGTTCGACGTCGAGGCGTACCGTCACGCGCTGCGCATCGTCATTACGGCGCAGGAAGTGGTCGTCGATTACGCGTCTTATCCGACGCCGGCGATCGAGCGTAATTCGCACGCCTTCCGCCCGCTCGGAATCGGCTACGCAAACCTCGGCGCACTGCTGATGGCGCGCGGTCTTCCTTATGACTCGGATGAAGGTCGCGACTATGCGGCGGCCATTACGTCGATTCTCTCCGGCGAATCTTATGCGCAGTCATCGCGCATCGCCGAGAAGATTGGTCCGTTCGAAGGCTACGCGGTCAATGAAGAACCGTTCCTTCGCGTCATTGACAAGCATCGCCGCGCTGCATACCGCACGAACAATCGTCATCTGCCGGCCGACCTCGCCGATGCAGCGTGCAAGGTGTGGGACGAGGCGTACGCGCTCGGCCAGCAGCACGGCTATCGCAATGCGCAGATTTCCGTCCTCGCGCCGACCGGCACGATCGCATTCATGATGGATTGCGACACGACCGGCATCGAGCCCGATATCGCTCTTGTGAAGTACAAGAAGCTCGTCGGCGGCGGCATGCTCAAGATCGTCAATCAGACGGTCCCGACCGCGCTGCGTCGTCTCGGCTACGACGACAAGCAGATCAAAGAGATCGTGCAGTACATCGACGAGAACGACACGATTGAAGGTGCGCCGCATCTGCTCGACGGACATC
>Ga0070701_10000972_pt1 | contig 10372 bp, 9 predicted proteins | sample KBSK5102metaG_FD_65451 | JGI IMG/M metagenome (GOLD analysis project Ga0070701, IMG submission 65451) | Corn, switchgrass and miscanthus rhizosphere microbial communities from Kellogg Biological Station, Michigan, USA - KBS K5-10-2 metaG | ecosystem: Host-associated > Plants > Roots >... | reverse complement strand
CCCGATCCGGCGTCGTTGCTCGTGCCGACGGTGGAAGACGGCGCGGACGGCGTGAGGTTCATCCACGCGGCAGTGAAGTCGAGTGACGACAATGCCGCGTGGGTTCCCCTATAGCCCGCGGTCGCGCAAGCGGATCACCTCGTCGAGCGAAGGCGTGCCGTATCCATGTGCCTTCACGCGCGAGATGAACTGGCTGGTCACGCCGTGATCGCGCGCGCGCCGTAAATCCTCCAGCGAGAGGTTTGGGTAACCCGCCTCTTTGAGTGACCGGACGTAGAACGCGTCCACGCCGTGATCGCGCGACATCACGAGCTCTTCGGGATTGGACGGCGCGTAGCCGGCTTCTTTCATATCCGCGATGTAGTCCTCGCTCACGCCGTGATCGCGCACGCGCACGAGCTGCTCGGCGCTCAGGTTTTTGTAGCCCGCTTTGCCGAGCGCGTCGATGAATTCCGGATCCACTCCGTGATCGCGCATCCGGACGAGTGACTCCGGTTCTTTGAGACGGTATCCCTTCGCCCCCAGGTCTTGGACGAAGTCGAGATCGACGCCGTGCGTCGCCATGCGCGCGAGCTCGCGGCCGGTCGGCTTGTCGTATCCCTGGCGCTGCAACTCGTCCACCATTTCCAATCCCACGTTCGCCATCGTCATCTGGAACTGCTCCCAATCCGTCGGGGCAGGGGTGATGCCGCGCTTCGCGAGCTGGGCGACGAAATCGGGATTCGGCTCGTAAGTGAAGTGACCCGAACCCTTGCCGCCGTCGAACCAGCCCTCGCAGGTGAGCGTGCCGGCTGAGCGCACGATTTTGAAGTGCACCGGGTGTCCTGCGCCGCCCATGTCCGCCGCGCTGAGACCCACCAGCTCGCTCATGGCGATGTCGCGGCCCCAATTACTCGAATTACGACCGTCGCCATAACGCACCGTGAGCTGGACTTTGCCGGCTTCGTCAGACGAGTCGATCAGCCACTGACCGCTGGAGGGAACCTCATGTTGGGCCGAGAGTGAGGGTGCTGCGAGAAGGGCTGCGAGGAAAAGGACGGCTAAGCGCATGGTGACCCCGGAGATGGATTCAGGGGGTTGGATGGGCTTGGACAGCAGAAGGTTGTATCAGGTCGAAAAACTTCTCGAGATCGATGTTGCCGCCGGAAACGATGGCCACGATCGGTCCCTGACCGGCTTTGCCCGTCAGCGCCGCTGCCAGGGCCAAAGCCCCGGCCCCTTCGGCAATTACGCGGACCTTGTCGGCCATCAATCGCATGGCGCGCTTCACCTCTTCGAGGCTGACCACAATGCAGCCGTCCACCAGGGGCTGCATGCGTTGCCACATGCGCGGGAAGACGCTCTTGCCGCCTGCGCCGTCGACAAAGGACGCGGTCCATTCGGGAAACTCCTGCGCCGACCCTTTCGCGAACGAGCGCGCGGCGGGCGCGGCGGTCTCGGGCTCGGCGCCCCACACCTTGATCGCCGGCTTCAGCGCTTTGACGACTGTCGCGACGCCCGTGATCAGCCCGCCGCCGCCGATCGCGGCGATGATGGCGGCGGTGTCCGGGGCATCCTCGAGAATCTCGAGGCCCATCGTCGCATGACCGGCGATGAAGTTGTGATCGTCGAACGGGTGGATGAACGTCCCGTCGACTCCCGGATATGACCGGTCTTCGAGCGCCTGCCAGGCGCGCGCGTACGACACGAGCACGAGCTGTGCGCCCAGCGCACGCATGCGGTCGAGCTTCGCGGTGGGCGCCGTCTCGATCGCGACGACAGTGCAGGGGACGCCCGCGGCGCGCGCCGCATACGCGACGCCCTGCCCGGCATTGCCGGCGCTGATCGTCCACACGCCGCGGCGCCGCTCGGCGTCCGACAGCAGCGCGACCGCGTTGGCTGCGCCGCGCAGTTTGTATGCGCTGATCGGTTGCAGATTCTCGAGTTTGAGCCGCACATCGGGCTGTCCCGGGCCGAGATCCAAACGAATCAGCGGCGTGCGCACGATGGTGCCGGCGATGCGCCGCTGCGCATCCCGGACTTCACTCAGCGCGATCGGACGGACCGGTTCAACCACGCAGCACCAGCGCCGCGGCGGCGACGTCTTCGACCGCGACGCCCACCGATTTGAACAGGGTGATTTCCTGTTCGTTGCGCCGGCCTGGCGCGGTTCCCGCCACCACAGCGCCGATCTCCGTCACTTCGCTCTTCGCGGCGATGACATCGCCCGATTCGCGCGTGGCCGCCTCGCGCGAATCGACGAAGACGCGGGCAGTGGTCACGAGCTGATCGTCCAGCTCGCGCCAGTTGGGGCGCGTGGCGCCGATCGCGTTGACGTGAGTGCCGGGCGCGAGCCAGTGTCCTTCGAGGATCGGCGTTGTGGAGCTCGCCGCGACCACGACGACGTCCGCGCCGCGCGCCGCCTGCTCGGCGCTCGCCACCGCTTTCACGCCGTGCTTTTGCGCGAAGGCCGGCGCGTTGCGCGGGCTCCACACGCGCACTTCCTGGAACGAGCGGACGTGGCGCAGCGCGGCGAGATGGCTGCCCGCCTGCACGCCCGATCCGATGAGCCCTAAGACCCTCGCGTTCTTGCGCGCCAGGTGCTGGGTGGCGACGGCGGATGCCGCGGCGGTGCGCATCTCGGTGATGAGCCGCCCGTCCATGACCGCGAGCGGTTCGCCGGTCTCGGGCTTGAGCATCACGATCAGGGCGTGGTGCGTGTGCACGCCGACGTTGTGCGGGTAGAACGTGACGAGCTTGGCCCCCATGGCGCCGGCATACGCGGGCATCACGGCGAAGAAACCGCGATGCGGCTCGATGGGCAGGACGGTGCGGACCGGCTGCACCACTTTGCCCGCGGCCAGCGCCGCGAGCGCATCGGCGACGGCGGGAATGAGCTCTTCGTAGCGCAGCCGTTGCTGCACCGCGGCTTCGTCGAGGACGGCGATCTGTGGTGGACGGCCTGACATCCGGTTAAATCTTCCCGATGACTTCGTCTCGCGCCACCACCGGCGACCGGAACGCCGCCGTCGCCGCCGGTTTCCTCGGCTGGATGCTCGACGCGTTCGACTTCTTTCTCGTCGTCATGACGTTGACGGCGATCGCGAAGGATTTCGGGAAATCGGACGCCGCGGTCGCGCTGTCGCTCACGGTCACGCTGCTGTTCCGGCCCGTGGGCGCGTTCATCTTCGGCCTGATGGCCGATCGCTACGGCCGGAAGATCCCGTTGATGGTCGATCTGGTGTTCTACTCGATCGTCGAAGTGGCCTCGGGGCTCGCGCCGAACTACACCACATTCCTGATTCTGCGCGCGCTGTTCGGGATCGGGATGGGCGCCGAGTGGGGCGTGGGCGCGTCGCTCGTCATGGAGAAGGTGCCGGCCCGGCTGCGCGGCGTGATGTCGGGGCTGCTGCAGCAGGGCTATGCTGCGGGCTATCTGCTCGCGGCCCTCGCGTATCTGCTGGTCTTTCCGCACTGGGGCTGGCGGCCGCTGTTCTTCATCGGTGGGCTGCCGGCGCTGCTCGCGCTGTTCGTGCGCGCGCGCGTGCAGGAGTCCGAGGTGTGGCGCGAGACGCGACACGAGTCGTGGTCGCATCTGGGGCGCGCCATCGCCGGCCACTGGAAGCTCTTCCTTTATATCGTCGCGCTGATGGCGATGATGAACATGGTCAGCCACGGCACGCAGGACATGTATCCGACGTTTCTCGAGCGCGACTGGCACCTCGGCCCCCAACTCCGCGCCGCGATCACCGCCTTCTCCCAGGTGGGCGCGCTCGTCGGCGGTGTGCTGTGCGGGCTTTACTCGGACCGGCTCGGCCGGCGGCGCACGATCGGCTTGGCGTTGCTCGGCGCCGTGATCACGGTCCCGCTGTGGGCATTCGCCCCCGGCGCGCCGCTGCTCTGGATCGGCGCGTTCATCATGCAGTTCTTCGTGCAGGGCGCGTGGGGCGTGATTCCCGCGCACATCAACGAGCTCGCGCCCGACGGCGTGCGCGGCTTCCTGCCGGGCTTCGCGTACCAATGCGGCGTCGCGATCGCGAGCCAGATCCCGCACGTGCAGGCGCTGTTCGCCGCGCATGCGACGTACGCGCAGACGATGGCGCTCTCGGCGGCGCTGGTGTTCGTCGGGGGCGGGGTGATCGCGCTCGTGGGGCCGGAGCGCAAAGGAATCGCGTTCGGGCGCGCAGCCAATGCGTGACATCCGGGTTGCCACAGTTCAATTCCAGCCCGCCGCCTGCGACAAAGTCTCCAACCTCGATCGCATCCGCCATTTCGTCACCGAGGCCGCTCGCGCCCGCGTGGAGTTGATCGCCTTCCCGGAGATGTGCCTCACCGGCTACTGGCACGTCCGCAAACTTTCGCGCGCCGCGTTCGAGGCGCTGGCCGAGCCGGTGCCGGACGGGACGTGCACGCGCGCGCTGCAGAAGCTGTCCCGGGACCATGGGATGACGATCGGGGCGGGGTTGCTGGAGCTGGCCGCCGGGGGCGTATACAACAGCTACGTCGTGGCGATGCCGGACGGGACGTTGGCGGTCCATCGCAAGCTGCACGTGTTCGAGCATCCCGACATCCGCGCCGGCGATCGCTACACCGTGTTCGACACGCCGCACGGCTGTCGCGTGGGCGTGCTCATTTGTTACGACAACAACATCGTCGAGAACGCGCGCGCGACGGCGCTGCTCGGCGCCGAGATCCTGCTCGCGCCGCACCAGACCGGCGGCTGCAACTCGGTGAGCCCGCGCGGCATGAAGCCGATCGATCCCCGGATCTGGGCGCGCCGAAACGAGGACCCGGCGGCCTGCGAGGCCGAGCTGTGCGGGCCGAAGGGCCGCGGCTGGCTCATGCGCTGGCTTCCCAGCCGCGCGCACGACAACGGCATGTTCCTGTTGTTCAGCAACGGCATCGGGCCTGATGACGACGAGATCCGCACCGGCAATGCGATGGTGCTCGACCCCTACGGCGAGGTGATTGCCGAGACGCGCGCGTTGGGCGACGATATGGTCGTCGCGGATCTCGAGGCATCGCTGTTGCCGACCTCGTCCGGGCGGCGCTGGCTGCGAGCGCGCCGACCCGATCTCTATGCATCGCTCACACAGCCCACGGGGCTGGAGCAGGAGACTCGTCGTGTACGCTTTGGTGAGTAAAAATTCGGCCGCAATCATCGTAGCACTGACGGCAACCGGTTGCGGGTCGGCCAGTCGATCGCACACTCTCTTCAATGGCAAGGACCTCACCGGCTGGCATGTCGACGTACCGGCCGCGGACACCAACCCGCAGCTACCGAAAGCATTCGTCGTCCGCAACGGCTTGCTGGTCAGCATGGGTGAGCCGCGCGGGCATCTGATCACCGATTCCAGCTACAGCAACTATCGATTAGAAGTCGAATACCGCTTTGCCGGCAAGCCGGGAAACGCGGGTGTTCTCGTGCATGCCTCCACACCGCGCGCGCTGTACGGGATGTTTCCCAAGTCGATCGAAGTGCAGATGGAGAGTGGGAACGCCGGTGATTTCTGGTGCATCGTCGAGGACATCAAAGTCCCCAACATGGAGGCGCGCCGCGGTCCGCCGGCCGAGTGGGGGATCACCGAGGGCAAAGCGCGCCGCATTCTCAATCTCACCGACAGCTCCGAGAAGCCCGTCGGCCAGTGGAATAGCATGGTGATCGAGGCCGTCGGGCGGTCGATTCGCGTGTGGGTGAACGGCGATCTCGTCAACGAAGGAACGGAGGCGACGGCCGATCACGGCCAGATCGCGCTTCAGGCGGAAGGCTCGGAAGTGGAATTCCGGAAGCTGTTGGTGACGGCACTCAGACCCTGATCGCCCCCACAAAACGCGTTGGGTCCGGTGTGAAGCCGGGGAAGACCGAACCCAGGTCGGGCGCGCCGAGATGGCGCGACAGGATTTCGCTGAACAGGGTGCGGAAGTCTGTGGTCACGGCGACATCGCGCCCCTCGAACCGTTGAGCCGGGTCGAGGCCCGGCCAGCGCCCGAGCACTTTGCCACCGTTGACGGGACCGCCCAGGACGAGCATCGCCGTCGCGTGACCGTGATCGGTGCCACTGTTGCCGTTCTCGCGGATCGTCCGTCCGAACTCCGACATCGTCAGCACCACGACGTGGCGCATGCGCTCGCCCAAATCGCGGGAGAACGCCGCGAGGCTGCCGGCGAGCTCGCGCAGCCGCGCGGCCAGCTGCCCCTCGCTCGATCCCTGGTTCACATGCGTGTCCCATCCGCCCACGTCCGCGAACGCGATCTGGAGTCCCAGGTCGGACTTGATCAGCTGCGCGATCTGCAGCATGGAGCGGCCGAGCCGGCCGGGCGGGTACTCGGCCCCGTTGGCGGATGTGTACTGCGTCGGATCGGCGCGCTTCAGCGCCTGGAGTGCCTCGAAGCCCTCCTGCGATGACGACGCCAGGAGGCCCGTGGCCGAGCCCTCGTACAGCGCTTCGAACGCGCGGGTCAGTCGGTCGCGCGCCGCTTCGCGCGGCATTTTGAGGCCGAATGCCTGCAGGTCGTCGATCGCTAGCGCGGGAGCGGTGCCGGCGAGGATGCGTGGTAGTTGCGGTCCGAATGCGACGGCACGGAACGGCGTGTCCGCGTGCTCCTGATCGTGGCGGCAGTAACGATTGAGCCAACCGTCACTCGTACTCTTCACCCCCGGGGTGCCCGACTCCATATAATCCTGCGCGTCGAAGTGGCTGCGGGTCGCATCGGGCGAGCCCACGGCGTGAATTGCCGCCAAGCTGCCGTTGTCCCACAGCGGCTTGAGCGTCGCCAGGCTCGGATGCAGCCCGAAATGTCCGTCGAGATCCACCACGTCGGCGCGCGGGATCGCGATGCGCGGCCGCTCGTCGTAATAGAGTGCGTCGCCGTGCGGGACGATCATGTTGAGCCCGTCCACGGCGCCGCGTTGAAAAAGACAAACGAGAACGGGACGGTCGGACGGCCCGAGGGCCGAACGGCCTGCGGCATATGCAGCTCTGGACAGAAACAGCGGGTCAAAGCCCAGACTGAACAGGGCCAAGCCGCCTGACGTGACGAAGACACGCCGCGAGATCGTCATTGCCGCTGGAACTCCGGGCCGCCCAAAGCCAGTCCGACCGCCAGCGCGCGCGCCGTTGCCGGGTTCCCCACATCCGCGAGCTGTTCCCTGATCACGGTACGCGTCCGGCCCGACATCGCGCCACCCAGGACCCGCGCGTTCACGCCATCCACGAGCGCGTCCCGGTCCGCTGTGGCGGGCACGACGCCGTCGAGGTCGACGCGGACGCCGGGAAGGCGCCCGGCCGCGAGGGCGACCGCGGCATTCATGCGCGCGAGCAGCGCGCCGCTGTTCACCCAGTGCGCCTCGGTCTCCGCGTACCCCGTGGGCGCGGTTTGGAGGTAGAGCGGTTGACCAAGACGCGCGACCACTTGGGCGAGGCGCGGCGTTTCGTCGGGCTCGCCGCCCGCGGCTCGAACCGCGCTCACGACGAACTCGAGCGGCGTCTTCACCTTGGCCTGAAACGCGGACGGCGCCCAGAAGTCCGGGGACGTGAAGATCGCGCGCAGCACGGCTCGGATGTCGCCGTTCGAGCGCGCCCACGCGGCCGCCGCGGCGTCCACACAGCCGTCCGGCGGGTCGTCCGCGACGAACCGCGCACACAGCTTGCGACTCACGTTGTGGATCGTGGCGGGATTGCGGGCGAGCGCTTTCAACAGGCGAATCCCCTCATCCATTCCACCGCCGGAGTACTTCACGCCGAGCACCTGCTTCACTCCCCGATCGTGCGCCCAGTCGTGAAACGCGAAGGCGGCGCCACGCCGGGGGAGCGCCATGCCCCATCCCGTGAAGATTCGCGCGACATTGATGACGTCGTCCTGCGTGTATCCACCGTCCACGCCAAGGGTGTGGAGCTCGAGCAGCTCGCGCGCATAGTTTTCGTTGATTCCGGTCCCGAGGCGCCGGCCTCCGCTCTGCCCGGCGAAGCGGGCGAACGGTGGGACCGAGCCCGGGGCCACGCTTTGGACGTTGTCCAGGTAGAACAGCATCGCCGGGCTCTGCGCGGTCGCGACGAGCAAATCCTCGAAGCGGCCGAGCGCGTGCGGACGGATCGTGCGCTCGATATAGGTCGGGGTGAGAAAGCGATCGGCGCCTTTGCCGACGAAGACGTTAAAATGATTGGTCCAGAAGTCGACCATCACTTCGTAGAGCTGCCGCTCCGACATCACCGCGCGCATCACCGCCAACGCCTGCAGCTCGCCGCCCAGTTTGCGGAACTCCTGCATCGGAGCGCCGGCGCCCTTGCGCGAACGGCCTCTCCCGGTGTCGCCCGATTCGATCAGCTCGCGCCGCATTTCGCGTCGCTGGCGAACGGCCTCGGCAAAATCCGCGGCGAGCTCTGCCGGATCGTAGTCGAGGATCTTGTAGGACCGCTCACGCGCCGCGACCCCGTCGTCGGCGATGCGTTCGGGCGCCAGCTGCAGGTCGATCCAGTGCATCACTCCGGCCCGCGCCACCCGCTCGACGTCGCCGGGCCGTGGTCCGTAGGCGAGCCGGTTCAGCGCATGGAGAGCGGAATCTTGGGCGGACGGAACGGGTGATTGGCCGCGCGCGAATGGCGCCGGCAGTGCCAGCACAGCCGCCAGGATCAGTAAGGAACGAAGGTTCGTGCGCATACCACTATTCCGACGCATGCAGGACCGGGAGGTTAAGCCTTCGGCCCAAGTTTTTGAATTTTGACCTCATTCCAGAGCGTGTCCAGCACCTCCAGACTGGCCCGGCCCATCTCCAGCCCGCGAGCCTCGGCGAGTTTCTCTACGCCTTCGAACCGCTTCTGGAATTTCGCGTTCGCGCGCTCGAGGGCCTGACCAGGCTCGATCGCGAGCTTGCGTGAGAGATTCACGACCGCAAAGAGCAAATCGCCCAGTTCCTCTTCGATGGTTTCCCGTGTCCCGTGTCCCGTTTCCCGTTCCAGCTCCGCGATTTCTTCCTTCACCTTCGCCAGTGGCCCCGTCGCGTCCGGCCAATCGAATCCAATCCCCGCGGCTCTTTCCTGAAGGCGATAGGCCATCAACAGCGACGGCAGCGTCTGCGGCAGGCCCGCGAGCGTCCCGCGTTTGCCGCCGGCGCGCGGCTCGCGCCGCTTCACGAGCTCCCAGCCCTCATGATCGGAGCGGCTGGGACGTCCCTCGCCGAACAGATTGGGGTGGCGGCGCCACATCTTTTCTTCGAGCGTCCGCGTGACGACCTCGGCGTTGAACTGCGATCGCTCTTCGGCGATTACGATTTGAAACGCGAGATGCAGCAGCAAATCGCCCAGCTCGTCGCGCATCGCTTCCGGATCGTCGGTCTGAATCGCGTGGTCGAGCTCGAGTGCTTCCTCGACGAGGTAGGGACGGAGTGTTTGCGGACTCTGCGCGCGATCCCAGGGACAGCGTTGCCGCAGTTCGCGCACGAGGGCGAGAGCGCGTCCAAGCGCTGAATCTCCTTGCATTTAGCCTCCGGGCCGGGTAGAATTCCCGCGCCAGTGAGCGTGTCAACGAGTGGCGAGGCCTGGGTCGAAGTGGACGTGGAAGCCCTCGTCGACAACGCCCGAACGATAGCAAAGATAGCAGGCACGCGGCTCCTCCCTGTCGTCAAAGCCAACGCGTACGGGGTCGGAGCCGTCCTAGTATCTAAGGCCCTCGAGCCGCTCGATCCCTGGGGCTATGGTGTCGCGACGATCGAAGAGGGCGCCGAATTGCGCGCAGCCGGCATCGCGCGGCCGATTCTCGTCTTTAGCCCAGCGCGCGCGAAGCGCTTCGACGACTACGACCGGTATCAGCTGACTCCAGTGCTCGGGGAAGCGGGCAGCATTCTCGAGTGGGCAGCGCGGGGCGAGCGTCCCTTCCATGTCGAGATCGATACGGGGATGGGCCGGGCCGGGGTGCGGTGGGACGAAGTCGACGAGCTGGACGCGGCGGTCGACACGCCCGCGTTCGAAGGTTGCTACACGCATTTCCATTCCGCCGAGCGTCGGGACGGGTCTGCGGAACGACAGCTGGAGCGCTTCCTGAAGGCCGTAGAGCGGCTGCCGCGTAAGCCGCAGCTGCTGCATGCGGCCAACAGCGCGGCGGCGCTGCGCGGCAAACAGTTCGCGTTCGACCTGGTGCGCCCCGGGATCTTTCTCTACGGTGGTGCGCCGGCCGACGATCTGCCGCAGCCGCGCCCGGTCGTGAGTGTAAAGGCTCGCGTCGTCAGTATGCGGCGGCTGCGCCGTGGCGAGAGCGTGAGCTACAACGAGAGCTGGACCGCGCCCCACGACACGGTGATCGCGACCGTGCGGTGCGGCTACGCCGACGGCTTGCGGCGTATGCTCGGAACCGGCGGCCGTGCCTCGGTCCTGCTGCGAGGGCAACGCCGGCCGATCGT
>Ga0070701_10000971_pt1 | contig 10374 bp, 8 predicted proteins | sample KBSK5102metaG_FD_65451 | JGI IMG/M metagenome (GOLD analysis project Ga0070701, IMG submission 65451) | Corn, switchgrass and miscanthus rhizosphere microbial communities from Kellogg Biological Station, Michigan, USA - KBS K5-10-2 metaG | ecosystem: Host-associated > Plants > Roots >... | reverse complement strand
GGTGTGCATCGCGCGATCGCCATCGCCGAGATGGCCGGCTCGCCGGTCTACATCGTTCACCTTTCATGCGACGACGCGCTGCAGGAAGTGACGCGCGCGCGCGACAAAGGCATCCCCGCGTACGCCGAGACCTGTCCGCAGTATCTCTTCCTCGATTACAGCGTGTACGAGAAGCCCGACTTCGAAGGAGCGAAGTGGGTCATGACGCCGCCGATCCGCGAGAAGCACAATCAGGACAAGCTGTGGCGCGGACTGCAGGGCAACGATCTGCAGGTCATCTCGACCGATCACTGCCCGTTCTGCTTCAAGGATCAGAAGCAGCTCGGCCGCGATGACTTCACGAAGATCCCGAACGGCGGTCCGGGCGTCGAGCATCGGATGAGTCTCGTATACAACGGCGGTGTCGCGACGGGACGCATCACCGTCAATCGCTTCGTCGAGATCACGTCGACGAACGCCGCGAAAATTTTCGGGCTCTTTCCTCGCAAAGGAACGATCGCGGTCGGCAGCGACGCCGACATCGTCATCTTCGATCCGAACGAAGAGCAGACGATCAGCGCGGCAACGCACCACATGAACGTCGATTACTCATGCTACGAAGGAGTGACCGTGCGCGGAGTGACGAAGACCGTCCTCTCGCGCGGCGAGCTCGTCATCGAGGAAGGAAAATACGTCGGCAAGGCCGGCCGCGGACAGTTCCTCAAGCGCGGCCTGTTCAACTCGCCGCGTGCCTGATCAAAACATGCCCGATAAAAAACCCGTTTTGCTCGTCGAGGACGACGAGGGTCTCCGCTACGCATTCCGTGTTGCGCTCGAGCGCGCCGGGTTCGAAGTCATCGAAGCCGCTGAAGGCGACGAAGCCGTGCGCGTGCTCAACGAGCGCGGCGCCGAGCTTTGCTTCGCCGTCTTCGACATGCTCGTGCCGAACATCCACGGCTCGTCGCTCATCTTCCACGTCGCGAACACGCAGGCATCGCTGCCGGTCGTCGCGGTGACCGGCTATCCCGATCGCGTGATGTTCGCCGATCCGGCGGACAGGCATGTCGTCAAAGCGATCTTCCTCAAGCCGGTCGCGCCGGAAGATGTCGCGGCATTCATCGCGGCGCGGAACGCGCGCGAACCGCGCTAGACGATCTGCTACACTTCGCGCAGCTCAGCAAGCTGCACCAAAAAGGCCGGGAGACCTCCCGGCCTTTTTCTTTTTTCACGGTCCGCTCAAATTCGGGAGAAGGAGAACGTCCTTTCATGACGCGAAAGCACATCGATCGCCTCGCCATGCGCCGCAACTGCCCCCGCTGCTCGTACGACAAAACCCTCGGCATGGCTCTCTGCCGCCGCTGCCGCTACAAACTGCCGCCTCACATGCGCAGTCCGCTCGAGCACATCGCCTCGAAAAACGAGAGCATCGTCTACGGCGCGCTCCGCGCGGCGGCGAACTACTTCGACCTTCATTACCGCTCCGTTCTCGATTTCGGAGGCGGAAGACCGCGATGACCGGCGCGCGCGCGTAGAATTGCCGGCGGCTAACCATGAGACACACACGAACGCTCCTCATCCTCCTCGCCGCGCAGCTGCTCGCGATGACCGCGGTCGCGCAGAGCAGCGACACGACTTCTGAATTCGGCCGCGCATCCGGCGGCGCAATCGAAGTCATCACGAAAGCGCCACATCAGTTCTCCGGCTCGCTCAGCTTCTCCTCCGGCGGATATCGCGGCCGCAGCTACGACGGCTCTACCGGCGGCGCGCTTCTGAACGATCGCGTCTGGTTCTTCGCCGCGGCATCGGTGCTGCCGAACGTTCGCTTCGGAAACTTCGACACGAATTCAGGCCGCGCGAATGCGATCGACACGAAAGCAACCGCGCAGCCGATCGACTCGACAACGCTGATGGCCGCGTTCCGACGCGCGGACACGACGTCGTTCGCCGTCAGCGATCAGACGCCCAATCGCTCGCTGCCATCGACATTCCTCTCGCTGCGCTCGACGACCATGCTCTCCGATCGGATGGTCTTCGACATCAGCGTCTCGCAACGGAGCACGACGCACGCGCCCTGACGCAGGTGCATAATGTCGCGCACCAAAAATCCACCCGGAGGCCGTCCCATGTCCATTGTCAAATGCGGTCTGATTCAAACGTCGCTCGCCGGAAGCTCCGACGATCCGCTCGATAAGATCCGCGAAGCGCAGATCGAAAAGACGCTGAAGTACATCGATGAGGCCGGCGCCGCGGGCGTGCAGATCATCTGCATGCAGGAGATCTTCACCGGTCCCTATTTCTGCGCCGAGCAGTCGACGCGCTGGTACGACTCGGTCGAGAAAATCCCCGATGGTCCGACGACGAAGCTGATGCAGGAGTACGCGAAAAAGTACTCGATGGTCATCGTCGTTCCTCTTTATGAAGAAGAGTCGACCGGCGTCTACTACAACACCGCCGCCGTCATCGACGCCGACGGCACCTACCTCGGCAAGTACCGCAAGAACCACATCCCGCACGTCGCGCCCGGCTTCTGGGAGAAGTTCTACTTCCGCCCGGGCAACCTCGGCTACCCCGTCTTTCAGACGAAGTACGCGAAGGTCGGTGTCTACATCTGCTACGACCGCCACTTCCCGGAAGGCGCGCGCGAGCTCGGGCTGGCGGGAGCGGAGATCGTGTTCAATCCGTCCGCGACCGTGGCCGGACTTTCTGAATATCTGTGGAAGCTCGAGCAGCCGGCGCACGCCGTCGCGAACGGCTACTTCGTCGGCGCAATCAATCGCGTCGGCGTCGAAGCACCGTGGAACATCGGCGAGTTTTACGGCCAGAGCTACTTCGTCGATCCGCGCGGGCAGATGCTCGCCGTCGCGCCGCGCGACAAAGACGCGCTCGTCGTCGCCGACCTCGACCTCGACAAGATTCGCGAAGTGCGCAACACGTGGCAGTTCTTCCGCGATCGCCGTCCCGAGACGTACAACGGCATCGTGAGGCTGTGAGCCTCGTCGACCGCCGCGAGCTGCTGAAAAATGCTGCCGTCGCGGCGGCCGCCCTCACCCTTCCTTCCGCCTGCACGACCGCGGCGCCGGCATCAACTCCGGCGCCGCGCGTCCGCGCGAGCGAAGATCGCGTCATCCGCACCGTCACCGGCCTCCGCCCGTTTCGCCGCACGAGCTTCCGCATCGAAGCGGAAAAACTCGGCGACAAGCTCGTCGTCCACAACTACGGTCACGGCGGGTGCGGCGTAACGCTCTCGTGGGGCTGCGCGGAAATGGCCGCCGATCTCGCGATGAAAAGCGATTCGCGACGCGCGGCCGTCATCGGCTGCGGCGTCATCGGACTGACGACCGCACGCGTGCTGCAGGAGCGCGGCTTCGACGTCACGATTTACACGAAGGAACTGCCGCCGCACACCACGTCGAATGTCGCCGGCGCTCTCTGGCTGCCTACGACGCTCGCCGACGACGAGTTCGTCACCCCCGAAGTTCGCGCGTCGCTGCGCACGGCATCGCACATCGCGTATCGCCGCTTTCAGCTGATGGCCGGCTCGCGCTACGGCGTGCGCTGGCTCCCGCTCTACTTCACCGGCGCGAAGCCGATCGTGCTGACGTGGGAGTGGGACGAGTTTCACGATCTCGTGCGCGACCATCCGCAACCGGAGCGCAACCTCGGCCAGCCGTACGTCCGCGCGACGCACGCGATGCTCATCGAGCCGAACACGTATCTGCCCGCGCTGATCGAAGACTTTCACGACGCAGGCGGACGGATCGTCGTCCGGTCGTTCGATGATGCGTCGCAACTGTCATCGCTCGACGAGCCTCTCGTCATCAACTGCACCGGCCTCGGCTCGCGCGCGCTGTTCTCCGATCCGATGCTGATGCCGATCAAAGGACAGCTCACCGTGCTGATCCCGCAGCCGGAGCTCGATTACATGTACGTCGCGAACGACGGCCTCTACATGTTCCCGCGCACCGACGGCGTGATTCTCGGCGGCACATTCGAGCGCGGCGTCGAGTCGCTCGAACCGTCAGACGAGCTGATGCGCCGGAAGCTGGCCGGGCACGCGCGCTTCGCCGCCGCCGTCCGGTAAACTGTCGCGCACTCCATGCGCGACCACATCCTCTTTCATGTGAATGGCCGCGAGCACAAAGTGCCCGCCGCCGACGTTTTCACGACCCTCTCCAATTACCTCCGCTACGACCTCTGCGCGACCGGCACCAAAGTCGTGTGCGAGGAAGGCGACTGCGGCGCGTGCACGGTGCTCGTGCGCCGCGGCGCGAATGAAGACTATCGCCCGATCAACTCGTGCATCCAGGCGCTGCATCAACTCGACGGCATGTCGATCGTGACGGTCGAAGGACTGCGCGACGGCGATCGCCTCAGCGCCGTGCAGGAAGCGATGGTTACGTGTCACGGCGCGCAGTGCGGTTACTGCACGCCCGGTTTCGTCGTGGCGATGACCGCTCTTTATGAAAAACAGGATCGCGTCGACGAGAAGCAGGTCCGCGACGGACTGACCGGCAATCTCTGCCGCTGCACCGGCTACGAGCCGATCATCAAAGCAGCGCTCGCCGTCGACGGCGCCCAGGCGACGAAGATGCGCGATCGCTATCCGGATCTTCCCGAAGCCGGCGACGCCGTGCAGACGGACCGCTTCTTCGCGCCAACGACGCTCGACGAAGCGATCGCATGGAAGCGCGATCATGCCGGCTGCACGATCATCCAGGGCGGAACCGACGTCGGCGTGTGGGTGAACAAACGCGGCTTCAGCGCGCCCGCTGTGCTGTCACTGTCGAAGCTGCGCGAGCTCGACGAGCTGCGCGAAGAAGACGGCGTCATCGTCGTTGGCGCGAACGTCACGCTCGCCGCGTTCGAACGCTTCATCGAAACGCGAATCCCCGAGCTCTTCGCGATCCTCAACATCTTCGGCGCGCCGCAGATCAAGAACGCCGGCACGCTGATCGGCAACATCGCGAACGGCTCGCCCATCGGCGACACGCTGCCGTACCTGATCGTCGCCGGCGCCGAGCTCGAGCTGAACGGCGGCGCGCGACGCGTCGTCATCAGCGACTTCTACCGCGGCTACAAACAATTCGACCTCAACGCCGACGAGCTCATCACGCGAGTCCGCGTCCCGATCGTGAAAGACACGCTGAAGCTCTACAAAGTCAGCCGCCGCCGCGATCTCGACATTTCCGCATTCACCGCCGCGTTCCGGCTCGTGATGAACGACGGCACGATCGAATCCTCGCGCATCGCATACGGCGGCGTCGGACCACTGGTGCTGCGCCTGCCGAAGACCGAAGCGTTCCTCGCCGGCAAACGGCCATCGCTCGAGCTGTTCGAAGAAGCGGGAGCGATCGCGCGAGGTGAAGTCACGCCGATCACCGACGTCCGCGGTTCGAAAGAGTACCGCCTGCAACTGGCGGAAAACATCGCGTCGCGATTCTGGTACGACGCGTTCGAGGGTCAGCGATGAGCTCCGTCGGCCGCAACATCCCGCACGATTCCGCGCCCGGTCACGTCAGCGGCGAGTCGATCTACATCGACGACATGCCGTTCGCAAAGAACGAGCTGTTCGTCGATTTCTTCTGGGTGAAAACGGCGCATTGCCGCATTCGCTCGCTCGATCTCTCCGCCGCCGAGAAAGTTGCCGGCGTCGTCGGGCTCTACACGTATCGCGATCTCGCGCACAACATCTTCGGTCCGATCATTCAGGATGAGCTGCTGCTTGCCGAAGACGTCGTGATGTTCGTCGGTCATCCGATCGTCATCATCGCCGCCGAAACGCGCGAAGCGATCGCAGCCGCGAAACGCGCGATCGTCATCGACATCGAGCCGCTCGAACCGATCTTCACCATCGAAGACGCGAAAGCGAAGAAGCAGTTCATCGGGCCGACGCGCGCCATTCGCCGCGGCGACGTCGAAGCCGCATTCCGTTCCGCCGAGAACATCCTCGAAGGCGTCTTCATCAACGGCGGCCAGGATCACTTCTATCTCGAATCACAAGCCGCGCTCGCAGTGCCCGGCGAATACGACTCGGTCGTCGTGCACTCCTCGACGCAGAACCCGAGCGAAGTGCAGGAAGTCGTCGCGCACCTCACCGGCGTCCCGCTCAACAAAGTCGTCATCGTCACGAAGCGGATGGGCGGCGGCTTCGGCGGCAAGGAGTGTCAGGCCACGCATCCCGCGGTGATGGCCGCACTCGTCGCGATGAAAACGAAACGGCCCGCGCGCATCGTCTACAACAAGGACGACGACATGCAGGTCACCGGCGGCCGTCATCCGTATCGCAACGATTACAAAGTCGCATTCGATGCGAACGGCGTGATCACCGCGGTGAAGATCGAGTTCTTCTCCGACGGCGGCGCGTTCGCCGATCTTTCGACGTCGGTCATGGGCCGCGCGATGACGCACGCCGACAACGCGTATTACCTGCCGAACGCGGAAATCATCGGCACCGTCTGCCGCACGAATTACGCACCGAACACCGCCTTCCGCGGCTTCGGCGGACCGCAGGGCATCGCCACCATCGAAAACATCCTCGAAGAAATCGCCCTCTTCCTCGGCATCGACCCAATCGACGTTCGCCGCCGCAATTGCTACGGCATCGACGATCGCAACACGACGCCGTACGGCCAGCGCGTCGGCAACAACATGCTGCCGAAACTGTTCGAGGAGATCGAGCCGCGCAGCGACTACCGCAAACGCGTCGCGGAGATCGCGAAGCACAACGAAACGTCACCCACGACGCTGCGCGGCATCGCCTGCACGGCCGTGAAGTTCGGCATCTCGTTCAACACGAAGTTCCTCAATCAGGGCAACGCACTCGTGAACGTCTACCTCGACGGCACCGTGCAGGTTTCGACCGGCGCGACGGAGATGGGACAGGGCGTCAACACGAAGATCCGTCAACTTGTCGCCGATGAATTCGCGATCGACGCGGAAGACGTGATCCTGATGCCGACGTCGACCGAGAAGAACAACAACACGTCCGCAACCGCAGCGTCGAGCGGCGCAGATCTCAACGGCGGCGCAGCAGTCGACGGCGCACAGAAAATCCGCGCGCGCATGGCGGGCGTCGCCGCCGAATATTTCTCGCGCGTCGTCGGACTCGAGCCGGACCCCGAACACATCATCTTCAAAGACGGCGAGATCTTCGACGATCGCGCGCCCGAACAGCGCGTCCCGTGGCACGGCCTCGTGAAGATGGCGTATCTCGAACGCGTCTCGCTCGGCGAACGCGGCTTCTACGCGACGAAAGGTCTCGACTGGGACGCCGATCGCGGCATGGGCACACCGTTCCTCTACTTCACGCAGGGCGTCGCCGTCTCCGAAGTCGAGATCGATCGCTTCACCGGTGCGATGCGCGTCCGCCGCAGCGATCTGCTGATGGATATCGGCGAATCAATCAATCCCGGCATCGATCGCGGCCAGATCACCGGCGCATTCATCCAGGGCATGGGCTGGCTCACGAACGAAGAGCTCCGCTACTCGGACGACGGCGTGCTGCTCTCACACTCGCCGACGACGTACAAGATCCCGAACATTCAGGACGTCCCCGAAGTCTTCAACGTGGACTGGATCAAGAACGATCAGAACCAGCTGAACATCCGCTCGAGCAAAGCAGTCGGCGAACCACCGCTCGTGCTGAGCATCTCAGTCTGGATGGCGGTGAAAAACGCACTCAGCTACGTCACGAACGAGATCCCGAAACTGAATGCGCCCGCCACCGGCGAAGAGATCCTGATGCGGCTGACGGCTTACGCGCGCAAGCGCGGCGCCGCTGCGAACGTGGCCGCCGCACCGGCGCTGTAAGTCGTTGGGGTCACATCTTGAAGTTTGACTTTGGTGCGCAGCTCGCGTCGTCGTGACGGTTGACCAAAGTCAAACTTCAAGATGTGACCCCAACGACGGCGCTATCATCCGCGCGCATGTATCGGTCACGTCGAGTGGTTCTGCCTGACGGAGTTCGGCCTGCGTCGGTCCATGTCAGCGACGGGCGGATTGAGCGGATCGGTTCATATGACGAAGCCGGCATCGACTTTGGCGATCTCGCCATTCTCCCCGGCATCGTCGACTCGCACGTGCATGTGAACGAGCCGGGACGCACCGAGTGGGAAGGCTTTGCGACCGCGACGCGTGCGGCGGCGGCCGGTGGTGTGACGACCATCGTTGACATGCCGCTCAACTCCATTCCGCCGACTATTTCCGTCGATGCGCTGCATGTGAAGGCGAACGCGATGTCGGGACAGCTTCGCGTCGACACCGGACTTTGGGGCGGCGCGGTTCCGGGCAACGCCGGCGAGCTGCGCGCGATGCTCGATGCGGGTGCGCTCGGATTCAAATGCTTTCTCGTCGATTCCGGTGTGCCCGAGTTCGGCAATCTCGATGCAAACGGACTCGAGGAAGCGCTGTCGACGCTCGCCGAAACCGGCGCGCCGCTGCTCGTGCATGCGGAGCTCGCCGGTCCGATCGATGACGCGCGCGGTTCGCTGAGCGACAATGTCACGTCGTATGCGCGCTACGTTGCGTCGCGTCCTGATGCGGCGGAAGTTGAAGCCATCGCGCTCGTCGCGGATACGGCGCGACGCACCGGAGCGCGTGCGCACATCGTTCATCTGTCAGCGGCCGGCGGTCTCGACATCCTTCGCGACGCGCGTGCGAATCTCACCGCCGAAACGACTCCGCACTATCTCTGGTTCGACGCCCAGTCGATTCCCGATGCGCATCCTGAATACAAATGCGCACCGCCGATTCGCGATGCCGCCAATCGCGAGCGGCTGTGGCGCGGCATTGAGGAAGGACTACTGCTCGCCATCGTCAGCGATCACTCGCCGTGCACGCCGCATCTCAAACATCTCGACAGCGGCGACGTCGATCGCGCGTGGGGCGGCATCTCATCGCTGCAATTCGCGCTGCCAATCGTCTGGACCGCGATGTCGCGGCGGGGCATGACGCTGCGCGACATCGCGAGATTGATGTCAGAAGGTCCATCGCAGCTCGCACGCATCGACGCGCGCAAAGGTTCACTCGCAGTCGGCAAAGACGCCGACTTCATCGTGTTCGACGACACCGCGCCGTTTCGCGTCGAGCCATCGATCGTCGAGCATCGCCACAAAGTCACGCCATACGCCGGCGCGCAGCTCACCGGCGTCGTCCGCGCCACGTTCGTGCGCGGCAACAAAGTCTGGGAGGATGGGAATCATGTCGGACCGAACATCGGCACGTGGGTGCGGCGATGAGTGATTTTCGCGAGCGAATCGACCTCGCTTCCGAGCGCCTCGGCGGCAGCGTGCTTTACGCGACCGACGACTTCTTCGCCGAAAAAGAAAATCTGCTCAAGCCGTCGAAAGCGGTTTGGAAAGAACATGAGTACACCGATCGCGGCAAGTGGATGGACGGCTGGGAATCGCGCCGCAAGCGCACGCCCGGCCACGACTTCGCCATCATCCGACTCGGCGCCCCGGGCATCGTTCGTGGAGTCGTCGTCGACACGGCGTTCTTTCGCGGCAACTATCCCGATCACTGCTCGATCGAAGGAACGTACATGCGTCCGGAGACGGATGCCGAGTCGCTGATCGCGGGCAACTGGACCGAGATCCTGCCGAAGTCACCGCTCAAAGGCGACGGCGAAAATCTCTTCGCGATCGACAGCCCGCTCGCGTTCACGCATCTGCGGCTGCACATCTATCCGGACGGCGGCGTCGCGCGTTTCCGCGTGCACGGCGAAGTCGTCCCCGACTGGCGCCGCGCCGGCAGCCTCGGTCAGGAACAGGATCTCGCGGCCGTCGAAAACGGCGGCGAAGTGCTGACGTGCAGCGACATGTTCTTCGGCCCGAAGCACAACCTCATCATGCCGGGCCGCGCGCCGAACATGAGCGACGGCTGGGAAACGAAACGCCGCCGCGGACCCGGCCACGACTGGGTCGTCGTGCAGCTCGCGTGCGAAGCAATCGTGCGCCGCATCGAGCTCGACACGAAACACTTCAAAGGCAACTTCCCCGACACCGCATCGATCGATGCGAAGCGCGGCGATGGCGAATGGGAGGAGTTGCTGCCGCGCACGAAGATGCTCGCCGACACGCGCCATCTTTTTCTCGATGAATTGAAACCCGTTGGTCCCGTCACGCATCTGCGCCTGAACGTGTTCCCGGACGGCGGCGTGTCGCGCATGCGCGTCCACGCGTTGCCGACGGAACAGGGACGCGGCGAAGCGGCCGCGCGCCACATCGACACGCTGAGCGCCGATCTCGCATTCGCCGAGCTGCGGCATTGCTGCACGTCGAATGAATGGGTGCAGCAGATGATGAAAGCGCGACCGTTCGGCTCGTGGCAGAACCTCGCCGAGACCGCCGACAAAATCTGGATGAAGCTCGGACGCGAAGCGTGGCTGGAAGCATT
>Ga0070701_10000967_pt1 | contig 10385 bp, 10 predicted proteins | sample KBSK5102metaG_FD_65451 | JGI IMG/M metagenome (GOLD analysis project Ga0070701, IMG submission 65451) | Corn, switchgrass and miscanthus rhizosphere microbial communities from Kellogg Biological Station, Michigan, USA - KBS K5-10-2 metaG | ecosystem: Host-associated > Plants > Roots >... | reverse complement strand
CTTCTCCAGGAGCACCGTGCAGCTGACCTTCGACGCTGACGTCGAGGCCTTCCGCGCAGAGTTCGTGGCCTTCCTCGACGAGCACCTGCCGTCCGAAGCGGAGGCGCTGGAGCGGTCGCTATCGAGCAGTCATGTCCCGGGATGGGCGCGCCGCTGGCAGCGGCTGATGTTCGACAACGGCTGGTTGCTGCCCGGAAACCCACCGGAGTTCGGCGGGCGGAATGCCACGTTGCTGCAGCAGTATGTCCATCAGCAAGAGCTGGCCCGCCGACGCGTCTATCTCACTTTCAACCCGCAGGGCGTCGGCATCATCTCCGCGTCCTTGATCTCGTTCGGAACGCCGGAGCAACAGCGGCGCTGGGCGGTGCCGATCCTGCGCGCCGAGCTGACGGCGTCGCTTGGCATGAGCGAGCCCGGTGCCGGCTCCGATCTGGCCTCCATGCGCACCCGTGCCGACCGCGACGGGGACTGCTTCGTGGTCAACGGGCAGAAGGTGTGGACGTCCGGAGCCCACGACGCCGATGTGCTGCTGACGTTTGTTCGCACTGATCCAAATGCGCCCAAACACAAGGGCATCAGCGCCCTGATGATCCCCACTGACCTCCCGGGGGTCGTCCGCCGTCCGTTCGCGTCCGCATGCGATCAAGGCGACTTGGACTTCAACGAGGTCTTCTTCAACGACGTCCGGGTGCCCGCCGAGAACCTCGTCGGCCCGCTCGACGAGGGCTGGCGGGTGGCGAACGGCTCGCTCGGACACGAACGAAACATGTTGTGGCTGAGCTACGCCGACCGCCTGCAGGAATTCGTCGAAGATTTCCATCCTCGGTCGGCGCTGGACCGCGACCGGTACGCCACGCTGGTCATGGACAATCAGGCGCTGCGGCTGTTGGGCTCGATGGCGCTGGCTCGCGCTGCGCGTGGTGACGAAGACGCGGCGGCGTTATCCGTGCTGAAGCTGTTCGGGTCGGAGGCGTCGCAGCTGGCATCCGAATATGCACTGGGCGCAGCAGGAGTCGACGGCCTCGCGCACCCGGGCTTCTCCGGTCCGTACTCGGCGTTCCACCTCGACTTGTACCGGTCCGGCTGGTTCGAACGCTATGTGCGGTCGTTCGGCGGCACCATCGCAGGCGGAACGTCCGAAATCCAACGCAACATCATCGCCCAGCGAGGGCTGGGCTTGCCCCGAAATTGAGGAAGCAGCCGTGTACATCGACTACGACGTCGCCGATCGCATCGCGACCATCACACTCAACCGGCCGGAGGCCGCCAACGCCCAGAACCCCGAGCTGCTCGACGAACTCGACGCGGCCTGGACGCGCGCCGCGGAGGACAACGACGTCTCGGTGATCATCTTGCGCGCCAACGGAAAACACTTCTCCGCCGGCCATGACCTCAGAGGCGGCGGGCCGGTGCCCGACAAGATCACGCTGGACTTCATCATCCAGCACGAGGCCAAGCGCTATCTCGAGTACACGCTGCGCTGGCGCAACGTCCCGAAGCCGTCGATCGCCGCGGTCCAGGGCCGGTGCATCTCCGGCGGACTGTTGTTGTGCTGGCCGTGCGATCTGATCATCGCCGCCGACGACGCGCAGTTCTCCGACCCGGTCGTGCTGATGGGTATCGGCGGCGTCGAATATCACGGCCACACATGGGAATTGGGCCCTCGCAAGGCGAAGGAGATCCTGTTCACCGGGCGGGCGATGACCGCCGAAGAGGTGATGAGCACCGGCATGGTCAATCGGGTGGTGCTCCGCGACGAGCTGGATGCTGAGACCAGGGCCTTGGCCGAACAGATCGCCAAGATGCCGCCGTTCGCCTTGCGCCAGGCCAAGCGCGCCGTCAACCAGACGCTGGACGTGCAGGGTTTCTACGCGGCGATTCAATCCGTGTTCGACATCCATCAGACCGGACACGGAAACGCGTTGAGTGTCAGCGGGTGGCCGGTGCTGGTGAATCTTGATGAGATGAAGGCCAACATCAAGTAGGGCTTCTTTTCGCGAGCAGACGCAAACGTCCCCGTTTTGTCGGCGTGCCGGGTGCTTTTGCGTTCCCCAGCTTGCGCGTGGGCCCAGCTCGCGCTTACAGCTGGGCCAGTCGCGGTGCCGAACCGCGGGCCCGCAGCCCCGCCCCGGCCTTCCGCGTGAGTTCCCTTGAGCTGCCGAGCAATCCGTCGAGCACCAGCGACCGCTTCACGTGGTGGTGCAGATCGTGTTCGGCGGTGAAGCCGATACCGCCGAGCACCTGCTGACAATGTCGGGCCGCCGTGAGCGCGGCCTTGCCCGCTGCGGCCTTGGCCAGCAGCGCGGTCAGATCAGGGTTGTCGTCGCCGGGCAGGCTCAGCGTCGCTTCGGCGCCTTCGATGGCCACCAGCGTCTCGGCCAGCCGGTGCCGCACCGCCTGGAATGACGAAATGTGTTTGCCGAATTGCACCCGCTCCAGCGCATGCTGACGGGCCAGGGTCAACATCGCCCTGGCCGAACCGACCAGCCACCAGCCCACCGCCCGGCGGGCATCGCCCAACCGCATCAGCTCGCCGTCGGGCACCTGGCGCAGCGGCAGCCCACCCAGCGTCGAGTTGTCGCTGTTCTGACGTTCCCACACCACCCAGCCGCCGCCGGCGTACGGCATCGGCGGAGTGCCGCCGGGCAGACCACCGATGGTCTCCAACAGCACGTCGTTGAGAACCGAGGCGTGCGAACCTGTTTCGCCCAGCAGCCGGAACACCAGCGGTATCGCCACATCTGGCATGTCGGCCAGCATGTCGGCCCAGCCCAGGTTGGCCAGCGCCGCGTCCAGCGCGGCGCCGGAGGTCGACAGCATGGTCTTGCGCAGTCCGTCTTCGAGTAACTGAAGCGATTCGGAATCCGGTGCTAGATCTGACTCGGAGTCCACGCCTATTCCTTCCCGAGGTCCAGCAGGCGACGCGCGATGATGTTGCGCTGCACTTCGGCGGTGCCGCCGTAGATGGTGGCCGCCCGCGAGTACAGGAACTCGGTGCGCCAGTCGGTGTTGTCGAGTTCGACGGCGCCCGGCAGCAGGTCGCGTGCGGTGTCGTAAAGCCGCTGTTCGGCGTTGGCCAGCAACACTTTGTCGATCGAGGTGTCGGGGCCGAGCTTGTGACCGTCCGCCAGCCGGTGCTGGGTGGCCCGCGACCGGCAGCGCAGCGTGTGCAGGGCCAGATACGCTTCACCCAGATCCGAATCGATAGAGGAGCCGAGGCCTCCGATTTTGCCGACCTCACCGATCAGTGCGTCGAACCGCGAGTACAGGTAGGCGATGCGCTGCCAGAAGCAGGTCGAGCGTTCGTACGGCAGCAGATCCATCGCAAGTCGCCAGCCGCCGCCGGGCTTGCCGAGCATCCGGCTCGCGTCGACCACCACGTCGTCGAAGTACACCTCACAGAACTCGTCGACATCATGCATGGTGCGCAACGGGCGCACGGTGATGCCCGGGGTGTCGAGATCGACGAAGAAGGCGGTGATCGCCTCGTGGTTGGGAGTGTCCGCGTCGCCGGTTCGGGTCAGCAGGATGCAGCGGTGCGAGTACTGGGCGAAACTCGTCCACACCTTCTGGCCGTTGACGATCCACTCGTCGCCGCGCTGCACGGCACGCGTTGTCAGCGACGCCAGGTCACTGCCCGAGCCCGGCTCGGAAAACCCTTGGCACCACTGCTCTTCGCCGCTGAGCAGTCTCGGCACCATCTCGGCGGCCAGTTCAGCGGGCGCGTAGTCGATCATCGTCGGTGCCAGCACTTCGAGCATCGAGTACGGCCCCGGCTCGGCCAACCGGCGGCCCACCACCTCCTCGCCGACGATGGCCCGCAGTATCGCAGCACCGCCTAGCCCGCCGGCGTGCTGGGGCCAGCCATAGCGACCCCAGTCGGCGTCGTAGAGCGCCCGCTGCACCCGGGCGAACTGGCGCATGTGTCCCTGCAGCGAACGGTCGGCGGGCGGGGTCAGATCGTTGTCGTCGAGCCAGGCCACCAACTGTGATCGGAACTCGGCTGTCGATGGGACCGTCATCCCGCCTCTGGCCTCCCGATCGCGTGTGGCCGACCCGAGTCGTGGTCTCCGCTGCGCCGGATGAACGTCATGGCACGCGTTTTCAACCGCCACCCGTCGTCGGTGCGCACATAGGTGTCGTTGTAGTACCCGATGCGCATGTCGTGCTTCGACTGCTCGATGAAGCACAGCGGCTGTGTGCCCGTTGCGGTGTCCGGATTGTTCGGATCGAGGTTGACCAGCGACGTGCCGGTCATGAACAGACCCTTGGGCGCCGCGTCGACGAGTTCGGGGAAGCGGGCCAACGTGTAGGTCGAGCCGAACGCGCTGTACGTGCCGTCGGGGGTGAAAACACTGATCAGCCCGTCGATGTCACCCTGTGTAATGGTGACGGCGTATTTCGCGAGGAGCTGCTGGATCTCGACCAGATCTTCAGTTCGCGTTGACTGCATCATGTCGGAAGACCTTACCGCCCTTCATTACAAAATTGACCCTCTGTGTAACGGTAACATCCGCCAGCGGATCACCCGGCACGGCGATGATGTCGGCGAGGTAGCCCCCGGCGATGCGACCGAGATCGGGCTTGTTGATCAGATCCGCCGCGACGACGGTCGCCGCGCGCAGCACTGCCGCGGGGGGCATGCCCCACTCGACCAGTGTCACCAGTTCATCGGCGTTCTTGCCATGCGGGATCGCCGGTGCGTCGGTACCGACTGCGATCTTCACCCCCGCCTCGTAGGCGGCCTTGATCGACGTCCGCGCCTTCGGGAACATCTCGGCGGCCTTGTCCTGCAACTCCTTGGGGGCTTTGGACACGTCCATCGCCTCCGCCAGCCGCCTGGTGGTCACCAGGAACCGGTCGTTATCGACGAGCATCTTGATGGCCTCGTCGTCGATGAGGAATCCGTGTTCGATGCAGTCGATGCCGCACTCGACGGCGTGCTTGACTGCCTCCGCGCCGTGCGTATGCGCGGCGACGCGCAGCCCGCGCCGGTGCGCCTCGTCGACGATGACCCGCAGCTCCTCATCCGAATAGTGTTGCGCACCTGCCTCTCCGGTCAGCGACATGACCCCACCGGAGCAGCACACCTTGATCAGCTGGGCGCCGTGTTTGATCTGGTACCGCACGGCCTTGCGGATCTCATCGACCCCGTTGGCGATGCCCTCCTCGACCGTCAGTTCCAGCACGCCCGGCATGAATGCCGCGAACATCGTCGGGTCGAGGTGCCCGCCCGTCGGGGTGATCGCGTGCCCGGCGGGGATCACCCGCGGCCCCTCGATCCACCCCGCGTCGATCGCCTTGCCCAGTGCGACGTCGAGCAGGTAACCGCCTGTCTTGACGAACAATCCGAGGTTGCGCACGGTGGTGAACCCGGCGCGCAGGGTGCGGCGGGCGTTGCCGACCGCACGCAGCACCCTGGTCGGGGGATCGTCCTGCACCTGGGACAGGACGGGATTCTCGCCCCGCCCGCCCATCAGCAGGTTGACCTCCATGTCCATCAGGCCGGGAAGCAGGATGGCGTCCCCGAGATCGATGACGTCACCTTCGACTGAGCCTCCGATTCCGACTATGCGATCACCGTCGACACGGACGATCCCCGGCCGGACGATCTCGCCGGCATCGACGTCGACTAGACCCGCTGCTTTGAGGGTCAGCACCGTCAGACCACCGGCTCCTTGATGCAAGTGATGTATGTGGCGCCACTGTCGAGAACGCGCGGCTGCTTCCACACCTCAACCGGGAACGACACGTTCACCAGCGACTGCATCATGTGGATGAGAGCCTTTGCGTCATCAGGCATTCCGTCCAGGGGGAACCTGGCGTCGCAGTAGGCCATGACCTCCTCGAGGCGAGGAAACGCGGTGTCGTAGAAGTCCTGCATTTCCGCCATGGTCGAGGCCAGCCGCTTCTGGTAGCGGTCCTGCTCGTTGGGCAGGCACCAGTCGGTGAACCGCTCGAGGTCGGCGAATTCCTCCGGCAACTTAGGCATTGATGGCGTCCTTCTCGCTGGCGGTCGACGTGGCATGGCCATTGGCCAAACCCTTTTCCTTCTTGTACGCATTCACGTAGTCCCACGCCGTCTTGTGCAGATGGCGAAGCAGAATCTCTTGGTCGCACAGCGGAAACTTTTGGACCACCCGCGTATTGATCATCGTCTGGGTGGCCTCCAGAGTGTTGGCGTCCTGGAACGCGTACTCCTTGAACGTGACCGCCGCTAGCTCGTGCGCGAGCCGCTCACGGGTGTTCGTCGCGGGAACGAAGTAGAGCGTGCACTCGAAGATGTGCTTGTCCACATCGGTGGGCCAATAGTGGTAGGTGAGGTACCAGCCCGGCGCCCAGAGCAACAGCGTGAAGTTCGGGAAGAACTCGAACGAGTCCTGGCCCCAGGAGTGGTGGCGCGAAGGGTTGACCGCCGGCGGCAGCTCGTCCGGCAGGATGCCCTTGATCTTCGGCCGGTCCCACGGTCCGAACAACCCGCTGTGCAGTACGCGTTCGATGGGCTTGACCATGTTCTCGTCCTTCGGTGGGCTCATACCGCCCCATGACGAGATCATCGAGTGACGGCCCTTGATGTCGTAGTGCAGAGCCTCAAAGCCGTACCCGGCCAGCTTTTGGGCTTCCTCCTTTACCGCTTGCTTCATGTGCAGGATCGGCGCGTGGTAGAACTCGACGAACGCGTCGATGAACAGCTTCCAGTTCGAGTTGACTTCAGCTCGGTAGGAATAGGTTTCGGTCATTTCATGGAAGGGATAGCCCTCCAGGCCCTTCGCGAAGTCGCCGAGATAGTCGGTGAGCGGTTCGGCGTCGTTGTCGAAGTTGATGAAGATGAAGCCCTCCCAAACCTCGCAGCGCACCGGAACCAGCCCGTAATCCGCCTTGTCGAGGTCGAAGAACTCGCCCTCCTGCTGAACGAAGGTCAGGTCGCCCTTTAGGGAGTAGCGCCAGGCGTGGTACTTGCAGGTGAACTGACGGCACGTGCCGGCCACCTCCTCGCCCGGATAGTCGTTCCACACCAGCTTGTTTCCGCGGTGGCGGCACATGTTGTAGAACGCCCGGACCTCGTTGTCGGTGTCCTTGACGATGATCACCGACGTTCCGGCGCCCGCCGACGGCATCTCGCGCGTGAAGTAGCTTCCCTTCTTGGGGAGCCGCTCCACCCGGCCGACGTTCAGCCAGCACTTCTTGAAGATGGCCTGCTGTTCGAGCTTCCACTGCTCCGGGTCGATCGAGTCGGTGTAATCGACCGGCGCAGTGCCGAGTTCCGGCCAGTTCTCAGTCCAACTGCCTGCCGCCGGCTTTGGGAAAAATGCCACGCTACTTACCTCTCCTGGTCGAGTTCTACGCCAAAGGTTTTCAAGGCCATCGCCACCGTGATGTAGCAGCCGATTGTGAAAACGAAGTCCATCCGCTGCCGCTGGTCGAAGCGTTCACCCAGCGCCGCCCACGTCGCATCGGACATTTCGTAGGAGTCCATCAGTTCGTCGACCCCGGCCAAGATCGTCCGGTCGAAGTCGTCAGCCGCCTCGCCGCGTTGCACGCCTGCGACGTCCTGTTCGGTGAGCCCCTCGTTCTTGCCCATCCTGACGTGCTGTACCCACTCGTATTCGGAGCCGGTGCGGTGTGCCACTCGAAGGATGGCGAGTTCGCGCTCTCGCGGCGGCAGCGTCGAGCGAAACAGCAGGTGGACGTTGAACCGCAGGAACTCCTTGAGCAATGCGGGGTGGTGGACGAAGGTCGAAAGGATGTTGCTCGCCTTGTCAGGGGTGCGGCGCTCCTTGGGGAGCATCACCGCGAGCGCCTCATCGACAGCGCCGTCCCACTCGTCCGCTGGCAGCGGGGCAAGTCGCACGGCCGTCTCCTCTCACTCGCGAGAATCAGATTCTCATATTTCGCCAATAGGTTTCCACTTTTCCGGCAATTGGTCAATGCCAGAGGCCAGAAGCGCCGGTCACGACGGTGCCGCCCTGAGCGCAACGGTGCTGCCAGATGCCCATCGGGTGGGTTTCGGACGTTGATTCTCGTACTATGAGAAGATAGTTTCCTCAGATAGAGAACAGCACTGCTCCATAGACGCCTCGACGTCGACGGAAGGAACAGGCATGAACAAAGAAGACATGATCCTGATCAGCGTTGATGATCACGTTGTTGAGCCGCCGGACATGTTCAAGAACCATCTGCCGAAGAAGTATTTGGATGAGGCGCCGCGGTTGGTGCACAACCCGGATGGCAGCGACACGTGGCAGTTCCGTGATGTGGTGATCCCCAACGTGGCGCTGAACGCGGTGGCGGGTCGGCCGAAGGAGGAGTACGGGCTGGAACCGCAGGGTCTTGATGAGATCCGGCCGGGCTGCTGGCAGGTCGACGAGCGGGTCAAGGATATGAATGCCGGCGGGATTCTGGGGTCGATCTGTTTCCCGTCGTTTCCGGGGTTCGCGGGCCGGTTGTTCGCCACCGAGGATGCGGAGTTTTCGCTGGCGTTGTTGCAGGCCTACAACGATTGGCATGTCGAGGAGTGGTGTGCGGCCTATCCGGCGCGGTTCATTCCGATGTGTCTGCCGGTGATCTGGGATGCCGAGGCCTGCGGCACGGAGGTGCGCCGCAACGCTGAGCGTGGGGTGCATGCGTTGACGTTCACCGAGAACCCGGCCGCGATGGGGTATCCGAGCTTTCACGACGATTACTGGACGCCGTTGTGGGAGGCGTTGGTGGATACCGACACGGTGATGAATGTGCACATCGGGTCCTCGGGCCGGTTGGCGATCACCGCCCCGGATGCGCCGATGGATGTGATGATCACCCTGCAGCCGATGAACATCGTGCAGGCGGCGGCGGATTTGTTGTGGTCCAAGCCGATCAAGAAGTACCCGGATCTCAAGATCGCCTTGAGTGAGGGTGGGACGGGGTGGATTCCGTACTTCCTGGAGCGCGCGGATCGCACCTATGAGATGCACTCGACGTGGACCGGTCAGGACTTCAAGGGCAAGAAGCCCTCGGAGGTGTTCCGGGAGCACTTCTTGACCTGTTTCATCTCCGATCATGTGGGGGTGGCGCTGCGCAATGAGATCGGTATCGACAATATCTGTTGGGAGGCCGATTACCCGCACTCCGACAGCATGTGGCCGGGTGCCCCCGAGCAGCTCCATGAGGTGTTGACCAAGAACAACGTGCCCGATGACGAGGTCAACAAGATGACCTTCGAGAACGCCATGCGCTGGTATCACTGGGACCCGTTTGGCCACATCCCCCGCGAACAGGCCACCGTCGGCGCCCTGCGCAAAGCCGCCGAAGGCCACGACGTCTCCATCCAAGCGCGCAGCCACCACAAGAAGGATTCGAGCCTCGGTGCCCATACCTTGCAGGCACAACTCGACAGGGCCACTGCAACCCAGAAGTGAGCCTGTTGACGGGCACAGCAGATTGCTACTGCCCACATAGCTGATTCTTAGCGTGCCTTCCTAACCTCGCCGATGGGTCGGGGCGTCTATCGACGCGCGAAAGGCCAGGTTATGAAGCTCAAACAAATGATCGCCGGAGCAGCGATCGGCTGCACTCTTGGCATTACCGGAATCGGCTTGGGGTCTGGCGTTGCCAGCGCCGCACCTTGTATGCCAGCTCCAGGGGCTCAGTGCGGCGGCCCCGGTGGTCCAGGCGGGCCTCCGCCACAGCGCGGACCCGGCGGTCCCCCGCAGGGCGACCGCGGCCCAGGCGGTCCCGGCGGTCCAGGTGGTCCGCCGCCCGGCGACTTCCGCGGCCCAGGCGGACCGGGTGGTCCGCCGCCCGGTGACTTCCGCGGCCCCGGCGGTCCCGGCGGACCGGGTGGTCCCGGCGGACCGGGTGGTCCCCCGCCCGGTGACTTCCGCGGCCCCGGCGGTCCCGGCGGACCGGGTGGTCCCGGCGGACCGGGTGGTCCTCCGCCCGGTGACTTCCGCGGCCCCGGCGGTCCCGGCGGACCGGGTGGTCCCCCGCCCGGCGACTTCCGCGGCCCCGGCGGACCGGGCGGGCCCGACTTCCGCGGACCCGACAATCACGATTGGCGGCCACCGTGGAACCCAGGCGACAACGACTGGCGGGGCCGGTTCCACGGCGCCCCGTGGGGCAATGATCTGCCGCCGTGGGGCTGGGGTGCGCCACCGGCGCCGCCCTGGGATGGTCCGCTGCCGGAAGCGTGGGGACCTCCGCCGCCTCCGATCAACTACTGGGGCTTCCAGGAGCAACCCATCTGGGATCCGGGATACAACCAGTGGGGCTTCTGGTTCTTCGGGATCTGGATTCCGCTCCCGATCTGACCTGAGACAGGACGGCCGCCTCGCGTGCGCGGGGCGGTCGTCCGCCCCGATCAATTCACTTCAGCGAGTATCGGATCGGGAGGTGCTTGAGCCCGC
>Ga0070701_10000962_pt1 | contig 10443 bp, 7 predicted proteins | sample KBSK5102metaG_FD_65451 | JGI IMG/M metagenome (GOLD analysis project Ga0070701, IMG submission 65451) | Corn, switchgrass and miscanthus rhizosphere microbial communities from Kellogg Biological Station, Michigan, USA - KBS K5-10-2 metaG | ecosystem: Host-associated > Plants > Roots >... | reverse complement strand
TTCAACACCCATGAGTCGCCCGACTGGTCGCCCGCGGGAGACTCGATCCTCTACCTCCGCGACGGCCAGATCTTCATCATGGATGCGACTGGGGGTGGTCAGTCGGTGATCCCGGGCTCGCCGAGTTTCGTGAACAGCGTGGCCTGGCAGCCGGTCGCCGGCAGCCACACGTTCGCGTACACGATCCAGGGGTGTAACGGCTCGGTGCACACGCGCAATCGCGACACCGGCGCCGACGCGACCGTCATCGCGGCCGACTGCAGTGCGGCGAAGGGACAGCCGGACCTCGTGGACTGGAATCCCGCGGGTGACTCGCTCGCGTTCGACATGTTCATCGATAACCAGAAGACGATCGTAGTGGCCCCGGCCGTGGCGAGCGCGCCGATGACCAAGCGCGTGAGCTCCGAGCTGTACGGTGTGAACGAGCCGATGTGGCGCAGCGACGGCGTGCTCTTCCAGCTGGCTGGCTCTCTCTACGGGCAGATCTATTTCCGTCACAACAACGGCAGTGTGAGCCGAGTCACACGGTTCGCGCAGGACCTTCATTTCCCGGCTACTGCGAAGCGCTAGTCCCCCGGGGCAACTAGACAGTCGATGCAGGCGGAACCATCCTAGGGAGTCTTTCCCCGGGAGTCGACGTCTATGCTTGTCGAACACCGTTATCAATACCATTCGAAACTGGCTACTCCAGGGAGCGCTGAACAATGAAAGGAGAACTTCATGGATCGTTTGTGTCTGGTTCTACTGAGTGCCGCGGCGTTGACGGCGTGTGGCGGTGGAAGCGATGGCACCGGACCCGCGCCTGCCACCATCGTCGCGAGCGCGGGGAATAATCAGGTCGGCGCCGCGGGAACGGCGCTCGCGGAGTCGCTTGGCGTAACGGTAAAAGACGTGAATGGCGCGCCGCTGGCCGGGGTGAACGTGACCTTCTCCCCCTCGGGTGGCACCGTGTCACCCACGACGCGCGCTACGAATCCAGACGGGGTGGCGAAGACACGCTTCACCCTCGGCTCGAATGCGGGCACGCAGACGGTCAATGCGACGACCGGGAGTCTCACGCCGGTTTCGTTCACCGCGGTATCGCAGATCAACGGTGCGGTCAACATTGCCAACAGCACAACCGGTGTCTTGACCGACACGGTCGACGCGATCAAGGCCGAGTCTCTCACCGTGCTCGTGACCAACCAAACCGCCACACCCGTCCCGGGCGTGATGGTGACGTGGGGCTCGAGCGGCGGTGCGGTCTCTGCCACTTCCGTAGCCACGAATGCTGCAGGCCTGTCGAAGGTGCGGTACACGTACGGAACCGCCGCGGGCAATCAGACCGCGACTGCTACGGTCACAGGTCTGGTCGGGTCTCCCGTGACGATTACGCTGACGGCAACGGCAGGTACCGCGGTCTCGCTGGCCAAGACCGCCGGTGACAACGGCACCGCGCCACCCAGCACGCAGGTGACCTATACCGTCCAGAGTCGCGATTCGCACGGAAATCCGAAGGGTGGCGTGACGATCGATTGGGCGGCCGGTACCGGAGGGGGATCAATCACGCCCGCGCAGAACACCACAGCGGCGAACGGCAACGCCAGCGCCCAGCGCACGCTCGGTGCCGGCACCGGCGATCAGACGGCGAAGGCAATTGCCGCCGGGCTCGCAACGCCTGACACCGTCACGTTTACGACGACTGCGGCGACTGTGACGACCGTCCAAGTGGCGAACAACTCGTTTACGCCGAAGGACATCACGATTCCGGTGAACACGGTGGTCACGTGGCAGTGGCAGACCGTGACGTCGGTACACAACGTCACGTTTGCCGCCACGCCGCCCGGGGCCCCGGCCAACATTCCCGATAGGTCAGCCGTTGGTACTGTCTCGAGGACTTTCAATAACGCCGGGACCTTCAACTACCAGTGCACGAATCACCCCGGCATGACTGGCAGCGTGACAGTTACGCCGTAGTCTTCAGGTAGCGGCGGCCGTTCGCGAGGTAAAGCACGAGCAGCACGGTCGTGGCCGCGCTGACGCCGTATTTCCAGATCGCGGGGGCGTTGGAGGTCGATAGCAGACCTTCAATCGTCCCCGCGATGGCCAGGAGGGTCACGACCGCGCCGATCATGCGGGCGGCGATCCTCCCTTCTACAATAAGAGCGTCCTTCCGCGTGCGATCGCCCGGCGCGATCATCGCCTTCGCCAGTCGAAACCCGGCGCCCGCCGAGATGAAGATCGCCGTCAGCTCGAGCACGCCGTGCCCGGCCACGAACGTGAGCAGATACCCCAGCACGTGGTAGTTGTGAAATACCGCCATCCCCGTGCCGAGCATCATCCCGTTCGTGAACAGCAGCCAGGCCGTCAGCAATCCCGCCGTCAGCCCGCCCGCGAACACGAGAAACGAGATGTTGATGTTGTTGCTCATGATGAGCGCCGATACGACGGGGCGCTCCGCTCGTCCCTCCTGCGCATACGTGCGTCCCTCGAGCTGGCGCTCCGAGGCTTCTTCGGCGCGCTGGATCATCACGGGCGACACGATTTCCTCCGCCAGCGCGGGGCGCTCGCGAATCATGACATATCCAACCGCACCGGGAATCGCGAACAGGAGAAAGCCGAGCAGGACGTACGGCCACGACTGGACGACCGCGGCGGGGAAGTCGCGCAGCAGGTAATGCGGGAGCGGAGTGCGTCGCTTGCCGCGCGCGCGATACAGCGCGTTGTGACCCGCACTGACCACGCGCTGGAGATAGTCGATCACGCTGGGGTCGACCCGATAGGTTCGCGCGCGCGCGAGGTCCGCGGCTACTTCGCGGTACTGCGCGGCGAACTCGGGAATCTGACCTGGCCCCAGCACGTCGACGCCCAGCCGTTCCATGCGCAGCGCCGTCGCGCGAAACTGCTCCCACATCTCGCGCTTCTTGGCCACGAACCGCTCGGCGGTTACGGTGATGCGCCCGGCGCTGCCGGCTTGCGCGCGCGTCGCAAACCGGCTGCGACGCTTGCGCTGCTCCTCGGCGAACACCATGACGAGGTAGGCCTGCGCATCGCCGCTGCGGCGCGGGATTCGTGACTCGAACCGCCGGACCAGGTCGGCCGTGATGCGCGCCTGGACCTCGGGGGTCAGCTCGTTGAGCCGGGCCAGGAATCGGTCCAGCAGACGGAATTCGTCCTCGGACAACTCGGGTGGGCCGGTCTCGATCGGCTCGAGGACCTGGGGCTCGGCGGCGGCCGCTTTGACGCCGATCGCCCAATCGGTGGGTCGGTCCCGCACCACGATCGTCCCGGCCGCCATGTCGCCGGGCCGTTTGTTGCTGGGGTGCAGGAACATGCTCAACACCGCTGGAACGACCGGCATCGGGAAGACGCTGTCGACGAAGCGGACGAGATTCCGCACCACGGCTGCTCCCGGGGTCACGGCGTGCCCCGTATCCATTACCACGCGGATACCGAGGAACTGCTTGCCCGGCGTGCGACCGCCATTCAGGGCTTCAAACAGCGTGTAGTAACCCCAGGTAATCGCAAACAGCAAAAGAATGATCAGCGCCGTCAGCCAGCCCCGAAATTCCGAGCTGCCGGACAGGCCGCCCAGGGCGCCCCACCCGAAAAAGATCAGAAGATTGGCGACGGTGATGAATACCGCGTCGACCAGTCCCGCGGCCATGCGCGACCCGACGCCGGCCAGCTCGAACCGGACGTCGACATGCTCCGGCGTTTCGACGCCGTGATGTTGCCGCAGATCCAGGTCTCGCGCGGAGCGCGCCATGTCCTCATCTTACCGCGTGTCCCCACACGGAGCGACCCATTAACTCGAACCTCAGGCCCATGCAGCTGGGCGAGATCCTGGACGGCAGCTTCAACATCTACCGGCGGCATTTCGGGCTGTTCATGCGCCTCAGCCTGATCATCGTGTGGCTGCCGACCGCGCTTGCCGTCTACCTCTCCGTGCGATTCGCCGGCACGCCACTCGCGTTTTTGAACGTGCTCGAGCAGCACCCCCTGGGCAGCTTTGGCCTGGGACTCGTCTTCCTCATCATCTGGGTCAGCTCGAGCTTGCTGCTCAAGGCGGGGACCATCCGTGTCATCTCCGACTCCTATCTCGGGCAGGAGCCCGAGCTGGGCTCGGCGCTGCGCTTCGGCGTCGCCAAGATCGTCCCGCTGCTGCTCGTCGCCCTGAGCAAGGGCCTGCTCATCGCACTGATCGGTGTGTTTGGCGCGCTGGGCATGGGACTCGTGACCGTCGTCGGACGGCTGATGGGACCAGCGATCGGCGGGCTGCTGGTCGTCGTCGGCGTGGTCGGGCTCTGCTGGCTCGTCATCTGGGTCGCGTGCGGTTACGGAACGACCACGCCGATCGTTGTACTCGAGGAGCTGTCCAGCTCGTTCGATGCGTTCGGCCGCTCGTGGGAGCTGACGCGGGGGGCGCGAGGGAAGGTATTCGGCACGATGGCGGTCGCGTGGGTGATCGGATACTTCCTGCCGCAGATGGTGATCAGCGGCATCAGCAGCTTCCTGAGCGCCGAAGGCAATCCAGCGTTGCAGACGTTTTTTGTCGTTCTCGCGTCGCTGATCGGGATCGTGCTCGCGCCGATTCTGCCGTGCGCGCTCACGCTCCTCTATTACGATCTCCGGGTACGGCGTGAAGCATTCGACCTTCAGATTTTGAGCGAGCAGTTGGGGCCCCGCTGATCTCGTTACAAACACCAGCGGTTCCCGCCGATTCGCTGCGGCGCGTCGTCCGTGAGGTGTTTGCGCGTCCGGAATACGACTGGATCGAACGTTTGCACTTCGTGTCCTGGCTCCAGACGCAGTGGCACCATCTGATTCAATGGCTGGACCGGACTTCCGCGCAGCATCCGCTCAGCTTCAACCTCGTGCTGGCGTTGAGCTCGCTGGCGCTGCTCTTTCTCCTCGTCCATATCGGGTACGTCGTCCTGCGGATCGTGCGGCCGGCCGCGCGAACGGGGACGGCCGCTGCCGCGATGACCGGCGGCAAGATCATGGACGCCGCGGCGCATCTCGCGCTCGCCGACGAGCTCGCCGGGGCCGGACGCTACCCTGAAGCGCTGGCGCACCGGTTCATCGCGGTATTGCTCGAGCTGGACCGCCGCAAAGCGCTGCGCTTTCACGTCTCCAAGACACCGGCCGAGTACATCGGGGAAGTCCATCTCGACGATAGCGGACGGGCGTCGTTCACGACGCTCGTCGCCGCCTTGTACCGCCATCTCTTCGGCGCCGTCCCGTGCGACGAGACCGAGTACGCCGCATTTGGTGCCGCCGCGCAGGAGCTGGCCCGAGGTCCGCATGTCGTACCGGCTTGAGATCGGCCTCGCCGCGCTCCTCGCGGTCTCGATCGGCCTCGCGCTGTGGGCGGGGAGTCGCAACGAGCGCACGCCCGACTTCGATCTCCGCGCCTCGACGTTTCTGAACGGACCCTACGGCAGCAAGGGGCTCCACGACGTGCTGCTGCAACTCGGCCGGCGCTCGGAGCGTCGCCGCACGTCGCTCGACGATCTTGCGACCGAGCGCGCGCACCGTCCCGCCATTCTCGTGCTGAACGCGCCGACGAACCCGCTCGACGACGATGAAGTGGGCCAGGTGGTGCGGTTTCTGCGCGGCGGCGGCGCCGTCGTCGCCGCGGGAACGGGGGGAGGCGTGACGGGCTGCGCCGGCTGGCGCACGCAGCCGTTCGTGGGTCAGGAAGACAGCATGGCGGTGAGCGGTGAAGCCGGCCTGCGCCTGCCTCAGGTGACTCGTGTCCTGACGCCGCTCGAGGCCGAGGAACAGCCGACGACGGTGCCGCTTGCATCACTTCGCAAAGGTGAGGCTGAAGACGAAACGCTCGGCATCTGCAAGACGCTGGTTCCGTTCGCCGTCGATACCGTGATCGCGGCGCTCAACCGGCGTCCGGTCATTCTGCGGCTGCGCTATCGTGGCGGCGGCATGCTCACGCTCGTCGGCGATCGGCGCTGGCTCACGAACCGGATGTGGCGCGATACCGACGTTCCGATCGTCGCGCTACCCTTGCTCACGCCCCGGCGCGAGCGCCCCGGCCGCGTCGTCTGGGACGAATACCATCAGGGGTTCAGCGAGACGAAGGGTCCGACGCTCGCCGGCAGCACGTGGCGATGGATGCGCGGATCCCCCGCGGGCTGGGCCATGCTGCAGCTCTGCGCGGTCGCGCTCCTCTGGCTGGCGATGACGGCGGTACGCTTTGGTCCGGCGCGCGATGTCATCGAACGGCGCCGGCGCTCGCCGCTCGAGCACCTCGAAGCACTCGGCAGCGGTCTCGAGAGCGCCGACGATGGAGATACCGCCGTGCGCCGGCTCGCCCTCGGGCTGCGCCGCCGCCTCAGCCGCGCCATTCCGACGCGCGACGAGAACGTGATGCCCTGGCTCGAGGGTCTCGAGCTGGCGACGCGTGGGACGAAAGGCCGTGCCGCCGTTCGGCGGCTGCAGCATCTGATCACCGCACGCGATCCCGGGGCTGAATCCGCGCGCGTGCTTTCCGCCGCTCAAGCCGTGGAGGATGTGTGGGAGGAATTGCGTCCTCGCCCCCCCCAGACGCGCAACGGATCGTAGACGCCCTGCGCCGCGTGGTGCTCGGGCAGGAAGCGGCAACGCGCGAGGTGCTCGTCTGCTTGCTCGCACGCGGCCATATCCTGCTCGAGGGTGTGCCGGGGACCGCCAAAACGCTCCTCGTGCGAACGCTGGCCCTCGCGCTCGATGTGCGGTTCGGGCGGATTCAGTTCACGCCCGACCTCATGCCCGCGGACATCACCGGCATCACGCTGCTCAGCGGCGCGCGCGAATTCACGTTTCGTCCCGGCCCGGTGTTCGCCGATCTGGTTTTGGCTGACGAGATCAACCGCGCGCCGGCCAAGACGCAGGCGGCGCTGCTCGAGGCGATGCAGGAGCGGACAGTGACGGTCGACGGCACCAGCCATCCGTTGTCGCCGACATTCACGGTGTTCGCCACGCAAAATCCGATCGAATTCGAGGGCACCTACCCCCTGCCGGAAGCCGAGCTCGATCGCTTCATGGTCAAGGTTCAGGTGGGGTACCCGACGGCGGAGGTGGAGCAGGGGATTCTGACGAAGTACGTCGAAGGGTTTGAAGCCGATCGTACCGATACCTACGGCGTTCAACCGGTCACCAATGCCGCAGGCCTCGAGGCGTTGCGCGCGGCCGTCGATCGGATTCGGGTCGAGCCACGCATTACGGGATATATCACGGCGATCGTCCGCGGCACCCGCGAAGCGGCGTCGCTCACGCTGGGCGCGAGCCCGCGCGCCGGCGTCGCGTTATTCAAGGCCGCGCGCGCGGCGGCGCTGCTCGAAGGGCGCGACTACGTCATTCCGGACGACGTGAAGCTGCTCGCGCCCGCGGTGCTGCGGCATCGGGTCAACGTCGCTCCGGAGCTCGAGCTCGAAGGCGTCACCGCCGATCAGGCGCTCAAGGCGATCCTCGATCGCATCGAGGCTCCCACCGCGTGAACCTCGGCCCGATGGCCGTCATCGGCGCCGTCGCCGGCGGCTTCATCCTGCTGTGGTATTTCCTGGGCTCGGTCGCGGGGATGTTGTGGACACCGCGAGCCGTCGCCGTGGCGGGCATCGTTGCCGTGCTGGGGATCCTGGGGTTTCTGTTTTCCTGGGGGCTCGATGCGATGCTCATTGCCGATGCGTTGCTCGTGTTCCTCGTGTGGCTCGATGCCACGCTCGCGCAAACCGTCGAAGTGACCCGCGAGCCGCTGCCCGCGTTGTCGGTGGGACACAACGGGGAAGTGAGTTATCGCTGGACGAACAAATCGCGTCGCCGCGCCCGGCTCCGCGTGCGCGAAGTGCGGCCCGACATCCTCGGCGGCTCCCAGCAGGCCCGCGCTCTTTCCATTGCGCCACAGGGGGCGGCTCGTGAGACCGTCGCCGTCATCCCCACGCGGCGCGGCCGCGAGCGCACCAATGCGAGCGGGTTCGTCGTAGACAGCTTCGGACCGCTGGGACTCGGGCGGCATCGCATGCGCCTGCCGCTGCCCTGGGATGTCGTGGTGTATCCGCCGCTCGTTTCCGTGCGGCTGCGCGCGTCGGTCGCCGACGCGCAGCGTCGGCGCGAAGCCGGGATGAAGCGGATTCGGCAGCTGGGCGAAGGTCGCCTGTTCGAGTCGCTGCGCGAGTGGGGTCCGGGCGACGACCTCCGGCACATCGATTGGAAAGCCACGGCCCGGCGCGGGAAGGTCATCACCCGCCAGTACGAGGCGGAGCGGCGCCAGCAGGTCTTGCTCGTGCTCGACACGGGACGGCTCATGACCGCCGATGTCGCCGCGGGCGTGGCGCGGCTCGACTTCGCGGTCCAGGCGGCGCTCGAGCTGGCATATGCCGCCGCGCAGTACGACGACAATGTCGGCGTGATGACGTTCGCGGATGGCGTGCAACACTTCGTCGCGCCCGAGCGCGGTCGCACCGGCGTGCGCCGGGTGCTCGATGTGCTGGCCGAGGTCGAGCCGAAGCTCGTCGAGCCCGATTATCCGGGGGCATTTCGGTATCTCGCGGCCCGCAATCGCAAGCGTGCACTGACGGTCTTGTTCACCGACGTGATCGATCGTTTCGCGTCCGACGCGCTCGTGGCCAATGTCGCGACGCTCCGGCCGCGGCACCTGCCACTGGTCGTCACGCTGCGCAATCCGGAGCTGGATGCGGTGGCGACGCAGCGCCCTGCGACTTCGCACGACGCCTTTCGCAAGGCCGCCGCCGAGGAGCTGTTGCATGCGCGGGAGGAGGCGCTGGGGCACATGCGGCGGGCGGGGGTGCTCGTGATCGATGTCACACCCGAGCGCGCGGCGCAGGCGGTGGTCGCCAAGTACCTGGAACTGAAGCGCCGGGGCACGCTCTAAGTCACCGTCTGGCCCGGCCATCCCGCGTATTGTATGTTCGTCCCTCAAGCTCACGGATTGGATTGGATGCGCGGTATCCACCGAGCTACACCCGTCGCGTTGCTCGCGGTGGCGCTCACGGGCGTCACTTGCGCGTTTCCCACCGACAAGAGCAACGATGTTTTCGTGGTCGTGCATGTGCCCAAGCAGGTCGTCCTCCAGGGTCAAACGCTCGACGTCGGGGCGACCCTGTGGCAACGGACTGGCAACGATTCAGTCGAGATCAAGAACGCGTCATTTCAGTGGGGCACTACTAACGACGCCCTGGCGACGGTGAAGGACGTCGGCTCCGGCGGCGCACAGGTCACCGGAGTCAGTCCGGGCAATGTTGATCTCAGTGTTCGGCCTGTCTCGTTCGACAAGGCTCAAACCGCCTACATAACGTTGCGTGTCTCGAAGCCGCTCGAAATCGACAGCGTTCGGCCGGCGACGGTCCATTTCGGCGACCTGCTCACCATCTATGGCGTCGGTGTCGATTCCATTTTCATCGCCAGTCTCGCCGACGTGAGCCTGATCGAGTATCCCTTCTCACGCGTCCGCGACTCCGCGGGTCTCGGGCGCATCACGTACTGGGTTCCACCACCGGCCCGCACCGACTCGCTGTTCTTCCTCGGCGCGGGCGTGTTCGGGTTCGATACGGCGATGACCGACGTGCTGAAAGACGATCTGTTCGAGCCCAACGACAGCACGTCGGCCTCGATCGACCTCGATCTCGGCGGCCCCTGGACCGGTACGGGAACGCTGCTCGATTCGATCAACTTCGTGAACCCGGCGCTCGCCTTCGAGCCGGTGGAGCGCGCGAAGCAGGGGGAGGACTGGTTTCGCTTCACGACCAGTGACAGCACCCAGGCGCTGACGTTTTTCATTACGTATCCGTCGGTGGGTACAGACACCGCCGGAACTACCACATTCCTGCTCGACTCGCTCGCGTACCTGGCGGGCGCGCCCGGTGATCCGATCGAAAAGTTCTACGGCCGGGACTCGGCGGATTTTGTGGGGTCGGACTTCTATACCTGCAAGGGCTCGCAGTTCGATCCTCTGCAGGTCGATCGGGAGTCGACGACCGTCGCCCTCAAGACGCTCCCCAGCCATGCTATTCACATCGTGACATTTTTCTCGAAACCACAGCGGTATGGTCTCACCGTCGCGAACGGCTACTTCACCGCTGATCCGCGCATCAAGGCCGACAAGTTTGAAGAGAACGATTTCTGTCACTTTGCCGATAGTCTGCCCGGAAAGCCCAATCCACCATCGCGGTTTCATATCTCGACCACGGCGTTCAGCGATACCGCCAACATCGACAACCCGTTCGAGATCGACTGGTACCGGATCGAAGTGCCCTCTCACGCGCTTGGGGGCTCCGTCCTGTTCCGACTCCAGGGCAGGCCATTCGTGGTGGGCCGCGACTCCTCCGACGTAGACATTTATGTGCTCACGGTTCCCGGCTCGACAGGGTCTAGCGTATTCGAGGTGGGATCCTCAACCAATACGGGATCTGCCGAGAGTTTCCTGCTGAATCTCGCAGCGGGGTCGTA
>Ga0070701_10000960_pt1 | contig 10455 bp, 9 predicted proteins | sample KBSK5102metaG_FD_65451 | JGI IMG/M metagenome (GOLD analysis project Ga0070701, IMG submission 65451) | Corn, switchgrass and miscanthus rhizosphere microbial communities from Kellogg Biological Station, Michigan, USA - KBS K5-10-2 metaG | ecosystem: Host-associated > Plants > Roots >... | reverse complement strand
AAGCAGACATGCTCAATGCGCCGACGATGTCCGCTTCTGGGGGCAAAACGGACGTTGACCAACGGCTGCTTACCAATCTCGATTTATGAGTACACCCCGCTCTTGATATTGCGGTTCCGGTTGCAATCCGGTTGCAATTTACGCTTTGTTCCCTCTGAACCCCTTGGTAAACGGCTACAGGGCTGTTCCAAACGGTCGGAATGCCCGTTTGCGGCGAAAGACGCGTCCTCGATAAGCCCTTCCTCGCCAGGGTTGGCAGCAGGCACATCGGCGGGGAGAAGATAATTCGTGCCGTCGATGGCGAAGCCGTGGCCCGCGAAATAGACGAGCGCCGTGTCGCCGGGCGCGATCTTGCCTTCGAGCTCGACCAAGGCCCGGCTCATGGCGCGGCGGCCGACATTCTCGGCCTTCACCACATCGAAGCCGAGCTTGGACAATTCGGCCGCGATGGCGTCGGCGTCGTTCACCGCCTTTTGCAGTTGCGGGACGTTCTCATAGGCGTTGTTGCCGATGACGAGGGCAAAACGCTTTGCGGCCTCTGCGGGGGAGGCCACGGCGAGCCGCGCCGAAGTGAGGGAAATAATGAAAGCGAGGCGCATTCCGCGCCCATCACGCGAATGGACCGCCACGCCGAGCCCTCCCTCTCCCTTCACATTGGCCCAAAGCTATGCAGCCGGAGCGCCGTCGGCAAGGAGGGGTCAGGCAAGCAGCAGCCATAGGCCAATGCCGATCAGGGCCGCGGTCCACAAAAGATCGAGATTGATCCAGCCGCGCCTCAGGAAATCGAGCCCTACCCATTCGTACACCACAAGCGCGACAATGCCGGTGACGGCAAGCATTGCGAGGCTGTGCACCAACACGGCGAGCGACGCGATCCACAACGAGTGCGTTGCCGGCATATAATGGGCGTGCTCGCCCATATGCTCGAGCGGCATCAGCACCGGGATCAGCATCATCCCGGCGCCATGCGCCGTGGCCATGACGAAAGACCACACGGCGAGGCCGACAAGCCCGGTCTTAAAGCCGATGCGCACGCGGTGCCGATGGCCGTAGAGGAGATGATAGAGGCCCCAGGCGATCAGCAGCACGCCGGAGAGGATGCGAAACGCGTCCTCATCGATTGCCATGCCGAGTACGATCACCACATAGACGACGACGGCGATGGCAAGCGCGTGGCCGATCGCGATGGGGATCAGCGAGACGAGCACTGTCGTGCGGCTCTGCCGGTAAAGGCCGAGCGCCACGGCAAACAGCCAGCCCATGGCCGGGTTGAGCCCGTGGAACGCGCCGAGCCCGATCAGCACCAGCCATGGCGAGATGTCGGACATTTGTCGCTCTTGTCATTGCCCGGCTTGACCGGGCAATCCAGTAATCACGCACGACCTTTTCGACTGAGACGGTGGTTACTGGATTCCCGCTTTCGCGGGAATGACAACGACACGGGTCCTACGGGTAGCAGTAAGAATCTGAGGAGCAGTCGCCGCCCTGCAGGCGCACCTGATGCGGGCGGTGGCTCTCTGGCCAGGTCACGAAGAACCGCGGATCGAACTCGATACCGCCATCGACGCCGGCGTCGAGCTTGACCATCCAGCCGTCGAGGCCCTCTGGATAGAATTGCGGATCGACGGCGCCGTAGAGCGAATTAGTGAAATAGACGCGCCGCCCGTCGCGGCTGATCTCGACCATTTGCGGTCCGCCGTTCAGAGTGCCGTTCGCGGCCGGGTGCGACGCGCGCGCCACGATCCCGCCAATCCGGACTTTGCCAGTGAGCTTCGGATTGAATGGATCGCTCACGTCGTATTGGCGAAGATCGCCGGTGCCCCAGCACGCAACGTAGAGAAAGCGGTCGTCCATCGACAGATCGATGTCGGTCACGAGAGGCGGCACGGCTTTGAAGCCCTTCAGCACCGGCGGCAGCAGGTCTGGGTCGGCGGGCTCTGCCGGAATCTCGATAATCTTCTTGATCGCCCAGGTGTCGCCGGCGCGATACCAGGTCCAGATCGATGCCGACAGATCCTTGAGGCTGATCACGCAATTGACGAAGCCGTAGGCTTTGGTCGGATCGTGCGCAGGCCTCAGCTCGAATACGAGCTGATAGTCGGGGCCGAAGTCGATTTCCTGCAAATGCTTGCGCTTCTGCAGGTCCCAGAAATGCAGGCGCCGCCCATATTGGGCGCCGAGCAGGATCTCAGGGACGAGCCCGTTCTCGACCGTGTTCGGTGCGCCCCACTCGCTGGTCACCATGGTGTCGTAGCCGAGATGCCACCAGGCGTCATAGGCGAGGCGCTGCGGCCCGCGCTCGACCTCCCAGCGGCCGAGCACGTCGAAGGTCTCGGGGTCGATCAGGAACACGCCGCCCGGCGTCTCGCCATTCGCATCGCCGAGCGCCGAGACATAAATGCCATCGGGCCCGCAATGCACCGTGTGCGGCCGGCTGTAGCCGGTCGCCTCGATCACCTCCTCGGGCTCAATCACGCGAACGATCGAAGGATTTTTGGGATCGGGCTTGGTGTCGAGAATGTAGATGCGCGAGGAGCGCAGGCCCGGAGCGACGAGATAGCGCCGCTCGGTGTGCGGATGTGGGGCGTTGGGACAGAGGCACGATGAGCACGCGTTCCACCCGTAATGGTGCAACTCGTCGCCGATCTTCGGCATGTCGACGCCGCCCACGATCTTGGAATAGGTGGCCGAGGATGGATCGACGTCGATCACGGCGATGGCGTCAGGCGCGTCGCGTTTCGGCGCAAAAGCAGCGACATACGCGAGCGTCTCGGCCGGCGCCTTGGCGGCGAGCCGCGGCGAGGGATAGAACGTGGGATCAGGCGTCCATCTGGTCATGAGGGAATTCTCCAGGAGCAGCTGTCATCTTCGCCCGAGCCTTTGACATCGGCAAGAGAGACATGGAGAAGTGGGACGACTTCAAACGAGCTAGAATTCCACGTTTTTTCTCGTTGCTGAAATCTCATTTCTTTGGGCGCCGGTCACGAGACCAAGACGAACTTAAAAGAAGGGCGCTCGTGGGCATGGAGGGAGATCGATCACATGGGCAAAACGAAAGCCGGCAGGCCGAGCAGGGCAAAGACACAGTCTGAACCCACAACGCTCCAAGGTTGGAGCGAGCTCTGGCAGAAAGAGGATTGGTGGGCAGTCTGGCTCGGGCTCGGAATCGTCATCGTGGCGATCATCGCGTTTCTCGCCGGAGGAACCATCAAGCCGATCGCGGTCAAGCCGGCAAGCTGGGATAGTTTTGCTGCGCTCGGCGATCATTTCGCCGCACAGTGGCAGTGGTACGTCGCTCAGCTCCTCCTTTTGCTGATCGTGTTCGGCATCAGCGCCTCGGCGATGGGTTGGAAGTTCGGCGAGTTCCTACCCTCGTTCCTATTCGTCTACGCGGCCTCGCTCATTATCTTCGTCATCGGCCAATGGAAGCAGGCGGGCGCCTACAATCTCGAGCCGCCGCTCGTCGCTCTCGTCGTCGGCCTGCTCATCTCCAATTTGCTACCGCTGCCTAGCTGGATGGATGCCGGCTTTCGCGTCGAGTACTACATCAAGACCGGCATCGTGCTGCTTGGCGCAACGCTGCCCTTCACGCTGATCATCTGGGCCGGTCCGCTCGCCATGCTGCAAGCGACCATCGTCTCGGTGGTCACCTTCGCCGTGATCTATTACGCGAGCCGGGCGCTCGGCCTCGACCGCAGACTTGGCGCGTGTCTTGGAGCTGGCGGCGCGATCTGCGGCGTGTCAGGCGCAATCGCCATGGCTGGCGCGGTCAAGGCTACCAAGGAGCAGGTCGCCATCGCCATCACGCTGGTGATCCTCTGGGCCATCGTGATGATCTTTGTCCTTCCCTTCGCGTCGAAGGCGCTTGGCCTGCACGCCGCCGTTGCCGGAGCCTGGATCGGCAATTCGGAATTCGCCGACGCTGCCGGGCTCGCCGCCGCTCAGACCTATGGCGGCATGGCAGAGGCATCGGAAGGAGCCATTCAGGGCACGGCAGAGCAGTCGCTCCAGGCCTTCACGCTGATGAAGGTCATCGGCCGCGACATCTGGATCGGCATCTGGGCCTTCATCTTCGCGCTGATCGCGACCACGCGCTGGGAGGTGGAGGAGACCGGTGCGCGACCCAGCGCCGGCGAGATCTGGTGGCGCTTCCCGAAATTCGTCATCGGATTTTTGATCGCTTCCGCCTTGGTGACTTTGATCGCCGCGGGCTACAGCTTCGATGAGTACAAGAAGGTGGTTGAGCCAAACCTCGTTGCGCCGATCAAGGATTTGCGCACCTGGGCCTTCATCTTCTGCTTCTTGTCGATCGGACTCACCACGCGATTTCGCGAGCTGGCAGGCGTCGGCGCGCGGCCCTTCTTCGGCTTCAGCGCGGGCGTCGTGGTCAATGTGATACTTGGGTTTCTGCTTTCGGCGGTCGTGTTTGCGAGCTACTGGACGAGCCTGTTGCCTGGCCAGTGACACGCGGGTCCTGTGAACTAGTCGACCCCGAGGGCTTTGCGCGCCTTCGCCGTGATCGATTGCCGGATGGAGGAAAACCCCTCCCACGGGTCGCGCTTCATCGCTTTCAGCCGCGCCGGTAGCGTTTTCACCGTGTATGGCGCCGCCGCCTTAAGCCCTTTGAGCTCGTCCCAACGAAGCGGGCAAGCGACTAGCGCGCCTTCCTTGGCACGCGTCGAATAATTCACGATGGCCGATCCTCCCCTCTGATTGCGCAGATAGTCGACGAAGATCTTGCCCTCACGGGTCTTCTTGAGCGGGTTCGCCGTGTAACGGTCGGGCCGCGCCGAAACGAGCGCGTCGGCGATCGCCTTCGCGAATCCCTTGACCATGTCCCAGCCGAGCTTCGGCGCGAGCGGCGCCACGAGATGCAGCCCCTTGCCGCCGGTCGATTTCAGGAAGCTCTTGAAACCAAGATCTTCGAGGAACTCGCGCACCTCGACCGCCGCCGCTTTGAGGGTTCCGAGATCGAGGTCCTCGTCGGGATCGAGATCGAACACGAGCCGGTCGGGCTCATTGACGTGGGCGAGCGACACGCCCCAATCGTGAATCTCCAAGGTGCTGATCTGAATGAGCCCGAACAGACCCTCCTCGTCGTCGATATAGAGATAGGGCTTGTTGGTCTCGCCGCCCGGGATAGGGATTTGCTTGATGGCCTTACTCATGCCCTTCATGGCGTGGCGCTGGAAGAAGCGCTCTCCTTCGATCCCCTCGGGGCAGCGCACCAGGCTGATTGGCCGTCTCGCCACGTAAGGCAACAGGAAGGGCGCGACCGTTTCGTAGTACTTGGCGATGTCGAGCTTGGTGAGACCGCTCTTGGGGTAATAGACCTTGTCCGGATTGGAGATCGTGATCCCGGCGAAGACAGGGTTCTTGCTCTTTTTCGCAGGGGCAGGTTTCGTCGTAGCCATCGCCGACTCCTCATCCTCCGACCGCTCGCGATGCACCTCGCGCGCGGGCTTATCCTCGCGCAGGCCCTGAAAGCTCGGATGCCTGAGCCGCCCGTCGCGCGTCTTTTCGGTAAACGCAATCTGCGCCACGAGTTTCGGCTCGAGCCACACCGCGCCCTTGCGCTCGGCCGCGGGTACTTCCTCGAATGGGGATTTGCTGCGCTCGAGCGGCCTGAACTTCCGCGCGAGCCGGTCGAGATCGGCGGAGTCGAAGCCGGTGCCGACCTTGCCCGAATAGTTGAGCTTGTCGCCGTCGAAGGTGCCGAGCAGGAGCGAGGAGAATGGCTTCCCCTTCACGTCGGAGCGGCTATACCCGCCGATCAGGAACTCCTCGCCGCGCTTGCATTTGATTTTGAGCCAGTCCCTGCCGCGACCCGAGCGGTAAGGCGCGTCGGCCCGCTTCGACACGATGCCCTCGAGCCCCGCGGCGCAGGCCTGCTCGAAGAACTCCGGACCCGAGCCCTCGACGTAGTCGGCGTAGACGAGATAGTTGGACGTGCCCTTCTTGCTCATTAGCTTGGCGAGAAGCGCGCGCCGCTCCTTGAGGGGCTTCTTGCGCAAGTCCTTGCCGCCAAGCGAGAGCAGATCGAACACGAAATAGCGGATCGCAGGGTGCGGACTGTCGATATGCTCTTGCAGCGACTTGAAGTCGGTGATCCCGTTCGGCAGGACGAAAGCGACCTCGCCGTCAATGAGCGCGCTTTCGGCGGGAAAGGTAAGCAGCGCATCGGCAATTGCCGGGAAGCGTACCGTCCAATCGAGCCCGCTCCGGCTGAACAGCGTGACCTCGTCGCCCGCTGTCCGCCCGATGATGCGGTAGCCATCATATTTCGCTTCATGCAGCCAGTTGCGCGCCTCCGGCACCTCGGTGTCGAGGGTGGCAAGCTCGGGAGAGACGAAATCGGGAACGTGGGCTACCGCGCGGCGGGCTTTCGCTTTGGCTTTGCCGTCACCCCGCGCTTTGATCGCGCCGAAGTTTTTTTTTGAGCCCGGTTCGAAGTCCACACGGCGGACTCGCCGTGCAGGATCTGATCCATGGTGCGCCCGCTCTTCACGCTGGTGTCGAACTCCTCGGTGGGCTCTTTGCCTTCGCCGGCATATTCATCACGTTTCTTGATGAGGAGCCAGTTCTGGCGCCCGCGGTCCTCTTTCCGAGGCTTCATGCGGACGAGCACGAAGTCGCCGTTGAGGCGCTCGCCGTTGAGCCTGAATTTGAGATCGCCTTTTGCCAGGCCTTCATCCGGGTCGCCGATCGGCTCCCAGGTGCCGCGGTCCCAGATCATCACCGGACCGCCGCCATATTCGCCTTTGGGGATGACGCCTTCGAAGCCGCCATATTCGAGTGGATGATCTTCGGTCATGACGGCAAGCCGCTTCTGGGTCGGATCGAGACTCGGGCCTTTGGTCACCGCCCAGCTCTTCAAGACCCCATCATGCTCGAGCCGGAAATCGTAATGCGTGCGCGTTGCTGCGTGCTTCTGGATGATGAAGCTGTTGCCCTTGGCTTTTCCGCGCTTGGGACCCGGCTCCGGCGTCTTGGCGAAATCGCGCTTCGCCTTGTAGTCGGCGAGTAAGTCCCGGCTCGGCGCCCGCGCCATCGCTTAAGCCGACTTCCGTCTGGCTGTGCCTTTGGCAGCCTTCTTGGTGGATCGTGCCGATGCGGCGCTGCGCTTGGCGGCAGTCTTGCTGGGGGCTGCGCCCTTGCCCTGCTGCACGCTCTTCTTAAGGGCATCCATGATGTTGATCACTTTGGCAGTGCCGGGCACCTCGGTGGCGATCTCAGGCTTTCTGTGCTCGAGCTTGGCGTTGATCAGCTCCCAAACCGCCTCGGTATATTCGTCCTTGAACTGCTCGGGGTCGAACTTTCCAGCCTTCCGCTGCATCAGCTCCTTGGCGAGGTCGAGCGCTTCTTTGTCGACCTTGACGTCCTGGATCTCCTTGAAGATGGGCTCAGCGGCGCGGATCTCGTTCGCATGCCGCAGCACTTCGAGGATCAGGCCTTTGCCGAAGGGCTTGATGGCGACGATGTTGCCGTGGCCGCGCAGAATGAATTGGCCGACCCCAATCTTCCCGGTGTCCTTCAGCGCCTTCTGGACGATGACGTAGCCCTCGTCGGCCATCTCGCCATCTGGGAGCAGGTAATAGGGAGTCTCGTAGTAACGCGCGTCGATGTCGTTCTCGTCGACGAAACGGACGAGCTCGATGGTCTGCTTCGACTCGAGCTTGAGGTCGTCGATCTCCTTGGGGTCAATCAGGACGTATTTGCCTTTCTCGTACTCGTAGCCCTTGATGATCTCGTCGTTCTCGACCGGGCCAACGCCAGGAGCAATCTTCTGGTAGCGGATGCGCTTGCCGGTAGGCTCATGGATCTGGTGGAAGGCGATGCTCCGCTCAGCGGTGGTGGCCGGGTAGAGCTTGACCGGAATATTGACGAGCGAGAGCCGCAAATGGCCAGTCCAGAAAGCGCGGGGTGCCATACTCGAAACTCCTAGAAAGGCGGGAGACCGGCGGCGGGATCAAGCCGGGCTCACAACAACGGCGTCCAATCCTCAAGGGTTCCGGCCGGAATCCTTGAGGCTCGGGCTTATTTCTCTACCTTATAACCATTTTCCTTAAGCATGCGTTCGAGTGCCTCAGGATAGGTGAGCCTAACGGTCTTCCCCGGACACTCTCCGTTCTCGTCGAGGGGCTGATCGCAGCTCTCGAGCCCCCAATCGGAAGCCTTGTCGTAGTAGGCGAGCATCAAGTCCCATGCCTCTTTGCCCTCGCCGAGCAGGATCTTCTCGCCAACATAGCCTGCCAGGAAGCCATTGACCTCGCTGTCCGGCACCTCCTCGATGATGAATTTGAGGGTGCCCTCATGCGCCGGCTTGAACCGTGGATCTGTGGTTACGTTCTTGACCATGCCGTTCTCTACCGAGAGCACTTCGAGCGGGGCCGTCGAGCAGGCATAGCAGGCGAAGGCATAGAGGAAGGCATTGTCGCGCGGGGCAAACTCGTAGCGGCCGTCGCCGTCGAGATCGGTCGCAAGCAGCGGTCCGCCATCGAACTCCCCGACATCGACCGTCGTCCAGGTCGTGCCGTCGGCACTGCTTGTGACAACGCTAGTATCGGAGCAGCAATGCGCGCCGCCGGTGTAGAATGACACCACGACCTCGGGCCGCGAATTGCTTGGGTCGAGCTCGGCGATCTGCACACTGACTGGCGGATCGGTGAAGCCGGTGCTGTCTCCTTCAAGCTTCGCAATCACTCTGCCGTCGGCGGTGATGGTGACGACAGGGATGCGCGTCACGTCACCTTCCTCGCCCTTCTCCTCGATATAGCTCAGCGCCGCCTGCACGCCGCCTTGCGAGATCTCCTGCGCGGCGGGTTTCGCATCGTCGGCGCCTCCGCCGGCCTCGATCTTCGGGGCGGCGTCCTTCGCCGCGAGGTCGGGGACGCTCAGGTATTTCGCGTCGAGCTTCTTGATTGCTTCGGCAAGGCTCGGCTCCGCGTTGGCGAAGTTTGGCGCAAGCAGGAGGCTTGCGAGGAGCAAAAAAGAAGGACGCAACAGGCGCTTTGCGGACATGCCGGAGCTTTCTTGGGAAGCCAATCGATGCTCGCGCGCGAGGAGCGCGCATGTCTAGTCTAGCCTAGGCCTGGCGCGGCCGTCCCAGGCCTTTCCCATCGTGTATCGGCACTCCAGAGGCCAGCGAGAAGCTACATACGCGGATCGCAAGCCTGTGCTAGGAGTTCCCCTAATGAGAGCGACACGCGAAGAATGAACGAGATCGACAGAAAGCTCGAGACGCTAGCGCCCGCCACGGTGGTTACCGGCGCGACAGAAGGGATCGGACGGGCACTCGCCGAGGAATTCGCGCGCGACGGTCATGCGCTCCTTCTCGTCGCCCGCGACGAGGCGCGGCTCGCCGAGGCCGCGCGCGAGCTTAGCTCAACCTATCCGGTCGAGGTGAAGGTGTTCACCACTGATCTTGGCACGGCGCAAGGCTGCGCCGGCGTCGAGGAGGCGCTCAAGCGCTACGGCCTCTATGCTGACATTCTCGTCAACAACGCGGCGATCATGGCTGCCGGCTTCTTCCAGGACGAAGATCCGGCGACGCTTCGCAAGATCGTCGATCTCGATGTTAGGGCCGTGGTCGACCTCACGCGCCGTTTCCTACCGGGGATGATCGCGCGCCGCGGCGGAGGCGTACTCAACGTCGCTTCGGTCGAAGGTTTCATGCCGGTACCCTATCAAGCGACCTATGCTGCGGCCAAGGCCTTCGTTCTCTCGTTCACCCGAGCGCTCGCCTACGAGGCCATGTATACCGGCGTTCGCATCTCGGCGTTGGCCCCCGGCACCACCGCAACCGGGCTTCACGCCAAGGCCGGCGCCGAGAACTCTCGCTACGTCATGCTGCTGCCGGTGATGAGCGCGGAGGAACTCGCGCGCCTCGCATACCGCAAATTCAAGCGCGGCAACAAAGTCATCGTGCCAGGCTGGTTCTACCGCATCGCCCTGTTTGTGAGGTGCTTTGTGCCCGACATCCTGCTCGTCCCGTTTGTCGGCTTGCTGTTTCGCGTGCGCGACGAAGAAGGGAACTTGTCCGACGCCACGCCTGCGGCCTCGCGTTCCGCCTCCAAGACCAAAGAGAGGACGGACGCGGCGCGATAATGCAGCAGAACGCCTGGGCCGGCTGAGAGAAAGAAGAGACGCAGCAGGGGCGCGTAGCAGCGCCCTCGCGAAAACCAGGAAACGGACTTTAAGTCTTAGAAGTTGGGATTGACGATGCACATGATGATGAGTCCGATCGTGGCGATCGTATTAGTCGGACCTACGGCCGGCACACCAAGCGCCCACCAAGCTTGCCAAAAAAGTGCCCAGAAGGCTTGAGTGAAAAGGACTACGCCTGGATTTATGACAAGAACCGCAGTCTAAACGGTAAGGACGATGGCAACGATTGCCAACGCCATAACGATCGCGAACCACGGTGCAGGTGTGCCCACATGCAGTCAAGAAGTT
>Ga0070701_10000959_pt1 | contig 10457 bp, 9 predicted proteins | sample KBSK5102metaG_FD_65451 | JGI IMG/M metagenome (GOLD analysis project Ga0070701, IMG submission 65451) | Corn, switchgrass and miscanthus rhizosphere microbial communities from Kellogg Biological Station, Michigan, USA - KBS K5-10-2 metaG | ecosystem: Host-associated > Plants > Roots >... | reverse complement strand
GGTAAGCGCATTCAGAAGTTCGTGTTCCGCGGCCTGGCACCGGTTCCGGGAGACTCGCAGGGCGTGGTGTGGCCGAACTGATCCCAAGCGACGCGCCCGCCGAGAGCCGGTCGACGTAATCGTCGGGATCGCGTCGAGGCTCCGCTGCAACGCGATTCGCCGAGGATCGATTAGTCCCGCTCCGGCCCGCTGCTACACTGTTCGGTCGTAGCATGGCTGAAGACACGAAACCTCTCTCGCCCCGCCCGCTGCGCCTCGGCGTTTGGGCGCTGTTCGTCGCCGCGTTTGGGTTCCTGTACTACCGCTACTCGTCGTACTGGGGAACCGAGCTGACGCAGATCGCTGCCGCGTCGGCCTGGATCGCGTATGCCGTCTACGTGCTCCTCGGCGCGCTGCGCGGTTTCGCGTTGATTCCCGTCACGAACTTGATCGTGCTGGCGATCCCGATCTTTCCTCCCGTGCCGCTTCTGATCCTCACGCTCGTCGGCATCGCGATCTCGTCGGCCAGCATCTACGCGTTCGCAGGCTCGCTAAAGCTCGGCGAGTATCTGGAGCGCAAGCACGCCCGCCACATGGAGCGCTTGCAGAACGCGCTGCGCCGCAACCCAACTTCGATCGTCACGGCTTGGAGCTTCTTGCCGGTCGTGCCGACGGATCTGATCTGCTACGTCTGCGGCGTCATGCGCATCTCGTTCCGCCGTTTCCTGCTCGGCGTGCTCGTCGGCGAAGGTGCGATCTGCGCAATCTACATCTTCGCCGGGAGCAACCTGCTCGACCTCGGGATGCGCCTGTTCCGCGCGGGCGCCGCAGAAGCGCAGGCCGCCGCGCAACCCTCGGGCCAAGTCGTCTATGCCGAGCGCTGCGCGATGTGTCACGAGCAGGTCGACGAACGCATCCCACATCGCAGCGCGCTGCAGCAGCTGCCGGCAGCACGCATCGTGCGCGCGCTGGATGCGGGCGCGATGCTCGCGATCGCGATGACGATGAATCGCGACGAGCGGATCGCCGTCGCCGAGTATCTCGGCACCGACGCGACCGACTCGGGTCCGCCCGCGTCGGCGTACTGCACCGACCGCACGGTAACGCTGCGCGCGACGCCGAGCTCTACGAGCTGGAACGGCTGGAGCCCACTGCCGGATAACGCGCGCTATCAGACCGCCGATCGCGCGGCCTTGAGTGCCGAGCAAGTGCCGAAGCTCGAGCTGAAGTGGGCGTACGGCTTTGCCGGCGACGTCACCGCGTTCGCGGCGCCGACGGTCGTCGACGGCCACGTGTTCGTCGGCAGCGCGGGCGGGCTCGTGCAAGCGCTCTCGGCCGAGACCGGCTGCCTGAAGTGGGCATTCCAAGCAACGGGGCCCGTGCGCGCCGCGCCGCTCGTGGCGCCACGCGACCGGCGCGAGGTGCTGCTCATCGGCGACATGACGGGCTGGTACTACGCGCTGGATGCCGCGAGCGGCGAGCTCGTCTGGAAGACGCGGATCGAGTCGCACGACTCGACGCGGCTCACGGGCGCTGCGGCTTTGCACGACGGCGTCGCCTACGTGCCCGTATCGTCGTGGGAGGAATCGCGCGCCGGCGATCCCGCGTATCCGTGCTGCACGTTCCGCGGCAGTGTCGTAGCGCTGCGCATCAGCGACGGGGCGCGGCTTTGGCAAACGTATTTCACCGATCTGCCGCGCGAGCTCGGCCGGAATGGCGCCGGCTCGCCGCTGTACGGGCCGTCCGGCGTAGCCGTCTGGTCGACGCCGACCGTCGACGCGGCTCGCGGTCTGTTGTACGTGACGACCGGCGACAACTACACGGAGCCCGCGAGCGAGACGAGTGATGCCGTCATCGCGCTCGCGCTCGGCGACGGCCATATCGTATGGAACAAGCAGATCACAGCCGGCGACGCCTACAACGGCTCGTGCAACCGCGAGCATCGCTCGAACTGCGCGTTCGACGAAGGGCCCGATCACGACTTCGGCTCCTCCGCGATTCTGGTGCAAGGAGGCGCGCGACTGCTCGCGGGCCAGAAGTCGGGCATCGTCTATGCGCTCGACGCTGCGAAACAAGGCGAGATTCTCTGGCAGAAGCGTGTCGGCGAAGGCGGCACGAACGGCGGCGTGCAGTGGGGCATGGCCACGGACGGCACGTTCGTCTACGCGACGACTTCCGACGTCGGCCGCGCGCGCTGGGCCGGCGACCCATTCGACACGCGCCGCTACGTTCTCGACCCGAAGCGCGGCGGCGGCTTGACGGCGCTACGCGTCGCCGACGGCAGCCGCGCGTGGCACGTAGCCGCGGCGCCCTGCCGCGATGGCGCGGCAGCCGGGTGCAGCCCCGCTCAGCCCGGCGCCGTGACGCTGATTCCCGGCGTCGTGTTCGCGACCTCGAACGACGGTCACGTGCGCGCGCACGCGACCGCCGACGGCCGCGTGCTCTGGGACTACGACACGGTGCGCGAGTTTCCGACCGTCAACGGCGTGCCGGCACGCGGCGGGTCGCTCGACGGGCAAGGCGTCGTCGTCGTGGACGGTCTCGTGCTCGTCACCTCCGGTTATCCGCGCAACGGCGGCATGCCGGGCAACGTGCTGCTCGCGTTTCGCGCCGACTGATCAGCGCATCACGCTCGATCGATCGGCTTCCAATGCTCCGATTCCTTGGCCTTCCTGCGAGCCGCTTCGGAAGCGAACAATCCGATGTGACCGCATTCGAGACACACGGTCGGACGGATCTGCGCGCCCGAGAAAAAATTCGGGGCAAGCTTCGGCAGAACCTCCTCGCCGCACCCCGAGTATCGGTAGAACTTCGTGCACTCGTAGAGCTCGTTCGAGCCACATGCTGGACAGCGTTTCATCTCGTTCTCCTCTAGCTGCCGCCGCAGCCGCCGCCACCGCAACCTCCACCGCCTCCGCAACCGCTCGCGCTGCCGCAGCCGGCCCCGCCGCCGTCACCGCCGCCGTCGCCGCCGCCGTCGCCGCTTGCGTCGCAGTCGCTACCGGGAGGGCAGTTGCTGTCCGACGGCGCGTACATCGTCGCGGCACCGGCGGCGGCAGCGCCGTCTCCGGTTCGGCGCTTGGGCGCATGACGCCGCTTCCCCGCGTGCCCACTGCGCGCCGCTGCGGCGAAAACCACGACGGCGAGCACGATCACGAATAAGCCCACCCACACTCCGGGACCGGAGTTCGCCGCGGCCCCGCCGTCGGTCTGTGCCAGCGCATGCGCGACCGCAACGAGCGCACCCGCGCCGAGCGACGCGACTGCGCCGCGCTTCAGCACCGTGCGGTCGAGCGTCACGACGTCGCGGCGATCGATGCGCACGAAGTCATGGCTCGCGTCGAACCGCTCCTCCGCGGCAGGCCAGAGATCCCTCGGCGGTTCGCCGAAGTAGCGGCGATACGACGAGAGCGTGTTCTCGTACCAGTCGTGAAACTTGCGCTCCTCGGCTCCGCCGCCTTCGGTCGGTCCGTGATGCAGCGGCCGCTCGAGCGTGTCGCGGCACAGCGTTTCCCAGTAGTGCCGCGAGTAGGTCAGGTGCAGATGCCAGACCTGATCGACCTCGTCCGACGGCGTCACGGGATGGCCCGCGTGCGCGCCCAGAAAGCAGAACTTGCGGTACTCCTCGATCGCCTTCCGGGCGAGCTCGATCGTCCAGCCGTTCTCGCTGGCGAGTCGCGCGGAGAACGGGAAAGCGACGTCCGCAGCGTCGAAATCGAGGCGATAAAGGCGGTTCCAGGTCGTGAGCTGTTGTATGTTCATGTTCTACCTCACTATTGTTACATGCCACTGGTTACAGGAAATATAATACAGGTATTATAATTCAAGTACAAGTAGTCCTGAATTGCCCGTATCATGCCCGCCCCATATGGCTCACCCACACAAAGACCCGCCCCCGCCCCGGCGCCCCCAATGGACGATCTTCAGCAACCACGCGCACGTGCTCGTCTGCATCGTGCGCAACCCCGAGGAACGCGTGCGCGAGATCGCGCGCAAAGTCGGCATCACCGAGCGCGCGGTGCAACGAATCATCGGGGAGCTCGAAGAGGCCGGCGTCATTACACGCGAGCGCCAGGGACGCACGAACCGCTACAGCTTGTCGCTGGACCGGCCGCTCCGGCATCCGCTCGAAGCGAATACGACCATTGCGGAAGTCATCCGCGTCATCGAAAGCGAGTGAGCTGCGCGCGCCTCTAGCGCGTCGGATCGGCGAGCGCGTCGGGCTCAGCGGGCGGCGTTTCGCACTCGCGGATGACGTCGTGGACCAAGGCTTGGAGAATCCGGAAGCTTTCGTCGGCCGATAGCTTCTCGTCGATCAACTGCGCGAACGCGCGGTCTCGCAGGCTTCGCGCCTCCGTCATGCACTCCGCACGCTGCTGCGGGTCCGATCCCTGCGCGAGCTTGGCACGAATCGCGAGCGCCCCTGCGTAGAACTCATCGATGCGGCCCTTCCTGCGCCCGCGCAAAAAACGCGCAACCGCGATGAGGCCGGTGACGAGCGCTGCGACGACGGTAGTCACCACCTCGAAGATTCCGGAGGCGCGTTCGGCGAATCCCGGGTCGTTCCGCGCGCGAAAGGCCAGCGCGCCGGCGTGCACGGGGAAGGTCAGATGAGAAATCTGAAACGTCTCGAGCTCGTCGACTGCAATATCGGGACGCAGCGCGACGAGCAGCGGTCCCATCGTCTGCAGCGCCTGAACGAGGTCGTAAACGACGATGCGCGGCGTGTCGGCACGCACGACGAGCAGCGTATCGACCGCCACGGTCGCGATCGGCGTGGGCGTCAGCCGCTGCCCGTACGTGCCTTCCGGAATCACGAATGGCCGGAGGAAGGGCGCGACGAGGCTCAGGCCGTCGGCCACGGAGCCGCTGCCCACGTCCTCGACTCGGCCGAGACTGAGCAGCTCGTAACCTTCGAGCAGCGGCGCCGAGCGCGGCGCGATCGGGGCGAACGCAAAGATGACGTCGGGCCGGCTGTCGACGGAGTCGACGAACGTGAATTCGATCCCGCTCCACGCGTACATCGACGTCATGCGGTTCAGCAGTAGGCGCGCCGGCGCGTTCTCGTCGCCGGCGAACACGGTCGCACCGCGGAGCACCTCGCCGAATGTTTGCCCGCGCTTCTCGGGCCGCACGCCGATATGCAGCACGCTCGGATAGAGCGGAATGACGGTGCGCACGGCCGGCTCGCGATAGCTGACGCTGTTCTCGACGATCGCGAGATCCGCCTTGCCTTCGGCGAGCAGCGACAGCGCCTGCTGGGCATCCGCGACCGCGACGCCCGCTGTCATTCGAACCGGCGTTTCGACTTCGGCGCTGGCTGTCGCGAGCAGCTCGGCGACCTGCTCGTTCGTTTGCGGCGGCCCGCTGACGATGCGCAGCGTCGCGGGCGTCTTGGAGCAACCGGCAAGCAGCAGGCTCAGCGTCAGCCCGATCAGGGGCGCCCGCGCGAACAGGCATGCGCCGGCGGCCGTCACTGCATGATCCCGTGCAACTCGAAAATCGCCGCGTCGGCCGAGTCGACGCGGATGAGGCCCACGCGCGGAAACTCGAGGTCCACGATGACGTAGACCGTCACCGTCACGACCGCCGCGAAGGTGATCGAGTGCAGCCAGCTGCGGGCGGGATTCTGCGAGATGCCGTAACCGACGAGCGCCGAGCACGTGAGGCTGAACGCCCCGAGCAACACGAACACGATGGTCGGCGGATGGTTGCGCGTCGCCATCTGCCGCGTACTCGTGATGTCGATCATCTCGTTCAACGCGCCGATCAGCAGCGCCGTGGCCGGGGTGGGCGGACCCTGTTCCTTGACCGCGGAAAGCGCGGTGCTCCAGATTGCCGACTGCAAGACTGCCGTCTCCGCGAGCTTGGCTTCGGTCCCGGCGCTGTCGTTCACCTGCCGGTACGCGGCGTAACGGACATCCAGATACTTGCGGAACAGGTCCCGCAGCGCGGGCTGCGCATCGCCGGATAGGAAATCGAGACGCAAGTAAGCCGTTCCGATTGCGTTCGCCTCCTCAGTGACCAGATGTCGGCGATCTTCGAATCGCGACGCGGCACCCGAGAACGTGAATGCGACCAGCAAGCCGAACAGCCCGAATACAGCGGCCTCCGCCGAGGCGGCACCCTTCGCCAGCTCAGCCGAGTCGCGGGCGAGCCGTGCGCGGCCTATGCGCCAGCCGGCCTCCGACGCCGCCACCATGAGTCCGAAGAAGGCGACGGCGGACAACAACGCGATCAACGCGAAGATCACGATCGAAACTCCGTCCAACTACTGCGGCCGCGCGTCGATCGCGACTCGGATCGTCGACGGCGCCAAGTTCACACCACCATTGAACTCGCTCGCCATAGGACTATAGTCCGGTGGCACCGAGCGGCGCGCCGCCGAGAATAGTTGCCAATCTCAACTAACCTGCCCATCGGAGAGGCGAAAGATCATGAACGCAAAGTTGTTGGCCGCCGCGCTCGTCCTGAGCACGTTTGCGTTTTCGGCGCAGGCGCAGAAGCCGCAGATTCAGTGGAACAACAAGTATGCCTTCGACGCCGTGAAAACCTTCGCGTGGCAAGACACGCCGGAGACGTCGCTCGAAGGGCGCAACCCTTTCATGCATTCGCTGATCAAGAACACGATCGAGGCCGAGCTCGCGACATCCGGGCTGACGGAGGTCGACGCGAATCCCGACGTCTGGGTCAACTATCACGCTTCGACGACGACCGAAACGCAGCTTCGAACGGACTCCTACGGGTATTCAATGGGCGGGTACGGCATGGCCGGATGGGGCTACTACGGCATGGCGGCCGGGCCGGTGTCGTCGACAACGCGTGTCGTCGAGTACACGAAGGGCACTCTCGTCGTCGACATCTGGGACGCGGCGAGCAAGGAGCTCGTCTGGCGCGGCATGATGACCGACACGCTGCCCGACAACGTGCAGAAGGCCGAGAAGCTCGTCGTCAGGGCGATCGGCAAGATGGCTGACCAAGGACGCAAGCTCTGGGAAAAGGAGCTGGATCGCCGCGAGGACGCTGGGAACTGACCCGTGCGCCGAGCCGTCGCCGCGTTGATCGGCGGGGTCATCGCCGCGTTTCTCTTCTCCTGCGGCCGCAGCGACGAGCCAGCGAATGCCGCGCCGCCGGCCGACGCGCCTGCGGCCGCGGCGCGTCCGGACCACAAGAACATCGCGTACTCGATCGGCGGCCAGACGGTTCGGCTCGTCGACGGTGTCGCGGAAGCGCCGGCGGCACCGGGGTCCGCGGCGAAAATCGTCACGCGTTACTTCGGCAACGAGGTCCGCGGCGACTTGAACGCCGACGGCCGCGAGGACGTCGCGTTCCTGCTGACGCAGGAGCCGGGCGGCAGCGGCACGTTCTTCTATGCCGTCGCGGCGCTCGAGCTGCCGAGCGGTCTCGTCGGATCGCAAGGGCTCCTGATCGGCGATCGCATCGCGCCGCAGACGACGGAGCTTCGGCCGAACGGCCTCATCGCCGTCAACTACGCGGACCGCGAGCCCGACGACAGTTTCGCGACACCGCCGTCGGTCGCCAAGACGATTCTGCTGAAGCTCAGTCCGACGACGATGCGGCTCGGCGAAGTCGTGCAGGATTTCGAAGGGGAAGCGGACCCCGACTCCATGAAGCTCGACATGAAGACGTGGACGTGGATCCGCGCCGCGCAAGACGGCAACGAGATCGTGCCGCGGCAAGAGCAGGCGTTCACGTTGACGTTCGGCACGGACGGCACGTTCTCGGCGACGACGGATTGCAACCGCATCAGGGGCGGCTACACGGCGCAAGGCCGCGACCTCGAATTCGCCGAAGCGATGATCTCGACGAGGATGTTCTGCGCGGACGCGCAAGAGCAAGTTTTCACCGGGCTGCTTCAGAAGACGGCCGGCTACTCGTTCACGTCGCGCGGCGAGCTCGTGCTTCAGCTCGCGGGCGGCGCCGGCTCGGCCACCTTTCGCTAGCGCGCCTCGCGCACCGGCTCGAGCACTTGCCGCAACGACTGCGGCTGCCGGCCCGTCAGCTTCGCCACGTGATCGGTACGTACGTCCATATAGCCCTCGCGAATGGAGCGGCCGAACGACGCGACGAGCTCGGCGCCGTAGCGCAGATGATCGTCGCCTGCGGCGCTGCCAACGATCCCCGCGACGAGCTCGGCATCGCTGACGGAGCGTTCGGCGACGGGCCGCCCGCCGAGCTCGCCATACAGCGCGGCGAGATCTGCCGCCGCGTACGCTCGCGGCCCCGTGACGTCGTAGCACTTGCCGACATGGCCCGCGGCAAGCACGACAGCCGCAACGGCCGCACAGTCTTCGCGCGCCACGTACGCGACCTTGCCCTCGCCTCGGTTGTGAATGAGAGCGCCCGACGCAATCGCTTGCGACGCCTCGGGTATTTGGTAATCCGCGTACAAGCTGTTGCGGAGGATCGTCCACCCCATGCCGCTCTGCATGAGCGCTTGCTCCGTCGCGTTATGGCTCGGCGCGACGACTGCAGGGTTGGGCGGCTCGGGCCTCAGGCCCGACGTGTAGACGACGTGCCGAACGCCGGCAGCCTTCGCGGCGTCGATGGCAGCTCGATGCTGTGCGGTGCGAAGGCCCAAGTCCGTGGCGCTCACGAGCAGCATGCGCTCGCCGCCCGCGAAAGCCTGTCGTAGCGTCTGCGGTTCGGTGAAGTCGGCCTGGCGCACGAGCACACCCCGCTCAGCAAGCGAGCGCAGCGCAACCGGCGTGCGCGTCGTGACGATCAGATCCTGCGGCGCGATCTTCGCGAGCAACAGCTCCGCGGCCCGCCGCGCGAGCTGGCCCGAGCCTCCCGTGATGATGAGCTTCATGGCGCTTCGCCTCCGCTTGGTCCGCGCCGGTAGGGCGCCTTATTCTTGCAGCTTTCCGGCGAATTGCAGCAACAGGGGGAGCCATGCACGGATGTAACGGGTGGATCGCGATCGTCGGCATCGCGGCGCTGGGCGCAACCTCGGGCGCCGCTGGGCAAGTGCCGGCGAGCGTCACGGCCGGCGAGCTCGTCGTCGAGCCGCCGACGCTGATCTCGCTGGGGTTCGAGTGGTACCTCGAGGGCGACGCGGACCGCGACGCGGCCGTCGCCGTCGCATACCGAAAACGCGGCAGCGCCGGCGAGTGGCACGACAGCTTGCCGCTGCTGCGCGTGCAGAACGAGCGGACCTACTACGTCGAGACGCTGTACTACACCGCGCCGAACATGTTCGCCGGCAGCGTGTTCGAGCTCACCGAGGACACCGAGTACGAAGTTCGGTTCACGCTGACCGACCCCGACGGCGTCAGCGGCGAAGCGCAGCGCGTCGTGAACGTACGTACGCGCGCGGAGCCACAGCCTGCGCCGAGCGGCAACACGTATCACGTTTATCCGTTCGGTTACGACGGGCCGAAGCAGGAGCCCGCGTTCACCGGCCTGCTCGCGGCCTACTACAAGAACTCGCTGGGCGGCGACTGGAGCCGCGCGGCGCCCGTGCGCGTGCAGCCCGGCGACACGATCCTCGTGCATGCCGGCGTATACAAAGACTTCGACCGCTTCAGTTACAGCCACGAGATCCGCTCCCAGTACGGGACGTGCTGCGGAACGCCGTGGGACGGCACGTTCTATCTGACGCAAGACGGCACGGCCGAGCGGCCGATCGCGATCAAGGCCGCGGGCGACGGCGAGGTGGTCTTCGACGGCGACGGCAACAACGTGCTGTTCAACGTCATGGGCGCCGACTACACGTACTTCGAAGGCATCACGTTCCGTAACACGAATCTCGCCATCGAGGCCGGGCAGAAGAGCATCGCGGGCGCCATCGGACTGACCGTCAAGCGCTCGTCGTTCGACCAGGTCGGCGTCGCGATCCACAGCGACTGGTCCGGGTCGAAGAGCTTCTACATCGCCGACAACGTCATGAACGGCCGCAACGATCCGACTTATCTGATCGGCTGGTTCAACATCTGGCCTTGGAACCAGGTCGAGGGTCAGCTTCAGAAGCAGCGCATGAAGTCCTACTACGCGGTGTCGATCTACGGCTCCGGTCATGTCGTCGCGTACAACCGCGTCACGAATTTCCACGACGGCATCGATCATGCGACGTATGGCATGCCCGACGGGTATCCGAATACGCCGCGCGACCGCATGCCCGTGTCGAACGACTTCTACGGCAACGACGTCTCGAACATGCACGACAACTGCTTCGAAACGGACGGCGGCATGCACAACATGCGCGTGTTCCGCAATCGCTGCTTCAACGCGGCGGTCGGCGCCATGAGCCCGCAGCCGATCTTCGGCGGGCCCGTGTACTTCCTTCGCAACGTTGTCTACAACAGCGTGTACGGCCCGCTCAAGATTCAGGCGGATCCGTCGGGCATCCTCGTCTACCAGAACACTTACGTCGGGGAGATCCAGCAGATCACGCCCGCGTCGAACCTGCATTTCCGCAACAACTTGATCATGGGGACGAAGGCGCGGCCGGCCCT
>Ga0070701_10000954_pt1 | contig 10486 bp, 10 predicted proteins | sample KBSK5102metaG_FD_65451 | JGI IMG/M metagenome (GOLD analysis project Ga0070701, IMG submission 65451) | Corn, switchgrass and miscanthus rhizosphere microbial communities from Kellogg Biological Station, Michigan, USA - KBS K5-10-2 metaG | ecosystem: Host-associated > Plants > Roots >... | reverse complement strand
AATCACCTGTAGGGGCCGAGCTTGCTCGGCCCCTATCGCGCGTTGCGTAATTTCGCGAACAGCCGATCCCACTTTCCCAGCACGACGTCCCAGCGATAGTTGCTGCGGATGTAGTCGCGCCCGTTCCGGCCCAGCGCCATTCGCAGCCGCTCATCGCGCACCATCAGCGACAGTGCTTCGGTGAACTCGTCGCCGTCTGCGTAATACAGCCCGGCGTTGCTCTTGACGCAGTGCTCGACCAGGACCGCGCTGCGCGCGTTGGCGAGCACCGGCGTGCCGGCGGCAAACGACTCGAGCGCCAGGAGCGACAGGCTCTCGTACGGTGACGGGCACGACACGACCGTCGCCGCTTCGAACGCCTGGTGGCGCTCGCGATCCGACAGCAGCCCGGCAAACCGGACGAACGGCTCCTCGGGCAGCGGCATCAGCTTGACGCCCATCAGCACCAGGGTCGCGTCGCCGCCTGCTTTGACGTACTGGCTGAAGTACTGAATCAGCTCTTCGCACCCTTTCCCCGGGTCGATCCGCCCGCCGTAGAGCAGGATCGGGCCATAGAGCCGGTGCCGGCGGCGAAATACCGAGCCGCGCGCCATCAGATGCGACGGGTAGTCGCGCGCCGGCTCCTCGTCGCCGGCGGCGGCGTCGCGTGGCCCCGGGTTCGACGATCCGGCGCGCGCCGCGTCGTCTTCGGCCACCGCCGCCATGCGGGGATAGGGTTGCTGCTGCGGCAAATCGACGCCGACGCCGACGGTCTCCTCGAGCAGCGGCCGTTCCGGGAACTGGATCTCGACGAAGCGCCGCTCGCTGTCGGTCAGGTAGCAGAGGGCGGCCGGCTTGCGGAAGACATCCTTGAAGATCTCCAGCCGGATCGCCGGCTCGTCGTGCGCCGTCGGCACGACGATGCTCCGCGCCGGCGCGACCTCCACGCCGAGCACCGTCGGGGCGTAGAGATAGGTGAAGAACACGAGGACGTCGTACTGCTGGTTCTGACGGCGCAGGTATTCAATCAGCCCGGGCACCCACGGCCCCTGCTGTTTCAGCCACTCCATCTCGTCGGCGGGGCTGTGCGGCTTGTCGTAGATACGTTCCGACAGGGCGTTGAACGCGGCGATGTCGCGAGTGGCGGCGACGGCGAAGCGGCGAACGGTGACGCCGCGAATCCGATCCGCGCCTTCCGGGTACTCGTTCTTCCAGGTGATGTAGTCGCGTGCGCAGCTGGTGAGCACCTCCACGTCGTGCGTCGCGGCGAGGCGCTCGGCCAGCAGCCGGCAGAGATGCTCGGAGCCGCCGAGGACTTCGGCGCCGTAGCGCTGGACGACGAAGGCGATTTTCACGACAGTGTGCGCACCAGCGCGGTCAGCTCGCGGCCGATGCGCTCGTCGCCGAAGTCCGCCAGGCGGCGGCGCTGGCCGGCAATCACGTGCGCCCGCAGGCGATCGTCGAAAGCCAGCTGGCCGAGCAGCTCGGCGGCGAGCTCGAGATCCTTCGGCGCGAACTGGACGCCGGCGCCGTCGAGCGTGTCGGGAACCGCCGCCGCGGCGTAGGCGAGCACCGGCACATCGGCGGCCATTGCCTCGACCAGCGGGACGCAGAAGCCCTCGTGCTCGCTCATCGAGATGTAGACCGCCGCGTGGCGGTAGTAAACGGCGAGCTCGTCGTCGGAAACCGGGCCGGTGAAGACGAAGCGGTCGTCGAGCAGGCGGTACTCGGCCATCAGGGCGCGAATCATCGCATAATACCGCGGCACGACATCAACCCGGCCGACGAAGATGAAGCGGTAGTAGGCGTCGACGTAGCGCTTGTAGACCTCGGCGAGCTTGATCACGTCCTCGATTTTCTTGTTCGGCGCGATCCGTCCGACGAAGAGGAAGTTCACCAGCTCGTCGTCGAGCATCCGATCGAGCGCCGGCCGCTCCACCCGCCGCGTGATCCGCTCGGTATCGACGGCAATCGGAAAGACGCCGGTGCGCGCGAAGCCCAGCGACTCGAGCTCGCGGCGGTTGTACTCGGAGTCGCCGAGCGCGAGATCGACGCGTCCGGCCAGGCTGGCCAGCTCCGCGCGCCCCAGCGCCGCCAGGCGGAAGAGCGCCGGGTCGTAGGGCGCGAAATACGACGCCGGGGTGATGTTGTGGTACTGCAGCACGCGGCCGGCGGTCAGCGACGCGAACGCCTCGGTCATCGGCGACGGCAGCGCAAAGTGAAAGATGGTGATGTCGCCGCGCCTCGCCGCCGCCTCGGCAAACGGATGCGCCTCCTCGCGCATGTCCTCGTCGATCGTCATCGCGTAGATCTCGGAGGCGTGACCCATGCCGCGCAGCAGATCGCGGACCCGCCGCGCGCTGTCGCCGATGGCATCGCCCCGGTGCGCCGCCGGAACCCACTGGTTGACGATCATGGCGGCGGCGGCAGCGCGTGATAGAGCGCAGGTCTGAACAGCCGGATCTCCTCCAGCTCCTGGGCCGCGTCGAACTGCCCCCAGAAATCGAACGTCACCTTCGGCAGCGGCGCGCGCGGCTTCGACAGGATCTCATCGACGAAGCGCAGCAGGGTGCCGCCGAAATCCTTCGCCTGCAGCCGCGCGACCGCCGCGAGCTGACCCTCGACGATCCGCTCCTGCAGATCGCGGTCGGCGACGATCGCGTCCATCAGCCGCGCCACCTCCAGCGGCTCCTTCGTGTCGTAGAGCACGCCCGCGCCGTCCATCGTCGCCGGCACCGCGGTCGCCGCGTAGGCGAGCACCGGCACCTCCATGTAGAACGCCTCGACCAGCGGCACGCAGAAGCCTTCGTGCTCGCTGGCGCAGAGGAACAGGTCGGCGACCTCGTAAAACGCCACCAGTTCCTCGTCCGACACGTGGCCGATGAACTCGACGTCCGACGCGCCGAGCGTCGCGGCGAGCTGGTGCAGCGACGCAAGATAGCGCTCGAAGCCGCGCTGCGCGCCGATGATCAAGAGCCGAGACCTCGGGTTGAAGACGGCGTGGTAGGCGTGGAAGAAGCGGATCAGATCGTCAATCTTCTTGTTCGGGATCACCCGGCCGACGAAGACGATGTTGGTCCAGTTGTCGTCGAAGTCGCGGGCGACCAGGGGATTCGGCTCGCGCTCGAGGTGCGAGAAGCCGGGCACCACCGGCAGCACCGCGGTGCGCGGGAACCCGAGGCCCTCGAGATCCTGGCGGTTGAACTCCGAATCGCCGAGCGCGAGGTCGCACCGGTCGACATAGGCGTGCAACTCGCGGCGGCCGCGGAAGCACTGGCGCGCCAGCCGGCGGTGAACGCCGACGAAATACTCGGGCGGCGTGATGTTGTGGTAGATGAGCGCCATCCGGTCGGGCAGCGCGAACGCCGTCCGCGACGCCTTCGACCCGATCGAGAAATGATGCAGCAGCAGGTTCTCGGGGTCGCTGGCGTCGACCAGCTCGCGGTAGTCGCGGGTCAGCGATTCGACGCGCTGGTCGGCGGTCTCGACGAAAATATCCGACTCGTAGCCGGCGCCGCGCAGCACCCGCTGGATCCCGAGAACTTCGTGGCCGATCGCGTCTCCGTAGCCGAGCGTGGCGAGAACCTGGTGGATCCGCCTCAAGCGCGTCTCCCGACCGGGCCCTTCGGCAGGCCGGCGAGCACCGCTTCGGCCGGCGGCAGGTTCTGCCGCCGCCGCTCGAACCACCCGGGCAGCGGATCCGCCGACCGCGGCGCAGGTTCTTTCTTGAGCCGCTCAAACATCTCGAGGTACTTGCGCTCGATCACCGGCCAGTCGTAGTGCTCGCGGAAGAAGAGGCGGCCGTTGCGTCCCAGCGTGCCGGCCAGCCAGCGGTTCTGCTCGATCGCCTCGAGCGTGCCGATGAATTCGCCGAGCGATTCGTAATAGAGGCCGGCGTTGCTGCGAAGACATTGTCCTTTGAGCACGTCGCAGCGGCCGTTGGCGAGCACCGGGCGTCCGAGCGCCCACGCCTCGAGCGCGACCATCGACAGGCTCTCGTAATACGAGGGCATGATCAGCACGTCGGCGGCGGCCATCGCGTCGAACTTGTCGGCGTCGTCGAGAAAGCCGAGATGGCGGATGCGCGGGTGCTCCGGCACCGGCAGGATGGATGTGCCGACGAGGAACAGCGACAGCTTGCCGGCCGGGTCCTGCAGGTATCCCTTGAAGTAGTCGAACAGCTCGCCGCACCCCTTGTTCTCGTCGATGCGCCCGACGTAGATGGCGAACGGGCCGCGCACCTTGTACTTCTGGCGGAAGCGCGCCGCCTGCGCGTTGTTCGGCACGTCCGAGCCGATGCCGACGACGACGCCGGGCACCTGGTGGTTGCCGGAGACGGCGTGGATCATGGCGCGCTCTTCCGGCGAGTTGTACATGACGGCGCGGACACTGCGAAACAGCGGCTGGAAGATCGAGAGGCCGATGGTGGCTTCGCGCTCGGCGGTCGGCACCAGGATCGCCCGGCCCGCGGCCGCACGCGCGCCGTAATACGCGTGGTAGTAGCGATAGCTGAAGAACAGGCAGAAGTCGTAGCCGGCGGCATGCTTGGCGACGTAGTCGACGAGCGCCGGGCTGGTCGGCCCTTCAGCGTCCAGCCAGTCGAGCTCGTCGCCGAACGAGTGCCGGTGCTGGAAGACACGTTCGGAGCGCTTCGAAAACACCAGCGGGTCGCGCTCGTGCTTGACGCGAAACCTGCGAACCTGAACACCGTTGACGCTCTCGACGCCTGGCGGCAGCTCGTTCCGCCACGTGACGTAGTCGGCCGCGCAGGTCGTCAGCACTTCGACGTCGCCGTGCCGCGCCAGGCGCTGGGCGATATAGCGGGCGTGCAGCTCGGCGCCGCCGTTGATGTTCTGGCCGTAGCGCTGAACGACGACGGCGACTTTCACTGCGCGTCGGGGTCGGGCGCGGGCGACGACTGATTCCGCGGCTCCGCTGCCGCCGGTTCAGCCGCGGGTGCAGGCGGAGCCTCGGCGGGGCTCGTGGTCTCGCGCAGGTGCGTGTCGGTGGCCGGTGGCAGTTCGGCAGGCCGACGCTCGAGGCTTTCGGATGGCGCGTGCGCCGCCGGCTCAACGTCCGGCGGCTCGTCCGCCTCCTCGTCGCGATCGGCGTCCATCTCGCTCGATGTGTTCGCGTCGACTGCAGCCGCGGCGTCTGCGGCGGCGCCGCCAACCGGCGCTCCCATGATCGCCGCGGCCGATCCGCCGCCGCGGCGTCCGCGCCGGCGGCGCCTGCGCCGGCTGCGTTGACCCGGTCCTTCCGCCGCCGCGCCTGGCGCTGACGCGTCCGCTTCCTGGGGTCCGCCGGGCGCCGGCGCCGCCGCCGCGGGCGCGGGCGGCGGAGCGGCCTGCTGATGCGAATGGCGCGGCGAAGTCTGCGCGTGGACCGGCGGCTGCTGTCGCTGCGGCTGTTGCTGCGGGCGCGGTGCCGGACGCTCCTCGGGCTCGGGCGCCTTGTAGACGACGACGCTTTCGAGCGCGCGGGCGCGCCGCTCGTTGAACTCGAGCCGGCTCGAGACCGACTCCAGCTGCATCTTCAGGTTCTTGACCTCGATGCCGAGGCGGGTCGTTTCGATTACCAGGTTGTGAATCAGCTCGTAGTAGAGGTGGTCGAGCCCGCGCCGCGCCGTCTCGTTCTGGGCGTTGGTCGTATTCAGCCGCGACTGGATATTCAGCGCCTGGATCAAGGGGTTCGGGTTGAAGAGCAGCTTCAGGAACGGCAACAGCAGCTTGCGGAACCACCGCACCGGCTCGCGGTGGGTCTCGAAGAGCGTGTTGTCCTCGAACGTGTAGTTCGGCGGCGCCGGCGGCTCGGCGGCATGCTGCGCCTTTCGAAACTGGTCGAGCAGATCGGATCGCACGCCGCGCGGATCCAGGAACCGTTCGAGCTTGACGTCGGCGAGCTCGCGGATTTGCTGCTCGGTGTAGTCGACGCCGCGCTTCTCACGGATCCGCTCGCGGATCTGCTCCATGATGGCCTCGACGTTCACCGACTCCGACCGGACGTTGAAATCAGGCATTGGCGATCACGCGTCACTTCATAGCGGCCGGTAGATGATCAGCGCGACCGCGAGCGCCCACAGCGCCACACAGATCAGGAGCGGCCGGTCGGTCAGCAGCAGATCGGCGGGGCTGCCGCCGCCGTCGCGCTGATGCACCAGATAGAGGTACCTGAAAATCCCGTACAAGGGAAAGGGAATGGTCAAGCCCAGCCACGGCGTGCCGAACTTGGCCTGCGTCTCCGGGCTGATTGTGTAGAAGACGTACGCAATCAGCGTCGATGCGGTAACGACGCCAATCATCTGGTCGAGCAGGTAGGCGCTGTACTCGCCGAGAATCGGCCGGTGGTTCGACGCCGCGGCGGCGAGCAGCACGATCTCCTGCCGCCGCTTGGCCAGGCCCAGGAACAGCGCCAGCAGAATCGTGCACACCAGCAGCCAGTGGCTGATCTCGACCTGGACGGCAATCGCCCCGGCTGCCGCCCGGAGCACGAAGCCGATCGCGATCGTCAGCACGTCGATGATCATGATGTGTTTCAGCGGCCCCGAATAGAGCAGCTGCAGCCCGAGGTAGGCGATGGCGACGGCAAAGAACCGATCGCCGATCGGCCAGGCGGCGGCGAGCGCAGCCGCAACCAGCGCCAGCGCCGCTGCGGCGGCGGCGCGCGCCGGCAGCGCCCCCGACGCGATCGGCCGCCGCGCCTTGAGCGGATGCTGCCGATCGCTCTCGCGATCGGCGAGATCGTTCACCAGATAGACGGCGCCTGACAGCAGGCAGAAGACGGCAAACGCGGCAAGCGCGTCGAGAACGGCGGCTGGCTCAGCGAGCTTCCGGCCGAAGAGCAGGCCGGCGAAGACCACGAGGTTCTTGGTCCACTGGGCGGGGCGGAGCGAGCGGACGAGATCGAGGGCGAGCGAGCGTCCCGGCACTGCGTCGATCGCAGTCCCGGGAGCCGCCACGGGTGATGAGGAGCTGCGCGCCATCTAGCGCGGGGATGCTAGACCTTCGCGGATTGCGAAAAGCTCCGCACGGCGTCGCTCTCCGAGTCGAAGGTCTCGAACACGGTGAGCAGCTTGGTGATCGAGAGCAGATCGGTGATGCGCTTGGTCAGGTTGAGCAGCTTGAGGCTGCCGCCCTGTCGGCTCACCGTGGTGTAGGTGCGGACCACTTCGCCCAGGCCCGCGCTGTCGATGTACGGGACTTCGGCCAGGTTGAGCACAATCTTCTTGTGACCCTGGTTGACGAGGCTGTTGACCTTGTCCTTGAGCAGTTCGTCGCCTTCGCCCAGGGTGATCTTCCCTTTCAGGTCGAGCACCACCACGTCCCCGACGGCCCGTTCCTCGATTTGCATGGAAACTCCAGATAAAATTGCGGGTGTGAGCTTAACACCCGCGCGCGCCCGCGTGCAATCGAAGTCAATCCCCGGGCGCGGCCCGGCCGGGGACGCGACGGCAAGCGCCGCCCCGCGCGGACGGGGAATCTCCTCTAGCGGCGATCCCCCAGGCCGCGCGGGCTAGATCAGTTGTCGGTTGAGACCGATGGAAGCGGCTGCCTAGACGCTGCCAGCCCCCGCAAACTTGCGGGACTGGAAGCATTCTTTGCAGAACACAGGACGGCCCTGCGTCGGCTTGAACGGCACCGTCGTTTCTTTGCCGCACGCCGAGCACATCGTCTGTGTTTCAACCCGCTCGCGGGACATCCCGCCGCCAGCGGGACGCGCCGCGCGCTTCCCTTTGCAAGCCTTGCAGCGCTTCGGCTCGTTTTTGAAGTTCTTGTCGGCGAAAAACTGTTGCTCTCCCGCCGTCCAGACGAACTCAGTGGCGCAGTCCACGCAGTTGAGGATCCGGTCTTGGAACTCCATCGGTCGCTACCTCGTCGGGGTCGGTCTACTCCGATTCGCGCCGGAGCTTCTTGCGATTGCGCTTCCGCGCGAGTGCTTGCTTGGCTCTCCGTTTATCTCCCGGCTTCAAGTAGAAAGAATGCTTCTTGATGTCCTTGATGATGTCTTCCTGCTGGACCTTCCGCTTGAACCGGCGCAGGGCGCTTTCGATCGATTCGCCCTCCTGGATTTTGACTTCAGCCACGCGACTTACACCCCCTTCGGGTGGCGACTCTGAGATGAGACGACGTACACGCTGGTACCGACATCGGTACCAAACTCTGCAATATGCTAGGCTACCACAGGCAAGCGCGAATCTTAGGCGCATTCCCCACCGACGTCAACGAAATAGTCCCGCTCCGTCCCCGCCACCGTGCAACCTCGTCACACGCGCTAACTCGCGCCCGTCATGAGAGTTCTCATTGTCGGCGGCGGCGGTCGCGAACACGCGCTGGTCGCGCGTCTGGCAGGCGATCGCGATGTCGGCGAGCTGCTGGCCGCGCCCGGCAACCCCGGCATCGCCCGCATCGCCCGCATCGCAGCCGCTGACGCGTCCAGGCCGGACGCGATTCTCGATCTTGTCGATCGCGAGTCGATCGACTTCACGATCGTCGGCCCCGAGCTGCCGTTGAGCTTGGGCATCGCCGACCGCTTCGACGACGCCGGAAAGCTGCTGCTCGGGCCGAGCGCCGGCGCCGCGCGGCTCGAATCGAGCAAGGCGTTTGCGAAGAGCTTCATGGCGCGGCACGGCGTGCCGACCGCGCGCTTCCGCACCTGCACCACGATCGATGACGCGATGACCGCGGTCCGCAGCGGCGAGTTCGGATTGCCGGTGGTGCTCAAGGCGGATGGGTTGGCTGCTGGCAAGGGCGTGGTGATCGCGGAAGATCTGCAGTCGGCGGAGCGCGCGATCGTGTCGGCCATGCAGGAGCGCAAGTTCGGCGCGGCAGGCGATCGCCTCGTCATCGAAGAGTGCCTCAGCGGTCCCGAGGTTTCCTTCTTCGCGCTGTGCGATGGCGCGCGCGCCGTGCCGGTTGGAACGGCCCAGGATCACAAACGGATCTTCGATGAGGATCGCGGGCCCAATACGGGCGGGATGGGTGCGTTCGCGCCAAGCCCCCTGGTCGACGTGGCGCTCGAGGATCGGATCATGCGGGAGATCATTCACCCGGTCGTCGCGGGAATGGCCGCGGAGGGCGTTCCGTTCCGCGGCTTTCTCTACGCCGGCCTGATGCTGACGCCCGCGGGTCCGCAGGTCATCGAGTTCAACGTCCGGCTCGGCGACCCCGAAGCGCAGGTCGTGCTGGCGCGGATCGCCGAGCCGCTGCTGCCGCTGCTCGTCGCGGCCGCCGCCGGCCGGCTGCAGCAGTCCTCGGTTCGATCCGGCGCCGATCGTGTCGCCGGCGTGGTTCTCGCGTCGCGCGGCTATCCTGACACGTCGGAATCGGGGCAGCCGATCGATGGCCTCGATTCGGCGGAGGCAATCCCCGGCGTCTCCGTTTATCACGCGGGCACGGCGCAGCGCGGCGGCCGGGTCGTGACAGCCGGCGGACGCGTCCTGACGGTCGCCGGACGCGGCGACGACTTCGCCGAAGCGATTGCGCGCGCGTACGCCGGCGTCCACAAGATCTCGTTCGACGGGATGCAGTTCCGCCACGACATCGGTAGATCTGCTCTCAAGTCCGATCGCCCATGAAATACGCCGTCATTACCTTTGGTTGTCGCGTCAACCAAGCCGACTCACTCGGCTTCGAGGAGGCGCTGCTCGCCCGCGGCGCCACCGCGGCGGCGCCCGAAGACGCCGATCTGGTCGTCGTCAACACCTGCTCGGTGACGTCGAGCGCGGATCAAGGCGCGCGGCAGACCATCAGGCGGCTGGCGCGGTCGAACCCGGCCGCGCGCATCGTCGTGACCGGCTGCTACGCGACGCGGCGGCCCGACGAGTTGGCGCAGTTGCCGAACGTGGTCCGTGTCGTTCACAACGACGACAAGCCGCGGCTGATCCCGTTGATCCATCCGGGCGATCTCGGCGAGGGCCCGTGCGGCGCGGTGATCGAGCCCGGCGTTGCGGGCCGGACGGCGTTCACGCTGCGCGTCCAGACCGGCTGCGCGGAGCCGTGCTCCTACTGCATCATCCCGTCGACCCGGGGCGCGCCGCGCAGCGTGCCGCCGGACGATGTGGCGCGCGAGTTCGAGCGAGTCGCTGGCGCCGGCTTCAAAGAAATCGCGCTCACCGGCGTCCACCTCGGCTCGTACGGCCGCGATCTCCAACCGCGGTCGTCGCTCATCGATCTGCTGCGCGCGCTCGAAACGGTTCGGCTCGCGCCGGCCACTACGGACGACAGCGACGTCATCTTTCGCATCAGCTCGCTGGAGCCGATGGACTGCACGGATGCGATCGTCGATCTGATGGCGCAATCGCCGCGCTTCGCGCCGCATTTTCATCTTCCGCTGCAGCACGCGAGCAACCGCATCCTTGGCGCAATGCGCCGGCCGTACACGCTCGAACGGTACGCCGGGCTGGTCGAGCGGATTCGTGCGCTGATGCCCGGCGCCGCGATCGGCTCCGATATCATCGTCGGCTTCCCATCAGAGAGCGACGCCGACTTCGACATCCTCTCCCGATGGC
>Ga0070701_10000949_pt1 | contig 10496 bp, 11 predicted proteins | sample KBSK5102metaG_FD_65451 | JGI IMG/M metagenome (GOLD analysis project Ga0070701, IMG submission 65451) | Corn, switchgrass and miscanthus rhizosphere microbial communities from Kellogg Biological Station, Michigan, USA - KBS K5-10-2 metaG | ecosystem: Host-associated > Plants > Roots >... | reverse complement strand
CGTATCACACCGGTGCGCTCACGATCAGGCAGGGACGTGCGAGCAGCGTCACCGCGCGCAACATCTCCATCGGCGGCGCGCTCGTGCGCAACGACGTGAACGTCATCCTCGACGGCGAAGGCGCGAGTCTCACGCTCGACGGACTCTTCACGCCGGCCGCTTCGCAGCACATCGACAATCACACCGTCATCGATCATGCGCGTCCGAACTGCACGTCGATCGAGTTGTACAAAGGCGTGCTCGACGGAAACGGCCGCGGCATTTTCGACGGGCGCATCATCGTCCGTCCCGGCGCGCAGAAAACGTCGTCGCGCCAGTCGAATCACAACCTGCTGCTGTCCGAAACCGCGATCGTCGATTCGAAACCGACGCTCGAGATTCACAACGACGACGTGAAGTGCAATCACGGTTCGACGATCGGGCAGCTCAACGAAGAAGCGCTTTTCTATCTCCGCGCGCGCGGCATCGGCGAAGCGGAAGCGCGCAATCTGCTCGTCCTCGCGTTCGCGAGTGAGCTCGTCGATCGCATCAAAGTCGAGCCGGTGCGCGAGCAGGTCGGCCGCGCGCTCTTCCGTCAGCTTCCCGAGCGCCTGCCCGAACGGCGGGAGACCAAACGATGACCACCGCACTCGCTCCCTCGCCCGTCATGTACGACGTCGAGCGGATTCGTCTCGACTTTCCGATCCTGTCGCGCACCGTGCACGGCAAGCCGCTCGTTTATCTCGACAACGCCGCGACGACGCAGAAGCCGAACGCGGTCATCGATCGCATCGTTCGTTACTACCGCGAAGAGAACGCGAACGTGCATCGTGGCGTTCATTACCTCAGCGAGATCGCGACCGAGGCGTACGAGAAGGTGCGCACGACGGTGAAGCGCACCATCAACGCACGCACCGAAAAAGAAATCGTCTTCCTCGGCGGCACGACCGAGGGGATCAATCTCGTTGCGTATTCGTGGGGGCGGAAGAACATCGGCGCCGGCGATGAAGTGATCATCTCCGCGATCGAGCATCACTCCGACATCGTTCCGTGGCAGATGTTGTGTCAGGCCACCGGCGCAACGCTGCGCATCATTCCGGTGAGCGACAGCGGCGAGCTGCTGCTCGACGAATACGAGAAGCTGCTTTCGCCGCGCACGAAGCTCGTCGCGATCGGCCATGCGTCGAACGCGCTCGGCACGATCAATCCGGTGAAGCAGATCGCGGCAATGGCGCACGCGCACGGCGCGATCGTCGTCGTCGACGGCGCGCAGGGAATCCCGCATCTGCGCATCGACGTGCAGGATCTCGACTGCGACTTCTACACGTTCTCCGCGCACAAGGTTTACGGACCAACCGGCAGCGGCGTGCTGTACGGAAAAGAAGCGCTGCTCGAAGCGATGCCGCCGTACGAAGGCGGCGGCGACATGATCCTTTCCGTCAGCTTCGAGAAAACGACGTACAACGCGCTCCCTTACAAATTCGAAGCGGGCACGCCGGACATCGCCGGTGTCATCGCGATGGGCGCCGCGCTCGATTACGTCGCATCGATCGGCATCGAGAACATCGCCGCGCACGAACACGATCTCCTTCTTTACGCGACCGACCGGTTGCAGGAGATCGACCGGCTGCGCATTATCGGAACGGCGGCGAACAAAGCGGCTGTGATCTCGTTCGTGCTCGAAGGGATTCATCCGCACGACATCGGCACGATCCTCGATCAGGAAGGGATCGCCATTCGCACCGGACATCACTGCGCGCAGCCGCTGATGATGCGATACAACATCCCGGCGACGGGCCGCGCATCGTTCGCGATGTACAACACGCGTGATGAAGTCGACGCGCTCGTGAACGGCATCGGCAAAGTCATCGAGGTGTTCGGATGAGCGATCTTCGCGAGCTGTATCAACAGGTCATCCTCGACCACAACAAGAACCCGCGGAACTTTCACGAGCTCGCCGCGGCGACGAAGAAGGTCGAGGGCTACAACCCGCTCTGCGGCGATCACTACACGATCTATCTCGACGTCGACGGCGACACGATCCGCGACGTCGGTTTCACCGGCAGCGGCTGTGCGATCTCGAAGTCGTCGGCATCGGTGATGACGCAAACCATCAAAGGCAAATCGAAGGAAGAGGCCGAGCGTCTCTTTCAGGTCTTCCACAAACTCGTGACCGGCGAACCTGGCGACACATCGACCGTCGAACTGGGACGGCTGGCCGCGTTCTCCGGCGTGTCCGAGTTTCCCGCGCGCGTAAAGTGCGCGACGCTCGCGTGGCACACGATGCGCGGCGCGCTGGAAGGCAAAGAAGTCGTTTCCACGGAGTAATCAAAACCATGCGCGAAGAAGTCGTCGTCAGTCGAAATTGTGAAGCCGTGATGATTCCGAGCGGCGAGAAGGTGCTCGTTCCCGCGGGCGCGCACGCAACGATCACGCAGTCGCTCGGCGGTTCGTACACGCTGATTACCGACCGCGGATTGATGGTCCGCGTTTCCGGGAAAGAGGTCGAAGCGATCGGCAAGACGCCGGAGAACATCGCCGAAACGTCAGGCGTGCCGATCACGCCGGACAAGCTCGAAGAGCTGGTGTGGGATCAGCTGAAAACCTGCTACGACCCCGAGATCCCCGTCAACATCGTCGACCTCGGCTTGGTCTACACGTGCGATTTCATCCCCGCCGAAGACGAGCGGACGGACGTGAAGATCAAGATGACGCTCACGGCGCCGGGTTGCGGAATGGGACCTGTGCTCGCCGGCGACGTGAAGTCGAAAGTGGAGTCGCTGCCGGGCGTCGGCAACGCGGATGTGGAAGTCGTGTTCGATCCGGTTTGGGATCGCAGCATGATGTCCGAGGCCGCGAAGCTTCAACTCGGCATGATGTGGTAGCGGGCACGGCCCGCTGCGTTGCGGCGACGCGCCGCTGCGTTGGTTCGCAAGCGTCAGTCGGCGGCTTCGCGGCGGACTACGAAGTTTCTTTTGCGTTCCACGCGCGCGCAACCGCTGCGGTGTCTTCCACCGCTCGGTACTTCGTCACCTTTCCATCCGCGCCGACTACGAACTCGTGCACGCTCGTGATGTTCGCAGCGGCTCCGTTCTTTTTGATGCGGAAGCCGATGTCGACCTTCACGAGAACCTGATCGCCTGACGCGACGAAGTTTTTCGGGTCGAATTTCGTGAACTCGAGTTCGCGATCGAGCGTCGCGAAGAAATTCGCGACGGCGGCGGGACCGGTGACGACCGGATACCACGGCACGTCGGTGACTACGGATTCGGTTCCCCACGTGATATCGGGTGCGACGTTGTCGAGAATCGTCTGCACGTCGCCGCGTCCGAACGCCGCGTACATCTGCTGAATCTTCTGCACGTTTTCGCTCATAGCTCTCTCCTTTTGAAGAGAGCTACGAGCGAAGTGACGTGTCGGATTTCAGGAGTGGTTGTTGAAGAACGTCCACTGGCCGACGGGATGGCCGGCCTGGAGTTGCTGCGCCTGGAGATAGCCGTCGATGGCCGTCGCGATTGCGACGAGACCGGAGACGATGCCGCACGACGCCAGTCCGAGAATCCAGACCACGAGCGTCGCGATGCCCTTCATCTTCTGGCCCATGATGAAGTAGCCGACGCAGCCGAGCAGCAGCAGGTTGAGGACGAGAATGAGGATCGGATCTTTCGGCGGCTGCGCGGGATAAATCAGATCGCCGCCGCCGGTACCACCACCGCCCTGGACGGGCGGCGGTGGCGGCGGAGTGTAGTCGGTCATTTGCGAATCCTCCTTACATCTTGTCGGCGATGTCGCTGGTGATCGGGAAGCGCATGCGCTCGCCGCGCAGTGCCTTCATGATCGCCATGATCGCGATGACGAGAATGATGACCGGGAAGAGACACATCACCGGCGCGGCGATGCAGCCGAGGAACGGAATGATCCTGCACAGAATGATGACCGGAATCCAGACCACGGTCAGTGCGATCGCGAGGACGAGTCCGTTCTTCGCGTGCCACTGAACTTCGGGATCATCCTTTTTCATCAGCAGCGGGATGAGGGCGAGGATGCCGAGGTACGAAAGCACGAGCATGATCTGACGATCGGAGCTCGCGGGACCTGCAGGACCTGACGGTCCGCCGCCGATTGGCGGAGGTGGCGGTGGGGGCGGCGTGTACGAACCGCCTCCGGGCGGCGGAGGAGTATACGAAGACGGCGGCATCTCGCTCATGAAGCTTCTCTCCTTGCGCGTTGGTGTTTGACTGGATTGTAGCTACTTTTCGTCGCGGCGCATGAGGTGCGCGCGTGCGATGACGAGAGGAAACACCGAAAGCGCGACGGAGAGCGTGACCGCGGTCACGACCGGCAACGCGGCGACGAGAATTCGCTCGGACTCGAGGCCGAGCATGCGCCACATGAAGTACTTCATCACCGGCCGCGCCATCAGCACCATCATTCCCGCGACGTACGCGAGCGACACGCCCATGTACGCGAAGCCGCCGAGCGAGAGTCCGACCTGCAGCGGATTTTCGATCGCGAAGTTCGGCGAAAACGCGCCCATCGCGACGCCGAGACTGACGAGCGTGACGGCGAGCAGCGACGCGCCGATGAGCGTGAACGTCCAGACGACGCGATCGGCGTCGAGGAGCAGATTCGCGAACGTCGTGAGCAGCAGCGAGAGGATCGTCAGCGGCGCCGCGTAGACGAGCACTTTCACGCGCAGAAAGCGGCCGTACGACATCGGCGAGCTCTCGAGCAGCCAGAACGCTTTCCCTTCAGAAGACACCGATGGATACGCGAAACGCAGACAGATTGCGGCGATGACGAAGCCGGCCATGCCGAGGTTGGCGTAGGCGATGATCGTTGCGCGCGCGTCGCCGCCGAGCGGCAGCATGCGCACGTTGTAGAGATAGATGAAGAGCAGCGCCGCCATCAGGAAAAGCTGCGACCACTGCGCGACGTCGCGCGTGAGTACGCGCACTTCTTTCGCGATGAGCGCGCGCGTCGGCGGTTTCAGCGGAGCGAGGAGCTTGTCGACGATCGACGTCATCGCGGCGCCGCCGAGCGCCATCGGCGCCATGCTTTCGCGCGCGCGGACGAACGCGACGAAGTAGATGCGCGTCGCGACGACGAAGAAGAGTGCGAATAGCACGAATGCCGTGACCGCGATTTGCGGCGGGAAGGGGAACGCGTCGCGTCCTTCCGCGGCCGCGACCATTACGTCGGCGAGCGCGGTGCCGGGATAGATCTCCATCGACGGCAGCTCGATCTGCTGCAGCACGCGCGCGGCGTCATCGGTCGAGATCTGCGCGAAGAAACGCTCGGGGCGGCTCATGCGAAATGCGACGACGGCGAGCGTCAGCACGAGAATCGCGAGCGTCGCCACGATCTGATGAACGCGCCGCACCGGAAACCAGCGCACGAGGACGACGATCGCGAGCGAAGCGAACGACACCGGGATGCTGAGCAGCAGCCCGAGGTTGATGAGCGCGAAGACCGTGATGCGCGCCGCGACGCCGTACTGCTTCGCGAACGCGATGAAGAGCGGGACGAGAAAGACGAACACGATCGTAGCGCTCTGGCCGAGCGTCTTCAGCCATCGCGCGAGCACGATGCGCCATTTCGCGATCGGCGCGGAGTGATAGATGTCGAGATCGAGATCGGTGAAGAACGCGCCGATCGCCGCCGTCATCGCCGATGAGACAAGCACGACGACCGCGACGAGAAACACCATCGCGAGCAGATTGCGGAGCAGTCCGAGCGCGAAGAACGGCGTCATCTCTTCGATCTGCGCGGTGGCGCGGAAGAGCCGGCGGAAGAGCACGTAATCGCCGAGGACGAATGCGGCGAAGACGGCGGCGACGATCAGGCTGCGCGTGAAGGACGATGGTGACCAGGGGCGGAGGCGGGAGGCGGCGATGCGGAAGGGCCACGTGAAACCAGTGCTGAGTGCTGAGTGCTGAGTGCTGAGTCGGGGCACGACGAGCATTGTCGCCGACGCGGAGCGTTACTCAGCACTCAGCACTTCAGCACTCAGCACCGGCTTCTAAGTAATCGCCTTCACTTCCCCAAACCACTCCATCGCGCTCGTCGCGCGCGCGGCGTGGCGTTGCGATCGCTCAAGCCCCAGCTCGATGAGCCGCTCGATCAATCGCGGGTACTTCATCTCGGTCGCTTCCCACAGCTTCGGGTACATCGAGATGTTCGTGAAGCCCGGGATCGTATTGATCTCATTTACGAAGAGGCGATTCGTGCCGCGCTCGAGGAAGAAATCGACTCTTGCGAAGCCGCTCGCGCCGATCGCTTTGAATGCGGTGATGGCGTGGCGGCGAAACTCATCCGCCTTTTCTTTCGCGAGCTTTGCCGGAATGACGAGACTCGATTTGTTCTCGATGTACTTGTCGGTGTAGTCGTAGAACTCGCCGCCGGAAACGATCTCGCCCGGCACGGATGCTTCCGGCGTTTCGTTGCCGAGCACGGAGACTTCGATTTCGCGGGCGTCGACGCCTCGTTCGATCAGCACCTTTTCGTCGAAGCGAAACGCTTTGTCGATGGCGGTGGCGAGATCTTCATCGTTCTTCACCTTCGTCACGCCGACTGACGAGCCGCCGTTCGCCGGCTTGACGAAGTAGGGCAGGCGAAGCGCGTTATTCACGGAGCGGACGATGCGGTCGCGATCGTTGCGCCAGTCGTGCTCGAGCACGGCGACGTATTCGACTAGCGGCAGTTTCGCCCAGGCGAACGCGTGCTTCATGTGCGCTTTGTCCATACCGACCGCAGACGCCGAGACGCCGCTGCCGACGTACGGCAATCCGAGAATTTCGAGGTAACCCTGCAGCGCTCCGTCCTCGCCGCCCGTGCCGTGGATCAGCGGAAAGACGATCTCCGGCTTCACGTCGTCGGCCCACAGCTCGAACGAAAAACCGTCGTCACCGAGCTCGCTTTTTTCTTCGCCGGCGAGGATGCGCGCGCTGCGATCGGGCGCGATGAAGCGGCCGTCTTTGCCGATGCAGACCGGCGTCAGCGCGATGCGCGACGGAGCCGCGGCCGCGACCGAGCGCGCCGAAAGAATCGACACTTCGTGCTCGGCTGAGCGGCCGCCGAAAAGGAGAACCGTTTTGATGGCCACGATTACTTGCCCAGCGGAACGGACGACAACAGGTACTTCAGATCGTCGTCGCGCCACCGGATGCCGCCGCCGAACGTGAACGCCGTGTGGTTCAGCGCGTTGTCGACGCCGCTCGACACGAAGATCATCGGCGTGCGCGCCGTTTCCTTGCGAACGATGTACTCGCCGAACAGCCGCACGTGCGGATTCGGATCGCGCTTCTTGCCGAAGTCGAACGCTTCGCCGGTGATGCGGATGCGATCGTTCAGCGCGTAGTCCGCGCCGACGCCGCCGGTCGAGTCGATCAGACCGATGCGAACCGAAAGCGGCTGCAGCGTCCAACCCGCCTGCGCGGAGATGAGGAAGTCGCGATCGAATTTCGTCTGCTTCGTGATCGTGGTCGTCGAGGCGCCGGTCACCGGATCGATGGTCGTCGTTTCGATCGCTTTGTCGCGGCGCGTGCCGCGCGGATCGTCGGCGAGCTCGATGTTGTAGAAGCGATTGCGCTCGGGATTCGGAATGATGCGCAGCTGCACGGACGAGCGCGAGTTGCCGGTGGAGTTCACGAGCTCTTCGTCGTCCGGCCGTTTCAGTCCGGCGTAGTAATCGCCCTTGATGCCGATGTCCATGCCGATGCGCGTCGCGCGGCCGAGCGTGTTGCGCAGTTCGTTCACGCCGCTTTCGACCGATGACAGCGCCTTCGTCAGTTTGTCGTGCGCTTCATCGCTGTAAATCAGTTTGCCGACGGTGCCTTCGCCGCTGCGAACCTGCGCGGTGATGGAGCCGAGGTTGTCGGAGGTCGTCTTCAGATCGCCGGAGAGTTTCTTCAGGTTCTCGACGATCTCGCGCACGTCTTTGCGATTCTCGCCAACCGTTCCGCCGATCGACTGCGCGACGCGATCGATCGACGCCGCGAGTCGCGGAATCTCGACGCGCAGCTGTTCGGAAACGACGCGTGCATTCAGCATCGTCGCATCGACGTTCGCGCGATTCGCAGCGATCAGCGCGCGCACCTGATCGGTGATGTTGCGCGTGTTCTCGAGGATGTCGGAGATGCGCTGCTGGCCCTGCGGTCCGCCGATGGCGCCGCGCAGCGAGGCGGTGATCGCTTTCACGTCGGTCGCAATGTCGGATATCTGGCTCGTCACGTCGTCGATCGATGCCGGTGCGGAGCCGCGCAGCTGAATCGAATCGCCCTGCGCGATCGGCGCGTTCGGCGTGCCGGGATCGATCTCGACGTACTTTTCGCCGAGGAGGCCGAGGTTGGCGACGCGGGCGGTGGCGTTGGTGCGGAGCTGCACGTCGTCATCGAGCTCCAGCGTCACTTTCGCGCGGCCGTCCGGCGTTGTCGCGATGCGCGTCACTTTGCCTTTGCGCACGCCGGCCACGCGCACGCCCGACTTCTCATCGAGTCCTGCGACGTTGTCGAAAATCGCGGTGAGCTGGCGCGTCTTCTTACGGCCGAAACTGAGGTCTTCGATCTTCAGAATGAAGAAGCCGAGGATCCCGAGGATCAACAGCATGAATGCGCCGATCTTTGCTGCAGATGACATTACGACTCCGTGTTATTGCCAGGATTGTAGAGCGGATCGATTCCCGCCTTGCGGAGCATCCGGAAAAGCGTAGCAAGCGGTAATCCAACGACGTTCGTGAAGCTGCCGTGAATCGAGTCGATGAACATCGAGCCGATTCCCTGTACCGCGTATGCGCCCGCTTTGTCCATCGGCTCGCCGGTGTTCACATACCACGCGATGTCCGATTCGGACAGCTGCAGCATGCGTACTTCCGATGTCGTCACGCGCGTTTCGTGATGTCCGAGCGCGACATTGAGCAGCGTGACGCCGGTATAGACGATGTGCGTTTGTCCGGCGATAACGGCGAGCATGCGGCGCGCGTCGTCGGCGTCGACCGGTTTTTCGAGCAGCTCGTCGCCGTAGAGCACTGTCGTGTCGGCGGCGATGATCCAGTCCGACGGATGTTCGCGCGCGACTTCCGCCGCTTTGTCGCGCGACAGGCGCGCGACGTACTCCTCCGGCGATTCGTCATCGCTGCGAACTTCGGGAACGTGACTCGGAATGACGGTGAACTCGATGCCGATCGATGCGAGCAGCTCGCGCCGCCGCGGCGATGCCGACGCGAGAATGAACTTCGTTTTCATACCGGTGCGACCCTCGCGATTGCGAGCACGCCGATGAATCGCGCTTCCGCGACGATGCGGTAGACGACGCGCAGATGTTCGACGCGCAGGCTCCACAGTCCGCGCAGCGGATCGAAGAGCGGCGCGCCGGCGATCGGATCGTCATCAATCGAAAGCAGCGCGCGCATCATCGTTTCCTGTTCGTGAATGGCGAGTGATTTCCATTCCGCTTCGACCGATTCCGCGAAACGCAGCCGGTCGTTCGAAGTACGTTTCGCACGCACGTCGAGATCTTCCAGTTCGAGTGCCGCGCCGCGAACGATTTCCGCGTCGGCGCGGGCGATGCGTGCGCGCAGCACTTCATCGTTCGCGAGATCGAGCGTCTCGCGCAGCGCCATGTATTCGTCGTGGGAAATGAGAATCGCGACGGCGCGGCCATCGCGCACGAACGTCGTGCGCCGGCCGGTCAGCTCACACTCGCCGACGATCTCCCGCACGTCGGTCGACAGGTCGAGGAGCTCCAGCCGTTTTTCCGTCATCCATTAACCCCTGCAGGTACGCGTGAAACGCGCCGCCGAGCGTCGGATGCTTGAGCGCGTAATCGACCGTCGCTTTCAGATATCCGAGCTTCTCGCCTGCGTCGTAACGTTTGCCTTCGAAGACGTAGCCGTAGAAATCGCCGGACTTCGCGAGCTCGCGCAGCGCGTCGGTCAGCTGGATCTCGCCGCCCGCGCCTTTCTGCGTTTTCTCGAGCAGCGGGAAGATCTCCGGCGGGAGGATGTAGCGGCCGATGATCGCGTAATGCGACGGCGGATTCGACTTCGGTTTCTCGACCATGTCGGTGACTTTGAAGCGGCGATCGCCCTCCATTTTTCCGGCGACGACGCCGTAGCGCGAAGTCTCCGCGGCCGCGACTTCCATCAACGCCACGACCGGCCGTCCCGTCTCCTCGAATACTCGTCGCATCTGGTTCATGCACGGCTCGTCGGCGAGGATGACGTCGTCGGGCAGAATCACGCCGAACGGCTCATTGCCAACCGCGTCTTTCGCGGTGAGCACGGCGTGGCCGAGGCCGAGCGCTTCTTTCTGGCGGACGGAGATGAGGTCGACCATGCTGCTGACCGCGTCGACTTCACTGAGCAGATCGTTCTTCCCGCGCTCGCGCAGCGACCGCTCCAGCTCCGCCGTGCGATCGAAATGGTCGAGGATCGTGTCTTTGCCTTTCGACGTGACGATGATCAGCTTGTCGAGCCCCGAATCCCGCGCCTCTTCGATCCCGTACTGCAGGATCGGCTT
>Ga0070701_10000946_pt1 | contig 10504 bp, 10 predicted proteins | sample KBSK5102metaG_FD_65451 | JGI IMG/M metagenome (GOLD analysis project Ga0070701, IMG submission 65451) | Corn, switchgrass and miscanthus rhizosphere microbial communities from Kellogg Biological Station, Michigan, USA - KBS K5-10-2 metaG | ecosystem: Host-associated > Plants > Roots >... | reverse complement strand
GCGGCGATCATCGGCGAGAAGAAGCTGCCGACGGCGACGCCGACCAGCAGGCCGAAAGCGAGCTGGAACTGGAGCGGCGTCTGCGCGTGGCTCGCAAGGAACAGGCCGAGCCCGAGAAGGATCGCGCCGGCGAGCACCACCGGGCGCGGGCCGATGCGGTCGCTGAGCGCGCCCCAGCCGAAGCCCGCCGCGCCCATCGCGAGGAAGTTGAGCGTCATGGCGGCCGATACGGCGGTGGTCGACCAGCCGGTCGCCTCGGTGATCGGCCGCAGGAACACCGCGAGCGAGAACATGGCGCCGACCGCGATGCACGTCATGAACGCGCCCAGCGCGACCATCACCCAGCCATAGCGTGGTTCTTTCATGGTTTCTCCGTCTACCGGTAGTCGGACGCGCGGGCCCGAAATCGACACGCGCGCTCGAAAAAATCTTCGCCGAGCGGCTAAACCTTTGATTCGCCAGCGAGGGCCGGCTGGGCGAGGTAAAGCTCGAGCCCTTCGAGGAGCTTGGTCCAGCCGCGCCTGTGGTCGTCGCGCACCTTCTCGTCGAAGAAGCGCTCGTGCCTGAATACCAGCTCCGTGCCGCGGCCCTTGGCGGCGAAGAGGATTGTGACGAGCGACTCGCGCTCGGGCGTGGTGCGCGGCCAGGACCAGGTGAAGACGAGCTTGCCCGGCCTCACGACCTCTTTGTAGGTGCCGGAGCACTCATGCGCGTTGCCGTCCGCGCCGCCAAAACAGATCCGGAAGCGGCCGCCGACGCGCACGTCGAGCTCCGCCACGGACACCGACTCGCCCGGGGGGCTCCACCACTCCTTCAGCGCCTTCTCGTCGGTCCACGCCCGCCAGATCCTTTCGGGCGACGCGGCGTACTCTCGCGTGAGCGTGAGGGAGGGCTTGTCGGCGAGGCGAGCTTCTTCCATGTCTGCAGTTCCTCCTGCTGATAGAGATAACGGGCGAGCGAGTCGAGTTTCTCGGTCCAGAACTTTTCGTATTGAGCGATCCACGAGGCCGCTTCCTTCATCGGCTCGGGCTGCAGCGTGCAGCGCACGACACGCCCTTCCTTGGTGCGCTCGAGCAGCCCCGCGTCCTCGAGCACCCGCAGGTGCTTCATGAAGCCCGGAAGCGACATGTCGTGGGTGGACGCCAGCTCGGTCACGGGACGGCTGCCGTCCTCGAGCGACGCAAGAACCTTGCGGCGCGTGCGGTCGGAGAGCGCCGCGAAGATCCCGTCGAGCTGGTCGTCTGAATACTTAACCATCAGGTTTAGTATCTGCCTCCAACCCGGCGCTGTCAAGCGCATTCAATTGATGGATTCCTCGCGTGTAGCGCGCGCGACGCACTCGTGCTTGAATAGGACCCGCTGGACTTCGACGGCATGCTCGAGCGCCGGGTGATCCGGGTGCGAGCACAACCGACAAGTCCCCCTGAGGAGACAAATCATGATCAAGGTCACCGTGATGTACCCGAACACCGCGGGCGCTCGATTCGATCACGCGTACTATCGCGACAAGCACATGCCGCTCGTAAAGGCGCGCATGGGAGACTCCTGCCTGTACTACACGGTCGACAAAGGCCTGGCCGGCGGCGCGCCGGGCACCTCGGCTCCATACGTGGGCATGTGCCATATCTTCTGCGACTCGGTGGACCGGTTTCAAGCCGGCTTTGGCCCCCATGCGAAGGAGATCATGGCCGACATCGCCAACTACACCGATCTCCAGCCGGTCATTCAGATAAGCGAAGTCGTGGTTGCACAGCCGCGCGCATAGGGCGCCGCGCGCAGACATCGGTATGCGAGGACTGAAAGGCAGGACCGCCATCGTCACCGGCGGCGCCGCGGGCATCGGCGCGGCGATCGTGCAGCGCTTCCGGGATGAGGGCACGCGGGTGGAGATCTTCGACCTCAACGCGAGCCCGGCGCTCGACGTCACCGACTACGCGGCGGTGAAAAGCGCCGTCGAGCGCGTCGGCCCGGTCGACATCCTGGTGAACAACGCCGGCTGGGACCTGTTCCGGCCGTTCCTGAAGACCGATCCGGCGTTCTGGCAGAAGATCATCTCCATCAATCTCGTCGGCGCGATGAACCTGCTCCACTGCGTGCTGCCGGGAATGGCCGAGCGCGGGCACGGCAAGGTGGTGAACGTCGCTTCCGACGCCGGGCGCGTCGGCTCCTCGGGCGAAGCGCCCTACTCCGCGTGCAAGGGCGGCCTCATCGCGCTCACCAAGACGCTGGCTCGAGAATTCGCCGCGAAGGGCGTGCGGCTCAACGTCATCTGCCCGGGTCTGACCGAAACCGGGATGCTCGAGCAGTTCATGCAGGGCGCAGGCAACCCGGACAAGCTGCGCGAAGCTTATCGCCGCGCCGTGCCGATCGGGCGCCTGGGCAAGCCCGAGGACATCGCCGGCGCGGTGCTGTTCCTTTCGAGCGACGACGCGGAGTTCATCACCGGCCAGGTCCTGAGCGTGTCCGGCGGGCTCACCATGCACGGATAGGACTTCAGGCGAGCTCCACCGGGACGAACAACGCGCTCTCTCCGCGCCGAACCAGCAGCGGCACGCGCTGGCCCTTGCGCTGCGCGAGCAGCTTGTTGAACTCCTCGCGGCTGCGGAAGCGATCCTGCCCGACGGCGACGATCACGTCGCCGCGCTCCAGGCCGCTCCCTGCGGCCGCGCCGCCGCGAACGTCCTCGATGACGAGGCCGTAGTCGACGCCGAGGGCCTTGCGTCCCTCCGGCGGCAGCTCGCTCACCGCGAGGCCCAGGGTGTCATGTGCTTCCTTCGCGGGCGCCTGGCGCACGGCCGTTTTCCGCTCGGTCGGGAATTCGCCCACGGTGGCCGCGAGCTGCTCCCGCTTGCCGTTGCGCCACACCTCGAGCGTGGCCTTGTCGCCGGGCTTGGTGGCGGCGACGAGCCTCGGCAACTCGTTCGGGTCTTCGATGTGTTTTCCGTTGTAGGCGAGGATCACGTCGCCGAGCTTGAGCCCGGCCTTGTCGGCGGGACTACCCTTCTCGACGTTGGTCACCACGGCGCCGACCGGCTGGTCGAGCTTGAACGACTGCGCCAGTTCCTTTGTCAGGCCCTGGATGCCGATGCCGAGGCGTCCGCGCGTCACCTTGCCGGTGGCCCGGAGCTGCTTGGCGACGTCGAGCGCGACCTCGATCGGGATCGCGAAGGACACGCCCATGTAGCCGCCGGTGCGGCTGTAGATCATCGAGTTGATGCCCACCACCTCGCCCCTGAGATTGATCAGCGGCCCGCCGGAATTTCCAGGGTTCACTGCGACGTCGGTCTGGATGAACGGAACGAAACTCTCGTCGGGCAGGGCCCGGCGCGTGGCGCTGACGATGCCAGCTGTGATGGTGTTGTCGAAGCCGAACGGCGAGCCGATCGCTGCCACCCACTGACCGGGCTCGACCTGGGACGAGTTGCCGAGCTTCGCGGTCGGCAGGTCGCGCGCATCGACCTTGATGAGCGCGACGTCGGTGCGGCGGTCTACGCCCACCACCTTCGCCTTGAATTCGCGCTTGGCGTCGGAAAGCCGCACCGTGACGTCGTCGGAGTCGGCGACGACGTGCCCATTCGTGAGGATGTAACCGTCGGGCGTGATGATGAAGCCCGAGCCGAGCCCGATCCGTTCAGGGCCCTGCTCCGGCGCGCCGGGACCGCCGCCGGGCGGCAGGTCAGGGATGAACCGCCGGAAGAATTCGTCCATTGGATCGCCGCTTCGACCTGCCTGCGCGGCGGCTTTGCTCGTCGTAATGACGTTCACCACCACCGGCCCCTGCGACTTCATGAGCGGCGTGAAATCCGGCAGCGCCACGACCCGATCGCCTCCGGATGAAGACGCGACCGGCGGTGCCTTGCCCGCTTCGGGCTGCTTGCGGTCGCACGCCGCGAGCGAGAGGGCGACCAGCCCTGCGATGACGATGCGCCGCAATTTGGTCTCCATGATTGAAAAGCCCCGCCGAAGCGGGGCCGGTTTGCAACGCCGAAACCGTCTAGTACTTGGACTTGCTGCCCGAGCTCGTGCCGCCGCTCGTGGTGGCTTCGGTGCTTGAGCTCGCGCCTGCTGCGCTGCCCGACTTCGCCTTGCCGGCATGCTCCGGCGCCGCGGCATGCTCCTCGCGGGAAAGCTTGCCATCGCCGTTCTTGTCGAGCTTGGCGAAATCCTTGTCGTGCGGGGTGCCCTTCGCTTCCTCTTTCGAGATATAGCCGTCGTTGTTCTTGTCGAGCGCCTTGAACATCGCCTCGGCGCCGCCGTCGTTCTTTGTGGCACCTGCGGAGGCCTTGTCGCTGGTCGAGGCCTTAGCGGCGGATTTGTCGCTGCCCGCCGACGCTCCGGTGGAAGTTTTGTCATCCGCGCCGGCCGCGAGCGGCCAGGCGAAGGCGGCGGCGACAGCCGCTGCGATCAGAGTTTTCAACGTCATGGCGATCTCCTTTAAGGGTTAAGGCATGGCTGTGAGGCTGGCGCGGCTCCACGCCGCGTGCGGCCATGCTGCAAAACACATGCCGATGAGCCTAAGGACCTAGGCTCCCAGGTGATGCCTGGAGGTGCGCACCGCCTCGGGCGGCGTCTCGACCGCGACACCGTGGACGTACACCATCTTGCCGCCGAGCCAGCCCGACACCGCGAGCATTGCCACGGCGATCACGGACAGCCATACGGGCGTGCTCGACTCCACGCCGCGATACCTGAGATAGACGTTGACCACGTAGAGCGCGACCACCGTGAGGTTGATGCTCATGTGCATGATCGCGATGCGCTTCACCGGCGCGGGGAGCGCCAGCATGTCGATGAAGCCGGGCACTGCGGCGATCAGCGCGCCGATGATCCCGCCGACCATGGTGTAGCGGGCGACGATCGCCCAGTTTTCGCTCGTGCCGCCGAAGGCGGGTACCAGGTCGCAGACCAGGGAGAAGATCCACAGGCCGATCGGAATCGCGACCAGCATGGGGTGAATCGGGTGTCTTGCGATGTTGGCAGGGGTACGCATGGAAACCTCCTGCCCCGTGTGAGCAATTTTTGCGCCGCCTATCTCTCCCGGACCATGGCGAGCACCTCCTGCCGAGCCATCGAGTCGTGCGCGTACACCCCGCGCAGGGCGCGCGTGGCGGTCGCCGAGTGCTGCTTCTCGACCCCGCGCATCGCCATGCACAGGTGGCGCGCTTCGGCGAGCACCAGCACGCCCCTCGGCTCGAGCAGCTTCATCAGCGCGTCGGCCACCTGCTCCGTGATCCGCTCCTGCACCTGCAGGCGCCGAGCGTAGAGGTCGACGATGCGCGGAATCTTGGAAAGCCCGATGATCTTCTCGCCGGGAAGGTAGGCGACGTGCACCTTCCCGAAAAACGGCAGCACGTGGTGCTCGCACAGCGAATGGAACTCGATGTCGCGCACCAGCACGACGCCCTCGCCCTCCGCCTCGAAGATGCCGTTTCCGACCACGTCCTCGGGCTCGGCTTCGTAGCCCCCGGTAAGGAAGCGCATCGCCGCGGCGAAGCGCTTCGGCGTATCCGAGAGGCCGGGGCGCTGCGGATCCTCGCCGAGGTGCTCGAGCATCGCCCGCGCGTGCGCGGCGAGCGGATCGGCCAGGGTCTCGACCGGCATGTTCATCAGCGCGTCTCCCCGGCCAGGCGCTGCATCACGCGGGCGACGATGCGGTCGCAGCGGTCGCCGGCAAAGCCGAAGGCGTCCTCGCACGCGAGGTCGACCTCGGAAGCGAGGCCCTCGCGCAGCAGGCTGCGCGCGCGAAAGAACCTCGAGCGCACGGTCGGCTCCGGAATCTGCAGGATGTTCGCGGTCTCCTCGACCGAGTACTCCTCCACCGCGCGCAGCATGAACACCGCGCGGTAGGCGCCCGGCAGCGCGTCGATGCGCTCCTCGAGCAGCTTTCTTACCTCGGCGCGATGGGCCGAGCTCTCAGGTTGCTTGTCCATGCCGCCTTCCGCGATCTCGTTGATCTCCTCCACCGCCACGCCGGGCTGCAGCGGGACGATGGCGCTGCGCCGCGCCTGCTTCCTCAGGCGCATCAGCGCCTCGTTCGCCACCACGCGCGCGAGCCAGGTGGACAGGCGCGCCTCGCCGCGATAGCTGCCCATCGTGCGATAGGCCTGCAGATACGCCTCCTGCAGCGCGTCTTCCGCTTCGGCGTCGTCGCGCAGGATCGCCCGCGCGGTGCGATAGAGCGCGCGGTTATGCCGGCGCATTACCGCTTCGAAAGCCGCCTGGTCGCCGCCGGCCACCAGCCGGGCGAGCTCGCCATCGGAGGCATCGGCGTAACCGGCGCGTGGTAAAGGTTTGTTCATAAAGTCAAAAGTCCTCTTTGCACGTGGCCCGGAGCATTGGATGCCCCGGGCGGGGGCTGCGTTCCCGCCTGAAACGCATACAAAGCGGTAACAAACCGTATTCAAACCGAAAAATCGGCGACATGGCCCCTTTGTAGGCTGGGTTGGCGCAGGTTTCTGGGAGAAAGCCCGCCATGGGTTGGCTGTTCGCGAAGCACCTTCGACCGTTCGTGCTGCTCGCCGGCGCGGCGAGCCTCTCGCTGAACGTCGCCCTGCTTGCCCCGGCGCTCTACATGGTTCAGGTGTTCGACCGGGTGTTCGCGAGCCGCAGCGTGGAGACGCTGGTCATGCTGAGCGCGGCCGCGCTGCTCGCGCTCGCCCTGGGCTATTGCATGGACACCGCCCGCGCCGGCGCGCTCGCGTGGGCCGGTACGGCGCTCGAGCGGCGGCTTGCGCGGCAAGCGCTCGCGGATGCGCTGGGCCAGGCGGCGGCTGCCCCCGGGCGCATCGACACCGACGCCATGCGCGACATCGGGAAGCTGCGCGCCTTTCTCGGCGGCGGCGGGATCCAGGCGCTGTTCGATGCGCCGTGGCTGCCGATTTACCTCGCCGTCATCGCCTTCATGCACCCGCTGCTCGGCGTCATCGCCGCGCTCGGCGCGGGCGTCATCGCCGCGATCGCGCTGCTGACCGAGCGCCTGACGCGCCACGCTGCGGGCGACGTGCTGCAGAAATCGCGCAGCGCGAGCCGCCACGTCGAAACGCTTGCGCGCAACGCCGAGGTCATCGTCGGCATGGGCATGACGCAGGCGGCATTGGGCGCCTGGCAGACGCGCCAGGACGGCCTGCTCGCAGCCCGCGCGCGCCTGGGGGCGGCTTCGGCGAGGCTCACGGCGGCCGCCCGCATCGCGCGCCAGGGATTGCAGCTCGCGATGCTCGGCACCGGCGCCTGGCTCGTCATCGGCGCCGACGCCTCGGCCGGCATCATGGTCGCGGCCACGATCCTGCTCGGCCGCGCGCTTCAGCCGCTCGAGCTTCTCGTCGGCGGATGGAGGGCGCTGCTCGACGCGCGCGGCGCGTGGCGCCGGCTGAACGAGCGCGCGCGGGTCAGCGCTTCCGGCGGCGCGCTCGAGCTGCCGGCTCCGAACGGGCGGCTTCAGGTCGAGCGGGTGGTATTCGGTCCGGTTCCGATGCGCCCCGCCCTCATCAAGGGCGTCGGCTTCACGCTCGAGCCCGGAGAGAGCCTCGGCCTCGTCGGGCCGAGCGCGTCTGGGAAGACTACGCTGCTGCGGCTCATCCTCGGCCTCTGGAAGCCGCAGGCGGGAAGCGTGCGCCTCGACGGCGCCGACATCTCGCTGTGGGAACGCGGCGCCCTGGGAAGGTACCTCGGCTATCTGCCGCAGGACGTGGCGCTCGTCGGCGGGACGGTGGCGGAGAACATCGCGCGCCTCGGACCGGTCGATTCTGTCCGGGTGGTCGCGGCGGCGCGGCTCGCGCACGCGCATGACCTGATCCTGCGGCTCCCGCAGGGCTACGAAACCGAGATCGGCGAAGCCGGCGCGGTGCTCTCCGGCGGCCAGCGGCAGCGCATCGCGCTCGCGCGCGCGCTCTACGGCGAGCCGCGCCTCGTCGTGCTCGACGAGCCGAACGCCAATCTCGACGCCGAAGGCGATGCCGCGCTGCACGCGGCGCTGCAGGAGCTCAAGGCGCGCCGCGTTACCGTGATCATGGCCGGCCATCGTCCGGCGCTCATGTCGCAGCTCGACAAGCTCGCGGTGCTCAACGCCGGCGTGCTCGAGGCCTTCGGCCCGGCCGCGGCGGTGGCTTCCAGGCTGCGCGCCGCCGCATGAACACGCTGCGCAACACCAATCTCACGGCATTGTTGGCGGAGGGCGAGCTCGACAGCCCGGCGAGAAGCGAGCTACGCACGCGTATGCGCGCGTTTGCCATTCCGCTCGGAGCGGCCGTACTGCTGTTGGCGCTGTGGTCGGCGACCGCGCCGCTCTCCGGGGCGATCGTCGCACCGGCGCAGGTGAAGGTCGAGCTCAACCGCAAGACGGTGCAGCACCAGGAAGGCGGCATCGTGCGCGAGATCCTGGTGCGCGACGGCCAGAAAGTCCGCGCTGGCGAGCCTCTCGTCGTCGTGGGCGACGTGCGCAGCGATGCGGCGCTCAGCCTCCAGCGCGACCAGTTGCGCGCCGAGCTCGTCCGCAAGGCTCGCGCCGCCGCCGAAGCCACGCTCGCGCCGCGCTTTGCGCCGCCGCAGGAAGAAGCGGCCTCCGAGCACGCGGCGCGCGAGCGCGCACTCTTCGCTGCGCGCCGGCGCACCCTCGACGAGCAGATCGCCTCGCTCGAGGCGCAGATCCGCGACGCGCACGCCCAGACCGCGGCGCTCGAAAGCCAGATCGCGGCCGGCGAGACCTCTGCGAAGCTCTCGGTCGAGGAACTGGAGATCAACGACAAGCTCGCAAGACAGGGCTTCGTCAACCGCGCGCGCATGCTCTCGCTCGAGCGCACCGCCGCCGACTACCGCAGCCGCATCGGCGAGGCCCGCAGCGACCTCGCCGCGGCGCGCCAGCGCATCGGGGAGCTGCACGCGCGCATCGCGCAGGCGCGCAACCAATACCAGAGCCAGGCCGCCGACGAGCTGAGGGAAGCCTCGGCCCGGGTGCGCGAGCTCGAGGAGCGCCTGCGCCCCTCGCAAGACCAGGTCGAGCGCCAGATGGTGCGCTCGCCGGTCGATGGCGAGGTAATGGCGCTGCGCGTCTCGGCGCCCGGAGAAGTCATCGGCCCGCGCGAGCCGATCCTCGACATCGTGCCGGCGCGCGAGAAGCTCGTGATCGAGGCGCGCATCCGCCCCGAGGACGTGGATCACGTACGCAAGGACGCGGCTGCCGAGGTCCGCCTCACCGCCTTCGATGCGCGCACCACGCCGCTTCTCCCCGCGAAAGTCGTGTTCGTGTCGCCTGACCGGGTAACGCGGCCGGCCGGCGATTCCTGGTTCATCGCCACGGTCGAACTCGACGCCGAAGCCCTGCAGCGTCATCCGCAGCTCCGCGTCCAGGCGGGCATGCCTGCCGAGCTCTACGTCACGACTTCCAGACGCACCCTTTTCGAATACCTCGCGCGGCCGGTCGCGATCTTCGCGCACCGCGCCATGCGTGAGCCATAACAATCCACTTTGGAGCACATCGAGTGAGCATCTTCATCGGAAGCAACGCCGGCGAGACCATCGAGCCGGGATTCGTATCGCCGAGCGTCACCGTGATCGGCAATCCCAAGACGCCCGGCGCCGGCGTGGACATCATCCTCGCGGGCAGCGGCGACGACCGCGTCGCCGGCGGCGGCGGCAGCGACATCGTGTCGCTCGGCGCGGGCAACGATCTCTATACCTGGAACTCGGGCGACGGCAACGACCTCGTCGACGGCGGCTCCGGCACCGATACCCTCGCCTTCAACGGCTCGGCCGCGGCCGAGACGATCAGGCTTTCGAGCGGCCTCCTCGGCACCACGCAGGTGGCGACCAGCGCGGAAAGCGGATCCGTGACGCTCACCGGCGTCGAGCACATCGTCGTGTCCGCGGGCGACGGCGACGACGTCGTCGACGCGAGCGGCCTGCCTGCCGGCCGGGCGTCGCTCGAGATCAATGGCGGGCGGGGAAGCGATCGGCTCATCGGCAGCACCGGCAACGACACGTTCGTCTGGAACCCGGGCGACGGCAGCGACATCGTCGAAGGCAACGCCGGCAACGACACGCTGCAGTTCAACGGCTCCAATGCAGCCGAGAACATGGCGCTCTCGGCCAGCGGCTCGCATGCGCTGCTCACGCGCAACGTTGGCGCCATCACGATGGACCTGCACGGCGTGGAGACCGTCAACGTCGCAGCGCTGGGTGGCGTGGACAACATCACGATCGGCGACATGACCGGCACCGGCGTCAAGCAGGTCAACGTCGACCTCGCGGCCACAGGTGGCGGCGACGATAACTCGGCCGACATCGTGACGCTGGCCGGCTCGGCGGCCGACGACTCGTTTCACTTCAACGTCCCGACCGCCGGGCCGGCGATCGTAGAGGGTCTCGGCGGCGAGCAAGTCGCAGTCGATCACATGGGCGTCGGCGATCGCGTGGTGATCGACGGCGGCACGGGCAACGACAGCGTCACCGCCAGCGGCACGGGCGGCGACGACGACATCGGCATTGCGCGCGACGGCACGAACAACGTCGC
>Ga0070701_10000943_pt1 | contig 10515 bp, 7 predicted proteins | sample KBSK5102metaG_FD_65451 | JGI IMG/M metagenome (GOLD analysis project Ga0070701, IMG submission 65451) | Corn, switchgrass and miscanthus rhizosphere microbial communities from Kellogg Biological Station, Michigan, USA - KBS K5-10-2 metaG | ecosystem: Host-associated > Plants > Roots >... | reverse complement strand
AGGATGGGGATGTCGTAGATGTCGACCTTGTGCTGACGAATGAGATGCAGCAGCAGATCGAGCGGACCGTGAAATGACGGCAGCGTGAGTTTGTACGCGCTCTCATCGAGCTCGGGCTCGGGAACCGCCGGCGGCGCGGGCGGCGCTTCGAGGACAGGCGCAACCGCCTCTCCTCCGTTCTCTTTCTCTTCTTCGTTCATCGGAGCTCGGGGTAGTGAATCTTCATCGCCTTGCGAACCAGCTCGAGCGTTTCGCCCGCGCGTTCGCGTGCTGCGCGATTGCCGTCGCGCAGCGTGTCCCAGACGATCGACGGATCGCGGTCGATCTCTTCACGCTTCGCGCGAATGGGACGGAGCTGCTCGATCATGATCTCGGCGAGCAGCTTCTTGTCGTCGACGCAACCAATTTGCGCGGTGCGGCATTCGCGGTCGACGCGCTCGATCGTCTCGGCATCCGAGAAGAGCTTGTGGAACTGGAAGAGATTGCAGATGTCCGGATTGCCCGGGTCTTTGCGGCGGATGCGGTTCGGGTCGGTGAACATCGTCATCACGAGCGCGCGAATGTCATCGGCGCTCGCGGTGAGCGGGATCGTGTTTTTGTACGACTTCGACATCTTCTGGCCGTCGAGTCCCGGCACCTTCGGCGTCGCGGTGAAGAGAGGCTGCGGCTCGGGGAAAACATCACCGTAGAAGTTGTTGAAGCGGCGGACGACTTCGCGCGACAGCTCGAGATGCGACGCCTGGTCTTCGCCGACCGGCACGTGGTTCGCGCGGTAGACGATGATGTCCGCCGTCTGCAGCAGCGGGTAGCCGAGGAAGCCGTAGGTGTTGAGGTCTTTGTCTTCGAGCTTTTCCTGTTGATCCTTGAAGGTCGGCACGCGCTCGAGCCACGGCAGCGGCGTGATCATCGACAGGAGCAGATGAAGCTCCGCGTGCTCCTTCACTTCCGACTGCAGAAAGATCGAGCACTTTTTCGGATCGAGTCCGGCCGCGATCCAGTCGGCGACCGCTTCGAAAGTCGAAGAGTGCACGCCGGAAGGATCGGCGTAGTCGGACGTCAGCGCGTGCCAGTCGGCGACGAAGTAGTAGCAGCGATACGTCTCCTGGAGACGCACCCAGTTACGCACCGCACCGAAGTAGTTGCCGAGGTGGACGCGACCGGTCGGACGCAGTCCGCTGAGGACGATTTGGGATGCCTGATTCACTCGATTTTCACCAGCCAAAAAGAACGCGCGAGTGTAGCAGAACGTCAGTCGCGCGTGGCCGCGGGAAGTCGGATGCCGAGGATCTTTCGGGCGAGTGCTTCGGCGCGCTCGACGCCTTCCTTCTCGATGACCTCGATCGCGACGTCGCGCGCTTTATCCATGAGGTCGTGATCGCGAAGGATGTTGCCGAAGCGAAAGCGCGCGACGCCGGACTGGCGCGTGCCGAGAAATTCGCCGGGGCCGCGAAGCTCGAGATCGCGCTCGGCGACTTCGAAGCCGTCGCGCGTTTTCGCGAAGACGGAGAGGCGATCCTTCTCATCGTCAGAGACGAGGATGCAGTACGACGCGCGCGTGCCGCGGCCGACGCGGCCGCGCAGCTGGTGAAGCTGCGAAAGGCCGAAGCGATGCGCGTCCATGATCAGCATGATCGACGCGTTGGGCACGTCGATGCCGACTTCGATGACGGTAGTGCTCACGAGGATGTCGAGCTGACCGGCTTTGAAGCGCTGCATCGTTTCTTCTTTTTCGGCGGCGCTCATGCGGCCGTGCAGCATGCCGATGCGGCGATTCGGAAAACGCTTTTCGATTGCGAGCACGCCGGCGGTCAGCGGCTTGAGGTTCAGCTTCTCCGATTCTTCGATGATCGGATAGACGACGTAGATCTGCGCGCCGTCGTCGATCTGTTCGTCGACGAAGCGCCAGACGCGATCGAGCTCCGTCGCGGGGCGAACGGCGGTTTTGATTTTCTGGCGGCCGGGCGGGAGCTCGTCGATGACGGAGAGCTCGAGGTCGCCGTACATCGCCAGCGCGAGCGAGCGCGGGATCGGCGTCGCAGTCATGACGAGAATGTCGGGCGTGTCGCCTTTCGCGAAAAGCTTCTGGCGCTGCTCGACGCCGAAACGATGCTGTTCATCGACGATCGCCAGTCCGAGCGATTTGAAAGCGATCTTCTCTTCAAGCAGCGCGTGTGTGCCGACGACGAGCTGGATGTACCCGTCGCGGAGTCCGGCGATCAGCGTGCGGCGTTCGCCGGCTGCCATCGAACCGGTCGCTTTCGCCGTCACGACGCCATGGTCAAGTAGTTGACGAATTCGCTGGAAGTGCTGCTCGGCCAGGATTTCAGTCGGAGCGAGCAGCGCGACCTGATGCCCGTTGCGAATCATGATGACGGCCGCGATCAGCGCGACGATCGTCTTGCCGCTGCCGACGTCACCCTGCAGCAGGCGATACATCGGCTTGGTCGATTGCAGGTCCGCGGCGATTTCACGTAGCACACGTTTCTGTGCACCCGTCAAACGGAACGGCAGGACTTTCTTCACCTCGGCGCGCAGCTCATCATCGATCCGAATCCGCCGCGTCTTCTGCTTCACCTCCTCGGTCGCCCGCCGCACGCGGAGCGCGAGCTGGAAGACGAAGAACTCCTGCATGATGATTCGGAGGTGGGCGGGCGAGCGGAAGCGGGCGAAGTCCGCGGTGAGTTCCTTCGGCTGGTGGATTTCCGCGAGCGCTTCCGCGAAGCCGATGACGCCGAGCCGCTGCCGGAGCTCGGGCGGGAGCGGATCTTCAATGTTTGGAATCGCCTGCAGCGCCGCAGCGACGATCTGCCGCAGCGGTTTGGGCGGGACGTTGGTGATCTTCGAGTAGATCGAGACGATCGCCCCTTCGTCCTCCTCGGCGCCGTCGAACTTCTCCCAGTCCGGACTCTCGATCTGCAATCCGCCGCGCCCGAGCTTGGGTGTGCCGTAGATAGCGAGGCGGTCGCCGCGATCGATCTGATCGGCGAGATACGGCTGATTGAACCAGACGAGCTTTACCGCGCCCGTGCCGTCCTCGATGATCGCTTCAAACAGCCGCATCCGCTTGACGGGAGAGACTTTAGCGCCGGCGGAGATGACTTTCCCGCGCAGTACGACCGGCGTGTCGACGTTGCGGCCGAGGTCGGCGATGCGGGTTGGGTGACGCCGGTCTTCGTATCGGTAGGGGAAAAACCAGAGGAGATCGCCGGCCGTCTCGACGCCGGCGGCGGCGAGCGCTTTCGCGCGGCCGGGGCCGACACTCGGGAGGAACTGGACGGGTGTGTCCGGGGCGATCGGAGGCACTGGCGGATTGTGCAACAGGCGGGCGGATCGGCGAAGAGTTCTACGTCGCGTAGAACGCTAGTCGAAGACTGCTTTCATTGAAATTAAGCCGATCTTCACGAGATCACCGTTATGCATCGTCACCGGGACGCCGGTCGGAATGCGCATGTCGTTGACGTACGTCCCGTTAACCGTCCCAACCTCTTCGAGCACGTGGTACTCGCCGCCGGCGCGGATGATCTTCGCGTGACGGCGCGACACGGAACGATTCGTATCCACCGGCGTGAGATCGATGTCGGGGAGAATGCCGGTGACCGGATCGGCGCGGCCGATCGTCGTCTCATCACCCTTGCTGAAAAAGAACGAAGTGCCGGTTGCTACATCGACGAGGCGATGGCGGGCGGCTTTTTCGGGCGGCGCGATCTGCGTCGATTCGAGCGAGACGTGATCGGAATCGACTTCGCGTCCGACGAGCCGCTCCAGCAGCGCGTTCGCTTCGCGGAGTCGCTTCGAGTATTTGCGAATGATCCGGACCGCGACTTCCGGGTTCTTGCGGAGCATCTCGTCGAAGCGCGAGCCGTTGATCGCGAGCAGGCGGACGTCGGATGCGGCTACAGCGTCGGCGGTCCGGGCGACGTTTTCGAGGACGGCCATCTCGCCGAAGAAATCGCCCTTCTCGAGTTTCGAGAGGATGTGCGACTCGTCGTTGATGTGCTTGACGATGTGGACTTCACCTTCCTGGATGATGAACATCTCGGTGCCGAGCTCACCTTGCTGGAAGATGGTTTCGCCGGAGGCGTACGTGACAGACGAGTCCTTCACCGGATCCTTTCCGCCCGTCGTTTTGAACACCGCTTTCATCGATCTTTTTGGATCCTTTTAGCGCACGACTGCCGGTTCCGTGATGGTCAGCGAGCCTTCGCGAGTATCGAGTCGTACGGCGGCGCCGATCGGCATCAGGAGATTGTTGCCATCATGCCCGAACGGAAGATCGCGGACAACCGGAATGTCGAGGCCGCCGAAAAAATCGCGCAGGAGCGCATCGATTTCCGACCGTTCCCCGCACCCTTTCAACGACCCGACAATCACTCCCCGAATGCGCCGCAATCTACCAGTGAGCCTGAGGTGCGTCAACATTCGATCGAGGCGATACGGCGGCTCTTCGACGTCTTCCCAGAACCAGATTCCACCGTCGATCCAGTAGTCGTACGCGGTGCCGACGAGCGCGTCGGTCAGCGCCAGACAACCGCCGAACAGAACTCCCTCCGCCACCCCCTCGGCAACGACCTGTTCGCTCCGGAAGCGGTGAGTCATCGGCGCCGCGCCGGAGAGGATTGACCAGAGCCACTGCTCGCGATCGGCGGAGAGTCCGGCGTGAAAATCGAGATTGAGCATCGGCCCGTGAAACGTCGCGACGCCTGCATGAACGGCGATCGCCTGATGGAGCGCCGTGACATCGCTGAAGCCGACGATCGGCCGCGGATTGCGCAGGACCGCGTCGTAGTCGAGGCGATCGAGGATGCGCATCGCGCCGTAGCCGCCACGCGCGAAAAAGTAGGCGTCGTAGTCGTCGGAGCGGAGGAAGCGATTCAGCGTGTCGGCACGCTCGTCGTCGTCTCCGGCGAGATAGCCGCGATGACGATGGTCGACATTCTCGGCGATCGTGACGCGATGCCCGCGCGCTTCGATCGATTTCGCCGCCTCCTCGATCCGCTTCCGCTCGGACGGACCGGACGCGGCAAGAACGGCGATGTGAGCATTTTCAGGAAGCGCGCGAGGAGGAGTGAGCATGCCCGGCGATGCTGCGACAAAGGCGTCGCCGAAAGCAACCCCACCACCCGTAGACGGGGTCACATCTGCACTTTGCAGTGCCATCCTTTGGTGACGTCATCAGCAGATGACACTGCAAAGTGCAGATGTGACCCCGTCTACGAGGCGTGGAGCGGATCTGTAAGCCGAATCCTGTTCTCGTTGCCGAGTGAGGATCATTCGTCTGTCACTCGCGTTGCCGCGGTGATCGAGCAACCTACCCGGAAGCTCTTAGCGGTAACGGGCGGTACCATCACTTCCCTATTTGGTCTTGCTCCGCAGGGGGTTTGCCGTGCCGTCGCCGCTCACGCGGGACGCGGTGCGCTCTTACCGCACCATTTCACCCTTACCTCCGACACGCTTGCGCATGCCGGGCGGCGGTATCTTTCTGTTGCACTTTCCGTCGCCTCACGACGCCTGGACGTTATCCAGCCTGCTGCCCGTTGGAGTTCGGACTTTCCTCCGGCCTCACGACCGGCGATCCTCCGATCCGCTCCACGCAATCGCCTCTAACAGCCCGCCGACGACGGAAAATTGCGCGCGCTAAATAGTTGCTGTTTAAGCAGCTTGGAAAGATTGTCGGCGTGCCGACATTAAAAACCGTCGCGGTTTTTGGGGTCCGAAAACCACGCCGCCCAATCGTCGGCGGAAGGTTGTCCCTCCCCTTCCGGCGCGAGCTGCTCGAACTGATGCGCGAGCTCCGCGGGCGACACGACGGTCACCCGCCGCCCGCTCACCCGCGACGCGAGCGCCTGATCTGAAGTGACGACGTTCCACGCGCCGCCACTCATTCCGCGGTCCGCAACGCGTCCGACGATCAGATCGTCCGCCGGCCGATTGCCGCTGAAGATCACCGACACGCCGCCAAGATGCTTCGCGAAACTCGCCGGTTCGAGACCGTCGAAATAGCAGGCGACGCGCACCCGTCGCGCACGAGCAAATCGCGCCAGGAGCGTCACGAGCTCACGCTTCGCGGCGTCCGATTCACGCGGCAGCCGCAGGCGGCCGAGCACGTTGCTCCCGTCGATCAGCCAGCTCATGACCGCGCGCGGCGGCTGAGGAAAAGGAAGTAGAGCGTGACGATGATGATGACGATCGTCACGAGCACCGGTGCGAAGATCGCCAGGATCGCGTTCACGAACGCGAAAAGATCCTCGAGCAGCGACAGCACCGGATTCCCGAGGCCACCGGTCGTCGCCGTACTGACGCCGCGAACGGTCGCCTTCACCGCGTGCGACCCGAGTGCCGCGCTGCCGCCAATCACCGACGCGACAATCACCGCGCCGTGCGGGATCTGATCGGACACAGCCGCCCACGCGACGAGCGCGCCGGCCGCGGGACGAATGAAGGTGTGGATGATGTCCCAGACGTGATCGATGGCCGGCACTTTGTCGGCGATGAACTCGATCGTGTAGAGGACGCCCAGCGCGATCAGCACCGGCGTTGACGAGAAGAAGCGCGCGAGATCGTCGGGAAACATCCCCGGCCGCAGCCGCGCGAGGATGCCGAAGACGAGCATCGTCGCGTACGCGTTGACGCCTGCGCCGACCCCGAGGCCGGCGGAGGTCAGCAGCGACGAGACGATGGTGGTCATGAGCGCGGAATGCGAATGACGACCGGCGTCGCGCCGCCGCGCAGATCGCGCGGGACTTCACCGGCCGCGCGCGCCGCTTCCGCCTGCGTGTTGTAGCGGCCCCAGAAGACGCGGTAACACGGCTTGCCGCGATAGTTCATCGCCGCGAACCACACCTTGTCGCCGCCCGCGCTGATCGCTTTCGTGAGCGACGCGGTCTCGCAAACGAGCTCGAACTGGACAGCGAAGGCGCCGGACGTATTCGCCGCTGCCTGCTTCGCCATCGCGTCGTACTTTGCGCGCAGCGGATCGTTGCTGGTTGTTGCTGCCGATGCCGCGGCCGTGTCGTTCGTAATCACGACCGGTCCCGCGCCGCGCTCGAGACGCGGTGTCGTTCCGGCGGGTGCCGTCGTCGACGCGGTTACCGGCGGCTGAGTCGACGTAGTCGCGGGACGGGTCGCAACCGTCTGTGTCGCAGCGGTTGCCGGAGTCGCCGGAACGTTTGCAGGAGGCGCGGTGATCGTCAGACCGGAGGGGACCGTGCCCGAGGTCGTCGTCGCTGTCGGAGAAGTCGATCCGGCCGTGACGATCGTTCCCGTCGTGCCGGTCGCTGACGGCACAGGCGCGGGCACGACGGGCGGCGGAGTCACGCGCTTCCGCGGCGCGACCGACGCCGTCTCCGGCGACTCGATCGATCGCGGATTCCGATTCCGCCACCAGTTCAAACCGCCGAGGATCACGATGGCGAGACCGAGTCCGACCAGCGCAGCCCGCAGCAGATTGCCGCGCTTCGGCTCCTGATCCGTCATCTTCACCGTCGGCAGCGGCTCCATGCGATTCGCCGAACGCACCGGCACAGCCGCGCGGCGCGCCGTCTCGATCTGCGCCTCATCGAAGCCCCACTGCTCCTCGCGCTCGGCTTTGGGAACGGCCGTTTCCACCGTCGGCTCGATCGCGGGATACGGCTCGGGAATCGGAGGAATCGGAATCGGCAACGGAACCTCCGTCGTCTCTTCCCACGACGGCTCCTCAGCCGCCGCTACCGGCGCATCGTCCTCGAACGACAGCGACGGCGTGTCATCGTCGGCAGTGAAGTCGTAGTCATCGTTCACAGGAGCGGGCGCCGGAACTTCGGCCGCGAACGCTGGCGCCGCAGGCTCCGGCTCCGGAGCGCTCGGCCAGAGATCCGCGGCATCGCTCACCGCGACACTCGCGAACTCGTCGACCGGTTCCGCCGCCGGCGTGTCGTCGCCGAAAACCTCACCTGATGGTTGAGCTTTTCCGACGCGAGCCAACGCACCGACAAGCGTCAATGCGTGCAGTAGTTTGTAAACGTTGAAGGCGTCTTTGCCCGACATCTCGACGACGTCCGCCGCCGTGCTGAACCCATCGACGCGCGACACGATCTCCTCGGCATCCTGATTCAGGCCGAGGCGGCGATAGACTTCGTCGAACTCCGGCAGCCGCTCGAAAATGGCGGAACCGCCGTCCAGGAGCTGCTCGAATTTCGAGCGATCCTGCTCGGTCACGATCAGCTCGACGAGGATCTGCTGCAGCGAGAAGACCGTTCCCTCGTCGCGTTTCGGGAGGTAATCCGCGACGATTGTGAACGAGCCGGTCGTCCAGCCGCTGATCGAGCGCAGGATGCCGATCACCTGAACGCGCCGCGCCCAGGTCAGTTCTTTGCGGGTGATGAAGCCGAGGTTGAGGAGCGCGTCGCCGAGCGTTTCGGTCTCTTTGCGTTTGGCGAGCGCCTGCTTGACGTGCTCGCGCGTGACCTTGTTTGCGCGAAGGAGAATCTCGTCGATGCTGTCGGTGCGATCGTTGGTGCTCGCCGAAAGCACGTCGCCGCCTTTGAAGTAGACGATCTTGATGATGCCGTCACTTTCGAATCGGATCGCGCCCGTGAAGTGATCGCGGCCGAGCTCAACAAGCCGGCCGATGAGATCGATCTCGCCGATTTCCCCTTCGAAAGTCATTTCCCCCACCCCTTCTACTCTGCGTCGAATTTCGCAGGATTATCGCACGCGCGTGTTAGGCGGTATGCAGCTCGTCGTAAAGCGTTTGTCCGACTTTGCGTCCGAGCACGTTGATGAGGTCCTGCACCGACGCCTGCTTCACGCCCGACACACTGCCGAATCGCTCCAGCAACAGCAGCCGGCGCTTGCTTCCGATGCCCGGCAGATCGTCGAGCTCACTGTGCAGCGTCCGCTTCGAACGACGGCGCCGATGCGATGAGACGGAGAAGCGGTGCGTCTCATCGCGCACCATCTGCAGCAGCTGAAGCGCGGGATCGCGTTTCTCCAGCCGGATCGGCTCGTCGCGATCGGGGACGTAAATCTCTTCCTCCCGTTTCGCGAGGCCGGCGATCGGGATCTCCTCGATGCCGAGTTTGTTCAGCGCCGCGAGTGCCGCGTTCAACTGACCGCGTCCGCCGTCGATGAGGATCATGTCCGGCAGCGCCTTCCCGTCCTCGAGCAGCCGCCGATAACGACGATCCACCGCCTCGGCCATCGAGCGGAAATCGTCCGCGCCGACGACCGTCCGAATGTTGAAGATGCGGTACTGATTCTTGTCGAACTTCCCGCGATCGAGGACGACCATGCCCGCGACGGAATCGCTTCCCTGGATGTTTGAAATGTCGAACGACTCGATGCGCTGGATCTCGCGCTCGTAGCCAAGGATCGTGGCGAGGCGCTGACCGGCGATCTGCAGTCGATCCTGCTGCGCCTTTCGAAAACGCGACTCATGCGACAGCCGCGCGTTGCGGTTCGCGAGCTCCATCCGATCGACGCCTCGTCCGCGCTGCGGCACGCGCAGCGACACTTTCCGATTCGCCTGCGTTGCGAGGAATGCTTCCGTCAGCTCGGGCTCCTCGATCTCGAACGGGATGAGGATCTCCTGCGGAATGAAGAGGTTATCCTGGTAATAGCGCTGCAGCACTTCGCCGAGGAAGTGGCCGGGCTGATAGTCCTGAAGTTTTTCCCAGAAGAGCTCGCGCCGATCGACGATGTTGCCGTCGCGAAGGACGAAGAGCTGGACCGCGACGTCGCCGCCTTCTTCGTACAAACCCCAGACATCGAGGTCTTCCTGATCGGCGGACGCGACCTGCTGCTCCGCCTGAATGCGCTCGACGGTGCGAATCAGATCGCGGTAGTACGTCGCAACCTCGTAGTTCTCCTCCTCGGCCGCGCGATACATTCGCGCGCGCAGCCGCTCGTGGAGCTCTTTCGATTTGCCGCCGAGGAACAGGACGACGTCGTCGACCATCTCGCGATAGACGGGACGCTCGGTAAGTCCGACGACGCACGGACCGAGGCATTGGTGCATGTCGTAGTAAAGGCACGGACGCGGAAGCGCGTTCTGCCCCTCGGTGATGTCGAGATCGCAGCTGCGCAGCTTGAACTGATCGCCGACGAGCTTGAGGATGCGCCGCGCGGTGCCGGCGAAGAACGGGCCGTAATAGAGATCGCCCTTGCGCCGATCGACGCGGCGCGTGAAGACGGCGCGCGGATAGTCCTCCGACATCGTGACCTTGATGTACGGGTAGCTCTTGTCGTCGCGAAGGAGGATGTTGTAGCGCGGCTGATGCGATTTGATGAGGTTGTTTTCGAGGAGGATCGCCTCGAGCTCGTTGTTCGTCGTAACGAAATCGATGGCGTCGATCTCGTTGATGAGCGACATCGTTTTCGTGTCGCGCGCGCCGCGCCCGACGAGATACGAGCCGACGCGATTGCGAAGATTTCGGGCCTTCCCGACGTAGATGACTTCCCCCTCGGCATTCTTATGGAGGTAGACACCGGGCCGTTCGGGGAGCTCTTTCAGCCGCGCCTTAAGGCGTTCGAGACGGG
>Ga0070701_10000940_pt1 | contig 10543 bp, 6 predicted proteins | sample KBSK5102metaG_FD_65451 | JGI IMG/M metagenome (GOLD analysis project Ga0070701, IMG submission 65451) | Corn, switchgrass and miscanthus rhizosphere microbial communities from Kellogg Biological Station, Michigan, USA - KBS K5-10-2 metaG | ecosystem: Host-associated > Plants > Roots >... | reverse complement strand
TCGTTCGATTCGAAGCCGTCCATTTCGACGAGCAGCTGATTGAGCGTCTGTTCCCGCTCGTCGTGTCCGCCGCCGAGGCCTGCGCCGCGATGGCGGCCGACGGCGTCGATTTCGTCAATGAAGATGATGCACGGCGCGTTCTTCTTGCCCTGCTCGAAGAGGTCGCGGACGCGCGAGGCGCCGACGCCGACGAACATCTCGACGAAGTCGGAGCCGGAGATCGAGAAGAACGGCGCGTTCGCTTCGCCGGCGATGGCGCGGGCGAGCAACGTTTTGCCGGTGCCCGGAGGTCCCATCAGCAGCACGCCTTTGGGGATCTTGCCGCCGAGCTTCGTGAACTTCTGCGGCTCTTTGAGGAACTCGATGATCTCGTGCAGCTCGAGCTTTGCTTCGTCGACGCCGGCGACGTCTTTGAACGTGACTTTCTTCGCGTTGCCGGAGAGGAGCTTCGCTTTCGACTTGCCGAAGGAGAGCGCTTTGTTGCCGCCCGCCTGCATCTGCCGCATGAAGAAGATCCAGAGGCCGATCAGGAAGAGGACGGGCGCCCATCCGATGAGCGCGGTGATGAACGGTGCGTCGTGTGATTCCTCGAACTCCATCGCCACGCCTTTCTGGCGGAGCTGATCGATGAGGTTCGGGTAATTGGACGGGGCGTTGAGATGGAATTCTCGTTTGCCGCCGGGTGCGGACGGTTTCGTTTCGCCGCGGATTGTCTCGCCGCGGATGACGACTTTCTCGACGTAGCCCTGATTGACGCGATCGAGGAAGGTGCTGAAGGGGATCTGCTCACTTGCGACCTGCGTTGCGTGGAAAAGCTGCCACAGCAGGAAGACCAGCACGATGATGACTAGCCAGAGCAGTGCGGTTTTCACGGTCGAATTCAACGATTGCCTCCGGAAGGACACGCGGGATGCTTCGCGCATGCCATTCGTACACTACTTCGCGTCGGAACGTGAGGTCCGAGAGGGAAATTCTTCGCGCGGAGCGAGTATGCGGGGGAGAGTTACGGGAGGGGCGGGGGGAGGTTTCAGGATTCAGGCTTACGCCTGGACTCGGCCGATGTACGGGAGGTTGCCGCAGAGGCCTTCGTTCTCGAGGCCGTAGCCGGCGAAGGTTCCTTCTTTGATCTTGAACGCGTAGTGATCGACTTCGAGCTCTACGGTGCGGAGATCCGGCCGGTCGAGCAGGGCGACGAGACGGATGGACGCCGGTTTTTTCTGACGGAGCTGTGTCAGGAGGTAGTTCTCGATGACGCCGGTCGAGACGACGTCTTTCAGCAGGAAGACGTTGCGGTCGGCGATGTCGATGAAGCTGAGGAAGTCGATTTCCATCGCGTCGGCGGCGGTGGTGTCGTCGATGTCGCGAACGGTATCGATGAAGCCGTAGCCGGCGTCGCCGTCGACGGCGCGAAGCAGGTCAGCGAGAAAGACGGACGTTCCTTTGAGGACGCCGAGGAGGAAGACGGGGGCGTTGCCGGCGCTCGCGCGAATCTCGCGGCCGAGCTCTGCGACGCGGGCGGCGATGACGGCCGCGGAGAACTCTTCACTGATCTTCGTGCTCAACCCACACCTCGTATCGCTGGCCGGCCGCGGACGTGATCCGGAACTGCTCGGAAATCTCGACACCTGCGACCGATACGACCGTGCCGTTCCAGAGAATCAGGGGGATGTGATCGCGGGTTTCCGCGGCGATTTTACGATCAATGAAGAAATCCTTCAGCTTTTTGTCGAAGGGGAGACCGAGTGGCTGGAAGCGATCGCCGGGCCGGCGGTTGCGGACGATGAAGGTTGGGTCGGCGTCGAGCGGTAACTGGAAGCGCTGGCGCTCGCGGGTGCCGATGGAGTCGTCGGTGACGGGACGGAGGTTTACGGTCGCGGCGATTGGTTCGATGTGAGTCGGAACGTTTGGGTTTAGCGGCAGTTCGAACGTGAGTGGGCGGGCTGGAAGCCCGCCCTCCTGGTGGCGGAGGACTACAACGTTGTCGCGGCGGACGAGCTCGAGGCGTTTGGTCACGCTCATTCTCTTGATGCATTCGAGGCCGTCGACGATGCGGGAAACGTCGACCGCGGTGAGATCGCGCGACGATGGATCTAGCCGGCGGATGTGGCGGACGATCAGCGCTTCGCGCAGCGCGCGATCGTCCGGGAGCGTGCGGAAGACCGTCGCCACCGGCGACGCTTCCGCGTCGTCGACTTCATCGAGTCTTCGCTCTGCTTCCGCCCATGCAGCGCGCGCTTCTTTCGCGCTGCGGGCGAGGTCGGCGACGTCGACGAAGCGCGTGATGCGGCGGACCATGTTGCGCAGAAAGCGCGTGTCGTCGTTCGACGAATCGAAACGCGGCTGGATGCGTTGCGCGCGCACGAACTCTTCGATTTCTTCGCGCGGTACGTCGAGCAGCGGACGAATCACGCCGTCGGCGCGAACGGGATGAATGCCGCGCAGGCCGGCGAGGCCGCTGCCGGTCATGCGACGCATCAGCACGGTTTCGGCCTGATCGTTCTGCTGATGCGCGGTCGCGATGTATTGCGCGCCGGCGCGTTCGCGCATCTCCTGCAGCCGTGCGTAACGAAGTTCGCGCGCGGCACCCTCGATCCCGTGTTCGCGAATCAGCTCGGGCGGCAGCGAGCCGTCTGCGACGAGCAGCTCGACACCGACATTCGCACAGAGCACGCGCACGAACTGCTCGTCCTCGTTCGACTCCTCGCCGCGCAGGTGATGATTGACGTGACCGGCGACGACGTCGATGCCGAGATCGTGCAGCGTGAGCAGCAGCGCGACGGAATCGACGCCGCCCGAAACCGCCGCGAGAATGCGCGGCCTGCCGAGTGCGTGTTCGTCGAGGAAACGGAGCGTGGCGTCGCCGAGCGACATGGCGTTACGATAAACGCTCACCATGAAAATCAGGGACTCCAGGGGCTTCACGCTCATCGAGCTGTTGGTCGTCGTCGCGATCATCGGCATCATCGCCGCGATCTCCGTCACGAACTATCTGAGCGCCGTGCAGCGCGCGCGTCAGAAGCGAACGATGGCCGACATGAAGACGGTCGCGGGCGCGTGGGAATCACGCGCGGTCGACGTTCGCGCGTACAACGCGGCCGGTTTCACGGTGCCGTCGCAGACGATCACGTATCCGCAGATGCTGCAGATGCTCGCGCCGACTTACATCAAACAGATGCCGCAGTACGACGCGTGGAATCGTCCGATGTCGTTCACCGCGGACGCGCCGGTCGGCTCGTCGACGATGGCCGCCGAGTATGCGATCCGTTCCGCGGGACGCGACGGCGTGTTCTCGCCGACGTACGAAGCGATCACGACGACGAATTACGACTGCGACATCGTCTTCGTCGGCGGGAAGTTCGTGCAGTATCCCGAAGGCACGCAGGCGCACTAAGGCATCGCGATCGGCTCATCCTTCTCCGCCGTTGCGGTCACGTTCTCCTCGTCGACGTAGCGACTCGCTTCCTCGATCAGATCGCAGATGCTCGTGAAGCTGTTCACGTCGCGCGTGACGTGCTTCATCGTCCAGTAGCCGAGCTGGCGATAGCTCTCGAACTGCGATTCGCTGAACCACTGATCGGCGGTCGTTTCATGCGGGAACGACGCGCTCGTTTTCGCGTAGTTGTAGACGTCCTTCGACTCCTTCTGTCCGTAGAACGCCGGCTTGATGTAGAGCAGGCGGCCCGGCTTCGCGTTCGGATCGACGCGCTCGTAGTGAATCGTCGCGATCGCGCAGTACTTCGGCGTCTCCGGCGGATCGGTCACGGTGCGCGGGAAGAGCGCCATCTTGTCGATGGTGATGTCGATGCCGAAGTCGATCCGGATTTTGCGAATGGCGTTGCCGAGATCGTCAAAGCTGAAGGTCGGATCGCCGCCGGCGTCGGTGACGACGATGCACGCGCAGCGGCGCAGCACCATTTCGTAGATGCCGAGGTTTTCGAAATGGCCGCCGTCGGAGAGGTAGACGTACGGGAACTCGTCGTTCGTGTAGCCGAACGTTTCGGCGAGGAACGGCACGAGTGAGTTCGTTGGATTGCGATTCACGTACGTCGACGATTTCGGATTGCCGAGCCACCAGCCGAGGCGGACGTTGAAGAGCGTCAGCAGGAATGAAAGCGGCGGCGACGAGTGGTAGCCCATGTTCGGGCTCGCCGCGGCGCCGGAGATTGCGACCGCGGTGCCGAGGGAGATGCCGGACGGTCCGCCGTACTCGCGCGTCGGATGAAAACCGAGGCGCCAGCTGCCGGCGTTTGCCGGTGACGCGACGAACGTCGTCGCTTTGCGCTCCTGCCACGCGAGGTTGTCGGTCGCGGTCAGATTCAGAGTCATGTTGACGACGTGCATCGGCCGCTTGTGTGTCGCCATCGGACGGATGTGTTTCGCGAAGAGCGACTCGAGGGCTGCGCGATTGCGGATCGAGAGCGGCTCGGGACCGTCCGCGCCGAACGAGCCCTGATCGATGCCGTGATTGAGGTCGTGCGCGAGGAGATCGCCGGCCTGGAGGCAGAGCTGTTCGTGTTCTTCCGGTTTCGTCGCGGTGGAGATCTCTTCGATCGCGTCCCACGTCGCCTGCGTGATGAACGCCGCGATCGTGGCGTTCGCGCGGAGCAGCGGCGCGAGTCCCGGAATGTCGATGAAGCTGTTCGCCCAGAGCATCTCCGGACGGAGGCGGTGCATCGGCAGGTTGTCGTTCGGATCGAAGCCGCTGAACGCGTTCGGCGTCCGCGAAAAACGGGAAGCGCCGAGGTAGGCGCGGACGAGACGATTTCGATAGAGGGCGTGCATCGAGAACTGATTCACGCCGATGAAGAACGAGACGAAGACGCCGAAGAGCGCGAACCCGAAGACGATGATCACGCCCTCGTAGACTTCGGTCTGGTCGACGACCCAGAGGTGTCGCAGCGCATTCACTTTCGCGGCGTCGACGGAGGGGATCGCGCTCGAACGCAGTTTCGCGGTGTATGCGTTTTTCCCTTCGTAGATTTTCGAATCCTGTTCGATGACGCGCCACGTCTGCTGCGCGAGCGCCATCGCGCCGGAATCGATGCCGCGCTCGTTGCGGATTTTCAGCAGCACTTCGGACGTGCAGAGCGAGATCAGCGCGGCGAGAGCGACGACGAACACCGGCGCCGCGAGTGCGAGGACGATGTTCGTAATCGTGCTGGACGGATTCGCGGCCGCGACATTATTCGAGTCGGTCGCGGCGGTTTTTTCGCTGCGGCCGCCGAGAATCGAAACGAGTCCGGTGACGCCGCCGATCGCGGTGAAGGTCGCCGGCAGCTGAAAGATGATGACCGGACCGTAAATCACGATCGCGGTGAAGAAGATCCAGACGAGCGCGCCAATGAGCACCCAGCCGGCGGCGCGGCCCCACCATTCGCGATCGTATTCTTCGTTGTACCAGCTCGCGCCGCCGACGAAGATCGCCGACTGCACGAAGAGGATGCCGAGAATCACGGGGACGGCGAAGCAGAGGAAGAATTCGCCCGGCGCGGTGGAGAGTCCCGGCGGAATCGATTGCCATGCGTCGAGTGCCGGCAGCTTCACGCGCGCGGTCGGATCGCTGAAGATCGTCGTCGCGGCGTAGAGCAAAGCGGTTGCGACGGCGCCCGACGCGGCCGCGGCGAGCATCTCGAAGATGAACTTCTTCAGCGCGTAGCGGCTCTTGTTCGAATCGTGGCGCACGTTGCCGATGCGCTCATCGCGAATGGCGTGGATGAAGCGCGCCATGTAGACGAGCGACGAGAACGTGCTGATCCCGATCATCGCGGCGAGCACGAGTTTCCAGTCGACGTGCGTTTCGTCGAGCGTGAACCAATAGAGCGCGGCGCTGATCGAACCGATGAAGAGCGGGAGGAAGACGCCGAGGATGAATCCGCCGTTCGTCAGCGAGCCTTTGCTTTTGTAGGAGACGGGACGCGTGAACGCGAGCATCAGCGTCCCGATGAGGATCATCGCGCCTGCAACGAGCTCGAACGTGAATGCCCGGATATCAGAACGCAGCAGCGCGATGGAAAGCCGCGGCACGCCGAGGACCGCGATGAGCAGCGGCACGAGCATCAGCCAGACGAGCAGCAGATTGCGCAGGTATGAGCCGGTGAACGCCCACGTGTCGCCGCTGGTCAGACCGAGGCGCGGCGTCAGGTAATTGCTGAACTTCCGCAACCACATCAGCGGCTTCACCTCGGGCTCCAGCGGATTCGCCGTTGCGTTGTTTCCGGTCAGCTCCGCTGCGACGCCGGTCATGCCATCGGCGTTGCGGCGCGCGTACGAAGAGAGCCAGCTGCCGATGTAGCCGCCGCCGGAGACGGTCGAGATGAAATCGAACTTCGGCAGTACGCCGACGGCGGCGAGTCGCTGAATGACGCCGAGCGCGAACGTCGCGCTGCGGATGCCGCCGCCGGAGATGCAGAGCGCGGTGCGCGGCTCCGCGAGCGCGTGAATCGCGGCGAAGAGTTTCTTCAGTTTCTCTTCGTCGGTGCCCGTTTCGTCGGGAGGCGGCGCGCCGTGCAGGCGGATGTACTCCTCGCGAAGCACGTCGTAAAGACTCAGCGGCTGGTCGGACATGGGACGCTCCTTGCTGAACTGAGGGATTACCTGGGAGTGTTCGCGATGCGGGGTTTCCCTACCTGCGCGACGTCGGGAAGAGTAACGTGACGGTTACTTCTTCGGCGCCTTCGATTTCTTTCCGAATGTGAAGTCGAAGCCGAAGTAGGTCTGATAGCTGTCGCTGCCGGAGCCGCCGTCGACGTCGGCCGTCAGCTGCGCGAAGGGACGGATGCGAAGGTCGCTCTTTGCGAACGGATAGCCGAGCAGCGGAATGTAGTCGGGCCGCACGGAAAGGAAGCCGTCGATCTTCAGCCGGCGTCCGCGGCGCGTGTGAAAGAGATCGTTGCGGCCGAAGCCTACTTCGAGATAGCTCCCTTCCAGCGGGCCGCTGACGGCGAGCGCGCCGATGGCGTAGAGCGACTGATCCGCGGAATCGCCGCCGCCGCGCACAGCGATCGCGCCGTACTGCGCCTTCAGATACATGCGCGCGCGATCGGCTTCGTCGTTCTGCAGCAGCGTGTGCAGCGGCAGGAACTCCCAGCGCAGTCCCGCGTAGGTTTCGAGGCTCGAAGCGCTCTTGATGATTGCGATCACTTCGCCGGTGCCTTTGTCGAGCTGGAGCTCGTCGCACGCGGGGAGATCGGCCTGTTTTGTCGGATTCGCTGCAGTGCCGCAGTTCAGTTCTTTGCTGCGTGCGCTGTGCAACGTTTCGCCGTAGACCCACAGCTGAGAGAAGTTCCACCAGCGAAAGCGCTTCGCCGGCGTGTCCTTCGAATCCGCGAGGATGAACTCGCCCGGGTTCTTCGGGTCCGGTGTGTAGCGCAGGTTCTGACGTGTGCCGAACAGGCGATATGCGAAGTCGAATCCGGTCGCCAGACGCGTCGTCGTTTCGCCCTGTTTCTTCGCGTCTTTGTCGATGTAGTTGAGCAGCTCGCTGCCCGCGAAGTTGTCGGCGACGCCGCCGAGGTAGTAGCTGGCTTCAAAGGAGCCGCGGCAGTCGACGTTCGGCGCGGTTTCTTTGCGGCAGTCGACGTATTCGTCGAAGTCGAGATCATCCGACGTCTGAGGAGGCTTCGGCTTTGCCTGCGGAGTGCCGCCCGCTGTGTCGGTGAGCTGCTGCGGCTGGGGCTCGGGCTGCTGCGCGGCGAGTGGCGTCAATACGAACAGAGAAATAAAGATCGCGATCAGGAATCTCATCTCTTCACCTCAGAGATTCCAGACGGACGAGCGTCAGAATTTCGCCGAAGCCGTCAATGCCACCCGACGACGAAGTGCAGCAGCGAGTCTCCCGCTCCCGGCGACCCGTCGACGAAGAGGAACGACTGGCCGTCGGGTGCCGGTGCGAAGCGGAGCGTTTCCGGCGGCATGCGGAAGAGCGCGGTCGCGACGGGATCGGTCCACTCGCGAGGCGTGCGCGGCACGACGCTCATCAGGTCGTCCTGCGACGACGCGTAAAAAAGCTCCCCGCCGTCGCCGCGCCAGCGCGGAGAGGTTCCGCCGTTCGTTGAGACACGCACGCGCGGCATCCCCGAGTCCGCCAGATTCTGCAGATACACCTCGGCAACACCTGACGCATCGGACACGAACGCGAGCCAGCCGCCGTCCGGCGAGACCTGCGGATCGTTTTCGGTAAATGGCGTATTCAGGAGCGGCTCGGCGCGATGCGTCCGGAGATCGAGACGAAGGATGTCGCCTCTCGATTTCGCCGATTCGGTGCTGAAGTAGATCGCCGTCGCATCGGGCGTGAAGCTTCCTGCGAACTGGAACTCGTTGACGGGATGCAGTCGCTCGGACGTCGACGAGCCGACGGCGCGACGAACGAGATTCGGCAGCGATCCCGCCGCAGCCGCGGAGTAGATGATCGTTCGATCGTCGGGCGACCAGACCGGCGTCAGCGCCAGTCCGGGCTCGCTCGTGAACCGGTCGCGAACGCCGCGCGCGAGGTCGTAGATCCAGATGTCGCCGAGTCCCGTGGCGCGATCGAGCACGGTGACGGCGGCGCGGCGTCCGTCGTGGGAAACGCCGAGACTGAGGTTCTGAAAAGGTCCGTGCTCGTCGATGACGCGCGGCGTTCCCTTTCGATCGGTCATGAGTAGCCGGCCGCTGCTCGTGTCGGTGCGATAGACGATCGTGCCGTTCGACGCGTCGAAGTCGCCGCGCGCCGCCGGATAAAAGTAGGAGACGTCATCGGCGAGCAGCGACGGCTCGCCGATCATCACGCCTTTGCCGACGTCGAGGCGCTGCGCGAGGAGACGCGCGTCGCGAACGTACACGAGCTGATCGGGCGAGACGAGTTTCGCCTGAGAGACGTTGCGAAGCAGCACACTCGTCGCGGCGGAATCGAGCGACGCGAGCACCAGCCGCCGGTCGAGCGAATCTCTGATTGCCAGCGTGTACAAAAAGTGTTTGCCGTCAGCGAGCAGCTGAGGGAGCGAGTGCCGCCAGTCATCCTTCGTGTCCTGCGTGACGCGCGTGACGGCTCCGCCGCGATCGGAGACGCGATAGATCTCGGTGCGGCCACCCGAACGATCCGCGAAAAGAATCGTGTCACCGACCCACGAGCCCATCGCGCCGGACGCGGCGACGTCGCACAGCGGCGCCGCAACTTCGTGGCCGCTGACTTTCGTCTTCCACAACTTTCCCTGCGCGCTGAAGCCGATCCACTTTCCGTCGGATGACCAGAATGGTCCGCTGCCGCGAGTCGTCCCTTCGAGCTTCGTGAGGACGGGCGAATCCAGATTTCGGAGGTAGAGCGCACGTTCGCGACCGGAGACACCGGCGAAGCAGAGCGTGCGTCCGTCCGGCGAGAGCGCGAAGTTCGGCGTTTCCGGCGACGGCAAGAGCGTGACTTCACCCGGAAATGCGAGATCGAGGCGTGTGACCGACGGAGCGACGACAGGCGCTGCGAAGTATCGCGAGCCGGCCCACGCGAGCAGCGCGCCGATCGCGGCAGCGACCGCGAGTCCGATATACGTGCGCTGCGGCGCGGCCGGCGCAGCGCGAATCGTCTCCGTCGTCGTCGACGCTTCCGCCAGCCACTTCAGCTGACGCGCGAGATCGTGCGCGGTCTGCCAGCGATCGTCGGGATCTTTTTCGAGCGCGGTGAGAATGATCCGCTCGAGCGCCGCCGGACACGCAGGCTGCAGCGAGCGAACGGGAGTCGGATCGGCCGACAGAATCGCCGCGATGACGCTCGCCTGCGAAGTGCCGGCGAACGCGCGCTGGCCCGTGACCATCTCGTAGAGCACGCAGCCGAGCGCGAAGATGTCGGTGCGGTGATCGACCGGCTTTCCCTGCAGCTGTTCCGGCGACATGTACATCACCGTCCCGACAATCGTCCCCTCGGCCGTAATCGGATTGAGCGCGGTGACGGGCGCGGAGTCATCGGAAAAAAGTCGCGGTTGCGATGCGAGCTTGGCGAGGCCGAAGTCGAGCAGCTTCACGCCGGACGCGCTGAGGATGATGTTGCCCGGCTTCAGATCGCGATGCGTAATCCCCGCCCGATGCGCATGCTGCAACGCCTCGGCGATCTGCGCGCCGTAACGAAGGACCTGTGTGAGCGGCAGCGGTCCGCGCGCGAGTTTGTCGGCGAGCGTTTCGCCGTCGAGATACTCCATGACGAGGTACTCGGCATCGCCCGCGCGGCCGATGTCGTACAGCGCGCAGATGTGCGGATTCGAAAGCGCGGAGATCGCGCGCGCTTCGCGCTCAAAACGGGCGCGGTGATCGCTGCCCGCGGTGAGATCGGCGCGCAGAACTTTGATTGCGACGGTGCGATCGAGACGCGTGTCGCGGGCGCGGTAAACCTCGCCCATTCCACCCGCGCCGAGGAGCTGGTCGATCTCGTAGGGACCGAGAGTGCTGCCTTTCGGAAGGGTCACGTGTGGACGCGATGATAGCGGAGGGATGCGTGAGGGTTGTCACGCGCGGATGTGTGGTGAGTTGCGCGGCGTGATTTCGCCGCGATGAAGAATGAGTGAGGAGGGAGAAAAGAGTG
>Ga0070701_10000938_pt1 | contig 10557 bp, 5 predicted proteins | sample KBSK5102metaG_FD_65451 | JGI IMG/M metagenome (GOLD analysis project Ga0070701, IMG submission 65451) | Corn, switchgrass and miscanthus rhizosphere microbial communities from Kellogg Biological Station, Michigan, USA - KBS K5-10-2 metaG | ecosystem: Host-associated > Plants > Roots >... | reverse complement strand
CTCGGCGACGCCGGCGCGCACCGCGTCGTCTACATGGATGGCCGCAAACATCCGGACGACGTGTTCCCCACCTGGTACGGCCATTCGATCGGCCGCTGGGAGGGCGACACGCTCGTCATCGACACCGTCGGCTACAACGACAAGTTCTGGTTCGACAGCCGGGGCACACCGCACACGGAGAAGCTGCATACCATCGAGCGGTTCTCGCGGCCCAACTTCGGCACGCTGATCAACGACTTCACGATTGACGATCCGGGCGCGTATTCGAAGACGGTCCAGTTGCGGTTCACGGGGCGCCGCGTACGCCAGGACGTCGAGCTGATGGAAGACATCTGCACGGAGAACAACCAGGCGGGCATCGCGGGTGGCTATCGGCTGAACGCCGAACAGAAATAGGAAGGTGCGGAGATGAGATCACAACTTGGCATTCTCGCGACGGGCCTCGGCGTCTTCTGTCTGACCGCTCCGCTCGTCGCCCATCACGGCTTCGACACCGAGTACGACGCCAACAAGAAGTTCACGCTGTCGGGCGTGGTCCAGAAGGTGGAATGGCAGAACCCGCACATGCGGGTGTATGTCGACGTCACCGATGCCAGCGGCAAGGTGACCACCTGGAACATGGAGATGACGAGCCCGAATACCGTGCGCCGCCAGGGCTGGGGTCCCAAGGACCTCCTGCCGGGCGAGAAGGTCACCTTCACGACCTACGGAGGCAAGGTCGTGGAGACCAGGGGCTCGCTCGTCACGATCAAGAAACTGAGCGACGGCCGCGAGTTGTTCGTCGCAGGCGGACCTGACGCGTCAGTACCCAAGTAACCACACTCACAGTCGTCGGCGGCGCACGTGCGGAACCGGAGGAGGGTGTATGAAACGCCTGCTCGGGGAATTTTGTGTCGGCACGATCGCTCTTCTTCTCACGACCACTCCGGCTGTCGCCCAGCTTTCGACGGCGCAACTGAGCGGCCGGGTCACGGACGAAAGTGGCGCCGTGCTGCCCGGCGTCACGGCGACGGCCACGCAAACTGAAACCGGCTTCACGCGGAACACGGTCACGGACGCGAGCGGGGCCTATATCCTCTCGAATCTCGCGCCGGGCCCGTATCGGCTCGAGGTCGCGCTCCAGGGGTTCCGCACCTACGTCCAGACCGGCATCGTCCTGCAGGTCGCCGCCTCGCCGGTGATCAACGCGGTCCTGACGGTCGGCAGCGTCGAGGAGTCGGTCACGGTCGAAGGCGCCGCGCCGCTCGTGGACGTCAAGAGCGCCGGCATCAGCGACGTCGTGCGCAACGAGGAGATCGTTCAGCTGCCGCTCAACGGCCGCAACCCCGTCGAGCTGGTGATGATTGCCGGAGCCGCGGTGCAGACCATTACGTCGACGCAGCGGGCGCTGCCGGGGAGCCTCGGCGTCTCCGTCGCCGGCGGGCAGTCGTTCGGCGTCGCCTACGTGCTCGACGGCGCGATGCACAACAACCCGCAGGACAACCTGAACATGCCGTTTCCGTTCCCGGACGCGCTGCAGGAGTTCAGCGTCGCGACGAGCGGCTTGAGCGCGCAGAACGGCGTGCACTCGGGCGCCGCGGTCAACGCGGTGACCAAGTCGGGGACCAACCGCTTCTCGGGCAACGCGTTCGAGTTCGTGCGCGATCGGCGCTTCAATTCCACCAACCCGTTCTCCGCGATCGGGCCCAACGGCAAGCGCGTCGATGACGGCCTGAATCGCAACCAGTTCGGCGGCACGCTCGGCGGACCGCTGGTGCGCAACAAGCTCTTTTTCTTCGGCGGCTATCAGGCGACGACCGTCAACCAGGTGCCGGCGGCCAACATCGCCTGGGTGCCGACGGCGCAGATGCTCGCCGGCGACTTCACGGCGTTTGCCTCACCGGCCTGCAACGGCGGCCGGCAGATCACGCTGCGCGGCGGCTTCGACAACAACCGCATCGATCCCGCGCGGTTCAGTCCGGCGGCGCTGAACCTGGTGAAGTACCTGCCGAAGACGACGGATCCCTGCGGACAGGTCACCTACACGCTGGGCAACGACAGCGACGAGCGGCAGTACGTCGGCCGCGTGGACTATCAGCGCACGACCGACGACACGATTTTCGCGCGCTACATGGCCACGAAGTTCGACAAGCCGATTCCGATGCGGGAAGGGGACACGCCCCTGTCGCTCTACGACGCCGCGAACCTCACCAACGTGCTGGGGTTCGACGCGCTGGCGCACTCGCTCGCCGTCGGCGACACGCGCGTCTACGGGTCCAACACGGTGAACGCGCTGCACTTCACCTACAATCGCAGCGGCGTGTATCGTCTCGCGCCGCAGACGTTCGAGCCGCACGATATCGGGTCGGACGTGTACAGCTACTCGCCGCACGTCGGCGTGTTCATCGTGTCGGGCAACGGGTTCCAGATCAACAACCCGGGGCCGAGCCGATTCACGATGGGCGCATCGCAGATCAGCGACGACCTGACGCTGGTGCGCGGCGATCACCAGCTCTCGGTCGGGGGCAGCGTCGCCTACTGGCAGTTCCACTTCCTCTCGCACGCGCGTTCCGGCGGCAACTGGAACTTCACCGGCCAGTTGACCGGGCTCGGGCTCGCCGACCTGCTGACGGGGCGCGTCGGCCGGCTCGAACATGGCGGACCCGCCATCCTGCCGATGGAGCAGTGGTACACGGGACTCTACGCGCAGGATGCGTGGAGGACGACGAGCCGCATCACGATCAACGCCGGCGTCCGCTGGGAACCCTACCTGGGCCAGACCGTCACCAACGGCTCCGTCTACAACTTCGACCTCGACAACTTCAAGACCAACGTCAAGACCACGCAGTACGCCAACGCACCGGCCGGTCTGATCTATCCCGGCGATGCCGGCTTCCCGCCGGGGCGATCGGGGCTGAACAAGCAGTGGTTCAACTTCTCGCCGCGTGTCGGCATGGCGTGGGACGTCAGCGGCGACGGCCGCACGGCGGTGCGCGGATCGTACGGCCTCACCTATGACATGCCCAACGGCGAGTACGAGTTGATCAACGCGAATTCACCGCCGTTCGGCAACCGTACGCTCGTCGAAGATCCGCCGGGAGGATTCGATCGCCCATACACGCAATTCGGCGGCGATCCGCATCCATTCATCACGGGACGCGACACGCCGTTCATCGCCTACGGCGCGTTCGGGGCCGTCGATCCCGACATCAACTCGCCGCGCATCCAGCAGTGGAACCTGACGGTCGAGAAGCAGTTCGGCCGCGCCTGGCAGGCGGAAGCGAGCTACATCGGCAGCCACACGGACCGGCTGTGGAACCAGGTGGCGATCAATCCCGGCGTGTTCCTCGGCCTCGGCCCGTGCACGCTCGACGGCGTCTCCTATCCGGTCTGCAGCACCAACGCGAATCTCAACCAGCGCCGGGTCTACTCGCTGAACACCGTGAACCCGGCGGCGGCACGGCTGATCGGGAACATGGACATCCACATGTCGATCGGGACGCAGAACTACCGCGGGCTCAAGCTGTCGTTTCAGCGCCGCGCCGGAAGCGGCATCAGTGCGAGCGGCAACTACACGCTGTCGCGCTGTTTCGGCGATCCCGCGTTCCAGACGGGCGGCTTCCCGCAGATTGCCAACGGCTACACCGATCCGCAGCATCCCGAGTTCGATCGGGGTCCGTGCGATCAGGATCGCACGCATATCGCCGTGTTCAACGCGGGCGCGCAGGTGCCGCGGTTCGACAGCCGCGCCGCGCGCATCGCGTTCTCCGACTGGCGCGTGTCGGGACTCTTCAGCGCCCGCTCCGGCCAGCCCGTCAACGTCATCTCCGGCCAGGATCGCGCGTTCACCGGGATTCAGAATCAGCGCGTCGATCAGATCCTTCCCAATCCGTACGGCGACAAGACGCTGAACAACTGGCTCAACCCGGCGGCGTTCGCGCTGCCGGCGCCCGGCACGCTCGGCAACTTCAAACGCAACAGCGTGCGGGCGCCCGGGTTCCGGACGCTCGACGTCGCGCTGTCGCGCCTCCTCCCGTTCGGCGCGAGCCGCACGCTGGAGCTGCGCGTCGAGACGTTCAACCTGCTGAACACCTTCAACTGGGGTCCGCCGACGCTGATGAACGCGGACAGAACGCACACGAACTTCAGCTCGGGCGCCTTCGGCCGAATCACACAGATGTCCGGCGCACCGCGCATCATGCAGTTCGGCGTCAAGTACGGCTTCTGACAAAGGGGGGCGGGTCTGAAGACCCGCCCCTGCCCTGGCTAACTGAATTCCTCGAGAGGAGGCTCTCATGAGGCGCCTGTTCTGTTTCGCGGCGCTAACCCTTCTCCTCACCAGCTCCGTTGCCTTCGCGCAGCTCTCCACGGCGCAATTGAGCGGCAGGGTCACCGACGAAAGCGGTGCCGTCCTTCCCGGCGTGACGGTCACCGCGATCCAGACCGACACCGGCCTGAGCCGGTCCGACGTCACCGATGGAAGCGGCGCGTACCAGCTGCCGAACCTGCCGACCGGTCCCTACCGGCTTGAAGTCTCGCTCTCCGGCTTCCGCACCTACGTCCAGACCGGCTTCGTCCTGCAGGTCGCGGCCTCGGCCGTCATCAACGCCGTGCTGACGGTCGGCGCGCTCGAGGAAACGGTGACGGTCGAAGGCGCAGCGCCGCTCGTGGACGTGCAGAGCTCCGGCGTCAGCGAAGTGGTGCGCAACCAGGAAATCCTCGCGCTGCCGCTCAACGGCCGCAACGCGGCCGACCTCGTCGCCATCGTCGGAGCGGCGGTACGTGTCGGCGAAGCCAATAGCCGCAGCATGCAGGGCGGGGTCGCCTACTCGGTTGCCGGCGGCCAGTCGTTTGGCGTCGCGTTCCTGCTCGACGGCGCGATGCACAACGACCCGCAGAACAACATGAACCTGCCGCTTCCCTTCCCCGATGCGCTGCAGGAGTTCCGCGTGGCGACGAGCGGTCTCACCGCCGAGAACGGCATGCACGCGGGCGCGTCGGTCAACGCCGTCACCAAGTCCGGCACGAACCGGTTCTCGGGAAACGTGTTCGAGTTCCTCCGCGATCACCGGTTCAATGCCATCAATCCCTTTGCGCTCGTACGGCCGGATGGCAAGCTCCAGGACGACGGGCTGGTGCGCAACCAGTTCGGCGGCACGTTCGGCGGACCGATCGTGCGGAATCGGCTCTTCTTCTTCGGCGCCTACCAGGGCACGGCGGTCCGTCAGACCCCGGCGGCCAACATCGCGTGGGTGCCGTCGGTCGCGATGCTGTCGGGCGATTTCACCGCCTTCGCCTCCCCCGCCTGCAACGGCGGTCGGCAGATTGCGTTGCGCGGAGGGTTCGTCGACAACCGGATCGATCCGTCGCGGTTCAGCCCGGCGGCGCTGAACCTGGTGAAGCGGCTGCCGAGCACGACCGATCCCTGCGGCCAGGTGACGTACACGTCAACGGAAGACGACACCGAAGGACAGGCGGTCGGCCGCATTGACTATCAATGGACGACCAACCATGCGGTGTTCGGCCGATACATGGCGACCTCGGTGAAGAACCCGACGCCGCTCGAACGGTCCGACAGCGTGTTGAGCATCTACAACACGTCGCGCGGGGCGGGTATCCCCGGTCTCGACAAGCTCGCGCAGTCGCTCGCGCTCGGCGATACGCACAGCTTCGGCTCGAATACGGTCAACGCGCTCCGCTTTGCCTTCAATCGAACGGTCATCGATCGCCTCGATACGCCGCTGTTCGATCCCAAGGCGCTCGGCTCGAACGTCTACAGCTACGACCCCGGCTCGCTCGTCCTCGCCGTGACCGGCGGGTTCAACATCGCCAACCCCGGCAAGGGTCTGTTCAAGACCAACTCCTCGCAGGTGAGCGATGACCTGACGCTGGTGCGGGGAAGCCACGAGCTGTCGCTCGGCGCCAACGTCGCCTACTGGAAGCATTACTTCTTTTCCCACGCGCGTTCGAGCGGCGACTGGCTGTTTACCGGCCAGCTGACCGGCCTCGGGCTGGCGGACTTCATGCTGGGTCGAGTGGGCCGGCTGGAGCACGGCGGCCCGGCGATCATGCCGATGAACGAGTGGTACCTGGGACTGTACGGACAGGACTCGTGGAAGCTGGCGCACGGCCTGACGATCAACGCCGGACTGCGCTGGGAGCCGTACTTCGGCGCGAACGTGCTGAACGACGCCGTCTACAACTTCAGCCGGGACAACTTCCGCAACAACGTCACGAGCAAGGTGTTCAGGAACGCGCCGGCCGGACTGATCTACCCCGGAGACGCGGGATTCCCGCCGGGCCGCACGGGCCTCGAGACGCAGTGGTGGAACCTCTCGCCGCGCGCCGGCGTGGCGTGGGACGTCAGGGGCGATGGCCGCACCGCGATTCGATCGGCGTACGGGATCTCGTATGACTTCCCCACCGCCGAGTACCAGTTGATCAACGCGAACTCGCCGCCCTTCGGCAATCGATCGCTCGTCGAAGATCCGCCGGGAGGATTCGACAACCCCTACGCGCATCTGGGCGGCGATCCGCATCCCATCCTGACGACGCCCGACACGGTGTTCATTCCGTTCGGCGCGTATGGCGCCACGGCGCCCGACATCAACTCGCCGCGCATCCAGCAGTGGAACGTCACCTTCGAGAAGCAGATCGGAAAAGTCTGGCAGGCGTCGGCGAGCTACCTGGGGAGCTACACCGATCGCCTCTGGGGGCAGGTGGCGATTAATCCCGGCGTCTTCCTCGGTCTCGCCCCGTGCACGCTTCAAGGCGTCGCCTACCCGGTCTGCAGCACGAACGCGAACCTGAACCAGCGGCGCGTGTTCTCGTTGTCCACGGAGAACCCGGCGGCGGCGCAGCTGATTGGCAACATGGACGTGCACACCGATATCGGCACGCAGACGTATCGCGGGCTGAAGCTGGCGTTTCAGCGCCGCGCCGCGAGCGGCGTGAGCCTCAACGGCAACTACACGATCTCGCGCTGCTTCGGCGATGCGACGACGCCCGGCGGAGGCTTCCCGCAGATTGCCAACGGCTTCACCAACCCGGCCGACCCGGGGTTCGATCGCGGCCACTGCGTGCAGGACCGGACGCACATCGGCAGCTTCACCGCCGGCGCGCAGACGCCGCAGTTTGCGCGGCGCACGCTCCGCCTGCTGGCGTCCGACTGGCGCGTGTCGGGCATTTTCACGGCGCTCTCGGGCAGCTGGCTCAACATCATCACCGGGCGCGACAACGCGCTCAGCGGCATCCAGATGCAGCGCGTCGATCAGGTGTCGAGTGATGTGTACGGCGAGAAGACCATTGCCCGCTATCTGAACCCGGCCGCGTTCGCACAGCCGGCGCCGGGCACGCTCGGCAGCTACGTCCGCAACAGCATCCGCGGACCCGCCTTCTGGACCGTGGACGTCGCGATCTCGAGACAGCTGTCGATCGGCAGCACTCGCAGCTTCGAGCTTCGCGTGGAGGCGTTCAACCTGTTCAACACGTTCAACTGGGGCAACCCGGTCACGAACTTCAATTCAGGCAGCTTCGGCCGCATCACGTCGATGACGGGCTCGCCGCGCATCATGCAATTCGGTGTGAAATACGGTTTTTGAGAAATCCCAAATCCCAAATCCCGAAACCCAAATCCCAACCCAAATCCCAATCGCGTCGGGTGCGATTGGGGTTTGGGATTTGGGGTTTGCGATTTGGGATTTAACTCTTGGAATACCAGTTCAGCAGACGGACCTCGATGTTGGTCCCCTTCAGCGCGTCCGCGAACTCCTGCGGGTTCTGTCCCATGTAGTGGTACGGGATCGCCACCTTCGGCTTGAAGTCCTTCACGCAGGTCGCCGCTTCCGCCGGCGTCATCGTGTACGGCAGGTTCATCGGCATCAGCGCAACATCGACGTTGGTCACCCAGGTCGTCATCGCCGGCACGCACTCCGTGTCGCCCGCGACATAGACCTGCGCGGCCATGTTCTGCCGGACGACGGCCAGCTTGTCCGTGAAGGCCAGGACGTAACCCTGACCTCGCCCCCTCGGGTGAAACAGCTGGCCGGGTGCCGGACCACGCTGGATGTTGTACGCAGGCACGGCAATGACGGTGATGCCGGCCAACGACTGCTCGTTGGTCCGCATGGTGGCATTCATCATGACCGTCGGGTTCGGGATCTGCTTCATGTCGGCGACCGCCTGCGGGACGACGGCTGCCGCCCCCGGCTTGCGAACCTTCGCCACGGCGGCGGGATCGTAATGGTCCCCGTGAATGTCGGTCACGAGGACGAGATCGGCCGGCTTGGCCTTCGACAGATCCGCCATCATCGTGACCGGATCGACGATGACGACCTTGCCGCCGTACTCGATTTGCACACTGGCGTGGCCGAGCGCGGTAATCACGATCGGGCCACCAGCGGCCGTCACACTGGTCGTTGAGGGCGTCTGAGCCTGGCCGCTCGACATCATCGTCACGACCAATAACGCCACGCTCCACCGGAGTCTCATGTCGTCCTCCTTTTTCGCCGGGCGCGTTCTCGGCTATGCCTGCGGTTTTCGTGTCCGTGTCCGGATAAGTCCTCCAGGCGCGGGTTCCCCGCGCCCCCCGTAAAAACGCCCGGATTATACGCCCGCGCGGCCCCGATCATCGTGAATTCGGCGTTGCGCCGGGAATTGGTTACGGTATGCTCCGCGGGGTTCGGGACTTCTCTGCCCACATCTTCGGAGGAGCACCTATGACAGTCGGAGCGAGGCGAGTGTTTGCATGCGCCGCGGCGATGGCCGTGGTGTGCCTGTTGGCGGCGGCGGGTTTACGCGCCGCTCCCCCGCAGGCAGGCCAGGGTGGAGCGGCGGCACAGGCTGGCGGGGAACGCGTGCCGATGGTGGAAGAAACCTTCAAGACCGTCCAGTTGCTGCGCGGCATCCCCGTCGATACCTTCTTCGAGGTGATGGGGACGTTTGCCAGCTCGATGGGCAACGACTGCACGTTCTGCCATGCGTCGAACGCCGCGCTCGACAAGTCGGCGTTCGCGACGCAGACGCCGCGCATCCAGAAGGCGCGGCAGATGATCACGATGGTGAGCGCCATCAACAAGCAGTATTTCAACGGCATGCCGCGTGTCACCTGCTTCACCTGCCACGGGGGCAGCAACGTGCCGAAGGCCGACCCGAGCTTCATGTCGCAGTACGGCGAGCCGGTGCTCGACCCGGACGCGCGCGACTTCCTGACCGACGCGAGCATCAACGTCAACCAGGTGTTCGACAAGTACATCCAGGCGCTCGGCGGCGCGGACAAGCTGGCCAAGCTCACGAGCTACTCGGCGAAGGGCACCTATTCCGGCTTCGATACCGACTTCAGCGTCGTGCCGATCGAGCTCTACGCGAAGGCACCGAACCAGGAGACGGTCGTCGTCCATCTCACGATCGGCACGAGCACGCGGGTGTTCGACGGGCGGAGCGCCTGGGTCGCGGGGCCGGAGCAGCCGCTCCCGCTCCTGACGCTGACGGGCGGCAACCTCGATCGCGCCCGCATCGGGGCGCTGGCGAACTTCCCGCTCGGTCTCCGGCAGGCATACCCCGCCTGGCGCGCGGGCCGCACCATCCTCAACGACAAGGACGTCATCGTCCTGCAGGCGACGGTCAACGGCGATCGTGTGGCGCAGCTCTTCTTCGATCCCACCAGCGGCCTGCTGGTGCGGCTGCTGCGGTTCACGATCACCCCGATCGCGTTCGTGCCGACGCAGATCGACTACGCCGACTACCGGGAGCTGCCGGGCCTCGGCGTGAAGATCCCGTTCAGCCGAACCCTGACCCAGACCTACATGCAGATGACGCTGAAGTTCGCGGATGTGCAGACCAACGGACCGATCGAGGCGGCGCGCTTCAGCAAGCCGGCGCCGGCAAAGCTGCAGTCCGAGAAGTAACCACCCAGACGTAGACGTAGAGACGGACCCTCTGGTCCGCCTGATGATGGAGGAGAACACATGGCACTGAAACGGACTTTCCTGGCGCTGACCGCTGCGCTCGCCGTGGCCGTCGTCGCCTCGATCGGCCTCCACGCGCAGGCCGGCGCGGCGGTCCCGTTCAAGCTCGGCACCTTCGAGCAGGGCGGACGGACATTCCTTGGCCTGGTGCTCCGCGACGCGCAGATTGCCGACATCGCCCGGGCAAACGCGGCGTACGAGTCGGCCAACGCCTCGGCGCCGAAGCTGACCGCACCTGCCGACATGAAGCAGCTGATCACGCGCTATGACAGCGAGTGGCGCGCGCGGCTGTCGGCGATCGCGCGCACCATCCCGGCCACGGGCGCACCGGCGTACGTCTATGCCGTCAGCGCCGTGAAGATCCTGCCTCCCGTGCGGCCGTCGGTGCAGCTGAACGCCGGGGGCAACTACGTCGAGCACGAGCAGGGGATTGCGACGAACCAGGCGCGCGCGGGCGGCGCGGCGGCCCCAGCCGCACGCGCAGGCGGCGCCGGCGGACGAGGCGCCGCGGCTCCGGCAGCGGTGTCCGCACCGGGCATCTGGGAGCGGAAGCAGGGCGACACGCGCGACAACCCGTACCTGTTCCTGAAGTCGCCGTCGGTGATCGTCGGCA
>Ga0070701_10000935_pt1 | contig 10573 bp, 8 predicted proteins | sample KBSK5102metaG_FD_65451 | JGI IMG/M metagenome (GOLD analysis project Ga0070701, IMG submission 65451) | Corn, switchgrass and miscanthus rhizosphere microbial communities from Kellogg Biological Station, Michigan, USA - KBS K5-10-2 metaG | ecosystem: Host-associated > Plants > Roots >... | reverse complement strand
GACAGCTTGCGGAGCGCCCTTGCCAGCGACCGCTCGCAGTTCTACAAAGACTTTGCGCAGCTGTTCTACGGCGCCAATCGACCTGGTGCGAAGGTCTCCCAGGGACTCCTCGAGCAGTTCTGGCTCTGGAGCATGCAGGCCGGTCTCAAGAACTCGTACGAGAGCATCAAGGCGTTTTCTGAAACCGACTTCACCGAAGATCTGAAGAAGTTCGACGTCCCGACCCTGGTCATGCACGGTGAGGACGATCAGATCGTTCCCGTCAAGGACTCCGCGAAAAAGTCGGCCAGGCTGATCAAGGGCGCGACGGAAATCTACTATACGGGCCTCCCACACGGTCTCACGGCCACGCACCCGGATGTGGTCAACCGCGACCTGCTCGAGTTCTGCCAGCAAGGGAAGCGGAAGGCCGCCTGAGGCGATCTCGATGGCTCGCCTATCGATCGACTCGCGGTCTCAGGAGGCGTGATGCGATGACCGCGAGGGGCGCGGCGCTGAAGCTGAGCAGCGCCCCCATCTTCGTTTCGGCCAGAGCTGCGCCCGCCGGGAAGGCCGCCGTCGCGAAGAACAGGGAGACGGTGAAGCCAATCGCCGCGGAGATGCCGATGACGGCCAGGTCGGCGAGACGGAGTCCTGTGGGCACACTCGCGCCGGCCAATCGAACGCCGCCAGAGAACAACAGAATGCCCATCGGCTTGCCGAGCAGGAGTCCAGCCAGCACGAAGTACGTGCCCGGTCCAACCTGCTCGAACGGGACGCCGGCATTCGCCAGTCCGAAGAGGAGCAGCACGAACTGCACCGGCGTCACCCACCAGTGCTCGAACTGATTGAGCGTGTCGGCCTGAAGTGCTTCCCGCCGATCGAACAGCCCGAGATCGCGTGGACTGTGTGGCATGAAGGGCACGATGGGGACCAGCGCCAGGGCCGGATGGAAGCCACCGAAGTAGAGCGCGGACCATGAGAGCGACCCGGGGCCGAGCACGTAGGTCCAGAAGCTGCGGACGCGGCGACGCTTCAGCCAGAGTGCTGCCAGCACGGCCGCCGTCATCAGCACCGCAAGCATCGCGATCGAGAGAGGGCCCGCGGGATAGAAGACGGCCAGGATGATCAGGCCAAGGGCGTCATCGGCAATCGCCAGCAACAGCAGGAACGGAATGGCGGGATGCCCGCTCGGAAAAATGAGGCGGGCGATCATCGCCGAGAAGGCAATGTCGGTCGCGCACGGAATCGCCCAGCCGCGGCTCAACTCGGCGGGGCCGAGAGTGGAGGTGAGCGCGACGTAGATGACGGCAGGCGCGACCATGCCGCCGGCGGCCGCGGCGAGCGGCGCCATCGCCTGATGCGCGGACGCGAGCGGCCCGCCCGGCAACGTCGCCTCGAAGACCTCCTTCGCCGCCAGTGCGAAGAAGAACACCATGCCGACGTCATTCACCCAGAAGTGCAGCGGATGCGTCAGCCGGTCGTAGCTTGCGAGATCAAGATTGGCCCATGCGACGGCCGCGATGGTCCCCGCAAGAAGCAGCAGCGAGTGGTCAAAGATGAAGCGGGCGAGCCGGGAACGCGTATGGGCCATCCGTCCTCAGTCGGAGGGTCGGGCGGATGCAGCGTCCACGGCAAGGGCGGTGAACAAGACCGGCGGATCTTATTCCAGAGCGACCCGCAGGTTCGCCGCCGCAGCAAAGAGTGAGTCGCGTGAAGGGTGCTGGATCAGCGTGACGCCGAACGGTGGTTCTCGTCCGCGTGCGCGACGTGAACCACGGCGCCATCGGCGTTGACCCGATACGTATTGCCGCAGCAGGAGCAGAGGCACACCTTCACTCCGCGGGGCTCGACGCCTGTCGGCGTCAGCGTGCTGGTTTCGTGGCAGCGCGGGCAGTCAGGAAGTCTCATTCAACGTCCTCGATGGCCTTATCGGACGTTGCCTGCGATCAAGAAGGGCGGTGTGCAGAGCTGCACACAATGGCGCGCGGCAGGTCGTGTGACCCCCGCGCACGGTTCCCGAGGTCATTCCGGTCGCGTGTGACGATCGATCACCGCGGAGAGCGCCCGCTGGCAGACCGGGCAGAACGGCACGCGGTTTCTGGAGAACATCACGCAGTCGACGCCGGGGCGGTAGAACGCCTGGGCGTCGTAGTTGGCGCCCTGGAAGAGTCCCACCTTGCCCGCGTGCTCGGCGGCCGACAGGAGCTTCGTCTCGATCTCGAGCTGCTCGCGGAAGAGGCGCGTCATCTCGGACTCTGGACGTTGCTCGGCACGGATCGCCGCGCGGCGTGACTGATACACCTTCGATGCGGCCTCGTACTCCTGCTTCGGCCAGGGCGTGGGGACGGGGACGCCGGGCGCGAACAGGTCGCGCCATTTCACCCGCGCCGGGTCGGTCGCGGCGGTGACGTTGGCCGCCCACGGCTCGACGATCCTCGCGGGCGGCTCGTAGGCGACGGGCGAGGTGTAGTACTCGTCGGCGAGCCCGGCGAAGTGGTGCGCGAACTCGTGGACGAAGAGGTAGTCCGCGAAGTCGTTGTCCACCGCCGCTGTCGAGTAGACGTTGTACAGCCCGCCCCCTCCGTAGATCTCGTTGTTGCTGAGGATCGTCATGAACTCGTACGGCGCCCAGGCGGCGACATCGCGGAGCATCCGGTTCTCGAACGTGAGGATGTAGCGCTCGGAGCCGAAGGCGTCGTAGCTCGTGCCGACGGGCGTGCGGCGGTACACGCCGGTAGACGGCCGCGCGATGCCCGACTGCGCGGCGGGCGGACAGATGCCCCAGATGTTGAACTCGTTGCGGCGCGTCCGGAAGGGTTCGAGCGCGAAGAGCGCGTTCGACATGCGACGCGCGTCGCCGCGGAACTTGCGTCCGCATTCGGCGGCCGTGTAGCCGTCGCCGAGCAGCAGGATGTCCACCCGGGTGCGCGGATCGCCGTGCCGCTCGATTTCGATCGCCTGCTGCCGCGGCGGCTCCGCGCGGTCGATGAACGGACTGGCCGGGTCAATCGCGTAGCGCCACACCTCGCCGTACTGCCCGTCCGGGTTGCGTTTGTAGAGGACGACGGTGGCCTTGCCGGTGATCGCGGGGAACCGGAGCGAATCGTGGAACGTGCGCCGCACCTCGCGCACCTCCGCCGTGGTGACCCACTCCGCGAAGGCCGGGTCGAAGCCGCGCGCGAACGTCGCGCGCCCGCCGGCGTCGATGACCTCGAAGCGGTAGTTGCCTGTGGGTGAGGGCTCGACGTTGGCGGCGGGACGATCCGGCCAGGCCAGCGGTTCGACGACAAGGCGATCGAAGCTGTAGGCCTCGATGCCGGGCCCGCCGGTCTGATAGAAGTCGAGGCGCCACGTGCGCGGCTGCTCCTGCGCGCCGGCGCTTGCCAGCGCGAGGAGGACGAACGCCGCGAGGGTTCGCAGACGCACCATGGCGCACCTCTGATGCCTGAGTGGCGCTACCTGGCCGGCATGCGCGGGACCTTCTCGTCGGCCATCGCCGCCTGCCACGCGAAGGTCGCCATGACGATGGCGGACTGCTTCAGTTCGTCCTCGCTCATGCGCTCCGGGAAGTCGGCGTTGGTGTGGCGCGTGCGCTCGTCGTACGCGTCGAAGTCCTTGATCACGTTGAAGCCGGGCAGTCCCGCCTCGTTGAACGGCACGTGATCGGTGGCGCCGATGCCTTCGATGATGTTCCGCGTCGCGCCCAGGTCCTTCAGCGGCTCGAGCCAGCGATCGAACATCGCCTTCGCCGCGCGATTGCCTTCCATGTAAAAGCCGAGCGTCTTGCCGCTTCCAGGATCGTCGTTCAGGTAGACCGCCAGCTGGTCGCGTCCGGCGGGCGTGCTGAAGTGCTGCATCAGGTAGGCGCGCGCGCCGAGCAGGCCCTGCTCCTCGCCGCTCCAGAGCGCCAGCCGGATCGTGCGCCGCGGCTCCGCGCCAAGCGCGCGGAGGATGCGCGCCGCTTCCATCACGGCCACCGCGCCATCAGCGTTGTCGGTGGCGCCGCTTGCCGTGTGCCACGAGTCGAGGTGCCCGCCAACCAGCACGATCTGATCGCGCAGCGCCGGGTCGCGCCCCGGGATCTCCGCGATGACGTTGTAGCTGTTGCGCTCGTCCTCGACGTAGCGCGTGCGGAGCTCGACGCGCAGCGAGACCGGATGTCCACCGGCGGCCAGCCGCGCGAGGAGGTTGTACTGCTCGCCGGCGACGATAATCGACGGCACGGCGTCGGAGGGTGTGCCGCGATTGCCGAGGACGCCGACCGTGCCGTCGCGATACGCGCTCGGCCGCAGCGCGACCGCGGCGCCCGCGCGCGCCAGCAGTGGCATCAGCTCGCCGGCGGGCGTCGTGCTGCGCGCCCCCGGGAGCGCCGGGTTGCCCGTGGCCACGGGACGATCGTCGAGTCCGGGCTGCGGCCGGTCCATGTCGACAAAGTCTGCCTGCGGAAGGTGCGTGAGCACGATCGCCCCGCGAAGCTGCCCCCCCATCGCCTGAATCTGCGCCGCCGTCTTGTCGCCGACGTAGACCACCGGTCCGCTCACGACGCCGGCGGTTGATGGCGACCACGCCTCCGCGTAGGCAATGAGCGGAACGTAGCGCGGCGTCGTCATCGCCACCGAGATCTGTTCGAGCTGCCACCCTCGCCCGAACTCGTACGGCTCGAGATGCGGGTTCGTGAGCCCCCATTCCATGAAGCGGTCGCGCGCCCAGCGCGCGGCCTGGACGTGGGCGGGCGACCCGGTCAGCCGCGCGCCGATTTCGTCGGTGAGCGTCCGGTACAACGCCAGCGCCCGGGAGCGTTGCAGCCCCTCGGCCCTGATGCGCCCGACCATGTCGCCCGCGGCGCGTGGCTGCGTCAGCGCGGATCCGGCGCCGAGCAACAGCAACAGGACAGCGGCAGCAAACAGACGACGAAGCATCAGCGACCCTCCTTGTCACATGCCACGGAGACACGGAGGCCACGGAGAAAAATATCGTAATCTCCGTGTTCTTCGTGCCTCCGTGGCTCGTTCACCCGCGTTAGCATAGCGCGCGTGACGAGGGTCTGACATATGACGATGAAGCTTGCACTGTCCCTGTTGATTGCTCTCGCGCTGCAGGGCGCGGCGGCCTCGCAGGCGCCGCCCGCGAACCGGGCGCCGACCACGGGGACCCTGAGGCAGATCATCCCCGGCCACTACGTCTACACGCAGAACAACGCGGGCCGGCTGTTCAACAGCGGCATCGTCGTCGGCGCCGACGGTGTGCTGGTGTTCGACGCGCTGGATTCGGACGCGCTCGCGCGCTCGGAACGGCAGGCGATTGCCGGCGTGGCCATGCAGCCGATCCGGTATCTCGTCTCCTCTCCGTTCCACGATCCGTTCAACGGAGGCAGTGCGGTCTACGCCGACGTCTTCAAGGTGGCCCACGAGCAATACCGCAGCGGCCTCATCGACCAGATGCAGCGCGGGAACGTCCCGAACGAGGTGCAGCGGGCGCGGCTGCCGAACGCGACCTATCGCGATCGCATGACGCTGTACCTTGGTGGCAAGGAAATCCAGGTGCTCAATTTCGGCGCGGCGCACACCAAGGGAGACAGCGTGCTGTTTGTGCCGCAGGACCGGATCGTCTACATGAGCGAGGTGTTCTTCAACGAAGAATTCCCGAACATGGCCGGCGGCTACGGTGTCTCGTGGATCAAGGTGCTGGATGCGGTGAAGGCGCTCGACGCCGATATCTTCATACCGGGCCACGGGCCCATCCCCGACGATCCGAAGCAGACTCGGGCGGCACTCGAACACGCGCGGCAGATCCTCGTGGATACACGCGACCGAATCCAGAATGAGATTACGCGGGGCGCGACCGAAGATCAGGTCGTCGCGACGGTCACGCTCCAGCAGTACGAAAAAATGCCGCAGTTCGCCGGGACCAGGGAAGCGGTCGTACGGCGAATGTACAAAGAGCTGAAAGGCACCCTCCCGTAGGTCGCTACTGCAGGCGCGCCGTCTGCGGCCGGCCGGTGTCGGGGAGCGCGAACACCAGTATCGAATTCCCGCTCGCGGGCCGCTTGATCTCGGGTGTCAGCTCGATCGGGACGAGCGAGGTCCAGCTGCCACCGCCGAAACCCGCCGGGACCGCGACGTACTGGCGCCCCCGCACCGAGTAGGTGATGGGAAATCCCTGAGCCGAGGTCGGCGTCCTGGTTTGCCAGAGCAGTGCGCCCGTCTGCGCATCGTACGCATAGAAGTGGCGATCCCAGTCGCCAACAAACGCGACGCCGCCGGCGGTCGTGAGGGCGGCGGTGTTATACGGGGTGCGCACGCGCTGCTTCCACAGCACGCGGCCGTCGCGCGTCATCGCCACGAACTCACCAAGCTGGTTCGGCGACTTGGGATGGAACGTGTTGATGCGTTTCACCCCGCCCGTGCCGCCTCCACCCGCGACCCGCTCGACGGCGTGGAAGGTGCCCTTCTCGCACGTCAGGCTCAGCGGAATGTAGAACGCCTGCGCCTGCGGCTGATACGCCATCGCACGCCAGCTCTTGAAGCCGGCAGTGCTCGGACACCACTCGACCTCGACGTCCACCTGCGGAATCATCCCGGGACCATACGTGGCCTTGCCCGTCTGCCGATCGACGGTCATCAGCGTCTGGTACCCCAGGTCGAACGCGTTCAGGAACTTGCCGGTTCGACGATCCAATTCCCACAGCACGCCGATCTTGCCCATCTTGAAGAGCGACTGGCGGCCGCCGGCATCGACGAGGATGTTTTCGAACACTTCGTCCATGTCGTGCGTCTCGCCCGGAATGTGCTGGTAGTACCACGTGATGCGTCCGCTATCCGGATCGATGGCCAGCGTGGAATTGGTATAGAGCGCGTCACCGTTGGTACCGCGGACCGCGCGCGCCCACGGTTTGGCCTGTGCCGTGCCCCAGTAAATCAGGTTCGTCGCCGGATCGTAGCTGCCGGGAATCCACGCGTCGCCGCCCGCGCGAAAGACCAGCGGCAGGTCGCCCCACGTGTCGCCGCCCGGCTCGCCGGGCCGCGCGACGGTGGACGTGCGCCACGCTTCTTTACCGGTCCTGGCGTCGAGTGCCGTGATGAAGCACACGTCTTCCTTGTAGCGCGTGCATCCCGTCATGCCCGACACGACCTTGCCGCGGACGATGATGGGACCACTCGTGTACTCGTAGCCCTTGCTGTGGTCGGCGACCGTCGTATCCCACACCACCGCGCCGGTGCGCGCGTCGAGCGCGATGACGTGCGCGTCGGCGGTGTTGATGTAGATCTTGTCGTCCCAGATCGCCAGGTTTCGCTGCGGCTCGCCCTGCGGGACCTGACCGCTTTGCGGAAACTCCCGCCGATACTCCCAGAGCAGATCGCCGGTGGCCGCGTCGAGCGCCTGCACGACGCTGTTCGGGTTGGGCAGGTACATGACGCCGTCGTGGACGAGCGGCGTCGCCTGGTTCGACCCCGGCTGCATCGCCCACGACCATGCAAGCTGGAGTTGACCCACGTTCTGCCGGTTGATCTGGTTCAGCGGGCTGTAGCCCCAGCCGTCGAGCGTGCGCCGCCAGTGCAGCCAGTCGTCCGCGCTCGGATTGCGCAGCATCGCGTCGGTGACGGGTGTGAACGTTCTGGCCGGCGTGCTTGCCCCGGGCGAAGTCGAGGGGTTTTGCGCCGCGAGCGGAACGAGCACGAGTGCGCACAGCGCAGGAACAGCGAACGTCGCGAGGACCAACCGGATCTTCATTGGCGCCTCCGCACGGGTTTTCCCCGTGGCTTCCGTGTGTCCGTGGCACCCGATCGTGAAAAACGCATTAGCATAACGCTCATGAGGATGTACGGCACGGCGTTCGCGCTGCTGGTGTTGATGTGCGTGTCTTTGTCCGGTCAGGGCCAGAATCGCGCGCCTGCCGCCAGGCCGTGGCCTCCGGCGACGCTGCCCGACGGCCAGCCGAACGTGGAAGGCGCGTGGCGTCCCGTGAGCGGCGGCACCCATTCACTCGATCCCGCCCTGAGCAGCGCGCAGGAGTTCGAGCAGCGGACGACGCGCGTGATCAAGCGCAACCCGAGCTTCATCGTCGACCCGCCGGACGGCCACATCCCGTATCAGCCGTGGGCCGCCGCCCTGCAGAAGAACCTCGAGGCGTCGTACGAAAATCCGACGAGGCCCGAGCACGTCGATACGCAGACGCGCTGCCTGGTGCCGGGTATCCCGCGGCTCTATTACTTTCCGACGTTTCGCATCATTCAGACGCCCCGCACGGTCACGTTCGTCTGGGACGAGTACCACACGTATCGCGTCGTCCCGCTGGACAACCGTCCGCACCCGGCGCCGGACGTGAAGCTCTGGATGGGGGACGGCCGCGGCCACTGGGAGGGCCATACGCTGGTCGTGGATACGACCAATCTCAACGCGAAGTCACGCCTCGACGTCATCGGCGACTTCTACAGCGAGAACGCGCACATCGTCGAGCGGTTCGTCTTCGTCGACGCGAACACGATGAACTACGAGGCGACCATCACCGATCCCACGGTGTTCACCCGCCCCTGGACGCTGCGCATCGCGGAGCGGCGCATGCCGGACGACGAGTTCTGGGAGTTTGCGTGTCACGAGGGCAACCAGGATCCGGACGTCCTCGTGGACCAGATTCAGAAACGTTGACCGGTGCGCATCGGCATCAATCTCGGCAACACGTTGCTCGCGGGCAGGGATGCGACTGGAGCGCTGCAGGGCATCGCGGTCGATCTCGCGCGCGAGCTCGGACAGCGGCTCGACGTGGCGATTGATCTCGTCCCGTTTCCATCGGCCGGGCAGATGGCGGACGCGGCGAAGGCCGATGCGTGGGACGTCGCGTTGCTCGCCGCGGATCCCGCGCGTGCGCACGACATCAGCTTCACGGCGCCGTACCTCGAGATCGAGGCGACCTATCTCGTCCCGCCAGGGTCCGTGGTCGGCGCGCTTGCGGACGTCGATCGCCCGGGCGTGCGGATTGCGGTCGCGGACAAGAGCGCATACGACCTCGCGTTGCGGCGTTCGATTACTCGCGCCGAGATCGTGCGTGCCGCCGGCGTCGCAGAGTCGGTGGAGCTCTTCTTCGCGGAGCAGCTGGACGCGCTTGCCGGGTTGAGGCCGTTGCTCGTGAATGTGGCGGCGAGCCATGCCGGGTGCCGCGTGCTCGACGGCCGGTTCACCGCGGTGCTCCAGGCGATTGGCGCGCCGAAGGGGAGAGACATGGTCGAACTCGACGCGTTCGTGCAATACGCGAAAACGTCAGGGCTCGTGCGCCGGTTGATCGACAGGCATCAGGTCCAGGGCGTCACCGCCGCGATCTGATCAACGCCCCACTCCCAACTCCCAAGGGGTGCCGCCGAACGTCGTCGGGTTGATGACGAACCTGGATCCCGGCGTCGTCACCGATTCGATCGAGAAGAGGTCATCAGCGGCGAGTGCGCTCCTCGAGCAGCTTCGCTGCATCGATCGCCGCGTCTGCCGGCGCATCGATGTGTGCCGCGTCCTGCTCGTTATCGCAGATGTATTCCATCAACTCGGCGTTCGGCATCAGTTCGGCGGTGTACGTGAGCGTGAACGGCCGCGAGTAGGCGACGGGATCATCGACCATCACGGACGCGTTCAGGTGTCCGAGGTCGACCCGCGTGAACCGTTCGACAACGTGCATTCTGTCGCTGTGAACGTGTCCGTAGTTGTCGAACCACGTCAGATCGTTGAATCCGACGGTGTCGACGACGAGCGTGTTGCCTTCCCAATGTCCAATCGAATGGCCCTGCCACGATATCTGAAGGTCGTCCCCGGTCGGATGTGTGCGGCCGTCCATGAACACCTGTCGGTACCCGTGGACCGCCTCCATGACGATGAAGATATGGGTGGGCGTCTCGACGATACGGAACGGGTAGGGCTCGGAGCGCGGAGTAGCCACCGGAAGACACCGCAACTGCGGATCGTCCTGCGACTTGAGCAGGCGCATTCGCTCGAGCGTCTCACGACGGAATGGCAGGGTCTCTCCCTTCGGCAGCAACTGCTCGATGTTGACGATGCCGGCACGGCGCAACCACACACCGGTGAGATCGGGCTGACCGTTCGCCTTGCGCGGCGCCGGCCCGGTTGGCGCTTTCGTGGTAATGCTGCCGCCCACGCGCGTTTGCGGCGGCGCGGTTTTCGGTACGGTGATCTGCGCGCTGATCGACGCGGCGACCGCAGCAACGACGATGAGTGCGATGCGGAATGGATGTGTGCGCATGTCCCGCCTCCGTCAACGCCCGATGTCCGCCGGATTGGACTCGAAGATGGGATGACCGCTGGCGTCGGCGACGGCGCCCGCGATCGCCATCCGCTCACCCTTCCGCGCCAGGTACCCGCTGACCGTGATCTGATCGCCGACCTTGACGGTGTTCTGCTTCCAACCGTTCCGCGCCAGAATATTGGGACTGGCCATCTCGAAATTCCAGTTGGCCACCTGCCCGTGGTCGTCCCGCACATCGATGTAGAGGCGGGCGTGCGGGTTCGTCCATTCCACCTTGGTGACGGTTCCGCGCATTTCAATCGGCTTCGAGGCGTCGTACTGCGCCGCAAAGGAGTGGTGCGCGGAGAT
>Ga0070701_10000924_pt1 | contig 10627 bp, 9 predicted proteins | sample KBSK5102metaG_FD_65451 | JGI IMG/M metagenome (GOLD analysis project Ga0070701, IMG submission 65451) | Corn, switchgrass and miscanthus rhizosphere microbial communities from Kellogg Biological Station, Michigan, USA - KBS K5-10-2 metaG | ecosystem: Host-associated > Plants > Roots >... | reverse complement strand
CCGATCTTCATCATCTCGACCGGCACGAGCCTGCGCGGTTTCGATTTCTCACGGCTCAATGGCCGATTAACGATCGGCATCAATCGGATCATCGAGCATTACACGCCATCGATCATTCACTTCATCGACATCACTGCGCAGAACACTCACGCGACCGCACTGCGCAGCTTTAACGGAATGATCATCGCCGGCGAGAATGCCGCGCCGCTCGCGACGAACGCGAATTCATTCGAGATCATTCATAACGTCGACACGTTCGAATTAGCGCCAGGCCAGACCGAACTGTCGAATAAGGTCGGACGCTCTTTCGCGGACGGCTGGTTTGGCAGCGGCGCCGGCTGCACCGCGCTCCACACCGCCATCCTCCTCGGCGGCAACCCGATCTACCTCCTCGGGTACGACTATTACGAAGACAACGGCAGCCATTTCGACGAGTACGACGTGGCGCGAAATAAAGCCGAGGTTTATGCGGTGTCGTTCAGTACGCTGAACCGGCTGAGCAAAGAGCCGTGGCTGCCGCGGATTTACAACTGCAATCCGAATTCACGGCTGAAGTGCTTCGAATACGCCGATATCGATGCCGTCCTCGCGCAGGAGTGGTGAATGCCCTTCTTATCGCGCAAGACCGGTCAATTCACCTATTTCTCGCAGCAGGTCGGCGACGCTGACTGGCGAGGGAAATCGGTCCTCGATTTCGGCGGCAATGTCGGCAATATCCTGCGCGATCCGGCGTCGACGATCGATGAGGATCACTACTGGTGCATCGACGTCGTCAAAACATCCGTCGAGCGAGGCCGTGAAACGTTTCCGCGAGCGAACTGGTGTTTCTATGACCGGTACTGCTTCTTCTTCAATCCGAACGGCGTACCGGAACTCCCCGTCCCCGACCTCGGCCGCCGATTCGATTACATCGTCGCGTACTCGGTCTTCACGAATACCTCGCATACCGACATGATCCAGCTCGTCGGCCAGCTCGAAGAAATGCTGACGCCGACCGGTACGCTCGCGTTCACGTTCATCGACCCCAATCACCGCTCGTGGCCGGGCTTCAACGGGAACAATTACGAGTGGCGCCTGCAGAACGATCGCGGCAATCTCGACGCACCCGAAACGCGCGAGCTGATCGAGCGAGCGAAAGGCGCGAGCTGGTTCATGCTCGTCAATGCCGACGAGCTTTACGTCGAGCGTGAGGACATTCGCGCGTATCCGCCCGAGGAACAGAAGACGTGTCACGTCTTCCACACCGTCGGCTACATGCGCTCGCTCTTTCCGCAGGCGACGATTCTGCCACCCGCCAACAGTGAGATGCAGCATTGCTGCGTCATTCGGAGAACGTCATGAAGCTGACTCGGCTCGATGCGGACCGGCGCCGCGCTTTCGACGAAGACGGCTTTCTCGTCATTCGCAACGCGCTCGATAAGAGCACGGTCGACGCGCTGATCGAAGCCGGCGACCGGATGGCGGGATCGTTCCTCGACAAGCCGCCGGTCGCGCATAAGACGAATTACAACCACCTCGACCTCCGCCCGGGACTGCTGCGCGAGAAAGCATTCCTGTCGCTCGTCTCGGAATCGTCGACGGTGCCGCTGATCGTGCAACTGCTGTCGCCGAATATTCACCTGCACTCGACAGCGATGATCTACAAGCGCTACGCGGGTGACGACGGCACGCCGTTCCGCATCGGCTGGCATCGCGACATCCGCATCCCTCGCGACCTCGGCCACGCCGGACTGCCGCGCGTCGGCATCAAGGTCTGTTATTGCCTGACCGATTTCCCGGAACGCGATTCCGGGATGACGCTGCTCGCGCGCGGCAGTCATAAGAACACCGAGCCGCTGCCGCTGCGCAAAGGCGAAGTCGATCCGGACGGCGTCGACGTCGTCGACATGCAGCTGAACGCCGGCGACGCATTCATTTTCGAGAACCGCCTCTTTCACAGCGCGGCGCCGAATTTCAGCCGCCGCACGTCGAAGGTCGTCATGTACGGCTACGCGTATCGCTGGATGACGCCGGAGATTTACCTCATCAATGACGACGATCGCCACCCGCAGCGGCTCGATCCAATCACCCGCCAGTTGCTCGGCGGATATCGCGATCTCGACACGCCGCCATGGGCATTACAGGACTGGTCAGCGCGCAACGGCGTAACGCCGCCGAACGTGCCGTGGACGGTCGAGGTCTGACGATGGATCTGCGATTCCACTGGATGCTGCCGAAAGCGGGCGAGGTCGCGATACCGACCGCGCTCGATGCGGTGCGCTTCCGCTGCGAATCGATGACGGATCCGAAATCACCGGCGCGTTTGACGGATATGGACGGCTGGCTGCAATTCGCGCGTCATGCCGAGACTGCGGGGATCGATTCGTGTTTGATTTCGCTCAGCCGCTACGAGCCCGACTCGCTTCTCATCGCCTGCGCCCTCGGCGCCGCCACCACGAAACTGAAATACATCGTCGCCTATCGTTCGGGTCTGATGCAGCCGACGACGTTCGTGCAGCAATTCAACACGCTGTCGCGGCTCATCGACGGCCGCGTCGCGCTGAATCTCGTCGCCGGCAGTTCGAAGAGCGAACAGCACGGATACGGTGATTTCCTCTCGCACGATGAGCGTTATGCGCGCGCCGAGGAGTTTCTGGCGGTTTGTCGCGCATTCTGGGGCGGCGGCGATGTTGATTACGCCGGCCGTTACTACAAAGTCGAGCGCGGACGAATTCATACGACGACACACGGCGGCGATGCGCCGGAGATTTATATCTCCGGTCACTCCGAACAATCGGAGCGGCTGGCGACGACGCAGGGAACGACCTGGCTGCGCGTTGCCGATGCGCCGGAGAAATTGGCGCCGTCGGTTGCGCGCATGCGGGCGGCCGGAACTTCCGTTTGTTTGAGCGTCTGCGTCATCTGCAGGCCGACGCGCGAGGAAGCAATTCGCCACGCGCAAAGCATGCTGCCCGCGGGCGCGACGACGAGCATTTCGGCTGTTAAAAACGATTCGCGGATGTACGCGGAATCGGCGGCCATCGAGCGCGACGCATTCTTTCTGACGCCGTGGCTGTGGGCCGGACTCGCGCCGCATTACGGTCCTGTCTGGACGACGCTCGTCGGTACGCCCGACGAGATCGCCGACGCATTCGTCGCCTACAAGGAAATCGGCGTCACGGAATTCATCCTCTCCGGCTGGCCGGAAATCGACGAGCTCGACATTTTCGCGCGCGAAGTACTGCCGCGCGTTCGACGTCGCGAGCATCGCATGCAGGGTGTCGCATGAATTCCGCGCTGCGCTTCCACTGGATGATGCCGAAGGGCGGCGAAGTCGGAATGCGGACAGCGCAGGAAACGAATCGCGTCGCGACCACTCGCCGCGAATCACCGGCCGCGCTTCCTGACATGGAAGGCTGGACGCGATTCGCGCGCGGCGCCGAAGAAGCGGGGATCGAATCGGTCCTGCTGTCGTTCAGCCGCTACGAGCCGGACACGATCATGATCGCGTGCGCGCTCGGCCGCGCGACGGCGAAGCTGAAATTCATCATCGCGTATCGCTCGGGCCTCATGCAGCCGGCGACGTTCGTCCAGCAGATCAATACGCTGTCGACGCTGATCGACGGACGGCTGGCGATCAATATCGTTGCAGGAAGCTCGACCGAGGAGCAGCGCGGGTATGGCGATTACCTCGAGCATGATGAGCGGTATGCGCGCGCCGAGGAGTTCCTGAGTATTTGCGATGCTTTCTGGCGCGATGGCGCCGGAGTGTCGTTCGACGGTCGTTACTATCGCGTTGAAAATGGACGGCTCAATACGCCGTTCCTGAATGGCGGCCGGACGTCGCCGGAGATTTATGTCGCCGGACATTCCGAGGCGGCGGAGCGGCTTGCGTTCGCGAAAGGCTCGGCGTGGCTGCGGCTGATCGATACGCCGGAGAAACTTGCGCCGATGGTCTCAAAAATGCGTGAGGGCGGAATCGAGAGTTGCCTGCGATTGTGCGTCGTTTGTCGCCCGACGCATGAAGAGGCTGTGGCTGCGGCGATGTCGCTGCTGCCGGAGCCGGAAGTCGAGCGCGAAGAGCGCGGAATTCTGCAGCGCAGCGATTCGCAGACGCTGAAACAGGCGCTCGCCGCGGCGGACGAAGTCGGCTGGCTCAATCGCAATTTGTGGGCGGGACTCGTCCCGCATTACGGGTCGTCCGCAATGACGCTCGTCGGATCGCCGGACGAGTTGTGCGACGCGTTCATGGCTTACAAAGAAATCGGCGTGACGCAGTTCATCATCGCCGGCTGGCCCAAACTCGAAGAAATGATGATTTTCGGGCGCGACGTACTCCCTCGCGTCCGCCAAATGGAGGAGAGATCGTGACCGCAGAAGCCCCGAGCGCCTCGTATCGCAAGATGTATTACGGCCACCCGGAAAATGTTTTCTACGGAACGGATGACGGCGCGCAGGACGGTTCGTTCCGCGAATTCGCCGATTTCCGCGCGCATTACGAGAGCGTCGATCCCGCGCGCCGCGAAAACATTCATCTGATCAGTGTGGTCGGCGGCCTTTACGGACTGAACCTGATCCCGCTCTGGAAGCCGAAGAAGCTGACGATCTTCGACGTCAATCCGACGGCACTCACCTATTTCCGGCTCATTCATCGCGCGTGGACGACGAGCCGCGATGCCGCGCATTTTCTGCAGCGGCTGACGGACGCCGATTACGATGCGTTCGACGACGAGGAAGAATTCGTCCGCGAGAACATCCAGCTGCGGCGAAAAGACGCGCTGCCGCGCGAGCGCGGCTCGAGCAAGCGCTCTTATGAAGAGAGCTGGCAGTACGCGCTCGAGAATTTCGAGCTGACGAAGCAGATCATGCTCGAGTCGCCGTTGGAAATTCGCAACGAGCCGATGGAGAGCGACAGCTTCCGCGACTTCATTCGCGGCGGATCGAACATCTGGATTTACGCGTCGAACATCACCGAGTTCCACTATTTCGATCTCGATTTCGATCATCCCGACAACGCGGTCGTACTGCAGATCATCCATCCCGAACAGCCGCAGCTGCTCGACCTCGCGCCGTACGCCGGCGCGCCGGTCAAAGTGAAATTCGAGATCCCGCTGAGCGCGGTGCCGCTCACGCCGCCGTCGCCGCACAAGATCCGTATCGGCACCTACGCCGCGCCGCCCGCGGTCGGCACATATTCGCAGGCGATCCGAACCGGCAACCTCGTTTTCCTCACCGCACAAACCGGACGAAACGTCGCCACCGGCGAGCTGGAAGAAGGACTCGAAGCGCAGACGCATCGCATGCTCGAGAACGTCGATGCGGTGCTGAACGCCGCCGGATGCACGCCCGCCGACATCGTGAAAGTGACGCTTTACATGGCCGACATCAAAGACTTCAAAGCGATCGACGCCATTTACGCGGCGTGGCTGCCGGGACGCGGAATCACCGCGCTCCCCGCCCGCACCGCGCTCGCTGCGCTCGGCCTGCCCGCCGGCGCGAAAGTCATGCTGGACGTCGTCGCGGCGTATCCCGCGACATAAGGACCCTCAATGCGCATCGCCGCCGCAATTTTTCTCCTCGCCTCGGCCGCATTCGCGGCCGACACGACGACACCGCCCGATCTCGCGCCGGCGACTTTCTGCCAGGGCCAGTACGCCCTCTGCATCAAAGCGCCATGCAGCCCGATCGTTACGAAGAACAAAGACGGCTCGTACTCGATCAAAGAGGCGAATTGCTCGTGCGACGTGCTGACCGGCTGGTCGATGGGCCCCGGCTCCTGCGACAGCCGCCAGCCGACGACCGTGAGCGGCCGGACGTTCCTCGTCTCGACCTACTCGAATTTCTTCAACCGCACGAACCTGACGCTCTCGTGTCCGAGCACCGACACGGCCTGGGCGTGGTGCTACGGCGCCGCGTGCGTAATCGACGAGAAAGATCCATCGAAAGCCGTCTGCACCTGCCCAACAAAAATCGGCGCCGCCATGACCCTCGGCGGCGGCTGCCGCACGCAGGCCTGCAGGAGCATCTGGTCCGCGGCGACGCCTGCGAACAACGCCTTCGCGAACGACCATTTCTTCAAATACATGAAGGAGAACGGCCTGACTCCGCCGCCCAACCCGCCCGCGAAGGATTGTCCGGCGACGACTACGACCGCGACGACCGCTCAGTGACACCAGGGGGCGAGGTGTCCGCCAAGAACGCACGGGCGCAGACCGAATCCCCTCCTGAATGCGCGATCGCGCCCTTAAAAAGAAGATTCACCGTAGCGTTGACGAGCAGTAGGGCCGGATGCGCGAATAACGGCGTCTCAAGTACCGCAGACGGGTCTGATTTCTCTGCGGCGGCCGAGGACCGCGTACTATTTGCCGACGCGCGTAATCGGCACACCGTCGAGAATGACGATATCGTGAGCCGGTCGTCCGTTAATCACCTCGTCGCGCAACTTCAGGTATTCGGAAATCTCCGCGACGTCCAGCCTGCCGTCACTCCCCGTTGAGATCAAAAGGGAATGTCGCTGCACGATCGCATAGATGAAAGAGCGCCCCCACGCGTCCCGTCCGGAATTTACGGACTGAATGATCGGGCGAGCCACCGTTGGCGAAGCGACTGCCCCGCCCGGAACGTTTCTCAACCGCCCTTCAATGACGATCATGCTGTTGAATGTCCTGAATTGTCGCGCTTCATCGAAGACGCGCCACTTCCCGCAGGAGTCGGATGTGCAGGCAATCGCGAGCAGGATGATCGTCAGGCCAATTCGGCGACCCCCGCCGCTCCCCCGGAACGTATTCAATCGCCGCATACGTTCACTGCTTCGGAATCTCTTCACCGTGAGCGGGCATCACGTCGTTTTCTATGAGATTCATATCATCATCCACCTTGTCGAGCAGATTGATATTCGACTCATCGAACTGTCGACGCGCTGTCACAAGTCCACTCAACATGCCGCTCTCGAGCGACTCCTGCAACTGCTTCGGCAGGTCAATACCCAAACCGAACGCGCTCCGACCAGGGTGAGCGTCGGGCCTGATAACTCCCCCGGCCGCCAGCACATTGTCCACTCCGGTGGTGCAGTTGTTGCGAGGTCCAAGCCCGAGGTATGAAGACGTCATGACGGTCCCGCCCATGTTCTGAACGCCATTGGACGTGCTCTTTATGAAGCTCAGCATCGCGGCGTCCTGCTGAGGCGTCGTTTTGAGCACATATGAGCGAACGGGTTGCCCGTGTGCTGCATAGTCTCTTATGAAGCCTTTAATCCCGTTCTGAAACCAGTTCTTCCCAAAGGCGCTCACGCCCGCACCGTCTTTTCCTGAGCGCACGTAAATAGCCGCGTGGCCTACGATTTGCGTGAAGTTATCGTTGTACGGCGCGACGATGAAAACAACCGCATCGCGCCCGTCGGGATCAAGGTACTTGACAGGATTGTCAAGCGCATAAACATATCGATTCCAGGTCTGCGGGACTGCGGGTCGACTGCTGTTTTTCGGATCCACCGACAAAAACCGCGCCTGATTGGGCGCATACCAACGCGCGTGCATGTAATCGATGTAATCGGTGTTCTCCACCGACGTATCGCGGAATGCGCGCTCGTGCCCTGTGAATCGCATTGGCTCTTCCCGATCGAACCCGTTCGCGACCTCCTGGCGCATTGACGTCTTCTCGACACCGAATGGAAGGTAGTTGTGCATTGATGCAACCACACCGTTGTTACCGGTCACCATGCGCGCGGTGCCGAGGTGATCGAGGTGGTATTGACGACGTCCGCCCTCTTCGGCAACCCGTTCCGTTGCCAGGAGCACGCCGTCGCGCCACACGTGGTCTTCCACCCACAGCCATGGCACAGTCCACACTGACGCGTTCGGTATGCCGTTGCTGCTGCGGTATTCGCGCAGCACCTTTCCGCTTTCGTCGCGCAGTGTCCAGTTCCACTTGTCGTCCTGACCGAGCGTTCCGATTCTTTCGTCCGACGCGGTGTAGACGTAAACCTCGCTCGGTCCGCCCGTTCCGTGCTGGCTCTTGCGAAGCATGTTGAACGGATCCCAAGTGTACAGATACCAGCCGTGCTGATCGACGTTACCGACGGAATCGTAATGAAACTCGGTGAGACGATTCGTCGCTGTCGCCACCGAGATCGACTCCGGCATGTTGCCGTCGTTCTGAATCGACGTCATGTTGCCGAATGCGTCGTATGCGTACCCCTGCGACCGCAGCGAACTGTCGTTCACGGTCGCCGTTTTGAGGCGGCCGACCGAGTCGTAGGTATACGCGTTCGTGCGGTTGTCGCCACTCGGAGCGGCGGCCGTGCCGATCTGCACGATGTTTCCTGCGCCGTCGTAGGCGTAATCGCCGGACTTCCACGTCGGCGTCACGGAATTCGTTTGCATCTTCGGTCCGGAAGAGTGCGCCTGAAGGGAGACAGACGGCGCATCCACCATAGCGGACGCGTCGCGTGAGACGCCTTCCGCACCGTCAACCACGCGCTGAATGTACTTCACCTGCGGACTGTGGCGCAGTCCTTCGACTGACGCTTCCGGAATGGCGACAACCATGCTCTCAGCGTCGTCAAACTCCACAGACCCGTTCAGCTTCGCGATGTCCGGCTTTGCTCCGCCGCGGTGTTTTAGAACGACGATGTAACGCGCTGCGCCGTTTGGAGATGCGGCACGTGCATGATTCGCCGTCAGGCAGACGACGGTAAATGCAGCAGTGGCGCGGATCAGTGTTTTTATCATCTGCAAACCTTAGTAAAGAGTTCCGCAGTGGGTGGTGTAAACCGGCCGCGTCCTCGTTATGATCACATCCGTCTGCCCGCGTTCAGCTGCCGTCAACGAACCAGGCAAACTCGCAGATGGCGATGACGCGGATTGGTCACCGTACTCGACAGTCAATTCGCGTCCGGGCGCTACGCTTCGCAAAACCAGAGATCCATGGCCCTGTACGCGCTTCGGTCTCAGGCCACGCGCGGCGAGTGCGCGCTCATAAAAAGAAATAATGCCTTCGCGAGAATATTTACCCTCGTAATACTCCGCCACGCTCGCCATTCCAGGTTTCCACATCACGCGTCGATCAACAATGCGCGCGTCCGTCGGCCTCGAAAGTGATGAGAGCTCGCGGTCGAGTTCGGTAGCGGTCGCATGCCACCGTGAACCTTGAAAGGAAGAGAGGACGCCGAAGGCCATCGCAAATGCACTGACGTCTCGCGTGTTCGATATTGTTGCATTCGGAACGAAACAGCGCGGCAAAGCTCTCAAACCGATCGCCCCCTGACCGTACGCGTCCTCGCAATCACGAACACTAATCCGGTCACCGCGATGATCGCCACCGCAGCGGCGATCGAAGCTTCGACCAGCGTCATTGGAGTCGATGTGCCTGGCAGCATGAATGCTGAATGCGGCTGGACAACTCGCAGCACTCGCGGATTGACAAGCCCTGTACGAGTTGCAAAGATCACAACAGGTGAGGCCGCACTTACCAAGTCTACAGGTTCGCTGTCACCAGATACTGCAAGCTCCAAAATTTTGTCATCGCTGATCGAATAGGCAGTTGGTCCTCCAGGCGCCCAAGCCACGGCACGACTCCCCGCTGCGGTTAGTAACCACGTGTTCGGGCGGAGCTGGATGAGCCAGCGAGACCGCAACTTATGGTCCAGTGCCACAAGAGCTTGGCCGCCCGCACGGTTGAGCAAAATTAACCATCCACTGTCGAAGGGTGCAACACCCGCGACACGAGCACCAGCGATGAGCATTTCAGGCCGCGAAGGACAACCGCGCGACGGCATGCGATACCACTGCAGACCTTCCTTTGCTACGAGGACTTCATTGCGTTTGACAGCAACATGGGACGCAGGCATGTCGAAACGGCCCACCGCAAACTTCCATCTGCACACATGATCCTTGCGTAACAGCATAGCGCCCGATTCTCCCGAGAGCAGAAAGCCATCACCATCGAGAACATTAATCGTGTGCATCGACTGCAGGTCCTGCACGAAACGTGTTATACGCAACAAAGTGAGTTGCGCGCGACCCGTGCACCTGACCTGCCAAAGCGCGCAACCGATCCCGCGCACCGACGCAAGCATTACAGCAGCGTCATCGCGATAAGCACTAATCGCAAGGGGGTGCAGCGTCCCGAACTGCTCATTAGCCAATATCCGGGCCGGCGCATACGTGCGGGAGCCCGGGATCCACTCCCGGGCAGTAAGCCCTCGGTCGTCGTCGGACTGCAGAATAAAGACGCGTCCCGAGAGCAAAAATGAACTCCCGAGGCGTATCGGTTCCGGCAACGACCGCAGCTGTGCCGAAAGGCCTGCGACACTCGCGACGACGGCGAATATCCGTTTAAAAGAGGTCATGGCGGAGGTGGAGCGGTGCCATCAGCCTCCTGCCCCGGAATATCTCTGAAGTAAGTGCCCATCTGCCACCCTTCGCCGAACAAGAAAGGTGAGGCCAAAGTGCCATCCAGCAAGATGCCGAGCTGATCGGTTCCTCCGGCGCAATCCGTAACGCGGCCCAACGAACCGGGTTGCAGGTGGTCATATTGAAGGCCCCCATCCCGGTTGATAGCGGCTACTGCGCTCGACACCGCAAGATCGGTGAAGTATGCGCCTGAAGTCATTCGATTTTCCAGCACTTTGACCGGCGTAACCGTATTC
>Ga0070701_10000923_pt1 | contig 10631 bp, 21 predicted proteins | sample KBSK5102metaG_FD_65451 | JGI IMG/M metagenome (GOLD analysis project Ga0070701, IMG submission 65451) | Corn, switchgrass and miscanthus rhizosphere microbial communities from Kellogg Biological Station, Michigan, USA - KBS K5-10-2 metaG | ecosystem: Host-associated > Plants > Roots >... | reverse complement strand
TGGCGCCGTGCGCCTCGAGCATGAGGGCTAGCTCCGCCGTGGGATGAGAATGTTTCGCGATCGCGAAACATTCTCATCCCACGGCGGAGCTAGCCCTCATGCTCGAGGCGCACGGCGCCACGGAAGCTGCAACGGTCATTACCGCTGACGTTGTACTTCTCGCAGCGGATTCGGTGCTGGATCTGGCTACGGAGCTGGCAATTCTCGGGCCGGCGACAAGCAAGACGATTGTTCTCGGTGACTTGGGGGCAATCAGCCCCACTCGCTGTCGTGAACCAGGAACGCTCGAGGTCGTGCTCGAGACGTATCGTCCTCTGGGGGTGTTCCAGTGGCCCCAGGGCATGGATTTGGCTGGCAGGACCCCTGGGTTTCTTGGTCTCAAGGATCTTGCTGACAAGCTCAACGATAGCTACGTGAAGGCCTACTCCACCGACAACTACGGCGCTTGGGTCTTTCGCGAGGGCGAGGATGCGGGAGACTTCGTCCTTCGCGTGCTCTGTGCTCTAGAACGGCCGCAGACGACGCCAGAGGCGCAGCAGCATACTGCGTAGCCATCCTGGGGAGCGTCCCGTTGCCACCACGGCGTTGTCCATGAAAAATGGTCGAGTCGACATGATGGCTCCCACTTCGGACACGATATTCTCGACCATGGTGTGGTGATACAGCTTGCGTAGCGCAGGATCCTGGTCCCTGATGACCTGGCGATCCGCGCATACCTCGATACTGGCCTTGCGTACCGCCGCGAGCACTTGCTCGGCTGTGCAGGTTGGGCGTGTTCGAAGCTCGTCCTCTGTGAGCTTCTGGATTCTCTGAGCCATGTGATGACCGTGCCCGGCTATCTCTCGACGGAATTCACGTTGCTCACATTCCTTGACCGCGCCGAGATACACGACGTTCAGAACTTCTTCTAGGCTGAACAGGGCTCTTGACATGCCGGCACTGTAAACCAGCGGTAAGTCAAGCTCAATTATGCACGGCATTGAGAGATGCTAAGCATAAAGTGTGCCAGTTGCTAGGTGTCACCGGTTGTACCCCCTATGTGGGTGCCCGGCACCAAAGAAGCGCATCCGGGACAGGTCCACCGGGCGTCCTGGAGGCCAACCACGGAGCCCCTGGCGCGTGCGGAAGGAGACCGAGGCCCGCGAGCTGTCCGAGCTTGAGCTGCGCATCATTGGCGCGGTGGAAGCCGGCCTGGGCGACCAGATCCTGGCCGCCTCGGAGATCGCGCTCGCGCGCGTGTCGTTCTCAAAATTTTGTCGGTTGGCCTGGCACGTAGTCGAGCCCAGCACGTATCTGGAATGGGGCCGTCACCACGAGCTGATTTGCACAACGCTTCAGGCTCTCTTCGAGGATTGGTGGCGCAGTAAGCAGGAACGCGACTACTTACCACTGGTCAGAAATACTGTATTTAATTGTCCGCCCGGTTCATTGAAGAGCAAGCTAATTGCTGTCTTCTTTCACGCTTGGGTCTGGATTCGGGCACCTGGCACAAAGTTCGTCTGCGTCTCCGTCAACGAAAGTGCGGCACAGCGCGATGCTCGTGATACCCGTGCTCTGCTACTGAGTAACTGGTACCAGGACAATTTCTCTCCCGGCTGGACGATCAAGACAGACCAGGATGCGATCTCGGATTTCGGTAATACGGATGGCGGGGCTCGGCTTTCTCGTGCTTCCGGCTCAGTGATCGTTGGTTTGCGTGGCGACTTTTTCTTGGGGGATGACCTCAATGATCCGGAGGAGTCCGACAAAGAGACGGAGCGCGATAAGGTCAATTCGCTCTGGGAAACGAACCAGTACAACCGTGTTAACGACCCGCTCCGCTCACAGCGTATCTGCGTGCAGCAGCGTATTCATGTCAATGACCACACCGGCTACATCATCTCTAAGCAAGGGCTTTGGTCGCCCGAGAACCGAAACGGGTGGCTCCTGGTTGTTCTCCCCGCTGAGCTAGAGCTATCGCGTGAGCGCTTTGCTCTTCCCGAAGGCTTGCGTGCAAGCATTGCCGAGATCCCAGACATCGAGGTCGCTGACTGGCGGACAGAGGCCGGGGAGCCCTTGCACCCCGCGCGGATGCCGGCGGAGTGGCTCGCAGGCGAGAAAAAGCGTTGGGCTGGTACAAGCAACTACGCCGGCCAGATGCAGCAAAGGCCGACGGCCGAGGGTGGCGGGAAGATCAAGAAGATCTGGTTTAATTGGTTCCGTCTCGCCAAAGGTGTCCGCCCCGGCATCGACGCCGGCGAGACCGGTCGCCCGCGGCCAGCAGATTGTCACAAGGGCGAGGCAATCACTATTGCTGCGGCCCACCACAGACCAGGCTTCTGGGATTTCGATCAAGTAGTGCTCTCGGTCGATCCCGCTTACAAAAAGACAGAGAAAGGCAGCCTGTGGGGAATGCTCGCGTTCGGGTGCCGAGGCGCTCGGAAATACCTTTTAGACGACCGCTCACAACGTGGCGAGCCCGACGAGGCAATCGACGTAATGAAAGCGCTCGTGAGGCAATGGCTACCGGACAAGATCTTGATCGAGGACAAGGCGGGTGGCGCTGGTATGCACCGGACGCTCGAGCTGGCGATGGGTGAGGGTGACGTCCCCATGGTCGAACTCGAGCTGGTAAACCCGGGGACCTTGGACAAAGACGCCCGCATCAATTCCGCGATCCCGTCGCTGGCCAACGGAATGTTGTACCTGCTAGACGGTGCCCCCTGGCTCGAAGAGTACGTCGAGGAGCTGGCGCTCTACCCGAACGGGATGCGGAATGATCGAATCGACGCTACCACGCAGGCGATCAATCACATTAGGGTAGATGACTGTTCATACCCGTCCGCGAGCGCGTGGTCGGCGGCGATGGCCTAGGTCGTTCTTCTGCTGTTGTCATTGCTCGTCATACTAGAATAACGTCCTTGTGATGAAAGCGAATCCATTTCTTGATCGTGTCCTCTGTTCCACCTTTTCGATCACTGGCGACGCAGGCAATCAGCTCGTCTTTGGAGTCCCGTGCAATAAGCGTGTTGCGCTCGTAGTTCTGCTTGGTTGCACGGAAGCGTAGTGGGGTATCGAGGTACCTGGTCTTATCCGGGTAGTGAATCAGTTTGTCGTGCCCGTGTGTTTTTGCGATGATCTCCGCGAATCGGTCGCCGCCCTCGGGGCATCCTCCCGAGACGATAATGATACTACGACCCACATAGTCTTTACTTACTTCAAGGAACGCTTGTGTAACAAGCACGTAATCTTCGCGGGTGTCACGTCGTCGTGTTCCGATGATTCCGATAAAAACATTGCGGTCGAACAGATCCGTCATATCTAGTTCTCCGGGAACGTCTCTGCGATCCATCCCTTAAACGTGTTCTCGGCCTCTTCGCGTGTCGTGTACCCGGTATCACTGATAGCACGTTCGGATATCTTGCAGCTTTCGTGCGTCATGCCGTGGCAGTTTTCGTGTTCCTCGATCACGCAATACCAAAGCCCCTTGCGTTGCTCTAGGAGAAACACAGTGGCAACAGCTGCCGGCTCATCGAGGCGCTTGTTTGGCATTGTCATATTGTTCCTGTAGCTTCAACCAGTAGGCAGATGGTCGCCCAAACTCGTGCGCAAACGCCTCCGCAATGTCGCGCGTGATGGCTGTGGTTCCTTCACAGATCTCGCGAATGGTTCGAGGTGGGAGCCCGGTTCGAAACGCCAGCGCGTCCTGTGACAAACTGTGTGCCTCAAGGTAGTCCTGTAAGATAGCGCCTGGATGTGGGACACTCTCCGGCGGAATGATCAATGGCTCGGTGGTTTCGCCGTCGTCTTCCACGATCTTGCCGCTCGTCAGGAGCACACGATCGCAGCTGTCCATGCGAGGGAACGCGAGCATTGTCGGTGTGCCTTGTAGCCACTTCAGGAGAGCGGTTGACTTCACGTTGTTAAGCGTGAAAGGCGTCCCGTCGAGGCTGTTACCGGTAATGGTCTGGTTGTCTGCGTGCCATTCCACACGGCCCCAGAACAGTTTGATCTGTACAACGCGTGCGCCGTGCTCAATCGCTTTGACTGCCGCACGGTCTTTCATGGCTTTGGTGGCTCACTATCGGTCCACACGCGTCCGGGGCGCACCTCGATGTACCCCAGGCCCAGGCTCTTCATCGAATTCTTGACAGCCAGGAGCAGATTAAATAGCTGCGTCATGTCGGAAATGACCACGGGGATCGTCGGCTCCGGCGGTGGTGGTGGCGGTGGCAATGGCGGGGATGGCAACGGCGGGGGTGGCTCAGTCTTTCGTGTGACGTGATTGTATGTCGAACCATCAGGCACAAGTTTGTCCGGCGGCATGCGAACACCCTTGGAACTTATCCGCCCATTGTTGGGGATCATAGGTAATCCAAGATACCTACAGACTGCCTCGGCAACATCCTGGTAAGGTACGACCTTCGCAGTTTCAAGAGCGTAGATTTGAGCTGGCGTTGCTCCGACCTTGGCTGCAAGCCCGGGAGCGGTGAGGCCCCTCGTCTCGCGTTCTTTGCGTACTGCTGCGCCCGCTTCAATGCGTCGTTGTTCTGCATTCATGGTCACAGTTTCCTGCTCTGGTTCAGGGATCGGCTCGGGCTCGGGAACGGGCTCTGGCTCGGGTTCCGGCTCTGGGGCAGTCTCGGGCTCTGGGGCAGTCTCGGGCTCGTGGATGATCTCGGTCTCTGGCTCCGCGATGGGGAGTTCAGGTTGTTCAGGTTGTGGTTCTGGTAGCAGCGGTTGACCTCGGTATTGCGCGGCAGTCAGCACTCCGCGCACATGGTCTTTGTGCTTGGCCTCGATGACAAAGCGGTTGTGCGTATGTCTGGCCGACCATGCGTACTTGTCCCTGTCTTTGCGCTTGATCGTGTGATCCTGTACGACGAGAACGATGTCTACCTCGTCAGGCATTGCCATCCTGATATTCGTTGCAGTGATCCTGTATTTGAGCCTGATCCCTTCGCTTGCCAGGAGCTTGCCGTAGGCGGCGAACAGCTCAGGGAGCCCGCCGATCATCAGCGCAACGAAGTAGTTGCCGTTGCGGGGAACCGGTTTGGCTGGTCTTTTTCCACTCTTACGTTTGGCTATGAGGGGGGCCGACGAAGATCTAAGCTGCAATGCCCAATGTTCAGTCACAATGTCTCCTCTGTGGAGTCGACGGGATTCGAACCCGCAATTGTCCTGGGTAGAAACCCAGCTGTGTTTACCTGTTCCACTACGACCCCTTCGCGGCCGCGGCGGGATTCGAACCCGCAGTTGTCCAGGGTGTAACGCCCTGCTGTGTTTACCAATTCCACTACGCGGCATCGAGCAATAGCAGCGCCGACGGGATTCGAACCCGCAATCGTCCTAGGTAGGAACCTAGCTGTGTTTACCTGTTCCACTACGGCGCTCCGAGCTTTGAAGCGGCGACGAACCGTCCATTCTACGCAATAGGCTATACCGACATCCGGGTGGGAAATCGAGCCCATGATGACGCCGGTTGAGCCTACCCGGTTCTCATCGCCCCCGGGATCTTCCCAGGTCTTGGTTACCCGCGAGCCGTTCCTCTTCGCCTGGTGGCGCGTGAACCGGGTCAGGTAACCTGGGTGATGCTTGATGCCGAGCCTGTTAGCCTCGGTCTCCGTCAACATGAGCCTCATGTCGTGCCACCCGGGTAGGGCATGGCGGCGGTTATAACGCAAGCCTCTGACCATGTCCACTTTCCGTTAGACGACGTCAGTGTGACGTCACTTTCGGGCGTCTTCGTCGTAATTGCCGCGCTACGTCAAAAAAGGAGATCTGCACATCGTACAAGATATAACGCAATATATCGGTATCAGCCTGACGTCACTTAATCATTGATTTCCAACTGGACAGCATCGAGATGCGGGTCTAGCTTCAGCCAGGTCATGACTGCACTCAACGAAGTGATTCGCTTGTGGCACGTCGGCGAGGGAAGCTTCAATGACGTTGTGGTCTGGATCAGTGAGGCGGTAATCAGTGACCCTGATTACGAGTTAGATGATGAAGCTGTGTGGGAGGCGCTTTTTTCCATGTTCGGGACTGATGCCGGAGATGGAAAAATTTACCTAACACGGAGTGTTAACGAAGCTACCCGCCAGCTGGAGGAGAAGCGACTTCGCACTGTCGTGGTTCCCAAATTGCGCGCGTGGGTCCGCGCGCGGGAAGAAAAAAGTGCCGGGCTTGATCGGGGCAGTCGTCGTCAGGGGTCTGGATGGCAACCAGGTCGCGCCCCTGACGGGTCAAGCCCGGCGACAAGCTTTGTAACATCACCCGATTATGGCTGTCGAGGGCCCCGGATATGAAAGTCCTCAAGTCCGAGGTTACCGTTCTGCACGAGATCGCATTCGATGCCGAAGAGGTACTGAAACTGCGGGCATGTGGGGTGCTGCAGCCTTGGTGCCTGGTGCCTGCTCATCACAAGCTCTCGGTCCTGGACATGCGTCGCACGGCCGAGCTGTTGGATGGCGAGGATAAGCTGGCGGTTGATTTGCGAAACATGGCCGATCACCTTGCGCCGACCTCGGCCAATATGCTCCCGCCGGATACATTGGTAACACCTGTTCATGTCCTGCTCAGGGGGGTGACTTTGTGCACTCGGATGTTGCCGAATGGGCAGCCTTGGATCCGGCTCGGTGAGCATGAGGATTTCGAAGCTGTCTTCAAGCGCACCGTGTGGCGCGGTCCGCCGCTCAAGATGTGTGACGATTGTCTACGTTCGGCCCGAGAGCTGTCAAACCGATAGAGGAGCATCATGCGAGCATACGTCCCGAAGGTATCTATCCTTATCCTACTCGTGGCGGGGCTGGCGTGCGGCGCCTCCCAACGCGAGGCAACGATCAGCGCGGCGGTGACCGCCGTGAACGCGTCACGCGATGCGTTCGCGGTCTACGATTCTGCTGAACAGGCCAAGATCGTAGCGGCAGCAACCTCTCTGGCAGAAGGACAGGCGGCCTTGATCAAGTATCGGGCTGATCGTGTCAAGACGGAGAAGCTGATTGGCAATGCGTATCGGGCTATTGCGATTGCATCGACCGTGAACGACCAGCCAAGCCTTGATGGTTTGAAAGCAGCTGTTGAGCTGGTCATTGACGCGCTCAAGTCATTCAACCTCGGAGGGGACAAGTGACGATCAATATACAGACCATTCTCGCAGACGTTCGCAAATTTGCAGGCATGATCGAGCCAGCGTTCGCGCTGGTTGGCATGGTTCAATCGGTCACCGGTGTCGGTGGGCTGACGGCAGCGACATCGATCAAGCTTCTTGATGCCGCCTTCAAAGCGTTTGCGGCGCATGCAGAAGGTAGTTTTACGAAAGAGCAATTCGACGCGGAGATGACGGAGCTGCGGCGGTTGCTCGCCACCAATGACGCGGCGGCCGACGCGGCACTGAAGGCTAAATTCCCTGGGCAATGAGCGAGCTGCACCCGGGTTCGATGTTGAGCGAGTATCTCAAGTTCAATAACTGGTCATACCGCGAGCTGGCTGACCGCACCGGGTTGCCGATGCAGGTAATTATTGCAGTGTGCAATGAGCAATCTCCAGTGACCCCGGAGATTGCTCTGGTGCTTGAGAAAGCCTTTGATCGACCAGCCTCCTTCTGGCTGAATATGCAGGCGTGGCATGACCTAGAGGCTGCTAGAGGTCTATGATGCCAAACCGCCCCGGGAAATACGACAATGTCTGTCTCAAGGCGTTGTTCGAGACGGAGGCACATGCAGTTGTGTTAATTGTTATTGGCGGGAAGTCCGGTAGTGGGTTCTCCATGAATTCCTTGGACCCGGCGCTTAGCAAGAAGCTCCCTGAGCTGTTGCGTAACGTCGCCGACCAGATCGAGGGTGTGTCATGAGATGTCACTGCGGTCTGTTGTTGCACTACACCAACATCAACGCCCAGCATGCCATGGAGCAGGTTGTCAAGTGGCATGGCGAGTTTATTAACGTCAGCGTTGGTGGCAGGACGTGGGCCGTTCAGAGGCACTACATCGCCCTTCACGGGATCTGGGCAGACGAACTGCCGACGCTAGGGTTCGACGAGGTGTCCCCGCGTTGATCCGCCATACGTAGGTGTGAGAACGTTCGCCCGATGGAGAAGATCAGCGAATCCGAGAAGAGAGCGAAGGCCTATAGCGCCACGCTCCTGGCCACTGATCCACGCTTCAACCAGGCCGCGCAGGTGCTCCACGAGGATGGTTCCCTGTTCCGGGTTCAATGTGCGTTCGTGATGGCGGACCCTGATAACCCCAAGTGGCTATGGCTAATCACCGAGCATTTTGGGGAGCTGGTGTTCGATAAGGACGATATCGAACGTACTGACGAAAGCTCTTCGTTGCCAAGTCTTCGGGCGCTGCGGCTATGACGCACATGCCGGGCATTCCGGTGAGGTTTGATCCTCCGTCGGAACCCAAGAAGTGTCATGAGGATTGGCGTTGTCGGAAATGTGGGGGTGCCTCTGGTGTCTACCGGACGCATACCTCGTCGTGCGGTTCCTGGGACGACGATGAGTTTGAGTGTCTGACTTGCGGTCATACCTACTGGGTGGAGGGGCCTGACGCATGATTGACAAAGTCTATGAGGCTGTGTTCCCTAATGAGAATACTCCTGGACAGCGATTGCATATCTACCGGGAGCCGGATGAACTCGTCATCCTGGCGGATGAGATGGTGCTTCCTGAGAAAGTCCTGGACCCGAAGGTAAACCGCATTATCAGGTCAACGCGCTTGTTTCTCACCCGTGCGGATATTCGTTGGGCACGTGACCGGTTCAACGAACTCTTGAAGATCATGGACGCGGAGGCGCTATGCGAGTGATCTGTCTACTGGTGCTTTCGATGGCCTGCCGCAGCGACCCGTTGCCGAGCTGTGTCGACATTGAGTGCTTTAGCGCTATCACCTTTCCCCCCGATCATTGGGATTTATGCGGGGCGCAGAATGTGGTCTGTCAGTTGCCCGACCAGGCACCTACCGCGTGCCGGGTCACGGAGCTTGACAAGCCACTCTGTATCTGTCGGACTAACACGGACGGGACGGTCACTACTCTGTGTCGGCCAAGACAATCTCCATAGGTTCTCCACTAGACCTTATTCTAGTTGGCCGTTTGAGGGAGGTGTATTGGGGAAGTGTCGCACAGAGCTGGACGGAGGCTCGGGTCCGGTGTGCTCCGCCGCAATCCGCTTACCTGGACGTTGATCAAAGGACCCCGGAGTGGGACCTGGGGCGTGTTCATCACTTTGTGCAATTACTGGAAGCCCGTCAGGAGCTAGACCCGATCGTGATCGATAGCCGTGTCTACGGCCTATCCTGGGGCCCACCATTTGTCTGGGACGGCCATCATCGTTTCGTAGCCGCTGTGCTTGTCAGACGACGTCGGATTTTGGCGTCGTGTGGAGGTCTTGTTACCTCGATTGAATGGCTCACTGGAGAGCGGCGTCGTGATCGCAGACCCCCGGAAATCACGGGCTAGATATGGCGTACCACGGTGCCCGTCGTGTCGCTACCCTAAGCGTGTGGACATGCAGCCGGCAGCTGACGGTGCACTCCCCGAAGTCTATTGCGTGGCGGGGCCCCGTCGCGCCGGTGCCGCCACAAGCTGGGAGGGTTGGGTTAGTGTTACCTTACGGCGTTGACGTAAACTATCAGGGTATGAGAACTCTAGGGAGCAACCTCTTAGGAGAAGTTCCCATGAAAAGCCTAGTTATCATACTGTCTATTTGTGCAGGGGCCTGTGCTTCCCAGGTGGAGCAATCTGAACAGGCAATCTGTCAGGATGATCCTGACACGTGTCCGGGCGGTCATCCTATTACCCTCCGGCAACAGACGGAGCTTGAAGGTCGTTCATTTGCTGCACAGAACGGGCTGACAATTACTGGCACCCCGGCAATTACGTGTTCGTCCGACGGCAGACACTGCAGTGGGTTTTTCTTGATCAGTGCAACGCAGTACATTGCCACTTCTTGTGAGGTCAAACTCAGTGGGGCTCGATGCTGTTTTAGTGACGCGTGTGCTGATGGTTCACCATGCGTTCATGGTCCAGAACGTTGTACCTGATCAGGCCACCGACCGCAGGTGACGCTCACCCCTCAGCATGGTGAGCAGGAACGCGGACACTTTCTCTTGCCAGTGGCTGAGCAGGTGTTCGCTCTGGTTTCGGTATCCCTCTGTGACTGTCTTGTCGGCGTGGTTCACGAGACGCTTTGACACGCCCTCCGGCATGCCGACCTCCTCCGTCGCGTTGAGGTACACCCTCCGGTAGTTGTGCGGGCTCGGAATCCCGGAAGCCCGATCTGCATCGAACATGTGCGCGACACCGTTCTTAGCGTGCGGTGGCCGACCCAGGTCGGCACAGCGCCAGCACGGCGCCCCGCGGTAGCTCTTGCCGGGGAAGAGCCAACCTTGGTCTTTCTTTTGGTCTCGCGTAGCCAGATGCTTGATGAGCATGTCGACGAGGAACTTGGGCAGCGGGATCGCGAATGCTTTGGCATACCCTCCCTTGGGGCACGGTCGGAAGATCGAGAACGGGGCAAGTTCACGTTGCCAAACTCCGTTCGGGCTCCATACATTGATAATGATCGGCGTGTCGGTGAGGTTCATGTGCTCCACCCGAACGGTAAACGCGTCCGACTTCCGCAGACCGGTGAAGAGCACCAGGTAG
>Ga0070701_10000919_pt1 | contig 10647 bp, 10 predicted proteins | sample KBSK5102metaG_FD_65451 | JGI IMG/M metagenome (GOLD analysis project Ga0070701, IMG submission 65451) | Corn, switchgrass and miscanthus rhizosphere microbial communities from Kellogg Biological Station, Michigan, USA - KBS K5-10-2 metaG | ecosystem: Host-associated > Plants > Roots >... | reverse complement strand
ACGTCGGCCGCTCATCATCGCTCGCAGGCGGACATGCCAGCCACCAGCGGGGTATCCGCCCCAACGCCGTCCTGGCCCGGCAGGGTTTCGAAGAAGACCGCGGCGTTGTCGGCGAGGTGCTGGTGCTGTTCGGCGGGGCGCTCCTCCGCACAGGCACGGTGCACGTACGTCATACCCGTAGTTTATACAGTCAATAGTTGTAAAAACTATTGCCGGGCCGCGTGTACACCTGACGGCAATGACCTCAGCCGATCAGGGTACGAGCAGGGCCCAGCCGACGATGACCGCTGCGGTCACCGACGCGATCGTGAGTGGGATGCCGAAGCGCACGAACATCGTCGCGGAGTAGCCGCCGGGTTTCATCACCATCAGGTTCGACTGATGGCTGAACGGGTTGAGGAACGTGAAGGAGATGCACGTTCCGATCAGCGCCAGCACGAGTACAGGATTCAGCCCGCTGGTCATCGCCACGGAAAGTCCGACCGGTGTGAGGATGGCGGCGGCAGCAGCGTTCGTCACGACGTAGGTCAGCACCGTGGTGCCGACGGCGATGGCCAGCACAACCGCTGCGGTGCTTGCGTTGGACAGGTGCAGGATGGCATGGGAGATGTCGTCAGCGAGGCCGCTGTTGACGACGATGGCGCCCAGTCCGACCGAGCCGGCGATGATCGCCAGGATGTTCCAATTCAGTGCGCGTGCTGCCGAGCGCGGTGTGAGTACCTTGGTGAGCACCATCATGGTGGCGCCGGCGACGGCGGTCAGCTCGACCGGAGCCAGACCGAACGATCCAGCTGCGATGACCGCCGCCAGGATGGCCAGCGCGATCCATGTTTTGCCGGTCTGCGGAGCCTTGCCTGCCACTTTCTGCCACACGCCGACAAGCGAATTCTCGGTCAGCGCGTCTGTCGAACGGGCGGTGACCAGGCACATGTCACCCGGCCGCGCGGGTGTGTCGCGCAGCAGATGCGCCGTCTGGGCGGCGATCACCACGACGTCTTCGTTCTCCTCCAGTCCACGCACGGTCGCCTGCTCGTCGGTGGCGATGGACACTTTGTAGAGATCCTGACGAGCCTGCGCGAATCGTGGGCTCTCCCATAGCATTCGGACGCCGGCTTCCGTCGCGCGATAGATCAACACGTCGCCGTCGGCGATGGCGGCGTGGGTGTCGACCGATTGGCCCCAGCGCTGGATGTCGACCAGTTCGAAGTCCGATGCGGCGCTTACGCCCAGCTGCGCCGCGATGCGCCCGATTGCGTTGGCCTGCGACGACACCGGGATCTCGGCGCGCCAGGACAGCTTCCGCAGATCGCTCTCGGGTTGACCCTGCAGCATCAGCGGTGCTGCGAAGTAAAGCACCAGCCAGCCGATAAGAGCGACCGGCACGGCGATCGGAGCGAAGGAGAACATTGACATATCGACCCCTTGTGGGGCGGCCAGACCCGCGATGAGCAGGTTGGAACTGGTGCCGATCATGGTCGCCGACCCGGCCAGCGTGGTGGCATGCGCCACGGGTAGCAGCACCCTGCGAGCGGGAACACCGGACTGCTGTTCGAGTTCGTTGGCCGCCGGAATGAGCATCGCGACGATCGGGGTGGTGTTGATGAGCGCGGAGAGGATTCCCACCGGCGGGATGAGCCGGCGCAGCGTCTGCCTGTACTTGTCACGCCGGCCAGCAGCCGATAGGTCACCCGCGAAATCACCCCGGTGGACATCACGCCTTTGGCGATCACCAACATCGCCGCGACGGTAATGACACCGCCATTGCTCAACCCGGCGAAGAGCTCGTCGGGGCGTGCGATTCCGAGCAGGCCGGCGATCACCAGCGCGCAGGCCAGCGCCAGCACCGCCGGCGCTCTTCCCGTTGTCATCACAACCAAGGTGACCAAAACGATCACCGCTGCCGCAGCTGCCATGGCGAGGAACCTAGCGATCGATCCGCAGTCGAACCAGCCCGCTAGTGGATTCGAGCGCTGCCGCCGAGGCCGATCTCGAGGACACTGCCGGTGACTACTCCCGGATCTGTCACCAAATAGAGGACCCCGCGGCTGACGTCTTCGGGCTGAAGCCACGGCTGAGGTATCGGGTTCGCTCTCATCATGCGGCGGACCAGATCGTCGGGAATGTCGTCGCCGCCCTCGGGCTGCACCATCGGTGTCTGCACTGTCGTCGGGCAGATGACGTTGATTGTGATGCCTTCCTTGGCGACCTCCAAGGCCGCGGACTTGGCCAGCCCGATGACTCCCCATTTGGTGGCGTTGTATGCCGCCAGCTCCGGGATGCCCATGCGGCCGCCCATCGAGGATGTGACGACGATGCGGCCGAACCGCTGTCGTCGCATCACCGGTATGGCGGCCCGCAGGGTATGGAAAACGCCCGTCAGATTGGTGTCCACCAGCTGCTGCCAGATCTCATCGCTCACCTCGTCCAAGGGTCCGGTGCTCACGATTCCGGCGTTGGCCACCACGATGTCGAGACTTCCCATGCCGTTCAATGTCTGCTCGACGGCCGCACCGACCGCGGTGGAGTCGCGCACGTCGAGGGCGATCGGCAGGCAGCGCGTGCCCAGCTCCCCGACCCGCCTGGCGGTGTCGCGAAGATCATCCTCGGTGCCGAGCGGGTACGTCAGACCCACCATCGAACGGGGAGCGTCGGCCGCGACGATGTCTGCCCCTGCGGCGGCCAGCGCCAGGGCATGTGCGCGACCCTGCCCTCGGGCCGCTCCGGTGATCAATGCGACCCGTCCATCCAAGGCGCCCATACACGCGTACCTTAGCAGCCGAGTGGACCGGCACGCGCCGACTCCGTCGGCCGCTCCTTGTACGGAAAATGTTGTAGCCCAGGAAGTCTCGCATGCATCGCTTCATCGTCCCGCAACGCGGCGGAATAGCCACAGTCGTGTCGCGTGTCGGCATCGGAGTGAATCACCGGGTCGAAATCCGCGCGGTACAGACGGTGTGAGGGACTAGGCATTCACAGTCGTCTCACGGCCAGTTATCTGCGTCACGAAGGCGGCACGCTAGCACGGCGCAGACGGCCGATCACGTTCCACAATCACCGCGGATCTCGCGGCACATGGAGGCATGCGCACGAGAGGGACCGCTCCGCCGGGTCGCTACCGTGTAGGCATGTGACGGTCCGGATGGCCAGTCACGTCCGCCACCGTTCCCAGGCGGCCTGCTTCGAGGTCCCGGATACTTGAGCAACCTGGCTCCATGAATCCGACGCCGCCAGGATGCGCGCGGCGTCACCAACCCGTTCGCCGATGTAGGGCAGCACGTGAAGCAGTTCGGCGAAGGCGTCCCGGGTGCCGCGCGTGCTGAGTTCATCGGCTATCCGATAGATGAGCGCCGCCATTTCACCCTCACTCAAACCGCCCAGAGGCAGGTCGGTGTGTGCGGTCATGCCCGAATCTTACGGCCGTTACGCGGCCGGAACGTCAAGTCGCAGTTCGGCGTCCGTGGCGTCGAATGACCGGGTCCAGGTGGTGCCCGGCCATCGATAGTGGACCTCTCCGGAGTCTGGGCGGTAGTCGGCGGTGTACAGGGTGCCGAACCCGTTGGCGTAGTCGCTGCTGCGCAGCGGTTCCCGCAGAAACTCCTTGGCGAGCACGTCTGGGTGGGGCTCGTCGCGCAGCAGTCCGAGCAGGTATTCCTGCCGTTCGAGGCTGCGGAACCGCCGTGCTTGCAGTGGGTCGTCCGGTCGATCGAAACGGTGGTTGGTCGCCAACGGAAAGGCGCGCACCTCCATCGGTTGCCACGGAGCCAGGTAGGCCGTGCGGACACAGCCATCGCGGTCGGTGAGGGTCACGTTATAGGACATGGAAACCGGGATCCGGCGCAGCGCGGTCAGGGCCTCTGACACGGTCCCGGCGACTTCCAGGAGATAGCGGATCACCAAGGGAATGCCGAACCCTGGTCCATACACTTTGGCCCCGCCGAAGGTCAGCGATACGGCTAATCCGTCAGAGTTCATGCCATCCAGCAGTCCCCATAGGCAATCGCTGGTGCCGATCACCTCACGGCCAGTGAACCGCGTCGACATCACGACTTGCTCGAACAGCTCTGGGTGGTAGTCGTAGTTGCGGATCAGCGCCCGAGTGCCGTTGTCCACGACGACCTGTGAACACGCAGGCGCAAACGCCGGCATATTCCAATGCGAGAGCATCGCGGCGGCGGTGGAATCACCGCCGGCCAGGTCAACGAGCCGCCGCCACACCGGGTGCAGCTCCGGCATGTACCGCAGCAGAGCGGTTTCGGCTTGCGCAGCGGTGGGTCGCCGGCCAGTGCCCGGGCGTAGATACCACGATCGGTAGCCCGGCCACGTCGCGTCGTACAAGGCGCGCCATCGGGGGCCGGCGACGTCCTCGCGAAACGCGTGCAAGCTGATCGACTGAATTGCCATGCGTCAAGGTTTACTTGACGCGAGAGCTATCGTCAAGGCGAACTTGACGTCCGGTTTTTGCTTGTGAACCGCCCGCGATCCTTCTAGCTCGTTGTGATCTTCTTACCTGAGCCGGGGCCGCCGGTCCCTGGGGTCGCCGTACACATAGGTGGCGATGTTTTCAGGTCGATCTGTTTGTCGACCCGGTCGAACTTGATCGTGATGCCGGCTCCGCCGATCACATTGGCGCAGTTGCCCGTTACGGTCAGCGTGTGCTCGAGCCGCCGCCGTTGAGAAATTGTCGGTCGACACAGGCGATTTCGGCGGACACGGTGCGGACCAACGCGTCCGAGTCGACGCCGGTCTGTCAACTGCGGCCGCACGTGTCTTATCCCCTCTGCCAACGCTTTTCGCGCTCTTTGAGGTGCGCTCTCCGCGTCTGACCAGGATCTTGAAGAACTAAAGCGGGCGCACTCGACGCGCATCGGGCTGAGGATGGGCTTGTGACGGCTGCGCACCTGGTGCGTATGTCGTGAATACTTCATCCCCGATCCTCTAGGAGTCAGGGCGAGTAGGGCCGGGTTGCCCCCTCCGCTCGGACTGAACCCGTCCGGCGCCGGGCGCCGGCGGCTGCCAGTGGGGTGGCGATGTCTTCCAGCGACTTGCCTTCGGCATCGACCGCGAGGAACCAGGCGACGAGTCCGCCGACCATCATCACTGCCGCACCGAGCAAGTAGCCCAGGAACAGCAGGAAGGGCTGGGAGCCATCACCGATGAGCGCGCCGTAGATGACCGGACCGAGGGCCCCAAAGCATTGGGCGATGGCGAAGAACACCGCGATCGCCTTCGCCCGAACCTCCAGCGGGAAGATCTCGCTCACCGTGAGGTAGGCAGCGCTGGCCCCGGCCGACGCGAAATAGAAGATGATGCACCAGGCAATGGTCTGGGTAATTGCGTTGAGCACCCCAGCGTTGAACAAGACCGCGCTCACGGCCAGCAGCAGACCAGACAGCAGGTACGTGCCCGCGATCATCTTCCTGCGGCCGATAGTGTCGAAGAAGTGCCCGAGGGTCAACGGACCCGCGAGGTTCCCGACAGCGAACGCGATCAGGTACAGCGGCGCCGACTCCGAGGACACCCCGTAGAACTTGCCGAGCACCAGCGTGTAGGTGAAGAAGATCGCGTTGTACAGGAACGACTGGCTGATCATGAGCACAGCGCCCAGGATCGACCGGCTCGGGTAGTCGCGGAAAAGCACTCGCGTCAGTGCCAGGTAGCCGATCTTTTCGGTGGGCTGCAGCTCGATAGCCTTGCTCTCGTCGACCGTGGGCAGCGTGGCACCGGTGGACTCCACCTCGTGTTCGATGTGGGAGATCGACCGCTCGGCCGCCTCCACGCGGCCGTTCATGACCTGCCAGCGCGGGCTTTCCGGTAAGTTCCGCCGCACCAGTAGGATCACCAGACCCAAGACCGGGCCGATCAGGAAGGCCAGCCGCCAGCCGAGGCTGAGGTCGATCGCCTTCAGGAAGATGAACGTGCCGAGCGTGCCGAGGATCGCACCGGCCCAGTAGGTGCCATTGATCGCGATGTCGACTCTGCCCCGGAATCGGGCCGGGATCAATTCGTCAATCGCCGAATTGATGGCCGCGTATTCCCCGCCGATGCCCATACCGGCGATAAACCGGGTGATGTAGAGAAAGACGATCCAGCCCGCGCTATTGCCCAATGTCAACGCGGTGAGACCGCTGCCCACGAGGTACACACCCAAGGTGATCATGAAGAGGTTGCGTCGGCCGAGCTTGTCCGACAGACGCCCGAAGAACAGCGCGCCGACCACCTCGCCGGCCAGGTACACGGTGGCAATGAGCCCGACTGCCGCCGAGGACAGGCCGAGCGTCTCGGGCTGGGTCAGCGTGTCGGCCACCGCGCTAGCCACGGTGATCTCTAGACCATCGAGAATCCAGGCCACGCCGAGCGCGATCACCATCCGGGTATGAAACGGCGACCACGGCAGGCGGTCGATGCGGGCGGGAATGAGACTGCGGATCACATTCTGCGTCTCAGCGGGTGTCGCCATGATCGCCTCCTCCCGAGCAGGCCAAAAGTTGAACACCGCGTTCCCGTCATTGTGTGATCGCAAACCTTCCACGCAGGCCAAGGGGCCGTTTCTCGCCGCGACGACGGAACGGCGTTTATTGGCGGCCGGCGCGGGCGCAGGCACCCATAGTGATAACGGCGCGGCCGTGGCTCTCCTCCGTACCGTGCAGTGAATGTGTCAGTGCCGCTGAGCACAACCGCGATGCCGACAAGTTGGCGACGGTCAACCGCCTCAGCGAGGACTGCACACCTAGTGTTGGCGTCGGGATTGTGTCGGCGCGCCAGGCCCTCACCATGATCCGCCCATGCAATTCGCCCGCGATTCAGCGTCACGCGGTCACCGCGAGGTCTGGTTCACGAACCTGGCTGCGCAACGTGTTGAGTGCCTTGGCAAGTAAACGCGAGACGTGCATCTGCGAATAACCTGTACGTTCACCGATTTGGGATTGGGGTCATGTTCTCGAAGAATCGGAGGACAAGGACGGTTCGCTGTTGACAGATGTAACTGGTGCGTCGGAACGCGACATCCACACCGGCACAAGGCTTTTCGAATCGAAGGTCGTTCGCGCCTCGGCTACTTCCGCGGCCGACGCAGGCCTGCGGCAGCCGACCGTACTGTGTCAGTGATGGTCTTAACTATGGGACTGTTGATCTTCCAGCATTGCCAGAACGGCGGCACATCAAGATGTGCATCAGAAATTCGCACGAACGAGCCATCCACCAGCGCCGGGCCCGCTAACTGTTCCGGATAAATTCCCCATCCCAACCCTGCTCGAACGGCCGCCCCGAATCCCTCCGCCGTTAGGGCGAAGTGTTGCTGACGCCTGACGTCACGGCGGAACACCTTGCGCACCAACATGTCCTGCAGCGCATCGTCGCGGTTCCACGCCAGCGACGGCGCCTCGGCCACCGCAGGCGCGGTGAAGCCCGCCGGACGATTGGTGTTTGGGCCCCTGTCCCGTTCGGCCGAGATGCGCCGCACCAGAAGACACCGCAGGCGAACGACAGCATGACGCTGCCTTCCAATGAGTTGTAAGCCGGGGCTCCGTCGAAACCCTCGTTGCAGCTGTCTATCTACCGTGGCGGCGTCGGTGGCCGTCCACCGAATTCAGCTCGGTGCCAGACACCACAACATCGCGATTGCTGGTCTGCAACTTGTAGGGCCGCAACATCGGCATGGTGATGGTGCCGACAGCGCCATCCGACGGTGTGCGCTGGTCTCTGTGGAGGACTCCGTGGAGGATCAGGTTGGTCATCTCGGCCTGGAGTCGTCGTCGCACTGAGCGATTGGGATATCGCCGGGTGTTCTCGGGCTCGAAAGTGGTTGCACCGCTTTACCGAACGGCGAGGGATCGATGATCTTCGTAGGCGATGATTGGGCCGAATACCATCGCGATGTGCATGTGATGGATGAGGCCGAGCGACGGCTGACGTCGCGGCGACTGCCTCGGTGTCCACACCGTAGGCTTCGAGGAACACGATGGCCTCGGCCAGTAGTTCGATGTTGCCGGCGACGATGAGCTGATTCGCGGCCTTCACGGTCTGGCCCGACCCCGCCGGTCCGACGTGGACGATGGTCTTTCCCACCGCCTCGAGCACCGGCTTGGCCGCCTCGAAGTCCGCCGCCTCGCCACCGACCATGATTGACAGGCTTGCCTCGACGGCGCCGGGCTCGCCACCGCTGACGGGTGCCTGTCCGGGCTCAACGCCGGCAGTTGCAAACCGGATTCGCCCGCTCGTATGCGCCATCGCGATGGCCGACCAGCTAATCGGCTACGGCTAGTTCGACGTAGTCGTCGCCGGCGGCATGGAGTCGATGACCCCGGGGGCCCGTACCTGGCTCCCGGCGCCCGCGCCGGCTACCGCTACGGCGACTCCGCGTTGGTAGACCCAACCGCGCACGATGCGCTGTTCTGCTCGGTCGACATGCGCCGCACGGGTGCGGCCACCGACTCCTACAACAAGGCCAAGGACATCGGCCGGGCCGAGCAGGACGAGTACGCGGCAATGTCGCACGACCGGGCGGCGACCGCAGCAAAGAACGCGCTGCTCGACGACGAGATCGTCGCCGCCGAGGTGCCCCAGCGCAGGGGTGACCCACTGCAGGTCAGCCAGGACGACGGGGTCCGGCCCGCGACCTCGGCTGAATCTCTGGGCAAGCTGCGTCCGGCGTTCGCCCGGACGGCACGGTCACCGCCGGGTCGGCCAGCCGGACCTCAGAATTGGCCAAGCGCGCTTTAAGAAAAAGCGGCTCGGAGTTAGGCTTTCCGCGCGGCCGTTCCGGCCGTGAAGGGGCCATCGCTCGGCGCAGCGTGCGCAGGCGCAAGGCGGTGCGGCCTGCTGAACACCCGCACGGGCCGGCGGCGAGATGAGGTCAGATGACCGACACGACGTACTACGCACCGACCGGAGGGCTTCCTCCGCAGACCCAGCTGCTCACCGACCGGGCGATGTTCCGGGAGGCCTACGCGGTGATCCCGCGGGGCACCAACTCGGACATCGTGACCAGCTACCTGCCGTTCTGGGAGGGTACCCGGCTCTGGGTGCTGGCCCGGCCGCTGTCCGGCTTCGCCGAGACCTTCTCCCAGTACATGGTGGAGGTCTCGCCCGGCGGTGGCAGCGAGCGTCCCGAGCTCGACTCGGAGGCCGAGGGGGTCATCTTCCTCACCACGGGCGCGCTGCGGATCACCCTGGATGGCACCACGCACCAGCTCGACCCTGGCGGGTATGCGTACATCCCACCGGGCGCCGATTGGTCGGTCCGCAACGAGGGCGGCGAGCTAGCCCACTTCCACTGGATCCGCAAGGCCTACGAGCGGGTCGAGGGCCTCGATGCGCCGGACGCGCTCGTGACCAACGAGCGCGACGTCGAACCCACGCCGATGCCCGACACTGACGGGCGCTGGCGGACCAGCCGATTTGTCGACCCGGCCGACCTGCGGCACGACATGCACGTCACCATCGTGACGTTCGAGCCCGGCGCGGTGATCCCGTTCGCCGAGACCCATGTCATGGAGCACGGGCTGTACGTGCTGGAGGGCAAGGCCGTCTACCGGCTCAACGAGGACTGGGTCGAAGTGCAGGAGGGTGACTTCATGTGGCTGCGGGCCTTCTGCCCGCAGGCCTGCTATGCGGGCGGTCCCGGCCGCTTCCGGTACCTGCTCTACAAGGACGTTAACCGGCACATGAAGCTCAACCGCCGCTTCGGCTGAGCCGCCGCCGAGCGGGGCAACCTCCAATAAGAACGTCCGGCAAATGAGGGTTGTCGGTGGCCGCAGCGTAACCGCCAAATTCCTGCCACCGCCGGATGTTCTTGGCGTGTACGTTTTTCTGCCCGAAACGGCCACCCGATGAGCGCGCTCTCGGCCTTCCGCTCGGTGCGATTCGTCGGCACCGGGCTGCCCAGCGAGGCCATCCCCCGCGCCAGCGACCTGCGTATGCGCGGACAAAAGCCACCGACTACCAGTTGCCGCCCGGGATGAGCGTCAACGCCGCCATCGCACGAGCCTGGGACGCGATGCTCGCAGCCCACCACGAGTGGCACAACGCACTGAGCCGGCTTGCCGACTGCGACCCAGCAATCAAAATGACCCGCGAAAAGTGGCTGCTGCCAATAGTTTACGAACTGGGCTGTGGGCATCTCGAAGCGATCACCAGGGGTTCGACTTTCCCCTGGGCTCGACGAGGCGACCGCAGCGCACTTCGCCATCTCCCACGCGGTCTCCTAGCCGGACAAGCCCGACCCGACCGCTTGGGTGCCCCTGCACCTGGTTGGCGCGAGCGTCCCCTTGGACACCAAGACCCCTCGGTCGGCCGCCCGCGCGCCACAGTCGATGCTCAGGTCGGTGAGTTCGCTGACTCCGGTGGGCCCGCCGGCGCTCGCCATGATCTCGAGAATGTCGAATGCCCGCTCCACCGACTGCACTGCGCCCGCCGTTGCCTTCTGTGCATCCATCATGGGTTCCGCTCCCATCAGGCAGTCGAAAGGAACTGCGCCACAGTGTGATTCAGCGTCAATACGTCACCGTGACGAAACTTCGGGGTACGGCGGGTTACCGCTGCACGGTGTGGTGAATCGCTACGGTCCTCAAACAGGCTGGTGTCGTTGCGCGATCCGGTTCGCGCAGATGAAGCGGCCAGTCATGTCGTCAAACGCATCGCTGTGGCGGC
>Ga0070701_10000916_pt1 | contig 10682 bp, 11 predicted proteins | sample KBSK5102metaG_FD_65451 | JGI IMG/M metagenome (GOLD analysis project Ga0070701, IMG submission 65451) | Corn, switchgrass and miscanthus rhizosphere microbial communities from Kellogg Biological Station, Michigan, USA - KBS K5-10-2 metaG | ecosystem: Host-associated > Plants > Roots >... | reverse complement strand
CCGAAAGCAGTCATGCTCGCCGTGCTCGTCGATCGCGGACATCGCGAGCTGCCGATTCACGCTGACGTCATCGGCAAGACGGTTCCCACCGACGCCGAAGAAGTGATCAAGGTCAAGCTGGAAGAGACTGACGGCGAGGACGAAGTCCTGATCATGGAGAAGTAGGAGGCGTGGTGCGAACGCAAACCTCCGCACTTCGCTCCAAAGATCTCCTCGGCATCGAGCCCCTTTCTCCGGAAGAGATCACGCTGATCCTCGATACGGCCGAGGGGTTCAAGGAAGTTAGTGAGCGGCCGGTGAAGAAGGTGCCCGCGCTTCGCGGCCAGCTGGTCATCAACCTTTTCATGGAAGCGTCGACGCGCACCCGTGTCTCGTTCGAGATCGCGGAGAAGCGCTTGTCGGCCGATACGCTGAGTTTTTCCGCGTCCGGCTCGGCCGTCGAAAAAGGCGAGACGCTCATCGACACCGCGCAGAACCTGATGGCGATGGCGCCCGACATGATCGTCATCCGCCACAAACATCCCGGCGCGCCGAAGATGCTCGCCGATCGTCTGCCGGCATCGATCATCAACGCCGGCGACGGCGCTCACGAACATCCGACGCAGGCGCTCCTCGACGCGTTCACCATTCGCGAGAAGCTTGGCCGGCTGCAGGGCGTGAACGTCTCGATCATCGGCGACATCTCGCACTCGCGCGTCGTCCGCTCGAACATTCATCTGCTGACGAAAATGAAAGCGAACGTGACGCTCGCCGGACCGCCTTCGCTGATGCCGGCGGAAGTTGAGCGGATGGGCGTGCGCGTCGTGAACTCGCTCAACGAAGCGATCGACGGCGCCGACGTCATCATGATGCTGCGCGTGCAGCTCGAGCGGCAGGGGAAGCTTTCGTTCCCGTCGCTGCGCGAGTACTACAACACGTTCGGCCTGACGCCCGAGCGGCTGCGCCGCGCGAAAGAAGGCGTGATCGTGATGCATCCCGGTCCGATGAATCGCGGCGTCGAGATCGCGTCGGACGTCGCCGACGGTCCGTACTCCGTGATCCTCGAGCAGGTGACGAACGGCGTCGCGGTCCGGATGGCTGTGCTCTATCTCCTGGGCGGCGCCCACATGGCGGAATGACGATGAACATCCTGATCCGCAACGGTCGCGTCGTCGATCCTTCGCGGGGCATCGATGCAAAGCTCGACGTGCTCATCGAAGACGGCGTCGTTTCGAAAATAGACAAGAAGTTGACCAGCAGCGCGGAAGTGCTCGACGCGAGCGGTTTCATCGTCGCGCCCGGTTTCATCGATCTGCATACGCACCTGCGCGAGCCGGGACACGAGCACAAAGAAACGATCGCCACCGGCACGCGCGCAGCGGTCGCGGGCGGCTACACCGCCGTCTGCGCGATGGCGAACACGATGCCGCCGAACGACGAGCGCGCCGTCACGGAGATGATGATCGCGGAAGCGGCGCGCAACGGCGCGTGTCGCGTTTATCCGATCGGCGCGGTGAGCAAAGGGCTGAAGGGCGAAGCGCTCGCTGAGATCGCCGATCTTCGCGCTGCCGGATGCGTCGGCGTCAGCGACGACGGCAAGCCGGTTTACAACGCGCAGTTGATGCGCCGCGCGCTCGAGTACTGCTCGATGCTCGGCATTCCGGTCATCGCGCACGAAGAAGACGCGAACCTCGTCGAAGGCGGCGTCATGCACGAGGGCTACTACTCCACGCTCCTCGGCATGGGCGGCATGCCCGCGGCGTCCGAGGAGACGATGGTTGCGCGCGATGTGATTCTCGCGCGCGTCACGAACGCGCATCTGCACATCGCCCATCTGTCGACTGCCGGTGCCGTCGATGCGGTGCGGAACGCGCGCGCGCAGGGCGTGAAGGTCACCTGCGAAGTCACGCCGCATCACATCGCCCTCGGCGACGACGCGGTGCAATCGTTCTCGACATATCTGAAGATGAATCCGCCGCTGCGCTCGACCGAGCATCGCGAAGCGATCATCGACGCGATCGCCGACGGCACCATCGACGCGATCGCAACCGATCACGCGCCGCATCACTTCGATGAGAAGAACGTCGAGTTCGACCTCGCGCCGTTCGGCATCATCGGACTCGAAACGGCATTCGCGGTTTGCTACGACCGTCTCGTGCGCGAGAAAGTCATCGATCTCTCTCGTCTCATCGATCTGATGTCGTGCGGCCCCGCACGCGTCTTCAACCTCGGCGGCGGCACGCTGGCGGCCGGGTCGTTTGGCGACGTGACGCTGCTCGATCTCGAGACGCCGTTCCAGGTGACGAACACGTTTCGCTCGAAAGCGTCGAACTCGCCGTTCGTCGGCGAAACCCTGCACGGACGCGTTGTGAGCACGGTGGTCGGAGGCGTGGTCAAATACGACCTTCGCGAAACGGCCGGCGCGACACCGGAGCCGAAATCGCGCAAGCGCAAACGATGACTACACCGGTTCCCCCGCGGCCGAAGCGGGTCGTGATCGTCGACGACTCGCCGGCGTACTGCGATCTCTGGTCGAACTTCATGCTCGAGCGCTACGCCGCAATCGCGGAGGTCGAGACCTACAGCCATCCGTACGACGCGCTGCCGAAAATCGACGCGAGCATCGACCTGCTCATCGTCGATCTCGAAATGCCGGGCATGGATGGGAAGAAGTTCGTCGACTATGCGCGGCTGAAGGGATTGTCCGCGCGACGCATCATCGTGACGTCGTCACATTCCGCGGACGAGCTGCATCAAAGGTTCCGCATCGGCGAGACGATCGCGGTGATCAACAAGACCGAGCCGAAACAGCAGGAAGCGTTTCTGATGATTCTCGATTCGGTGATGCGGCGGTAGCGCGTCACGCTTCGCTGGTGTAAAGCGAAATCGGCAGCACCTTCGCGAATCGGACGAAATCCTCGTCGGTCGTAAAGATCGGGAACTCGTGGCGTGCGGCGACCGCGCAGATGAGGTAGTCGGTGTTCGAGCCCTGAATCCCTTTCGCGCGGCAGCGGTTATAAAACGCAGCCTCCTCTTCGTAGTCTTCGACGGTTACCTGCGTGTCGGGAGAGCAGTTCCTGCCGGATCGCACCGATGATCGCGACGCAGCTGTCGGCAACGGGCGACGCGAGCTCGGACGCGGCGTCAGAACGCGGTGCGCTGCGGCGGCGAAGAGAGCGGATCGACCAGATCGAAGTGTCGACCAGTACCTTCACGATCTGCGACGTTGCTTCTTGTAGTCGTACTTCGGATCGAACTCCACCGTCCCGAAGAGCTCGACGATCTTCGCCTGCTTCCTGCGGCGGACGTACTTCAGCAACGCCTCGATAAAGGTCGGCTTTTTTCGTGCGACTGAGTTCTTCGGGACGAGATTAGTCGGCATCAAGAGGACTCTACACAATTCCATGTGTAGCTAAGATGCCTGAATGCGCGCTCTCCTCGTATTCGCCGTTCTCACCGCCATCTTTCCCGCCGCGACCTTGGCAGCCGACTCTCCCGACGCGATCGCCGTCGCGTACGGACGCTGCACCGACACCTACATGAAACCGAATGCCGATCCGGCTGCCGGCGTTGCCGCGTGCCGCGAGGCCGCGGAGGCGGGAGTGCCTGGCGCGCAGTACGCGATGGCGGGCGCGCTGCTCGAACTTGCGCACGGCGAATCGTCGCCGGAAGCGGTGCAGTGGCTGGAGCGCGCCGTCGCCAGCGGTCACGCCGGCGCGTCGTATCTTCTCGCGCGTCTCATCGGCGCTACGGACCGCCAGCGCGCCAACTCACTCTTCCGCGCCGCGGTTTGCGGCGAGTCTCAGGCGGCGCTCGCCGACCTGCAGAAACACGGCGTCGCGTTCGATCGAAGCAGCTGTCCACGGCGGCCGCTCGCAGATTTCAGCGGTGAGTGGAGTGGCCGGCTCGGCTACACCAAGCCAATCGTCGAATCGTCCGGCGGCCCTGAACTGAAGGTCGTCTTCAACGCCGGATCGGCGCGCGTCTACGCGAAAATCGGCGATGCCTGGATGGAAGTGAAGCCGGGTAAGTTCACCGTCTCGCAGCTCGGCGAAACCGTCGTCGTCTCGGCGCTCGATTCCGGGTCCGACTTCGACGGCAAGTGGATCGAGACCTGGTCGCTGACATTTCTGCGACTGACCGAAAGCGAATCAGTCGTCAACTACATCCGCACCGTCAACAACCGCGACATGCCGGCGACGTTCTCCTGGCGCACCTTCACGACGATTGCGGAGGGACGAATGAAACGGACGACGGCGACCGCGGCTTCTCGCTGATCGCCGCGTGATCCCGCGCACGGACGCCGTTGCGCCTCCCGCTATAATCCGCGCTGCAATGACGGTCCAGCCGGCCAACCCCCCGCAGTCGGAGTCGCTCGCTTTTTCGCTCAACGATCTGCTCGTCTACATGGCGCAGCAGAAGGCGTCCGATCTGCACCTCAAACCAATGCGCCCGCCGCTCGTGCGCGTGCAGGGAAAACTCGTCGCGATCAAAAGCGATCCGCTCAAGCCGGCCGATCTCGAGAAGCTGCTCCTGCCTCTGCTCAATCGCACGCAGCGCGAGAAGTTCGATCATCAGCAGTCCGTCGACTTCGGTTACGGCGTGCCGGGCGTCGCCCGCTTTCGCGCGAATCTCTACATGCAGCGCGGCACGGTCGGCGCGGTCTTTCGCCGCATTCCGATTCAGATCATGGGCATCGATCAGCTGGAGCTGCCGGTCGCGATTCGCGAGCTGACGCAGATTCCGGATGGACTCGTGCTCGTCACCGGTCCGACCGGCTCCGGCAAATCGACGACGCTCGCGGCGATGATCTCCGAGATCTCCGACAACGAGCCGCTGCACGTCGTCACCATCGAAGATCCGATCGAGTTCCTCTTCCAGGACAGAACCGCCGCGATCTCGCAGCGCGAAGTCGGCACCGACACGCCGAGCTTTCGCGAAGCGCTTCGCAACGCGATGCGCCAGGATCCCGACGTGATCATGGTCGGCGAGATGCGCGACGTCGAAACGATCCAGACCGTGCTCACCGCGGCAGAAACCGGACACCTCGTTTTCTCGACGCTGCACACGAACAGCGCCGCGCAGACGATCGACCGCATCATCGACGCGTTCCCGCCCGAGCAGCACAAACAGATCCGCTCGCAGCTGTCGCTCGTGCTGCGCGGCATCGTCTCGCTGAAACTCGTCAAGACGGCGGACGGCAAACAGACCGCCGCCGTCGAGATCCTCAAGAACTCGCCGCAGATCGCGAAGCTCATCGAGGAAGGGCAGACCAAAGACATTCTCGAAGCGATGGAGAGCTCGGTCGGTCTCTATCGCATGCAGTCGATGAATCAGTCGCTCATCTCACTGCTCGTGCATCAGAAGATTTCGTACAAAGACGCGATGGCGCTGTCGAGCGATGCCGACGATCTGTCGCTCAAACTCCGCAAGCTCTTCCCGCAAATCGAAGAGCGCGTCCGCCAGGGGGGAGACATGGCTCCGAGCTACTCCGATTTCTCGCAGATCACAGAGCTGATGGACATCAAACGGCTCTACGAAGAACAGGAAGTGCAGTGGCGCACGCGCCTCGCCGACAAGGACGAGGAGATCGAGAACATCCGCCACGATCTCGAATGGCGCGCGCAGCAGACCGCGCAGCAAGCGCAGGGCGTCTCCGCGAAAGATGAAGAGATCGCGAAACTGCGCGCGGACAACGATCGTCTTCGCGCCGACGCACAGGCGAAGATCACGCAGCTGCAGGAACGCATCAAAGAGTTGAACCAGAAGCTGATGGCGAGCGGCGGCGCGGCTCCGGGCGTCAAGCGCTGATGGCGACGAAGCCGACGAAGCAGCTCGATACTTTCCCGAATCCGAATCGCGAGCGCGACTACGAGATCTCGTTCGAAGCGCCCGAGTTCACCTGCCTCTGTCCGATGACCGGACAGCCCGACTTCGCGACGATTCGCATCCGCTACATACCAGATGAAAAGTGCGTCGAGCTGAAATCGCTGAAGCTCTATCTCTGGTCGTATCGCGATGAAGGCGCGTTTCACGAAGCGGTCACGAACCGCATCGCCGACGATGTGATCCGCGCGATCGAGCCTCGTTTTCTCGAAGTGGAAGGCGACTTCTTCGTGCGCGGCGGCATTCGCACGGTCGTCAAAGTCACGCACCGCAAAAACGTCGCGTAGCGAGGCGCTCATGCCGAAGCCCGTCATCTTCATCCCTGGATTTCCCGCGAGTGAATTGCGCGACGGCGACACGACCGTCTTCCCGCCGTCGCCCGTCGCGCTGCTGACTGCCGCGGGCAGGCAGGCGTTCTTCGACGCGATGCTCGACATCCCCGGCCGCCTCACCGCCGGTCCTCCGATCCGCGCCGTTCTCGGCATCGCCAAGCAGGCCGACACGCTTTACGCGCTGCTCGCCAGGCGCGGCTACACGATTGCGCACGAAGGCGCGAGCGTCGACTTCGCCCCCATCGGCTGGGACTGGCGCCTCGGCATCGACGACAAAGCAGTGATGGACGCGATCGCAAACGCGATCCGCAACTTCGCGCCGAAGAAAGTCGTGCCGATCATTCATTCCACCGGCGCGCTCGTCTTCCGCGCATTCCTCGACAAACATCCGGAACTGATCCCGAACATCGAGCAGGTCATCGCCTTCGGCGGCGCGTGGTGCGGCACGCTCGAAGCGCTCTTCGCCGTTCACCACGGACATGCGGAAGGTCTCTGGAAGTTCCAGCTGATCACTGAAGATGAAGGCGCGAACCTCGTCGGTCACGCGCAGTCTGCTTACGATCTCTTTCCGCCCGATCCCGCGCAAACGGACATGGGCGATGTGAACCTGCTGCATGGCGCGGACGGAAAGCCCGCCGGCGCAAACGTCGATCTCTCGTGGATCAAAGCAGGCCGCGAAGGTTACGCAACGCCGCGCGCGAACTCCGCGAATGCGCGACTCGGAAAACGCTCGCGCGATTTCGGTTCGCTGCCGCTGACGAACGTCGTCGGCTGGGGCGGACCGACGTGGCCGGCAGCGACGCTCTCGCCGCACAACGTGACGTTTCTTCCGCCGGAGAAAGAGTTCGGCGACAGCACCGTGCCGTTCGTTTCGGCGTCGTGGATTCAGGGCGCGGACGTGCGGACGATCGAGATTCCGATCGGATCGTTCGTCACGAATCAGATCCCCGAATACCACGCGCACCTGTGGGAATCCGACGCGGTCAAACAGCTTCTGAACGAAGTGCTCGGCGACGCCACGCGCCGCCCGGTGATCGCCGTTGCGACAGACAACGACAACACGCTCGACATGAATGCGGACGTGACGTTTCGCATCACCGCGCAGGCTGCCGATGGTTCGCCGCTGCCGAATCTCGTCGCGACCGCGAAGATCCCGCCGAAACAGATTCGCATGCCGTTCAACGGCGGCAAACGGCAGCGCCTCGTGCTGAAGCGCAATGACATCAAGCCGAATGCGACCGGCGGCTTGTTCCGTTTCCTGATCGACTTCGTTTGGGACGGCGGCTCGCGGCTCAACGTGCCCGCGACGTTCCGCGCGCCCTAGAGCGCGAGGTCGGTTCCGGTCAGCACGCGATACGCCTCGAGGTACTTCTCGCGCGTTTTCGCAACGACGTCCGCGGGCAGCTCCGGCGCCGGCGGCTCTTTGTCCCAGCCGGTCGTTTCGAGCCAGTCGCGCACGAACTGTTTGTCGTACGACGGCGGGTTCTTTCCGACGACGTATTCGTCCGCCGGCCAGAAACGCGATGAGTCCGGCGTCAGCACTTCATCGATCCAGATGATCTCGCCGCCGGCGAGGCCGAACTCGAACTTGGTGTCGGCGATGATGATGCCGCGCGAGCGCGCGTAATCGGCCGCCTGTCCGTAAAGCGACAGCGTGAGATCGCGAAGCTTCACCGCGAGGTCGGCGCCGACGATCTCCGACATCCGCTCGAACGAGATGTTGATGTCGTGTCCCGTTTCTTCTTTCGTCGCCGGCGTGAAGATCGGCTCCGGCAGTTTGCTCGCCGTCGTCAGCCCCTCGGGGAGTTTGATGCCGCAGACTTCGCCCGTCTCGCGATACTCCTTCAGTCCCGAGCCGACGAGGTAACCGCGCGCGACGCATTCGACGGGAACCACGTCGCACTTGCGCACGATGATGCAGCGTCCGCGCAGTTCTTCGTGCTGGCGGACCGCGTCAGGGAAGCGATCGAAGTCGCTTTCGACGACGTGGTTCGCGACGTTCGCGAAATGCCGGAACCAGAAGATCGAGAGCTGATTGAGAACCTTTCCCTTGTCCGGGATGCCCGGCGAGAGCACGACGTCGAACGCAGAGATGCGATCGGTGGCGACGAACAGAAAGGTGTCGCCGAGGTCGTAGACGTCGCGGACTTTGCCGCGGCGGGCGAGCGGGAAGGGGAGCGCGGTCGACGTAACGGCATTCATGCGCGCGGATTGTAAACGGAGGGCGGACTAATCGTCCGCCCTCGCTTTCAGCGTCGAGACGCCAATCCGTGCCGCCGTCGCGCGCACCGCGCGCGCCGTGTTGAGGTCGATCTTCGTGCCGAGCGTCTGCGGCGCGGGCGCGCCTTTGCCGTAGAGCACTTTCGCGCTGGCGAGCAGCACCGGTGTTTGATACGTCGGGTCGCCGGACAGCTGATCGATCGTCGAGATGTACGGGAAGACGACCGCGGTCTGCGACGGATCTTCGACGAAGAATTCGACCGAGCCGCCGTCGACTTCGACCGGCAGGCGATCCTGCAGGTGCGCCATCGGCGGAATCGTGAACGGCGCGTCCTTGCGGATCGTGTTGCCGTTCGCGTCGTAAATCGTCACGCGCATCACGACGCTTTGGCGGCCGAGGTTCGTGGCGCCGACGTTGGTGCGCCAGCCGAGGCGGTCTATGTTGCGTACGCCGTGCGCGATCGCACTGATGCCGTCGGTGTCGAAGTCCTGCAAGCCCGTCCAGGTCGCGGGAATCGTCTGTCCGTACGTTCCGCTGCTCGCGTTGTTGTACGTGTTCGACGTCACCGCGAACGAGCGCGAAAGGATGTCGTTCGGCACGCCCGGATTGTCTTCCGGGAACGTCGCGATGAGCAGCGCGCCGGAGCCGCTGATGCCGTACAGATCCTGGAGCAGATTGTCGGAGAAGCGAACGGCGTTCGCCGGGACTTTGACGAGCGTTTCGATTCCCTGACCGCCGAGCGTCGGCAGAAACGTGATGCTCACGTTCAGCGGATACTGCGTCTGTGGATTGAAGACGCTGAACTGCGTCATCCAGCGCGTGTTGAACGCGCCCGGGACGTTGGCGCTGACCGGTATGACGTATGTGTCATTGACCTGCGCCGCTGCGAACGAAGCGATGAAGCTGAGGAGAAACGAGAAAACGATGTACCGGAGAACTTTCACGATCGAACCTTCCCGGGTACCGGCAAGGTTTGGAACGCAAGGTCACGGGAAGAGCATTCCCGGGAGTCAGGTATGAGGCATGAGGTACGAGGTATGAGTAAAGGCGGTTCTACTCATACCTCATTACTCATCCCTCATGCCTTACGTCCCGTCATCTCCACATAATCCCGCCGCGTGCTCCCCGTATAAATCTGGCGCGGGCGCGCGATCTTCTGATCGGCATCCAGCAGCATCTCCTGCCACTGCGACAGCCAGCCGGAAACGCGCGGGATCGCGAAGAGCACCGGGAACATGTCCATCGGAAACTTCATCGCCTGATAGATGAGTCCCGAATAGAAGTCGACGTTCGGATAGAGCTTGCGCTTCACGAAGTATTCGTCTTCGAGCGCGATCTTCTCGAGCTCGAGCGCGATGTCGAGCAGCGGATTCTTTCCCGTCACGTCGAACACTTCGTACGCGACGTTCTTGATGATCTTCGCGCGCGGGTCGTAGTTCTTGTAGACGCGATGGCCGAAGCCCATCAGCTTCACGCCTTCGCCTGCTTTGACGCGCTTGATGAAGTCGGGGATGTTCGAGACCGAGCCGATCTCCGTCAGCATCCGGATGACCTGCTCGTTCGCGCCGCCGTGCAGCGGTCCGTACAACGCGGCCGCCGCGCCTGCGACGGCCGAATACGGATCGACCTGCGAGCTGCCGATCGAACGCATCGCGCTCGTCGAGCAGTTCTGTTCGTGATCGGCGTGGAGGATGAACAGCACGTCGAGCGCGCGCTCGAGCGCGGGATGCGGCGTGTACTTCACCTCCGTCGTCTTGTACATCATGTTCAGGAAGTTGCCCGGATAGGTGAGGTCGTTGTCCGGATACGCGTACGGCATCCCGACCATGTGCCGGTAACCGAACGCCGCGATCGTGATCATCTTCGCGATGAGGCGCTCGATCTGCTTGTGGCGCACGTCTTCGTCGTAGATGTTCTTCGCTTCCGGATAGAACGTGCCGAGCGCGCTGATCATCGCGATCAGCATTCCCATCGGATGCGCGTTGTAGCGGAACGAATCGAGAACGCCTTTGAGGTTCTCGTTCAGCATCGTGTGATACGTGATCGTGTGCTGCCACTCTTTGAGCTGCGATTCGTTCGGCAGCTCGCCGTTCAGCAGGAGGTAAGCGGTCTCGAGGTACGTGCTCTTTTCCGCGAGTTGCTCGATCGGATAGCCGCGGTATTCGAGGATGCCTTTGTCGCCGTCGATGTAAGTGATGGAGCTGCGACACGCAGCCGTGTTCATGAAGGCCGGGTCGTACGTCATCAGACCGAAGTCTTCGTCG
>Ga0070701_10000904_pt1 | contig 10717 bp, 5 predicted proteins | sample KBSK5102metaG_FD_65451 | JGI IMG/M metagenome (GOLD analysis project Ga0070701, IMG submission 65451) | Corn, switchgrass and miscanthus rhizosphere microbial communities from Kellogg Biological Station, Michigan, USA - KBS K5-10-2 metaG | ecosystem: Host-associated > Plants > Roots >... | reverse complement strand
CCGCCTTGCGCGGCGTGGTTCGCTCGGCCGACAACGATCCAGACATGGACGGCATTCCCAATGACATCGGTGCGACGGCCATCAACGGCAGCTACGTCGGCGTCACCGGCGTCGATGAACTCGCGCCCGGCGCGACGCTCGCCACTGTCGGCGGCTCGGCCGCCGTGTCCTTCGCGGGCGCGTTCAATCCCGCGACCGGAGCCTTCGCGGGCGACTACGAGGCGACGCTCGGCATGCTCGACGACCAGCCTGGCGTGTGGCAGCGGGACGGTCTCAGCCTCCAGCTCTACAACCCGGGCACCAACGGCGGACCCCATGTGAACGAGGTCATCTCCATCGCCGAGCAGCAGGCGGAGCACGTCCTCCTGGCCCCGGGCGAACAGGGGACCAGGGACGTAAGCTACGGTTTTGCGGAGGTGTGCTACCGGATTAAGTCGCCCGCGCTGTTCTTCAATCCACGCGTCACCTCGAGCATCGGATACCAGACCAACTACGACGGCGCGGGCGATGTCCTCAATTCCTATCGCACCACCATTAGCAGCGCCTACGGCCCGCCCAACACCGCCGCACAGGCGACCAACGAAGCGTTGCTCACGATCTACGTGCCCGCCGGCAGCTACAATTTTCATCCGGCCATCTCGGTCGTGGACGCCGATGGCGGCGTGTCGGAAGTGCAGTTGCCGTCCATTGAGATCACCGTCGTCGCGGGCGAACGCTATTGCGTGGCGGAGTGCATCCGCATCTTCATCGAGCACCCGATCTGCTCGACGAATTATCCTGGCGCCACCGGCTGGGGGACTGCCGTCTCGCTCTGCGGTCAGACCCTCACGAACCTTTCCATGACGATCCGGCCGCTGTCCGATCCGAGCATCTTGTTGGGCCAATGGGAAATCTGGTCCAGCCCGTCGAACACGTTGGGAAGAGTCGGCCAGGTCTGGCCGGAGTACCTCGGCGCCGACCCGTCGCTCTACACCGACACGGTCTGGACCGTCGTGGCGAAGGACAACCTGGGCCATGTGGCGACGAGGCAGATGGTGTTCCATTACGACTTCACTCCGCCGATTCTCAACTGTCCCGGCGACCTCACGGTGACTTCGCTCGACGGTGCGGGCGTGCCGGTGGATTTCACCGTCACCGCCACGGACAACCGGCCCGAACCGCTGCGCGGCCCAACTTGTGTCCCGCCCAGCGGGAGCGTCTTCCCCGTGGGCACGACCACGGTCACCTGCACCGCGAGCGATCTGTGCCTCAACACGAACACCTGCACGTTCCAGGTTAGCGTCCGCCCGCCCGCCGGAGATTGCACGCTGCGCTTCGAACGGCCGCAAGGCTCGCCATCGATGCTCACACTCACCTGGGACTGCGGGGGCACCTTGCAATGCGCCCCGGAAGTGACCGGGCCGTGGTCGAATCTCGTCGCTGCCACGAGCCCCCACGCAACGACCACGAGCGAGTTGCAAAAGTTTTATCGAATCAGGATTCCTTGAAGCCCGCGGGAGGCGGCTTTTTCATTCGGCACTCCAATCAAATAGGTAATGGGAATCGGGCCCGCGGTGCTTTTCACCGTGCCAATATCCCAGTGGTAATCGTTCGCATCGAGTTTTGCCACCAACTGGCGCAACTCCTCGACGTTGTAGGTCCGCAAACACGAGACCAGCCCATCGAACAGCACAATCAAAGGCAACAGCGGAAACAGGTAGGTCCAGAGCAACCGTGACCAGCGAAACGGTCGAATGAACGGGGTCATGAGGAGCACCATGAGCGGCACGAACAGCATCAGGAGCATCGCCAGGACGCTGTGCTGTGTGCCCTCAAAAACGGCGATGCCTTGGCGCTTGTGAACGGCATCGGCCAGTACGGCGCGCGCTTGCTCAGGGTTGAAATGGTGGAAGGCCGAGAACATCGTCCGGAATCCGGTCAACTCCTCGGGAACTCGCGTGGCGTCCGCAGACTGAGAATATTAGCTGATCGACTGATGCGTCAGGCGGTTCGACCGTCGAAATGCCTCCAGGTTTGGATACTTGTCCGTCAGGCGAACCGACACGCTCACTCCCCGCTCGGCCAGGACAGGCTGGAGCCAGAGCCACGGCCCGGCCGCGCCTGAACAGAGGTCAAGCACCTGACGTGTGCCAGTGCGCTGGAGCGCGGCGGCCAGAATTAGGACCATCGCCGCGTAGGGCTTCGTTGTGGCGATGACGAATTGCAGGTAATCGGTTTCCCCGTCACGAACCGTGCGTGGGCACCAATCCTGATCGTGGATTTCAATGAGGTGAAGACGTTTCATGCGCGTGTGGCGCGCTGGAGCGCCTTCGCGAACACGAGTTGTTCAGGAGACTTCATGGAGGTCGGTTCCTCGCCCATACATGCGCTATTTGGCAGGAAAAGGGCTCACGGCGCGAAAGGAGATATTCGATGAGCCTCTTTGCCGGCATTTGGCGCATGACAGGGTGAACACGATGGCGTGCTCGAAACGAAACCAAAAATGGATTTGCTCATGGAAACAAAACTTGAAACTCCTTCCGCCGCGCCACCTACCCTGGAATACCGCCCCTGCCGCCTCAGTCGCGCAATGCTCATCCTCCTCGGCATGGCCTTCCGCGCTGCGTCGGACAACTTCGGTAGCCTGATGAAATATCGAATCCCAGCCACTGCGGCGTGCCTTTTCCTGATGGCAACACCGTTATTCAGCCAAAATGCCAGCACTCGAGTGCTTACCGACGTCGGGACAGGCAATGGAGTCATGACCATCGACGGCCTGGAGCTCAGAGGTGCGGGGCTGTTTTGGTGGAAGCATGGCGCCCTGGGGGAGAACGGTTTTTATCAGCCAACCCTAGGGATCAAAGCCGGCGTTTCAAAATATTCGCTTTCGCTCGATCGCAGCGGTCCGTTCTACATGATCCTGAACGGGGACATGATTGCGGGCGCCGACCGGGATGGCACGTATGCCTATTTCATGGCCAACCGCGGCGGAAACCAGGTGGGTCTCTTTCGCCAGGCACTTTCTTCAGCGGTCAATGCCACCCCGGAGCGCCTGGTCGGGATCAGCTCCCCGGAAATCAGCACCGGAGCGATCGGGCGCGACGGGAGTGACCTGTACATCGCGCCCACGTACGCCGGCGGCTACACGGAGATCAAGCGTGCGAGTTTCGATGCGGCGGGAGACTTTACGGGCGTTGGCGTCGTCGCTACCGCAGATCTCCACCCTTATGCTGTGCGCAAATTACTCTTTTTTAATGCCAATCTCACCGGAACGTACGAGCGATGGGGTCTGTGCTTGCAGGCCGATGGTGCCCTCTGGCGCTTCGGGCCGCTCAGTAGTGCTCTCCAGCCCATGGTGCTCCTGACCACCGAGGTGGGAGACATCGCAGTTCGCAGTGACGATGGCGGCGTGGACGTGCAACTCGTCCGCGATCGGATCTATGCAATCCCCAATACGAGCGCAGCGGGCAACCTGGTGCAGATTGATCCGGCAACGGGCGCCAAGACGGTGTTCGACCCCGGGATGGGTAGCCGGCAGTTCACCGCGTTTGGATTGGACAACAATTTTTTCTTCTTCACCACGGCAGGGGAAATCGAGCGCAAATTCGTGCCAGTTCGGCATTATCTCCCCAATCCCGTTCTCGGACAGCCTGCCGGATGGACCAGTATCGAGACGAGCGGCGGCGGCAAGAATCTGCGCAGCGACGGGCGGTGGCTCTACTTTACGCGGGGCAATGAGATTCGGCGGATTGGCACCGACGTGCCGCCGATCGTCCTCGACATCCAGGCTTTTGGGATCGAGGCGGTGCAGCTCGTGCAGGATTTCAATAACAGCGTGCCGCTCATCGCCGGCAAACCAGTGCTGGTGCGGGGTTATGCGCGGCTGGCGGCAAACTCCGACGCGTCCAAGCCAACCCTACAGCCGTCGGCGAGCTTGGCCGTAATCCGAAACAATGTCGGAATCGGACTCTACTATCCCAACAATGTGACTACGATTAGCAATGTGGACGCCTCGCAACTCCTCCAATACCGAGGCCAGCCCACGGGGGAGGGTGATCCCACCTACAGCTTCAATTTTGTGGTTCCGGCGGAGGACGTGCAACGCGGCACGATGAAATTCACCTTCCAGGTTAATGGCGGCGGCCTTGGGGGCAGCATCATCGAGACTGGCATCGCGAATCCCTATGCCAACAACACGAGCTCGACGCCCGTGATGCAGGTCGTGAGCACCGGCGTTCCCAAACTCATTTGCATGCCGGTGCAAGTGGATCAGCTTGTTTACACGCTCAACACTGACCGGCCGGCTTTCTGGAACCAGATCGGGCGCGCCATCTCGCTGCTCCCGATTCCCGACATCCAGGTCAGGCATCTTGGAGTGATTATCCAGAAGCCGGTGTATCGATTCCCGGCTTCGGTGGTCATGCGCTCGTTCGACCTGCCGGACAACGAAGACGCTGTGATGACCTGGATTCGCTTCACCATTGCCGCCACGGGCGTTTACTTCGGAGGCGGCGACACCCATTTTCTCGGCATGGTCGACCCTGGAATCGAAGTCGGTGAGAAAGGCACATTGTTCAATGGCAAGGGCAGCCGGCCCGGGGAGGTCGTGGTGATCCGGATGGAAGGTGCGAATGGCACCAATCCATGGGATAGCCCATTGGGCGGTCGGACATTGGCGCATGAGCTCGGCCACAATTACGGATTAACTCATGTAAAATATGCGAGCGTCGGCGATCTGCCTGACGAGACCAACGGTGAATATCCAGACCCCGTCAACACGATCAACCCCCTGCCGTTCTCGATCACCTCCCGGGAAGGAATTTTCGGCTGGGACCCGAGGACGGGGAGCATTTTCGACGGCAACTCAGTCGCCGATCTCATGTCGTATGGCTCCACCCGATGGCCATCGGCCTACACCCTCAATCGTTTGCGCGGGATCATTGCGTCCGAAAACAACCGGCTGGCCGCCTCAACCCTGGCGCTGGCGAAGGCACCGGCTGCCGCGGGCGTCGCCGGTGATGTTTTCCTCATTTCCGGGCTCGTGAATACGGCGCAGGCCCGCGCGGAGCTCTGGCCTTCCCAACTCGTGCCGGTGGGAACTTACGATGCCGCGGCTGTCGCTGCCTCGATCGGCCGGGCGGCACAGCCTCAAGGCCATAACTATGTGGTGCGCCAGTTGGACGGAGCGGGCGTGATCTTGAGTGCATCGCCCCTGCTTCTGGAACGAACCGGTGATGGCTTTGGCGAGCGGATCGGCTTTGTGCAATTCCTCGAGGCCGCACCGGGTACCGTAGCGCTCCAAGTCGCCAACGGAGCCACCACCCTGGCCCATCTCGCCGGCTCCAGTGTCGCGCCCGCGGTGACCGGTCATCCCCCGACTTATGACGCGGACAAGCACCTGCTGCAATGGTCGTGGTCCGCCGATGACGCCGATGGCGATCCACTTTTCTCGAACGTTCACCTGAGTGCGGATGGCGGCGCCACCTGGCAGCCGGTCGAGCTATTTACTGGCAACTCCAGCGTCTCGCTCGACACCAGGAATCTGCCGGGCGGCCTCCAGTGTCTCCTTCGCGTCGTGGTCACGGATGGCTTCAACACAGCGCTCGCCGTGACGGACCCTTTCTCCCTTCCCACCCATCCGCCGGAAATCACCATCCTCGGCGCGACGGAGGGACAAAAGCTCGCCTTTGGCACGAAAGCGGAACTCCAGGCCTTCGCGATGGATGCGGAGGAGGGAAGCCTCCCCAGCATTAGCGCTTGGTGGGAGCTGAGCGGACCGGAGCCGGCGACCAAGACCGGTCGTACGCTGTCCTTATCCGATCTGCCGCCGGGCATCTATTCCGCGACCGCCTACGCGATCGATGCCGCGGGCGAGGCCGGCTCGGCGACGCGGAACTTTGAAGTCCTACCCATCTCCATCCCGGAAGCTGCGGCGCCGGCGCTCGATGGTGAAGTGAACGATGCCGGGTATTCCTTGGCGCCTTCGGTTCGATGGGCCCATGGCGGAACGGGGCGCATCTCCGCACGATTGACCCGCGCCGGCGGGCGGCTCTACATCGGGTTCACCGAGCTTCCTTACCGAAACTCGGGCAGCATGCGGGCTGTGGTCGGAATCCGAGTCGACATCGACGGCAGCGCGGATGCCGCCGTCCAGAGTTCCGACTTTGGTTTCTTTGTCGATGAAGATGGGAGGCCCGTGCAGCGCGAAGGAGACGGGTCCACCATGGTGCTCCGCCCAAGTCCAGCGGCCGGATTTAGTTCCGCCATCAACTCGGCTCAATCGAGCTGGACGGCGGAGTTTTGTCTGCCCGAAGCCATCCTGGGCGGCGCCGACCATGGCATCCGCATCATGCTGACGATGGAAGTGCCGGACGCCGGCGGAAGCCTGCAAACGTTTGGGTGGCCAGCCACCGCGGACCCCAACTCACCCGCGACCTGGGCGCCCGTCCAACTCGGCGCTCTTCCGCCGCCGGCCAACGCAGCCCCTGTCGCCTTCGCGGGCGGCGATCGTCTCGTCGCTCCGGTTGAAGCCACCAGCATCATTCTCGATGGCCGCGGCAGCAGCGATCCCGAGGACCAGCCGCTCACCTATCAATGGAGGCAGGTCGATGGCGCCCTGGTGGCCCTCTCCGATGCCAACGCCGCGCAACCTTCTTTCTCGCTCGAGCCGGATACGACCAACTCTGTTCGTCGATTTGAACTGGTCGTGAACGATGGCGAGTTGGATAGCCCTCCGGCCTTCGTCACTGTGACGGCAGCGCCGGTCGCACCTCCGTCGCCCCCGAGAGACGTGCCGCGTTTCACCCGGTATCCCGATGGCATCGTCGAAGGCTATTTTACACCGGGCGATTTCGGTCTCTTTGATGTCGGCACAGCCCCCGTTGGCGCCGGCGGCGAATACAGCATCGGCACGCAGGGTTTCTACACCATCGAAACTTCCGAAGACCTCCAAACCTGGACGGCGCGCTTCGACACGAGCCCCGACCTTCTCGCCCGGCTCATCTTCAAGGACTCATCCGCGACCGGTCTGCCGCAGCGCTTTTACCGCGCGCGGCTCTTCGATGCGGACGGCGTCTTGTCCCCCGGCGATGCGCTTCAATTCGACGGCGCCGTGCGCTATGTGCAGGTGCTCCACACGACCGCCTTCAATGCCTATCCCATCACCGTTTCCGCCTGGATCAAGACCGCCAGCACCGTCGCGCAGGTCGGCGGCATCGTCTCCAAATATGCGGACGCCAGCGCCAACGGCTGGGGGTTGTTCACCTATGCCGGAAAGGTGCGTGGCTTCTATTTCGCAAGTCCGGGCCGCGACGTGTGGGATGGAGGTCTCGGGCTGGACGGTGGCTTCATCGCCGACGACGCGTGGCATCAGGTCGTGATGAGCATCGGCCCGGCGGGTGGCACGCTCTACGTGGATGGGGTAGCTCGGAGCAGCCTGAACTGGGCGGGCGCCCCGGGCTTTTGCACCACGACTCAGCCGCTCCAGATTGGACGCTACTCCAATTATTCAAATGGTTTCACCGGTCAGCTCGATGAAGTGAGCATCTGGTCGGCGGAACTATCCGGCCTGCAGGTTCTCGACCTCTACCGCCGCGGCCCTTCGGGAATGGAAGTAAGCCTGGAAGGGCTCTGGAAACTCGATGATGGCACCGGCTCGCAAGCCATCGACAGCTCCGCCCATGCGGGCCTGCTCCCCGGCGGACAGCACGACGGCACTTTGGTCGGCGGTCCGCAGTGGGTCCCGTCCACCGCTCCCATCAGGCGCTGAGGTGAATCACGCCATGAGATTGAATTGGCGCCATTGTGCATCGAGTATTGGAAGACGGGGCTTGAACCGGCATTGAGAACGGCGTGGCTTAACGCTGCCCAGGATTCCCAGGGCCTGTCCCCGGCCCATCATTGATGGGAGGCTCGCCCGGAGGTTGCGGCTCCAGTCCGTTTCCGACGCCGTTGTTGCCCGAGAGATGATCTCGGACTCGCACGGCACAAGCAATCGCATCGATGATTTGCTGCGTGCACTGGGCCACGGCCTGGGCTGCGACTGGATTACTCCGGTCCAGTTGGGCTCGCACTTTGTTCTGGAACGCCTCCAGTTGGTTGAGGCCAGAAATTAGATTGTCGCGCTCGAAAGAGGCGCAGGCGGCCTTCAGGCTCACGATGAGCGGCCGTCGGCTCTGGCGGGGGAGCCCAAAACTTTCCAACAGAGCGATGCATTGTTCGACAGCGTCACAGGCGGTGAGCACACACACGCCCAGCGAGTTGGTGCATGACTCCACGCAGTCCGACGCCGTAAAGGTAAGAGTGTAACAGCCCAACGCCAGGCAGTTCGTTACCACCGCAGTTGTGCCCAACACCGTGCCGCCTTCCGACCAGATGAAGTCCAGCGGATCGTTGTCGGGGTCGAAGGAGCGGGCTCCGTCAAGAATGAGACAGGCATCTCTGCGATTGAGCGAAATGACGAAGAGGTTTGTCGGATCGCCGAAGGCCGGGCCGCATGCCTCCGGCACCATCCCGATCACACAGACGGGACGTTGGTTGAGGGTGAAAATCTGATCGCAGGAAGCATTGTTACGGCAGTCGTCGGTCACGGTGTGAGTGCGGGTCAAGGTTCGGCGGCATCCGTTGACGATGAGCGGTCCGTCCACGGCGTGATACTCCAGATTGGTATCGGCAGAGTCGGTCGCCGTTCCGCCTGCGGCGAGGAAGGCACTTAGAGAGGCGGGGAGCGGGGGTAACGTTGGAACGATCTGATTTGGCGGGCAACCAATGCTCGGCGGTGTATCCAGGAAGGAGAGTGTCTGGGAGCAGGAAGCACGATTGGTGCAGTCGTCCGTTGCGGTCCACGTGCGCCGGAGGATCCGCACGTAAGGACAGACAGCCGGGAGTGCAGTATCCACGAAAGTAATGGTCAAGTTGGTGTCGCAGCTGTCGCTCGCAGTCACATCGTCAAAGAGCGGTACCGTCCCGGCAACCCATTCGTTGGTTCGGTTGGGCGGGCAAGTGATGACGGGTGGGGTGGTGTCGATGAAGGCGATGGTTTGCGAACAGGAGGCGCGATTGGTGCAGTCGTCGGTTGCCGTCCACGTGCGCCGATAAATCCGTACGTAGGGACAGACGGCGGGAAGAACTTCGTCCACGAAAGTGATCGTCACGTTGGTGTCGGTATCGTCGGTGACCGATGGAATAGCGAAGACCGCCACCGCGCCGGTGACCCACTCATTCGTGACCCCGCCGACACAACTAATGGTCGGCGGCGTCGTGTCGAGGCAGGCCGCGAACGCGGAAGCGCCCACGAGAGACCACGCCAAGGCGTTGATAACTGTCCGACGCCGGCGAAAAGCAACCCGAACCAAACGGCAGACACGCTTAAACAAAGTGAATCTCATAGTGGCCTTCTTTTCTGTGACGATCGTGGATTTTTACGCCTTCCTTGGCTCCCCGCTTACCTGTGCTGAACAATCTAAAGATTGTGGTGTTGCGGCCTGCTCTACGGTTGTCGAGGAGCGAAGGCAAGGTAATTCTGCAGAGGGTGCATTTTCCGTCCTCACCCTAACCCCCCTCGCCCCGGAGAGGAAACTCATTCCGACGGCTCCATCGCGTTCGGGTGTTTGCCGGCTCGTCCGCCTCATTTCCCACCGCGAATCGGCGATGTGCCGGACAGTCGCAAATGGCAGATTGTCGGCCCTTGAGCATACCAGATGAGTTCGTAATGCTGAATCGGTGCACCGAATCCATTTCATCGAGATTGAAGATCAACCCTGGTGTCCGCGCGCCATTCGCGACGCAACGACGGACTATCTTCAGTTGATTCTCAATCTGACCCAGACCTATGAACCGATCGCCAGTCGCCTCGAACAGGCGATAGCACGCAGCGGCAGCCGCCAAATCATCGACCTCTGTTCCGGGGGAGGCGGGCCATGGCTGCGCCTGCACTCCCTTGTGACCAAAGCCCACACCCAATCACCGGGCGTATTGCTGACAGACAAATTTCCCAATCTCGCTGCCTTCGAACGCGCCCGACGTCTCTCAGCCGGGAAGTTGGATTTCCGAGTCGAACCCCTCGATGCGACTCATGTGCCTCCTGAGTTGAAGGGGTTCAGGACATTGTTCACCTCATTCCATCACTTGCGGCCAGAAGCTGCGCGGGCGCTCCTCAGAGATGCCGTTCAACAACGACAGCCGATTGCGGTATTTGAGGCAGGTCACCGCAGTTGGATGGCTCTGGCGCTGACCGCTCTTGTGCCGTTGCACATCTTGGCGCTGATGCCGTTCGTCCGGCCGTTTCGGTGGTCCAGCCTGCTGTGGACCTACCTGCTTCCCGCCGTTCCTCTGTTTACGCTGTTCGACGCGATCATCTCGTGTTTGCGGGTTTATTCGCCAGAAGAACTGCGCGCCATGACTGAGGAATTCCGGGGCATGGGGTACCACTGGGAGATCGGCGAGCAACGCGGGCGCATGCCTGTGCCAATTACTTACCTGATCGGATATCCAGAAGGGTCAATAGGGGGACAATAGGGGGACATACACGTTGTGACAATAGGGGGACATACACGTTGTCGAAGAAGGGACATCCAGAAGGGTCAATAGGGGGACATACACGTTGTCGAAGCGACTAGGTGGCACAACGCACAGAATCAACGTTGCATGAGATAATATTGGCCTCGGTGCCGGGCCATAGCGGCCTGACGGCTGAATTCGGGCGCGTCTAATGCCTCAACCGTCCCTCAGATCGCGGCCT